>JAAUXY010073212.1_pt1 | contig 18921 bp, 2 predicted proteins | sample 7278121 | NCBI WGS metagenome assembly JAAUXY01 (sample SAMN14350117, study PRJNA611818) | marine sediment metagenome | isolation source: surface marine sediment (1.8m) | place: French Polynesia: Moorea | collected 2018-08 | reverse complement strand
CTTCAGGACGGAGAAACAGAATCAGATCGGCTGATCTATCAGTTATTGGATCGACGTGCCCGGGCCATCGCAGCGACGCTTCAAATACGTGGATTCTCTGGCCAACGAGCTATGCTGCTTTCCTCCTCCGGGCTTGAGTTAATCACCGCTTTTTTGGGGTATTTAAATGCGGGGGCAATGGCCGTTCCCGTATCTCCGCTACGAATTAAGAGACCAAGCGAACACTTGCAGGCTATTATTGAGGATGCGCAGGCGACTGTATTGTTTACCTGTCTAACGGATTTGAGGAACCCCAGCTTGGCGGTAGACACGGCCTGCTCCTCATCGCTGGTCGCAGTTCACCAGGCTTGTCAAAGTCTGCGTCATAGGGAGTGCAATCTAGCGATAGTCGGGGGTACAAATATGATATTGTCCCCAGAGTTGACCGACACCTTTTCTCAGGCTCATATGGTGATAAATGATGGCCTTAGCGAGACGTTCGGTGCTGATGACGACGGTTATGTTCGGGGAGAATGTTGTGGCGTCGTGGTGCTGAAGCGATTTTCTGATGCTTCTAGAGACGAAGATAAAAATCTTGCCCCAATTAGGGGCTCAGCGGTTAAACAGTGTGGTCGTGGCAATGGTGATGGTCTCACCGCCCCCAACGGACGCTTGCAGCAGACCGTTATTCGTCTGGCTTTCAAAAACGCAGGGGTGGAACCCGCGACAACTAGCTATGTTGAGACCCATGGGACCGGATCATCGCTGGGAGACTCCATCGAACTGAATTCCCTAAGCAAAGTCTTGGTCTCTGACCAAACAGCAAAGCACTCCTGTTGGATCGGGTTGGCCAAGACTAATATCGGGTCTTTATTAGCAGCCGCAGGCATCGCTGGCCTTCAGAAAGTAGTGCTCGCTTTACAGCATGAACAGATTCCACCCCACCTAAATCTGAAAAAGTTGAATTCCCATATATCTTTGGAAAAGACTGCATTGTCGATCTCGACAGCGTACCAGAGATGCTCCAGAGGGAGGGAGTCTCCGCTTCTTGGAGTGAGCTCTTTCGGCCTAGCTGGCACTAACGTTCACTTAGTTCAAGATGAGGGTCCAGTCGCAGCGCCAGTTGTATCGGGCATCGAGCGCCCAATGCATCTATTAACCCTCTCAGCAAAAAGTGACCGTGTTTTGCAAGAGCTTGCCCAAGTGTATGAGACTTATCTTAATGCCCACCCGGAAGCATCGCTAGCAGATGTTTGCTTCACGGCCAATACAAGGCGCACGCATTTTAACCATCGGTTGACCATTGTCACTGAGTCCAGGGCACACCTGCTCGCACAATTGAAGGCTTTCAGTGCTGGAATGGAAACTGCCGAGCTGGTTAGGGGCCAAGTAAGTACCCAAATAAGCCCACAGATAGCATTCTTATTCACTGGCCAAGGGTCTCATTATGTAAATATGGGACGTCAACTTTTCGAAACCCACCCCCGATTTCGTCAAACTATAAACCGGTGTGATGAAATTCTGCGTCCTTATTTGGCAACTCCCCTGATCAAAGTCCTCTATTCGGAAAAGGGACAACATTCTCGTCTGAATGAGACGGCGTACACTCAACCGGCTTTATTTGCTCTAGAATTTGCTTTAGTCGAATTATGGCGGTCCTGGGGCATTAAACCTGCCGTAGTCATGGGCCATAGTTTAGGTGAATACGTCGCTGCCTGCATGGCTGGAGTATTTAGCTTGGAAGAAGGTCTGAAGCTGGTTGTCGAGCAAAGCCGTTTAATGCAGAACCTTCCCCAGGATGGAGAAATGGTGGCGGTGTTCGCCGACGAAGCACGGGTCACTACAGCAATTCAACCCTATGCTCGAGAAATCTCCATTGCTGGCGTCAATGGCCCCGAGCGGGTGGTGATTTCTGGTAAGCGCGAAATAGTGCGAATGGTGACAAATACCTTTAAGGCTGAAGGGGTCAAGGCAATGAAGTTGAAGGTTTCTCATGCCTTTCACTCTCCTTTGGTCAAGCCGATAGTGGAAGCTTTTGAACGTGTTGCACTTGATGTGAGTTATTCAAGCCCGCGGATAAGCATGGTTTCCAGTGTCACCGGTGAATTGGTCAAAGAGGAGGTGGCAACCCCAGAGTATTGGTGTCGTCATCTGCAGCAGCCAGTTAAATTTACCGACAGCATGGAGACGCTCCACCAACTAGGTTACAAAGTATTTATCGAGATAGGACCGAATCCGACCTTATTGGGTATGGGTCGCCGGTGCCTACCAGCCGATGCAGAGATTCACCAGCTTGCTAGCTTGAGTCAAGGGCGATCAGATTGGCAGTTGCTGCTGCAGAGCCTAGGGGAATTATATGTTTGTGGAGTGGCAGTAGACTGGTCTGGCTTTGACCGGGATTATTCGCGGCGGCGAACAGTTTTGCCGACTTATCCCTGGCAGCGATCGCGCTATTGGATTGATAACACTGAAAATGAACGTTCAATAGCCGGAGCTACATCCAAAAAATACCCAAACAGCGTTCAGACTTCGATCGTCAATCTTTTGAATCAGGGAGATATTGAACAGCTAACCCAGCAGATAGAAAAGGCAGGTCACTTCTCAGAAGAGCAAGAAAGACTGCTGCCACAGCTGCTGGAGGTCGTTGTCGAACAGCACCAGCGCGAGCTAACGACAGCTTCCATCGAGGATTGGTTCTATCGATCGGAATGGCAACCCATGCAGCGTGAGGCAAAGGCGGCTCGCGGGAACGCTGAAGGTAGCGGCTGAATGAAGGCTAAGCACCACAGACACACACACGCGACCTGGAGCAAGATTGGTTCGTCGGCTTCTCGTCTCTTTGATCACTTGGGTGTGGGAAGCGCCAGATCCACTATACGGTGGCCAACTCGTTTCTAGATGGACTGGCTCAATACAACACCGCAGTTCACGCAGTCTGCTGGCAACCAGCATCAACCACGGTCCCTGTGCCGGAGGCGGGATTAGCGATAATTTAAAGGGGGAATAATGAATCTTGTAGAGTTATTGCAGAACCAAGCTGACAAACATCCTGAAAACACTGCTTATGTTTTTCTGGCTGACGGTGAGACCGAACAAGAACGCTTAACTTTCGGTGAACTCGACCGCCGTGCACGCTGCGTCGCGGCGGGTTTACAGCGTGCGGGTGGCAGGAGCGAACGAGTTTTGTTGCTGTATCCTGCCGGAATCGATTTTATAGTGGCTTTCATGGGATGTCTGTATGCTGGCGCAGTAGCCGTTATGAGCTATCCGCCGCGTCGCAACCACCACCTCGACCGTCTCTATAAAGTCGCCGTTGACGCTCAGGCTACGCTGGCACTAACTACGGCAAAGCGACGCGAAACCGTTGGCGCTTGGTGCATGGAAAACGCCGAGCTGGCACATTTGCGCTTTCTAGCTACAGAGGATTTATTAGTCACTCCCGCGGAACACTGGCAAGTTCCCAATATTAACGCCGAAACCCTTGCTTTTATTCAGTACACCTCCGGGTCCACGGGCAGACCCAAGGGTGTTATGGTGGGCTATGACAGTCTATTGCACAATCTGGACGATCTCGACCGAGGGTGGGAGCACCAACGCGACAGCGTTATGGTCACCTGGCTGCCTCACTATCACGATATGGGATTGATCTTTGGTCTCCTCATGCCTCTGTACAAAGGTTTACCTTGTTACTTTATGGCACCGACGGCGTTTCTCTCCAAACCAGTGCGCTGGTTGCAAGCGCTGTCTCACTATCGCGGCACGCACAGCGCGGGACCCAATTTCGCCTATGAACTCTGCATTGCGCGCACCACGGCGGAACAGCGTGCCTTGCTGGACCTGCGATCGTGGCGGATGGCCCTCAACGCGGCTGAGCCGGTGTGCGCCGATACGATGGAACAGTTCGCCAGTGCTTTTGCCGTGAGTGGTTTCCGCAAGCAAGCTTTTTGTCCCGGCTACGGTCTAGCCGAAGCTACTCTCAAGGTCACGGCGTTACCCTGCGCCGAACCCTATCAGGCGCTACAGGTGAATCCGGAAACCTTGGCGCAAGGCCAGGTGCAGTTCGTACAGCCGGATATCGGCAACCTCAATCAGCGTTTTAAAACCTTGGTTGGTTGCGGCCGCAGCCAGGTCGACACCCGCATCGTTATCGCCGAACCCACTACTGGACAGGTCTGTAAACCAGGCATAGTCGGCGAGGTCTGGGTGGGCGGTCGCACCTTGGCCCAAGGTTATTGGCAGCGCCCCGACAGCACCCGCGAAACTTTTCAAGCCTACACTGCCGAAGGCGCCGGTCCTTTTCTTCGCACCGGTGATTTGGGTTTTGTTCACGCCGGCGAGCTCTACATCACGGGGCGTCTTAAAGATCTCATTATTATTCGCGGGGTCAACTACTACCCACAGGATATCGAACAGACGACTGTAGAAGCGCATGTCGCGCTACGCCCCGGCAGTAGCGCGGCATTTACCGTGGACGGAGACCCGGGTGAGCAACTTGTTGTAGTTCAAGAAGTACGTCGAGAAGCTTTGGCGAAGTTGGACGCCTATGCGGTTATAGCCGACATCCGCCAACGCATAGCCGAGCAACATGAGATCGAGGTACACGCCGTGGTGTTAATCAAACCCGCGACGATACCTAAGACCTCCAGCGGCAAGATCCAGCGCAGCACCTGCCGCCAGCAATTTCTCGACGGTAAGTTGCAGATCGTAGCGCAATGGCGCCGAGACTCGGCAGCGCCGACAGCTAGCGACGGCGCAGCGGCCGCCCCTGCCACTACCCGAACCATTACCGCGCAGACGATCCAAGACTGGCTACTGAAAAAAGTCGCCCAGTACCTTGAGATCGATTTTCGGAGTATCGATCCACGCGAACCCTTTGCTCGTTACGGCTTGGATTCTGTCACTTTGGTCGGACTTGCTGGTGAACTCGAAGCCTGGTTGCAGCGCCGAGTCGAACCGACCTTCGCTTATAATTATCCCTCTATCGACGCGCTCGCTTGCCATTTGGGCGCCATCTCCTCCCGCCCGGCACGCATGGACACCTCGAGCGCACCAGCCCCGGCAGAGTCCACTGCCATTGCCGTGGTCGGCATGGCCTGCCGCTTTCCCCAAGCTCCCGATCTCGAAACATTTTGGCGCCTATTGCACAACCAAGGGGACGGCATTCGAGAAGTGCCTGCGGCACGTTGGGACATTAACGCTTACTACGACCCAGAGCCCGGCGCTCAGGGCAAAATGATCACCCGTTATGGCGGCTTTATTGAAGCTGTCGAGCAATTCGACCCCTATTTTTTCGGCATTTCACCGCGTGAAGCCGAAAGCACGGACCCTCAGCAGCGGCTGATCTTGGAAGTTGCCTGGGAAGCACTCGAGCACGCCGGATTGGCACCTGCACGGCTGGGGGGCAGCCAAACCGCCGTTTACGTCGGCATTAGCACTGCGGATTATGCCCGCCTGCAGCACCGCCATGGCGCCGGACTGGACACCTATTCCGGTGTCGGCAGTGCGCTGAGCGCGGCGGCCAGTCGTTTAGCCTATCTCCTGAATCTATATGGTCCGAGCTGGGCCGTGGACACTGCTTGTTCCTCATCGCTGGTTGCCGTACATCAGGCTTGCCGCAGCTTAACGACGAACGAAGCCGAGCTGGCTATCGTGGGTGGTGTCAATTTAATACTGGTGCCCGATTACAGCGTAGTGTTTTCCCAAGCGGGTATGCTGTCGCCCGAGGGCCGCTGCAAGACCTTTGATGCCGGCGCCAACGGTTACGTCCGCGGGGAGGGCTGTGGTGTCGTGGTGCTCAAGCGGCTGCGCGATGCCGAGCGTGATGGTGACAACGTCTTGGCCGTCATCCGCGGCAGCGCCGCCAACCAGGATGGCCGTAGCAATGGGTTGACCGCCCCCAACGGCCTCGCCCAAGAGCAGGTTATCAACACGGCGTTGCGGCAAGCGCAGATCGCACCGGCCGAGGTGGCATATCTGGAAGCGCATGGGACCGGCACGGCGCTGGGCGATCCGATCGAAGTGCAGGCGGCGGCAGCGGCGCTGGGCGTAGGTCGTATAGCGACGCAGCCGTTGTTGCTGGGCTCGGTGAAAGCCAAAATTGGCCACCTGGAAGCGGCGGCCGGGATCGCCGGGTTGATCAAGACGGCACTGGCGCTGCACCGGGGCGTGATTCCGCCGCAGGTGCATTTTTATACCTCGAACCCGCACATACCTTGGGACCAGTTGCCGGTCAAGGTGGTTACGGAGTCGACGCCCTGGCCTGAAGGCCGCCGGATTGCTGGGGTGAGCAGCTTCGGCTTCAGTGGTACCAACGCGCACGTGATGCTGGAGGCTTACGAGCGCGAGCAGCCGGTGGTCGGGGGCGGTGTTGATGGCCTTAGGGATAGTGAGGTGTTGCCGGAGCGCAGTGCGCACCTCTTGGCCTTGAGTGGCAAGAGCGAGCCAGCGCTCCGTGATCTGGCCGGGCGGTACGTAGAGTGGTTGGCTGCGCGCGCCGACGCGGAGGGCATGGAGCTGGGTGACATGTGCTTCACGGCGGGTACGGGGCGCAGCCACTTCGAGCATCGCGCGGGCGTGGTGGCCAAGTCATGCGAGCAGCTCACCGAGGCGCTGCAAAAGCTCGCCACGGGCGAAGGGGCGGCTGATGTACACCTCGGCCAGGCCAAGCAGCGGCCGAGGGTGGCGTTGCTCTTCACTGGCCAGGGTAGCCAGTACGCTGGTATGGCCAAGGTGCTGTACGAGAGCCAGCCGGTGTTCAATAAAACCCTGGACCGCTGCGTTGAGATAGTAAAAGACCACTTGGATGAGCCGCTGCTGGAGGTGATCTTCGAAGGGGGGGGCGGATTACTCGACCAGACGCGCTGGACGCAGCCAGCGTTGTTTGCCGTCGAGGTGGCCTTGTACGAGACCTATCGCAGTTTGGGCATCGAGGCGGACGTGGTTCTGGGTCACAGCGTCGGGGAATATGCGGCGGCCTATGCGGCGGGCATTCTCACGCTGAATGACGGCCTGAAGCTCATTGCCAAGCGGGGCGAGCTCTTCGGCGCGCTCCCCGAAGGCGGGTCGATGGCCGCGATCTTCGCCGACGCCGCGCTGGTGCAGGCGGTGGTCGACGCGGTGAACGCCGAGTCGGCCTCCAGCGTCGGCCTGTCGATCGCCGCGTACAACGGCGCGCACGTGGTGGTAAGTGGTCCGGCCGAGCGGGTCGAGCAAATGGTTGGCAGGTTCGAGGCCGAAGGTGTGCGCTGCGCGCCTCTTGCGACCAGCCATGCCTTCCACTCGGCGCTGCTGGAGCCGGCGCTGGCGGCGTTCGAGCCGTTCGCGGCGACGATTGAACATCGGCCGGCCGAACGGACCCTGATCAGCAACCTGACGGGCGCGCCGCTGGCGTCGAGTCAGGTGCTGGACGCGGCGTACTGGCGCCGTCACGCGCGCGAGCCGGTGCAGTTCGCACGATCGGTGGCGGCGCTGGCTGAGGCCGGGGTCGAGGTGCTGCTGGAGCTGGGCCCGCAGCCAACGCTGGCGGCAATGGCGCTGCACTGCTGGGCAGGCGAAGGCCCGCCGGCGGCGATAGCCGCGCTGCGGCGCGGCGTGCCGGCTGACCGGTCGTTGATTGAGTCGACGGCGCAGCTCTATGCCGCGGGCTGCAAAATCGACTTTGCAGCGCTGGATCTTGGCCACCCCCGGCGCAAGCTCAGCCTGCCGACCTATCCTTTCCAACGCCAGCGCTACTGGGTGGAGGCGCCCAAGCAGCGCGTGCTGCCAGGCGAGCAAGTGCATCCACTGCTAGGAATCAGGCAGGAGAGCGCCAGCGGCGAAGTGACGTTCACGCAGACGGTGGGCGTTGGGCCGCAGCCGTGGCTGGCCGATCATCGGGTGTTCGATACGCGGGTGGTGCCCGGGGCGTGGTACGCCTGCAGCGCCTTGGCGGTCGGTGCGCTGCCGCGGAGGATCAGCGAGGGTCAGATCCATGCGCCGCTGCGGTTGGCTGATGATCAGACCGAACGCAGTGTACAGGTCGTGCTGCAGCCGGTAGACGATGCGGGGGCTGCAAGCGCGTTTGCGCTGTACAGCCGTGGGGAGAGCGAGCAGACGTGGACACGGCACGCCAGCGGCCGGATCACAAGCATGGACGAGACGCCTGCGATGCCTGAGGCGCTCGATGAGATCCGGGCCCGATTGAGCGAGCGCGAGGTCGAGGTCTTCTATGCGCAGTTGGCCGAGCTGGGCCTTGACTACGGTTCAAGCTTTGCCGGCCTGATCCAGCTCTTCGGCGGTGAAGGGGAAGCCTTGGGCGTGATCGAGACGTCCGCCGAACTGGACACCCGCGGAATGCCGCTGCATCCGGCGGTGCTCGATGCCTGCTGGCAGACCGCAGCGGCGGCCCTGCCGCGCGTGGGCGCGGATCCGTACCTGCCGGTCAGCTGGGAGGCACTCGAGCTGTCCGCCGAGGCGCCCTCGCACGTGCAGTGCTACGTCCAGCTGCGCAGGCTTTCTGGCGACCTATACGAGGCGGATGCCCCAGTCGAGACCATCACGGTGGACTTGTGGCTGCTGGAGGCGTCTGGCGCGGTGTTCGGGCAGGTGCGTGGATTGACCTGCAAACGGGTGACGCGCGAGGCGATGCTGGGGGACCGAGAGACACTCGAGGAGTGGTTCTACGAGGTGGCGTGGCGCGAGCGGTCACTGGTTGACCGGCTCCTGTCGGCCGACTTTGTGGCCGAGCCGGCGGCGGTGGCCGAGGCGATACGCCCGGCGGCCGAGACGTTACAGCACGAGGCCGGGCGCGACACTGCTCGTCAACGCGCGCTGAGCGGTCTTCTGGCGCGTTCGAGCCAAGGGTACGTGCTGCAGGCGTTGCGAACGCTCGGCTGGCAGCCACGCGCCGATGCGCCGATCGAGGCCGAGGCCTTGCGCGAGCAGCTCGGCGTGATCGAAACGCACCGCCGCCTGTTCGGCCGCCTGCTGGCGCTCTTGGGCGAGGCCGGGGTGCTGCAGGCAGACGAGAACGGCTGGCGTGTCGCGGCATTCGATGAGGCGGCGCTGGATCCCGAGACGCGAATGGCCGAGCTGGCGGAGCAGTATCCCGAGGCGGCGATCGAGCGCACCCTGCTCGGGCGCTGCGGGGCGCAGCTGGCCAGCGTGCTGAGCGGCCGGGTCGATCCGCTTGGGCTGCTCTTCCCCGAGGCGGGTGTCAGTGCCGAACACCTGTACCGCGACGCGCCGGCAGCGATGCTGTTCAACCAGCTGGTGCAGCGCAGCGTGCAGCAGTTGATCGCCCCGTTGCCGACCGAGCGACCGCTCCGGGTGCTCGAGGTAGGTGCGGGCACCGGCGGCATGACCGGCTACGTGCTGCCCGTCCTTCCGGCCGAGCGCACCGAGTACGTCTACACCGACCTATCGGCGGGGTTTTTCGACGCCGCCGAGCAGCGCTTCGGGCAGGACTATCCGTTTATCACCTACCGGGCATTGAACATCGAGCGCGATCCGCTCGCGCAGGGCTTTGCGGCCAATGGTTACGATCTGATCCTGGCCAGCAACGTGGTGCACGCGACACGCGACATCGAGCAGACGCTCGCGCACTGCCGACGCCTGCTGGCGCCGGAGGGTGCGCTGGTGCTACTGGAGGGGCTGAAGCGCCAGGGATGGCTGGACCTGACGTTCGGGCTGCTGGAAGGCTGGTGGCGTTTCGACGATGCGGTGCGCAGCGACTACGCCCTGATGAGTGTTGAGCAATGGCGTTCGGTACTGGCGGCCCAGGGCTTTGGCGAACTGCAAGCCATCCAACCTGAAGGCGTGGACGACCAGGCGGTGCTGATTGCCCGTGGGCCGAGCACCGTGGAGCAGACGGAAGCAGCGTCCGGGGTGTGGCTGGTAGCGGCCGACGGCGGCGGCGTTGCCGAGCCGTTGGGTGGTCAACTGGCCGCCCGTGGCCAGCAGGTCGTGCTGGCCGAGCCGGGCGAGGCGCTGACCCAGGTGGACGGGCACCGTTGGAGGCTGCGCGTCGACCAAGCCGATGACTGGCAGCAGTTACTGGATCGGGTGGTTGACCCGTCAGCGAATTCGGGTCTGCGGGGGGTGGTACACCTGGCCAGCCTGGATGCTGGCGACGCTGGTGAGAGCTCGGTTGAGACCCTACACCGCGACCTCGCCCACGCCGGCGCCAGCGCCTTGGCGTTGACCCAGGCCCTGCTCCGCCGTGAGCTGCCGCCAGCCGCCGGCCTATGGCTGGTCACCCAGGGCGCTCAGTCGGTTGACGGCGAGCCGTGCACCAAGATCGCTGGATCGACGTTGTGGGGCCTGGGCAAGAGCCTCGCCCTGGAGCATCCCGAGCTGCACTGCCGCTGCTTGGACGTCGACGACCCGGCCGGCCAGCTCGAGGCGATCACCGGCGAGCTGCTCACTCAAGACCGGGAAGACCACATTGCCCTGCGTGGCCGGCAGCATCATGTCGCCAGGCTCGTGCGTAGCCAGATGGCCACTTCAGACCCAGTCTCGCTCCATCCGAATCGCACGTACCTGATCACGGGCGGTCTGGGGGGCATCGGGCTGGCGGTGGCGCAATGGCTAGCCGACCAAGGTGTGCGGCACATTGCTCTAAACGGACGGCGGGAGCCTGATGTTATGGCTCAGAAGGTGATCACCCAACTCCGTGACCAAGGCGTGGACGTGCACATGGTGCTGGCCGACGTCACGCAGGCCGCGCAGATCGAGCGGATGCTGGCCGAGCTCGATGCCGAGATGCCGCCGCTGACCGGGGTATTCCACTCGGTAGGCGTGCTGCGTGATGGGGCGCTGCTCAATCAGAGCTGGTCGCGTTTCGAGGCGGTGCTCGGCCCCAAGGTGCTGGGCGGTTGGCACCTGCACCGACGCCTCGCTGAGCGGGATCTGGACCTGTTCGTACTGTTCGCCAGCACGGTGGGCGTGCTGGGCAACCGCGGCCAGGCCAATCACGGGGCCGCTAACGCTTTTCTCGACCAGTTGGCGCGTCACCGCCGCGCGCTGGGGTTGCCGGCGGTCAGCATCGACTGGGGTGCCTGGGCGGGCATTGGCGAAGCTGAGGAGCAACGCGCACACATCCAGGAACAGCTCGCCGCGACCGGCATCCGCTGGATCGAACCGCACCAGGGCATTGCGGCGCTGGAGCGCATTCTTGCTGATGAACGCCAGCAGGTTGCTGTGGCGCCCGTCGAGTGGACGCGCTTCGTCAGTCGCCTGTCTGAGCCCTCGCCGCTTGTGGAAGAGTTGGTTCGGGTTGATCAGGCCAGGCCGACGCGCGCGAGTTCGCAGCTGGTCCAGCGGATCCGACGCGCCCCAGCCGAGCAGCGTCGCGAGCTGCTGATCGCCTACCTCGCCGAACAGTTGGAGCGCATCCTACGCCTGGCTGAGCCGCCGGATCCGAAGGTGGGGTTCTTCGATTTAGGGATGGACTCGCTGATGGCGGTGGAGCTGTGCAACCGTCTCAACGCCGAATTGAAGCTCGATGAGCCGCTGTCTCCTCCCCTCGTGTTTGATCATCCGAACGTAATAACCATGTCTGATTACCTAGCGAAGCAGATTTCAGGCCGCACCAGCGATGTATTAGAAGAAGTTCAACGGCATCGCTATCAGATGAATTCAAGTCAGACCGCACTCACTGCTTATGAAATCGAGAATATCCAATCAGAAAGTGAATTGGATGTACTTCTAAGAGAGGAACTTGAAACATGAATAGTCAGCCCGAAAGCATCAGATGGAAAAAGGACACTCTGGTTCTGATCAAGAAACTAAGAGCGGAGGTGTCAGCCTTACAGTCGAGGACTTCTAATGTAGTTGCCGTCGTCGGCGCCGCCTGCAAGTTTCCTAAAGCTAGTGATGTCGAGGGCTATTGGCGTTTACTGGATGGCGGTGTTGATGCGATCACCGAGGTTCCGGCGGAGCGCTTCGACGTGGACGCCTACTATGACCCAGACCCCGATGCGCTGGGCAAGATGACCACGCGTTTCGGCGGGTTCACCGATCAGATCGACCAATTCGACCCAGCGTTTTTTGGCATCAGCCCGCGCGAAGCAGTCTCGCTCGATCCGCAGCAGCGCATACTCTTGGAGACAGCCTGGCAGGCGCTCGAGCAGGCCGGGATTGACGCGCAGGGGCTGCGTGGTAGCGCCACCGGGGTGTTCGTCGGGGTCTCCGAGATCGATTATGCCCAACAGACGATGCAGGACTTGACTAGGCTAGACGCTTATGCCGGCTTGGGCAATGGCCAGGCCTTTGTGGCTGGACGTCTGGCGTACACCCTTGGTCTGCAGGGACCGGTCGAGTCGATCGACACCGTCTGCTCCAGCTCGCTGGTCGCCCTGCACCAGGCGCGTCGCGCGTTGCTAGCGGGCGAATGCGAGCTGGCCCTGGCCGGTGGCGTGCATGTCATGCTCTCCCCACACATTTTTGTGTTCTTGTCACGTTCCAGGGCCTTGTCTGCGGATGGCCGCTGTAAAGCGTTCGATGCGTCGGCTGACGGTTTCTCGCGTGCCGAGGGCTGCGGAGTTGTGGTGCTCAAGCGGCTCAGGGATGCTGAACGCGACGGTGATCGCATCTTGGCCGTTATCCGCGGCAGCGCGGTCAACCATGACGGGCCGAGCTCGGGCCTGACCGTTCCCAACGGGCCGAGCCAGGAGCGGGTCATCGCCAATGCCCTCCGGGAGGCGGGCGTCTCGCCTTCGGAGGTGGCCTATCTCGAAGCGCACGGTACGGGCACGAGCCTGGGTGACCCGATCGAGGTGCAGGCGGCGGCGAAGGTGCTAGGCGAAGGGAGAGATCCAGACAAGCCGCTGCTGCTCGGCTCGGTGAAGACCAACCTCGGTCACCTGGAGGCGACGGCGGGCGTAGCGGGGCTGATCAAGGTGGTGCTGGCGATGCAGCATGGAATTATCCCGAAGCAGCTGCATTTCAGAGAGCCCAACCCGCACATCCCGTGGGACCGGCTGCCGGTCCAGGTGGTGACCGAATCGACCGCTTGGCCTGAAGGTCGCCGGATCGCGGGCGTGAGCAGCTTCGGGATGAGCGGCACGAACGCCCATGTGGTGCTGGAGGCTTACGAGTCTGAGAATCCGATGGTCGTGGGCGGTGGTGAAGCCCTTCGGGATGGTGGGGTGTTGCCGGAGCGCAGGGCGCACCTGCTGGCCTTGAGTGGCAAGAACGAGGCAGGGTTGCGAGCGCTGGCCGAGCGTTACCGGGAATGGGTGGCCGCGCATGCGAATGCGGCGCTGGCGGATGTGTGCTTCACGGCGGGGGCGGGCCGCAGTCACTTCGAGCAGCGTGCGAGCGTAGTGGTGGAGTCACGCGAGCAGCTCACCGAGGCGCTGCAAAAGCTCGCCTCAGGCACTGCGGCGGGTGATGTGCACGTCGGATACGCCCGACAGCGGCCAAAGGTGGCGCTGCTCTTCACTGGCCAGGGCAGCCAGTACGCTGGTATGGCCGAGGCGTTGTATGAGACCCAGCCGGTGTTCAGGCAGACCTTGGACCGTTGCGCCGAGTTGCTCAAGGATAAGCTGGATGAGCAGTTGCTGGAGGTGATTTTCGAAGGGGCGGGCGGATTACTCGACCAGACGCGCTGGACGCAGCCGGCGTTGTTTGCACTCGAGGTGGCGCTCTATGAGACCTACCGCAGTCTAGGTCTAGAGGCCGACGTGGTGCTGGGCCACAGCGTCGGGGAGTATGCGGCGGCCTATGTGGCGGGCATTCTCACCCTGGAAGACGGCCTGAAGCTCATCGCCAAGCGGGGCGAGCTGTTCGGTGCGCTCCCCGCGAGCGGGTCGATGGCGGCGATTTTCGCCGATGCCGCGCCAGTGCAGGCGGCGGTTGATGAAGTGAACGCCAACTCGCCCTCCAGCGTCGGCCTGTCGATTGCGGCCCACAACGGCGCGCACGTGGTGGTGAGCGGTCCGGCCGAACGGGTCGAGCAGATCGTTGGTAGATTCGAGACCGAAGGGGTGCGCTGCGCGCCTCTTGCGACTAGCCATGCCTTCCACTCGGCGTTACTGGAGCCGGCGCTGGAGGCGTTCGAGCCGTTCGCGGCGACGATTGAGCATTGGCCAGCCGAACGGACGCTGATCAGCAACCTGACGGGCGCGCCTCTGGCCTCGGGTCAGATTCTCGATGCGGCGTACTGGCGGCGTCACGCGCGCGAGCCGGTGCAGTTTGGCCAGTCGGTGGTGGCGCTGGCGGAGGCCGGGGTCGAGGTGCTGCTGGAGCTGGGCCCGCAGCCGACGCTGACGGCGATGGCTCTGCACTGCTGGGCAGGCGAAGGCCCGCCGGTGGCGATGGCCGCGCTGCGGCGCGGCGTGCCGGCCGACCGGTCGCTGCTCGAGTCGATTGCGCGCCTGTACGCGGCCGGGTGCCGAATTGATTTTGCGGCCTTGGATGCTGGCTATCCTAGAAGTAAGCTCAGTCTCCCGACCTACCCGTTCCAGCGCCAGCGCTACTGGGTGGATGCGCCCAAGCAGCCCGTGTTGCCAGGCGAGTCGGTTCATCCGCTACTGGGCGAAAAGCTGGAGTTGGCGTCAACACAGCAAACCGTCTACCACCAGCAGATCAGCCTGATCAGTCACCCGTGGATCGGCGATCACCGCGTCTACGACATGGCGGTAATCCCTGGCGTAAGCTACGCCGCCATGGTCATGGCGGCGGTCGGTGTGCCGGCGGCGCTCGAAGACGTCAGCTTCCAGGAACCGCTGTTCCTCGCCGAGCCCAACGCCGTGCGCGAAGCGGAGCTAGTGATTGAGCCGGTCGACGAAGGGGGCTTGCGTCACATTGAGGTCTACAGCCGGGTTGTCGGACAGGACGAATGGCGTCGACACGCGGTGCTCATGCTGCGCGATGACCCCCCCTCCCTGGCTCCACTGACTGTGGACCTTGCGAACCTGCGTGAACGGCTGCAGCCGATCAACACCGAGACGCTCACCGACGCCTATGCCAGTGTCTCCTTGGCCTACGGCCCGATGCTGCAGGCCGTTCGTCAGGCGTGGATAGGCGACGAGATCGCGTTGTCCGAGATCGAAGTACCTGAGGCGTTGGCGTCGCAGTTGGCAGGAGAACCCATCCACCCGGTGCTGGTTGACGCCTGCGCGCGGCTGACGGCGGACCTGTGGGACTTTAGCGACGAGCCAGGCGTGTTCTGGGCGCCGTGGCGGGTTGAAGGTATGCAGCTAATGCGGCCTGCGCCGCGTCGCTTCTTTGCCTACGTAAATCAGCCGACGCGGGTCGATGAGCAGTTGCAGACCCTCGCGTATGACATCCAACTGCTCGACGAGGCCGGTCAGGCATTCGGTCGCATCGACGGTTTTACGCTCAAACGCGCCCCCCGCGATGCGTTCCTGCGCCGCCTGCAACAGACTAGCGACCGCTTGCTTTACACGATCCGTTGGCAGAAGGCGTCCGAGTCGACGGCGACCGAGGACTCGTCTGGCGTATGGTTGTTGCTGGGCAATGCGCAGTCGACCTTGCCGCTGGCCGAGCAGCTGGAAGCACGTGGACAGCTGGTTGAGCGCGGCGCGGTGCAGGAGTTAGCAGCGCTACTCGACGCCGTCATGGATAAGGAACGGCAGAACGGCAACACGCCACTGGCCGGCGTAGTGCTGGTCGGCGGGCAAAACGGCGACGCGGCCTCCGACGCGTATGCGAATGTCAAGGCAGTGCTGCAGGCCGCGCAGCCGTTGCTGGCGCGCGGAGTGAGCCTGCCGCGTAGCCTGACGCTGCTAACCCAGAGCGCTATCGCAGTCGACGCGGCTGAAGCGGTGCAACCGGGTCAATCGGCGCTGTGGGGCCTGGGTCGCACTCTGCAGGCTGAGCAGCCGCAGCTTAATGTGCGACTGCTCGACGTGGAGCACATCGAGGCGGAGTCGCTAGCTGGTGTACTGCTGGCTGAGGGCGAGTCGCAACAGGTGTTGCGCGGCGGGCAGGTGTTTACGCCACGGCTCACCCGCGCAAGGCTCGAGTCGATGGCATCGCTGACCATTCGCGCTGATGCGAGTTACCTGATCACGGGGGGACTGGGGGCGCTGGGTCTGGCGACGTGCGCGTGGCTGGTCGAGCGAGGTGCTGGGCACGTGGTGCTGACGAGCCGGCGTGAGCCGGATGAGGCGGCGCGTGAGCGCATCGCGGCGATCGAGGCGGTGCACGATGGCACGGTGGTCGTATGTAGCGCTGACGTGGCCGACGCTGGACAGATCCAAGCGCTGATGGCGCGGTTCGGGCGCGAGTGGTCGAAGCTGGCTGGAGTAATCCACGCGGCCGGCGTTTTGGATGACGGTGTGATCACCGAGCAGACGGCTGAACGCTTCGAGCAAGTGATGCGGCCCAAGGTGCTCGGGGCCTGGAACCTGCACCGGGCCACCCAGGACCGCGCTCTGGACTTCTTCGTGCTGTACAGCTCGGTGGCCTCAGCGCTGGGCTCGGCGGGCCAGGGCAATTATGCGGCGGCCAATGCATTCTTGGACGGGCTGGCGCAGTATCGCCGCGCGCTGGGTCTGGCGGCGACGAGTATCAACTGGGGGCCGTGGGCCGAGGGCGGCATGGCCAGCTCTGCGGGGGTTCGTGCGCAGCTGGCCAAGCAGGGCATTACGCCGCTCAAGCCGAGCGAGGCGCACCAGGCGTTGGCCGAGCTGCTCGCTTCAGGCGTGGCCAGCGGCGTGGTGCTGGATGCCGACTGGCAGCGCATGAGCAAGTGGCTCGGTGAGGCGCGCCCGGCGCTGCTCAGCGCCCTGCTGAGCAAGCCGGCGCCAGGGAGCGCTAAGCAGGTGTCTGAACAGGAGCGGCGTGGGTTTTTGCAACAGCTGGAGGAGGCGCCTGCAAGCCATCGCAAGGAAGCGTTGATGGCTTACGTACAAGAGCAGGTGATCAAAGTCCTTATGCTTGCTCCATCTACTCGGCTAGACCCAAAGCGATTATTGAATGAACTCGGTCTCGACTCCTTGATGAGCATCGAACTGAAGAATCGGTTCATGAGCGAACTGGGTGTGCATGTTCCTATAAAAGAGCTTATCGTGGGAATCAGCATCGCGCAGCTGGTTGAGTTACTGCTTGATCGTTTGACATTGTCAAGCCTAGCGCTATCGGAACACCCTTTATCTGACATGGCCGAGTATATGGAGGAGATTACCCTATGAATCTGAATGAAGTTCTATCTGAGCTCTCCGATCTGGGTGTGAAGCTCTGGGCCGATGGTGACCAGCTGCGCCTTCGGGCTCCTAAGGGAAGACTGAGGCAGGGTCTACGTAACGCACTGGCTGAGAATAAGTCAGAGATTCTATATCTACTGCGCCAAAGAGACTTGAGCTCCGGTACTGACTCCGTGCCTCTTGCACCGATCCCGAGAAATGGGCATCCCTCCCTGTCCTTTGCCCAGGAGCGGCTGTGGTTTCTGGCTCAACTGGAGGGGCAAAGCGTTGCCTACCATCTCCCGATGATGCTGCACCTAGAAGGGCAGCTTGATTTGGACGCTTTAGAGCAAAGTCTGACGGAGATCGTGCAACGTCATGAAGGGCTGCGCACCAGCTTCCCGACAGTGAACGGTTCACCGGTGCAGGTTATTGAGTCGGAGATGCGTGTCACGCTGCCGGTGGTGGATTTGCAGGGGATGGTCGAAGCGGAACAGGCCGGTGAAGTGCAGCGCTTGGTGATCGAGGAAGCGCGGCAGCCCTTTGACCTCGCCGGGGGTCCACTGTGGCGGTTGAGCGTACTGCGCCTGGCGGGCGAAGCGCATGTGGTGTTGTTGACGATGCATCACATCGTCTCCGATGCGTGGTCGATGGCGGTGTTCATCCGGGAGCTCTTGGCGCTCTATCAGGCATTCTCGACGGGTGCGCCGTCGCCCCTCAGTGCCTTACCGATTCAATATGCCGACTATGCGCAGTGGCAGCGGCAGTGGTTAAGAGGCGAGGTGCTGGAAGAGCAGCTGGCGTACTGGCGTGAGCAGTTGGTGGGGGCGCCGGCGCTGATGACGTTGCCCACCGATCGTCCGCGTCCACCGATGCAGAGTTTCCGTGGGGCGACCGAGCCCCTGGTGCTCGATGCAGCGCTCACCCAAGCGCTGAAGGATTTAAGTCAAGAGGCGGGGGTGACCTTGTTTATGACCCTGGTGGCGGCGTTTATGACGTTGCTCTCCCGCTACAGCCGCCAGGAGGACATCGTCGTCGGCTCCCCCATTGCCAACCGAAATCGCACGGAACTTGAGTCCTTGATTGGCCTCTTCGCCAATACCCTGGTGTTGCGCGCAGATTTCTCGGGGAACCCTTCTTTCGAAGCGTTGTTAGAGCGGGTGCGGCAAGTGGCCTCCGACGCCTATGCTCACCAAGATGCGCCGTTTGAGCAGGTGGTGGAGGCGCTGCAGCCGGAGCGCAACTTAAGCCACAGTCCGCTGTTCCAGGTGATGTTTGTTTTGGAGAACGTTCCTCGGGTGGAGCTCGAGCTGCCGGAGCTCACTTTGAGTCGGTGGGCGAGGGAGCACGTCGCAGCCCAGTTTGACTTGACGCTCACGCTGAGCGAAACGGCGCAAGGATTAATAGGGGTCTGGGTATACAACACCGATTTGTTCGAGGCGGCCACGATTCGCCGTATGGGGGTGCATTTCGAGACCCTGCTCGCCGGGGTGGTGGCCGATCCCGCGCAGCGTCTTTCGGACTTGCCGCTGTTGACGGCGGCCGAGCGTAAGCAGTTGCTGGTGCAGTGGAATACCACCGAGGCGGCGTATCCGCAGCATCAGTGTGTACATGAGTTGTTTGAAGCCCAAGCAGCTCGGACGCCCGAGGCGGTGGCGGTGGTGTTTGAAGACCAAGAGCTCACCTATGGGGCATTGAACGCCCGGGCCAATCAGCTGGCCCACCACCTCCAGGCATTGGGGGTGGGTCCAGAGGTGCTGGTGGGGCTCTATGTGGAGCGCTCGCTGGAGATGGTGGTGGGCCTGCTGGG
>JAAUXY010001933.1_pt1 | contig 18937 bp, 12 predicted proteins | sample 7278121 | NCBI WGS metagenome assembly JAAUXY01 (sample SAMN14350117, study PRJNA611818) | marine sediment metagenome | isolation source: surface marine sediment (1.8m) | place: French Polynesia: Moorea | collected 2018-08 | reverse complement strand
TAGCGAGCGTAGACCTGATAGTTCAGGGCGTAGAGATCCCTACCCCGCAGTTCCGGCTCATCGACCCAGTCAAGTAGCTGGAAGCGCAATCACGAGTCTTCGAATGCTCGGTAACGCACCCGCGGTTCCGGCTGTCGGCAGACCTGATGATGGTCGCGGGCGACAGCGATCAACAGGTTCCTGACCTGATCGACGTCGGAGCCGTAGGCGACTTGCACTTTGACCCTGACCCGTCGTTGGCGGCCCGGCCCGCCCGCCTCGTTGACGATCCTCGAATTGGCCAGCACCGAGTTGGGAAGCACGATCTCGAGGTCGTCTCGGGTCAGCAGGCGGCTCGAGCGGATGCCGATGCGGGTGATCTCGCCACGCTCGCCACTCTCCAACACGATGAAATCTCCGACAGAGAAAGGAGCGTCGGCGAGGATCGAGACGCCGGCAAAGAGATTGGCCAGCGTGTCTTTGGCCGCCAGCCCCAGAGCCAGGCCGGCAATACCGGCGGACGCTAGCCAGCCCGAGACTGAAATGTGCCAGGCGATGAGCAGGAAGTAGATGCCGCCGCCAACCAGGATTAGGGTCGCGGCGTTTTCGAGTAGGGGAAGAGTCTGCGGTTGGATGAACGTGAATCGTTCCCGGTTGCGTGACAGAACCGAGAGAATCAGGCGAGAAATCGCTAGAGCGAAGCCGAGCCAGACCAGGATCGCCAGAGTCGCGAGCACGGATCTGAGATAGCGGTCGAACGGTGCCTGGACGCCGAGGTCGATGAGCGCGAGGTACACACCGACCAACAGCGCACTGACCGTGACCGGCCTCTTCAATGCCGCAAAGATCTTGTCGTCGATCTCGGTGCGGGTGCGGCGGGTCAGCCGGGGCAGGGTGCGTACGAGCAGGATCTCCGCCGCCTTGGCGGCGACCAGGGACAGGACGAGGATCAGCAGCGCCCGAATCCAGGGATCGGGACCCAAGGCCGCGATCAACTCCTCAAAACGTTGGCGGACCATCCCTTAAGTTTGGCGTGCGCCGTGGCACTTCTTGTACTTCTTGCCGGAGCCGCAGGGACAGGGTTCGTTGCGGCCGACTTTGCGGCCCTTGCGTTTGATCGTCTGCGGTTTGGTCTGGCCCGAAGACTTCTCGGGGGCGGAGAAACGGAATCGGGACTTCATCTGCTCGGAAATCCGCCGCCGGCGTTCGGCCAGTTCCTCCTCGCTCACCGGCTCGACCCGGAAGAGATTCTTGGTCACCGAATCTTCGAAGCGAGTCTTCATATCGGCGAACAGCTCGAAACTCTCGCGCTTGTACTCGTTGAGTGGATCCTTCTGGCCGTAGCCCCGAAGATTGATGCCTTCCTTGAGATGGTCGAGGGCGAGCAGGTGATCTTTCCAGTCGCCGTCCAGGATACTGAGCATGATGTTGCGCTCGAGACCACGCATGATCTCGGCGCCATGCTGCTCTTCCTTGCCGGAGTACTTGTCTTCGATCGCCTGCCATAACCCGTCGCGCAGGTCGTCGATGCCCAACTCATCGAGGTCGAGGTCCAGCTTATGAACGTCGATGGCAAAGGCGGCCAGCATTTCGGTCGCCAGCTCGCTCATGTTCCAATCGCGGGGATCGACATCCTCAGCGCAGTGGCGGGTGATGGCATCGTCCAGGATGTCCCGGGACATGCGCCGCACGTATTCGCCGGTATCGACAACGGTCGGCTCCTCGCCGTACGGGTCGTCGTCGAAGGTGAATTTGCCCTCGAGCACCTCGCGGCGTAACTGGTACAGCGCCTCGCGCTGTTTGTTCATCACGTCGTCGTACTTCAGGAGGTGCTTGCGGACTTCGAAGTTGCGCCCCTCGACCTGATTCTGCGCCCGCTCGATGGCCTTGGTGACCATCTTGTGCTCGATCGCTTCGCCTTCCTCCATGCCCAGGCGGCCCATCAGGTTCTTGACCCGGTCGGTACCGCCGCCGAAGATGCGCATCAGGTCGTCTTCGAGTGAGATATAGAAGCGCGACGAGCCCGGATCGCCTTGACGCCCGGAGCGGCCTCGTAGCTGGTTATCGATGCGTCGAGACTCGTGGCGCTCGGTGCCCAGGATGTGCAGACCGCCGGCCTCGACGACCACCTCGCGCTCAGCGGCGCAAATTTCCTGGTAGCGCTCGAGAGCCTCTGTGTAGGCGTCCGGATCTTTCTCCGGATCAGCTTCCGCGCGGGCCAACCCTTCCGGGTTGCCACCGAGAACGATGTCGGTACCGCGGCCCGCCATGTTGGTGGCGATAGTCACCGCACCCTTGCGGCCGGCCTGGGCGACGATCGCGGCTTCGCGGCCGTGGAACTTGGCATTGAGAACGACGTGGGGAATGCGCTCCCGCTTCAGTCGCTTCGACAGCATCTCGGAGTTCTCGATCGAGATGGTGCCGACTAGCGCCGGCTGGCCGCGCTCCTGGCAATCCTTGATCTCCTCGATCACCGCGTCCCACTTCTCGCGCTCGGTGCGATAAACGACGTCGGGAAAATCGGGGCGGTTGAGCGGTCGATTGGTGGGGATCACCGAGACGTCGAGCTCATAGATTTCGCCGAACTCGGCCTCTTCGGTCTCGGCGGTACCGGTCATGCCGCCCAGCTTCTCGTACATGCGGAAGTAGTTCTGGAAGGTGATCGTCGCCATCGTCTGGTTTTCGCGCTCGATCCTCACCCCTTCCTTGGCCTCCACCGCCTGGTGCAGGCCGTCGGACCAGCGCCGGCCGGGCATCATGCGGCCGGTGAATTCGTCGACGATGATCACCTGGTTGTCCTTGACCAGATAGTCGACGTCGCGTTTGTAGAGGTGATGAGCCCGCAGACCCTGATTGATCCCGTGGATCAGGTCCATGTTTTCGAGATCGTAGAGATTGTCGACTCCGAGAACTTTCTCCGCGGTCGCCACGCCGTCGTCGGTCAGGGTGACGGTGTGGGCTTTCTCATCGACCAGGAAGTCGCCGGTGGTGTATTTGACGCCGTCGTCGTCCTGGTGCTCTTCGCCGCGAACGAACCTGGGGATGACCCGGTCAATCCGGTAGTACTTGTCGGTCGATTCCTCCGACGGTCCCGAAATGATCAGCGGCGTTCGCGCCTCGTCGATCAAGATCGAGTCGACCTCGTCGACGATGGCGAAGTGGTGCGCCCGCTGGACCATGCGAGCGAAATCGAACTTCATGTTGTCGCGCAGATAGTCGAAGCCGAACTCGTTGTTGGTGCCGTAGGTAATGTCCGAGTTATAGGCCGCCTGGCGCTCCTCGTCCGGCATGTTGGTCTGGATGACCCCGACGGTCATGCCCAAGGCCTGGTAGACCGGCGCCATCCACTCGGAGTCGCGCTTGGCCAGGTAGTCGTTGACCGTGACCACGTGCACGCCCTTACCGGCGAGCGCGTTGAGGTAGGCTGGTAGCGTCGCCACCAGGGTCTTGCCCTCACCGGTCTTCATCTCCGCGATCTTGCCTTGATGCAGCACCATGCCGCCGATCAGCTGAACGTCGAAGTGACGCATATGAAGATTGCGCCAGGCCGCTTCACGCACCGTGGCAAAGACTTCGACCAGCAGATCGTCGAGGGCTTCGCCGTTCTCGAGACGCTGTCGGAACTCGGCGGTCTTGCCCTGCAGTTCCTGGTCGGACAGCTTCTGAACCTCAGGCTCGAGACCGTTGATCTCGGCCACTGTGGGCTGCATGCGCTTGAGCTCGCGCTCGTGCTTGGTACCGAAAACTTTAGCCAGAACCGCATTAAGCATGGAACGGATCTCTCATTCAGGGGAAAGTAGGGGGGAGCGAAACAGGGCGTTCGCTGGCTTGGAGGTGCGGCAATAGAAGCCGCTAAATTAGTCTATCAGAGAGGTCGGTCAGCGGATCCGAGTGTCTTCTATCCGACAAGTCGGACCCGTCCGACACGTCAGACCTGTCGGACTCTTCCGCGGGCAGGCTGAGCCCACGATGTGGCTGCCCTTAAGGCGCTGTACCGCTCAAAATGTAGCCCAGCGGGTTGCTGGCGCGGCCATCGACGTGCACTTCATAGTGGACGTGGGTACCGGTCGCTCGGCCGGACGAACCCACCAGGCCGATCACGTCACCGCGCTTGACCTTCTGGCCGATCTCGACGTGGACGCGGGACAGATGGCCGTAGCGGGTGCTGTAGCCGAATCCGTGGGAAATGAAGACCGCGTTGCCGAGGCCCTGTGCTCTGCCTGCCCGGGTGACGATGCCGTCACCCGTCGCGTGGACCTCTTTTCCCGCCGGTGCGACGATGTCGATGCCCCGGTGAAAAGCCCTCTTGCCGGTGAAGGGATCGCTGCGATAGCCGAAGCCACTGGTGAAAAGACCGCGAACCGGAGTCACCGCCGGCTTGGCCGAGATCAGCAGATGACGTTCGTCAAACTTCTCTTCGAGCAGCTTCATACCCGTCCGCATCTCGTGGAGAGAATCCTCGAGAGCCACCAGCTGGCCGCCGGTGTCGATCTCGAGCTCCCGAGGGTCGGTGCCACCGATGCCCGCTTCGGCGCTCGGGGAGAGCTCGCTCAAGCCGGCGACAATCGCCAGTTTATGAATGCGTTGTTGGTAATCAGCGACCTGCTTTTCCAGATCTCGGATGCTGGTCTCGAACCCTTGATTGACCGTCCGCAGATCGGTGTTTTCCGCCTGCACCTGCTCGAGTTGGCTACGGTCGAAGCTGGTGTTGAAGTAGGCGATCGTGGCGACGATGCCGCCGATGGTAAAGAACGCCAGGGTCCCAAGAATCAGGCTCACCTGGAAAGTCGAGAGACGCCACTTGCGGAATTTAGCCCGCGCGTGGGGTACGAAGATGATGGTGTGCTGCTTCAAGGGTTCTTTTGGCGATCCAGGTTCGTTGAGAAAGAACCGGCGGTGGGTACCTAGCCGGGGCTCGACTCTCCTCCCTGAACGAGCTGGCAGCTTCGCAGGAGCTGACAACCCTGAATGAGCTGCCTACGGGTACCGGGAAGGTGCTTGGTCTGCAAGCGACCGTTCTCGAGTAGGCAACCTCTGTTGGGGCGATTCACGACAGGCAGATCTCCAGTGGTCGATCGTCGGGCGTTGATCGTCAACAGACAAGATGTCCACAGCTCTGCTGCGACAGCCTAGCTGGCGGAATGGACGCATTGTACTGAAAACATGGAAAGAGTCAAGCCCTTCATTAATCGGGACTTATCAATATGCTGCTGTAGCTTCACGGTACCTTGATCAGGCTCGGGACTCGATCTCGTCCAGGAGCTCGATCAAGACTGTCCAGAGATCGTCGGGCCGATCCATCATCAGCCAGTGGCCTGATTGGGGGACGTGGACCGTCGGCAACTCGGGTACCAGGTGATGCAGGCTGTAGGGCAGATCATTGAGGTCGCTGATCAGGCTTTTGATCGGGCCGTCGAAGCGGTCGAGGGCGGGGAGAGGGCTGTGGGAGCTGCCGTTTTCGAGGGCACTCAGGATGATTTCTGGTGACACGGCTTCGAGATCTTCGAGCACTCGGTCTGCGACCTCAGGTCGAGCCCCCGCCAGCAGTTGGCGGAAGTACCAGGGGATCTCTTCCTCTGGATTTCGGGACAGCTGATCCAGCAGCTGCCGCCGGTGCTGCTGCGGCAGCTGAGTCTGATCGCCACTGGGATCGACCAGCAGCAGACCGGCGACCCGGCGCCGACGGGCCGCGGCGTACTCGATGGCGGCGTTGGCCCCGAGGCTGTGAGCCACCAGCACCATCCGGCGCAAGGACAGGGCATCGGCGACCGCACCGATAGTCGCGGCGGCGGCTGAGATGGAGTAGTCATCGTCGGCGGCCGGGTCCGAGCGACCGTGGCCTGGCAGGTCGAAAGCAATGGCCCGGAGCGCTGGCCCCGCGGCTTCGAGCTGGGGCGTCCAGTGCTCAGCACAACCGCCCAGACCATGGACGAAGAGCACCGGCAGCCGGCCGTCCGGGTGGCGCTCGAGAACGTGGACGGTCCCCGCGGGACCGGTGATCCAACTGCTGTCGAGATCGATCGGCGGAGGCGGTGGAACCGGTGGTTCAGGCAGCTCAGCAGGAGCTATGGCGCGCGGCTCGCGACGGAACATCGCGGCCACCGCGATCAGCAAAGCGCCGAGACCGAACCAGGGCCAGCGACGGCGCCGGCGAGCGCGCTGGCGCTTCAATGCCTGCCGGGACCGGCGACGGCGATACGACCGCACAGACATGATGTGACTCAGAGCGGGGAGCTACCGGCGCCGGTCAGGCTCTCATCCACCGGCGGAACTGCCGGCGTCGCGGCGCTGCTCGCTTCGAGATCCTCGACCGTCGGATCGGCTTCGACTCCTTCGACTCCTTCGGCCTCCGCGCCTTCGGTGGCCTGCTGCTCCGCGGTTTGAGCGATCAGCGTGGCGCTATGAAATTCGACGAATCGCGGTGAGAAGAATTTCTCGGTGGGCACCAGCCCCAGCTCGCTCGGCGTGGGTTCCGGATCAGCCGCCGGTTCACTGCCGTCTTCGCTGCCGTCACAAGCGGTGATTGCCTGAGTCGCCTGGGCGTGCAAGGAGTCGTCCTGTTCGCCGCCCAGCACCCACAGCGCGTGCTGGCTTGCGGCCCGGATCAAACAGACGTGGGGCCGGGTGCGATCGTTGGTGGTCAGCCCCGGGTCTTCGAGCAGCGTCAGGACGTCCGCGTAGGCGCCGCTGAAAAAGGCTTTGAGCGCCTCGGTGAGCTCCTTGGGCGGTCGACGGGCCGCTCGGCGGAGTGCTGTCTGAGCGACTTTCAAGTCGTCGGTGAGCTCCGCGAGTTGCTGCGGGCTGGAACCTGATTTGCTGTCTCGGACGGTCTTCAGAGTCCGTTCGACCGCCGCCGCGCGCAGGCCCAATCGTTGCGGATAGGGCTTGAGATCGGAAATTGACCGCAGGGAGCGCCGAGCGGACTGTTCGACTTCTTCCAGCTGCTCAAGAGCCTCGGCCGTGGCGGCGTTCAGCTCACCGAGTCGCCTGCGGGCATCGGTCAGGGTGGAGTTGAGCTCGGCGAGTGCCGAATTCGCCAACGCCTTCGCTTGATCGAGTTGTTCGAGCTCTTCGCCGAGACGCAAGCTTTCAAATTGCCCGCGGGCGTCGGCAAGTTTCTTCTCAGCACTCTTCTGCCGTGAATCGAAAGACGGCGATCCTTGGCTCCAGAGTGGTGTCAGCTCCGGCATACGGCTCAAGCTGGCCAGCGAGGACGAAGCTTCGCTGACGCGGGCCAGAAGTTGGTCGGCCTCGGATGTCGAGGCCTGGATTCGGCGCAGCAACTCCTGGCAGTCGTTCCGGCGTCGATCGAGATCGGCTTTGAACTCGGACTTCGCGATCTGGGCCTGGCGACTCGACTCTGCCCAGGAATCGAGAGCGGCTTTGCAGTTTCCCGACTCAGCCAGGGCGACGCCGAGGTAATAGTGAGGCAGGTAGGCGGTCTTCAGCACCCGGTTGAATCTCTCTTGCGAACGCTCGGCGATAGCGGCTCGAAAGAAGCGCTCGGCATCTGCCCAGCGCTGGGTCTTGATCGCCTCAACCCCCAGCTTGTGGGTCTCCCTGGGGCCGGCAACCGAGTCGCCGACGGTCAGGACGGCCAGGGCAAGAACGAATGTCCATCTCCTCAATCCCACCAGCCGGCCTCCTTGAAGTAGTCGGTGGGGCTCGGCGGCGTGAAGACCGGCGCGCAGCTCGCAATCGTCTCGAGAGCCACCTCGACGTCGCAGGTCTGGACCTCAGTGCCCTCAGGATTTTGCAGGTGAATCTTGTATTGCCCCGGAGGAAGCTCCAGGTAGAGCGGCGTATGGATCTGCTCCGGCAGATTCTGAACATACCCCTGAGCGTCGGTGATTTCGGTCAGTTGAGCCCAGGATCCGGACTGGATAGCGACGGCTCCCAACGAAGGTTCAATCACCGTCGGCTGAACGGTCTGGACGGGCGGAGGCGGCGCTTCCACCGGCTCCGGTGGTGGCTCGCTGCCGCCTCTTGTAGCCAGCCACCCGACGGTCGCCACCAGCACAACCGCTGCCGCGGCACCCGCCCATTTGAGCCAGCCCAGGGGCGGCCTGAACATCGTGCGGTAGGTGTCGCTCTTGGTCGCGGCCGACGCCTCCGAGCTCTGAACCGGCGCTGCCGGGGCAGGGCTTTCTTCGCTGGCCTCGGCTGCCGCGGCTGGCGGGGCGAGCGGCGGGGGGACTTGAACGGTTGGCGGCGACGGAGGCGTCTCCGAGGCGCTGGGCACCGGCGCGACATCGAGATCCTTGCGGCTGAAAGTCGCCTCGAGCTGCTCCTTGGCTGCTTCGGCTTCGAGCTTGCCCTGGGCTACCAGATCGATGATCTCGCGGGCTTTGAAGGTGAGATCCTCGGAGTCCTCCCCGGGTGGCGAGGCCGGTGCCGCTGTCTTCGGTGTCGATGTCGGTGGAGCGGCGAAGGACGGTGGACTCTCGGCCGACGGAGTCTCCGCAGGGCCGGAATCGTCGGGTACCGCGGTCGGCGGCGCGTCGAGAATCCTGGTTTTGAGCGCCGCGTCGACATCGGCGCTCGGTGGGTCGGCCGGCCGCGCTTCGATCGGGCGCGTCGAGCGGCCGGTCCCGGAGCTCGGCCGCAGGACTTCCTCGGGCGAGGCGGCGGTCGAGATCGTGTAGTCGCCGACTTTGCCTTCGAGCACTCCTCGAGCGGTCTGAGCGATCGCCGCCTGGGACATGACGTCGCTGGGCTCACGGGTCCGCGGCTCGGCGGCCGGTGGGTTGGCCGACATCAGCTCCGGCCACTTGCCTGCCAAGACCGCGTCGCGCACCGAGGTGAGCTCGGGGATCAGCTCGGCGAACGAGCCGTAACGCCGTTCGGGTTTTTTCTCCAGGCATTTGGCGATCAGGTCGGACAGGGGCGCCGGGCATTCGGCCCAGACGTCGAGCATCGGGACCGGCACCTTGTAAAGGATCTGGTAGATCAGAGCTGACAGAGTGTTGCCCTTGAACGGCCGCTCGTAGGTCAAAAGCTCGTAAGCGAGCACGCCGAAGGAAAAGATGTCGGCGCGGTGGTCGAGCTCGGCGCCACGCACCTGCTCCGGAGGCAGGTAGCTGGCGGTGCCCATAGTGACGCCTTTTTGAGTCAGTTGCGTCTCGGCGCTCGCCAGCTTGGCGATACCGAAGTCCATGATCTTGATCTGGCCGTCCTCGAGCACCCGGATGTTGCCGGGTTTGATGTCGCGGTGGATCACGCCTTCGGAATGGGCATAACCGAGGCCGTTGGCGACCTGAAGCAGGTAGTCGAGCTTGCCGGCGGGGGCCAGTTGCTGTCGCCGCTTGACCAGCCGGCTCAAGTCCTCGCCGGAGAGCATCTCCTGGACCAGGTAGGGGATGTCGTTCTCGAAGCCGAACTCGTAGACCGTGACGATGTTCTTGTGGACCAGCTTTCCGGAGATCTCAGCCTCGCGGAAGAAGCGCTTGCGCAGGCCCTCGTCTTCAACCGAGCAGACCTTGATCGCCACGTCGCGCTTCAGGTAGGCATCGCGCCCCTTATAGACGACGCCGAAGCTGCCCTGGCCGAGCTTGCCGGCAACTTTGTACTTACCGATCTTTTCGAAATCGATCACGTCTGTCCGATCTTATCACCGTTGTTGTAGAGCTCCAGCCAGTGAAAGGCGGCGACGACGAGGGAGTGGGTGATCCGGCCGTCGCGCAAGAACGTCGGGATTTCAGCCCGCGGGACCAGCACGACATCGATGTCTTCGCCTTCGTCAGGTTCAGGCTCGGCAGTCTTCCGGGCGCCGGTGACCAGCCAGGTGGTGCAGGCATTGTCCTGGATCGCGGGATTCGGGTGTACGGTGCCGAGCAGCACCGGCTCGTCGCCGGTGAAGCCGGTCTCCTCGGTCAGCTCCCGCATCACCCCGGCCGCCGCCTCTTCATCCGGCTCGAGCACGCCTCCGGGAATCTCCAGAGTGACGTCGTCAAGACCGTGCCGGTACTGGGCGACCAGGACCACCTCGTCGTGCGGAGTCACGGCGATGACGTTGGCCCAGTCCGCGACCCTCAAGACCTGATAGGTCCCGGCGCGGCCGGTTCGCGGCGATCGACGCACGATCTGTTGCAGTGCGAAGACGCCGTGGTCGACTGCCTTGCTGGCCTCGAGGGTAGGCCATTGCGGCGGCCGCGATCGACGGTGGCTCATGGCGAGCTCCCGCGGATTGCTACCCCTGGGCGGTTCTGGTTCTTGTGCACTTGCAGTCGCCGGCCGCATGCCATAACGTCACTCCCGAGATGGAAAACCCGAACAATTTACCATGGTATAAGCGTCTGCACTGGCAGATCTTCGCGGCGATGTTTCTCGGTACCGTCGCCGGCCTGGTTTTCGGCGCCGACCTGGTGCCGAAGGTCGGCTGGCTCGGCGAGATCTTCATCAAGCTGCTGAAGATGTGTATCGTGCCGCTGGTCTTGACCTCGATCATTTCCGGCGTGGCGTCGATCGGCGGCGGGCGCGACGTCGGCCGCCTGTTCAGCAAGACGCTCGGCTACTACATGCTCTCGAGCGGTTTGGCGGCGCTCACCGGCTTGATCCTGGTGAATATCATCCAGCCCGGCGTCGGCGCCCAGTTTGCCGGCATCGAAGGCGGGCCGCTGCCTGAGCTGTCGACCGCTACTTCGCCCAAGGAGTTGCTGCTCGACGTCGTGCCCTCGAACATCGTTCAGGCTTCCGCGGAAGCCAAGATGTTGGCGATGATTTTCTTCTGCATCGTCTTCGGCATCACCATCGGCGGTATGGAGGAGAAGCCTCGCAAGGTGCTGACAGACTTCTTCAATGCCGGCTTCCAGGCGATGATGAAGCTTACCGGCGGCATCATTCGATTCGCGCCGATCGGGGTCTTCGGCTTGATGGTGCGGGTGGTCGGTGAGTCGGGCTTCGCCAGCTTTAGGGCGCTGGGCCTCTACATGCTCACCATCGCTTCCGGGCTCGCGATACATCTCTTCGTCACCTTGCCCATCTTGCTGATCGTGCTCGGCAAGATCCGCCCCTCGATCCATTTCCGCAACATGATCGAGCCGATGATCATGGCCTTCTCGACCAGTTCCTCGGCGGCGACCCTGCCGGTGACCATGAACGCGGTCGAGAATCGGGTCGGGGTGTCGAACAAGGTCACCTCGTTCGTCTTGCCGATGGGTTCGACCATGAATATGGACGGCACGGCGGTCTACGAGTGTGCCGGGGTGCTGTTCATCGCCCAGGCCCTGGGCGCCGAGCTGAGCTTCTTTCAGCAGATGATCGTCGTGGTCACCGCGCTCCTAGCCTCGATCGGCGCCGCGGCGGTGCCGTCGGCGGGGCTGGTGATTATCTTCCTGGTGCTCGGCGCGGTCGGTCTCGAAGGCCCGCAAGTCGACGCCATCGTCGGCGCCATGTTCGCCATCGATCGGCCGCTTGACATGGCGCGCACCACGGTTAACATTTTCGGTGATTCTTGCGGAGCGGCGATCATCGCCAGGTCCGAAGGCGAGGATCATGTCGACCGCGAAGTCGTTGAGGGACTGGTGTAATGGGTCGTTTCAACATGAAAAGGGTCTTGATTACCGGCGCCGCTCGTGGCCTGGGCCGGGCAATCGCCGAGCGCTTTATTGCCGAAGGCGCGGAGGTGGTGCTGACGGATCTCGACGCCGACGCCGTCGAGGCGACTCGCGAAGAGCTCGCGGCCGCCGGCGCTCGGTGCCGTGCGTACCCGCTCGACGTCACCGACAACGACGCGATCCTGTCGGTTCGCGACACCCTGCACCGCGACGCCGGCGCCGTCGACATCGTGGTCAACAACGCCGGTGTGGTCTTTGGAGGGCCGTTTTTAGACGTGCCGATCGAAAAGCACTCCCTGACCTACCGGGTCAACGTCGAGGGGATCGTCGCCGTCACCCACGCCTTCTTGCCCGACATCATCGCGTCGCCGCGCGGCCACCTGGTCTTCATCGCCAGCGCCTCGGGCTACGTCGGCCTGCCCGGTGGCAGCACCTATGCTTCGAGCAAATGGGCGGCGATCGGTTTCGCCGAGTCGATTCGCGCCGAGCTCAAGCATCTCGGCCACAAGAATGCCGGGGTGACGACGGTCTGCCCGACCTACATCGACACCGGTATGTTCGAAGGCGTCTCGCCCCCCAAGACCACCGGCATGCTCGACGCCAAGACGATCGCGGGCAAGATCGTCGACGCGGTCAAGAAGCGCAAGGTCTGGGTGCGCGAACCCTGGATCGTCAAGATCACGCCGTTTCTCAAGCACGGCTTACCGACACCGCTCTCAGATTTCTTGAGTGACGCCTTCGGCGCGAGCTCGAGCATGGATCGCTGGCAGGGGCACTCTTCCCCGAAGAGTAACGAGTGAGCGCCTTCGGCGCCTGATCATCTGAATGAACGCCGCTGAGCCCTATCCGCCCGAGGTCCGCGAGCTGGATCTCGACAGGAGGCGGATCGTCCTGGTGGGAACCGCCCACGTGTCCCGGCACTCGGTCGACCTGGTGCGCCGGGTGATCGAGACCGAAAAACCGGACTGCGTGTGCGTCGAGCTCGACTCTCAGCGTTACGAGTCGCTGGCCAAGCAGAAAAAGTGGGAGTCCCTCGACCTCAAGCAGATCATCCGCCGCAAGCAGCTGCCGACCCTATTGCTCAACCTGGTGTTGGCGGCTTACCAGAAGCGCCTGGGCGGTGAGCTCGGCGTCCAGCCCGGCGCTGAGCTTTTGGAAGCGATCCGGGTCGCCGAGGAACAGGGCGTACCGATCGAGCTGTGCGACCGCGACGTGCGCATCACCTTGAGACGGGCGGCGCGGGCGACATCTTTCTTTCGTCGGCTTTATCTGATGTCGGAGCTCCTGGTGGCGATGTTCTCGGGGCCGCCGGAGATCTCGGAGGAGGAGCTCGAGGAGCTCAAAGAGCATGATGTCCTGACCGAGCTGATGGAAGATCTCGGGCGTCAGCTGCCGGCGCTCAAGGACGTCCTGATCGATGAGCGCGATGCCTACCTGAGCGAGCGACTGCGGCAGTCTCCGGGCGACCATGTGGTCGCGGTGGTCGGCGCCGGTCACCTGGAAGGCATTCACCGCGGACTGCTCGCCGGCGAAGAGGTGAACTTAGACGAGCTTACCGAAGTGCCGCCGACCTCGCCGCTCTGGAAGGTGGCCGGCTGGGCCATTCCGCTGGTGATCTTGTGCGCTCTCGGCTATATCGGCGTCACCCAAGGGGCTGAGAAGATGGGCGAAGACATCGTCTTCTGGATCCTGGCCAACGCCATACCGACCGCTATCGGCGGCATCCTTGCCCTGGCCCATCCATTTACCATCCTGGCAGGTTTCATGGCGGCGCCGATCACCAGCCTGACGCCGGTGATCGGTGCGGCCTATGTGACGGCTTTTGTCCAGGCCTACGTGCGGCCGCCGGTCGTGAAGGAATTCCAGACCGTGGCTGACGACGTGTTGGTGACCAAGGAGTGGTGGCGCAACAAGCTGCTGAAGATCTTCCTCGCCTTTCTGCTACCCGGCTTCGGTAGCATCGCGGGCTCGCTGCTGGGCGTCGGCAAGATCTCCACCAGCCTGTTCGGGCTATAGCTGCTCCGACCGATCCGGTGCCGCCCCCAATCGGCCGAATCCCCCCAGAATCCGACTCGGGCGCAGCGCGAGCGTTGTCAGCCGAAAGAAGTCTCTCGATCTGCCTCAGGCTTCGCGCAGGGACTCGGTGGGATGTATCCGGGTGGCGTACCATGCCGGCGCCACGCAGGCGGCGGTGCCGGCGCCGAGCAGGGCGAGGACGGCGACGACGACGCTCGAGGGATCCCGCGCCTCGACACCGAACAGCGAAGCGGCGAGCATGGGCGTCGCTGCCATGCTGACCGCGACGCCGGCGGCGACGCCGTAGCTCAACAGGCGCAGGCCGCGCCACAGGACCAGACGTGCCAGCGACAGACGCGGCGCGCCGAGGGCCGCGCGGACGCCGAGCTCCTGGCGCTTCTGTGCCAGGTCGTGGGCCAGCAGGCCGTAGACGCCGAGGCCGGCGAGCAGCAGGGCAACGGCGGCAAAAAGGGGCGCCAGGCGGCCGAGCAAGCGCGACTGCCAGAGAGACTCGTCGAGAATCGAGCGCAAGAGTCGGATCTCCACCACGCCGGTTTCGGGCGCCGCCTCCTCGAGCGCCCGGCGAATCTCCGGCACCAGCGCCGTGGGCGAGCCTTCGAGGTGAACCGCCAGGCGCTGGCGCCAGGCTTTGTATTGGGTGATCGGATAATAGAGCTCGGCACCGAAATCCGCTTCTCGCGGGTCGTAGCGCACGTCGCCGACGACCCCGATCACCCGTGCCCAGCTGTCGCTATGGATCCGCGCTTCCTTACCGACCGCGGGCTGGCCGGGAAACAGCTGCTCGGCGGCGCGCCGGCTCAAGATGATCACCAGCCCGTCCTCGCGGCTGTCGGACCAGGTGAAGTCGCGCCCTTGTTCGACCTCTATGTCCATCGCCGCGAAGTAACCGGGCGTGACGTCGACGGTGAGGATCGGCGCCTGCCGCTCGAGCTCCTCCTCGCCCTCGCCGCCCCGGGCCAGCAGCTTCACCGGCCGGCGGTCGCGGTCGAGATAGGGCAGGTGCGTGGTGCCGCCGACGGCGGCCACCCCGGGCACCTCGAGCAGCCGATCGCGCAGGCGCCGGTAGAGGGCGGCCAGAGAGTCGGTTTGCTCGAGGTAGGAGCCCGGATACTGGGGCGACATCTCGATCGAGACCACCTGCTCGGACGCGAAACCCGGGTCGATGCGCTCGAGAGCACCGAAGGAGCGCGCGAGCAGGCCGGCAGCGATGAGCAGCATCGCGGCCAGCGCCACTTCGGTGATCACCAGGGCTCGGCGCAGGCGACCGCCGGACGCTGCCGCTGCCGAGCGGCCGGCGAGCAGCGTCCGGAGATCGAGCCGCAGGCCGATCAAGACAGGCGCCAGACCGGCGATCAGCGCTACCAGGACGGCGGCGGCGGCAGCGAAACCGATCTCCGCCGCCCCCAGGCGCACGTCGAGCCAGGCCGGCAAAGAGGTCGGCACCAGCCGAGGCAGGAACGCCAGCAGCGCCTTCGCCAGCGCCACACCGACAGCGGCGCCGGGGAGGGCCAGGAGCAGTGTCTCCGCGAGCAGCTGACGACCCAGGCGAGCACCGGTGGCTCCCAAAGCGAGCTGCAGAGAGAAGGTGGCGGTGCGCGCCGCGCCTCGGGCCAGCTGCAGCCCCGCGAGATTGACCGCGGCCAGAATCATGAACACCCAGGTCAGCGCGAACAGCGAGCGCAGATGGGTCGCCAGGCCGGCCGTTGTGTGCTCGCGATAGCCGGTGAGGCGCGGGTGCCAGTCTTCGTTGCTCTCGGGGAAGCGTTCGGCGAGGGCGGCGGCCAGGCTGTCGATCTCGACCTGGGCCTGTTCCAGGCTGACCCCGTCCGCCAGGCGCCCGAGGCCCTGAGTCCAACGCAGGCCCCGCTGATCTTCCCGGGTGTCGCCGCTGTCCTGGGTGTCGATCCAGCTCTGGTACGGGAACCACATTTCAGAGCCTTCCGGGAAACCGAATCCTCTGGGCATGACGCCGATCACTTCGAAGGTGCCAAGGGAGGTGCGAAGCGTGCGACCCAGGACGTCACGGTCAGCACCTAGCTGGCTACGCCACAAGCCGTAGCTGATCACCACCTTGAAGCTGTCGGCGCCCTGACGGTCGTCGGCGGACAGGAACAGCCGGCCGACCGCCGGACGCACGCCGGTCGCCCTCAAGACGCCGGCGGTGACCAATGCTGACGGCACCGAGGTCACGCGGCCGTCCGGAGCGATCAGGTTGTCCCGCCGGACATAGAAAGCGCCGACTTCGTCGAGCAGCCGCGACTCCTCGCGATAGTCGTCGGCGTCGGCAACCGACAGCCCGTAGACGCCGCCGGTCTTGCTCAAATGGCTTTGGATCGCCACCAGCCGCTCGGCGTCCTGGTACGGCAGCGGCCGGAAGAAGGCGGCGTTGACCAGGCTGAACACCGCCGTATGCACCCCCAGGCTGGCAGCCAGGATGATCACCACCAACAGCGAGAGCAGACGCTCCCGGCGCAGGCTGGCGAGGGCGAGTCGTAGCTCGTGAAGCATGGATTTATCCTCGGGTGGGAGCTAAGTCATGGCTCGCGCAGCGCCATCGACGGCCTCACCCGGGAGGCGCGCCAAGTCGGCACCAGGATCGCGAGCAGGGTCAGGACGACGAGGGCCGCGGCGGTGCCGGCCAGGGAGAGCGGGGACGGCAGGTCGAAGAAGGGCACCAGGGAAGCCAGCCAGCGGAACACCGCCACCGTCGCCAGGCCGCCAAGAGCGAGGGCCAGCAGCAGGACACGGCCGGCGTCGCCGATCATCATCAGTGCGATGTTCCTGGCATCCGCGCCCAACGCCATGCGCACGCCGATCTCCTGGCGACGATGGCGCAGCGCCTGGGCGAGCACGGCATGGAGCCCGCCGACGGCGAGAAGCACGGCGGCGATAGCGAAGACCGAAACCAGGTGGGTGACGGCCTTCTCGCGCCACAACTGGGTGTCCTGGCGCAGGGTCATGGTTTCCACGTCCCAGATCGGCTGGAGGGGATCCACCCGCTGGACGACGCGTTCGGCGTCGCGGGCCAGGGCGCCGGCCTCGATGCCGGCAAAAAGCAGCACGAAGTGGACGTTGGCCGGGTGGGCCTGAGCGGCGGGCAAGTATACGGCGGGAGCTTCCTGCCACGCGCTGGCGACCAACACGCGGCGCACGTCGCCGACCACACCGACGACCTCCAGCCACGGAGCCTCGGAATCTTCCGCTGCCCGCAAACGCCTGCCGAGGGCACTCTCGCCCGGCCACATTCGCTCCGCGGCGTTCCGGCTGAGGATCGCTACCGGGCGCGTGTCGGCGCGGTCGGTGAGGCTGAAGGCTCGGCCTTCGAGCAGGGGGATGTCGAGAACCTCGAGCAGCGACGGACTGATGGCCGCCCGGCGTAGCCGGACCTGCGACGCGACCTCGCCTGCCGCCTGACCTTCGGCGAGGAACGGCAACAGCCGCCCGGCAGCGCCCTCGGTGAACGGCAGATCGGTGGTCAGCGCCACGTTCTCGACGGTCGGCAAGTTCCCGAGCCCCGCCAACACCTCGCGGTGAAAGTTGTCGAGCTTGGCGGGCTCGCGTCGCGAATAGAGGAACCAAGGCAGGTTGACCTTGAAGCTCAGCCGCTTTTCGGGAGCGAAACCGAAATCGGTCTGCGCGAGGTCACGAAAGCCGTCGACCAGGGTTGCGGTGACGGCGACCAGGACAAAGGCCAGCGCTCCCTGGAAGGTGACCAGGAGCCGACTCACGGTGCTTTGACGCCGGCCGAAGGTGCTGCCTCGGCTACCGGCACGCAGCGCGTCGGCCGCCGCGATCCGCGACAGGCGCAGGGCCGGCACCGCGCCGGCGACCAGCGCGGTGGCGAGCGCGAGGGCGGCCAGAAAGACGACGGTCGAGGCGTCGATCTCGAGCACCTTCCAACTCGGCAGGTCGAAGCGTACGACGGAGGGCAGCATCCGGAGGCCGGCATGGGCCAGACCCAGACCGAGAGCCGCGCCGGCGATGCACAAGAGCAGCCCGTCGACCAGGATCTGGGCCGACAGGCGCGCGCGCGACGCCCCGAGGGCTGCCTGGACGGCCAGCTCCGCCTCCCGTGGCAAGGCTCTGGCGAGAAGCAGGTTCGAGGTGACGACGCAGCCGATCGCCAGCAGGGTCGCGACGCCGAAGCCGAGAATCCACAGGTAGGCGGTGAGGTCGCCGGAATAGACCTCCTCGAGAGGCACCAGGCGAAGCTCGACGCCTCGATTGCTCTCCGGGTGGTCCGCTGCCAGCTGGGCCGACAGGCTCGCCAGGCGTGTCCTTGCGGTCTCGATCTCGACGCCGGGAGCCAGGCGAGCGATGCCGAGCACGACGCGTCTCCCGCGGTCTTCGAGATTGGGATTTCTTTCGCTGATGTAAATCGAGCGGTAGAGATCGGTTCGGATCGGAAAGTCGAAGCCCGCGGGCATGACGCCGAAGACCTGGTAATTCGGCGCTCCGTCGAGGGTCAGCACCTGGTCGAGCCGTCCGATGTCGCCGCCGAGTTGGGAGTGGAAGAGTCGATGGCTGGTGACGATGCCGAAGCTACGTTCCAGGTCGTAGGACGCGGGAAAGGACGACCCGATGGCGGGTGCGACGCCGAGTACCGAGAAGAGGTTGTGGGTGACGAGGACCGCTGGCGCCTGGGTGGGGGAGCCGGCGCTGCCCATCGTGTAGCCGCCACGCGGCGGCTTGTATGCCGCGATGTCGCTGAACAGGTCGGTATGTTCTCTGATGTCACGCAGCTCGCGCATCGACATCTGGCCGGCGACGCCGCCTTGCTTCGCTTCCAGCCTGACCAGGCGATCGGGGTCGGCGAACGGCAATGGATCGAGCAACAGGGCGTCGACCAGGGTGAAGACCAGGGCGGCAGCGCCGGTGGTCAGGGCGACGATCAGCACCACGAGAAACGCCTGCATCGGCTCGCGCCGCAGCCGGCGAAGTGGCAGCAGGACCGAGGTCGGCGACAGGCGCTTCACGGCGTCACCGAAAAGCGGTCGAGCCGCCGGTAGGCGACGGCCAGGCGAGAGTGCCCGCGGGCAGCGTCACGTCGCCTGCCTCCGCCGTGGGAGGAGGAGTGAGACCAGGTAGGCGGCGCCGGCGGCCAGGATGATCGCCGGCTCCGGGCCGATGGGAGTGCCGTAGACAGCGATGCGCGGCACGATCGTCACAACGGCGCAGATTGCGATCGACAGACCGATGCCGCCGAGCAGGCTGCGGGTCCGACGCACCGCCGTCGCCGCCGGCAGGCTGAGCAGGGCGATCACCAGCAAGAGACCGACGATCCGTGTCAGAGTGATGACGGTCAACGCCACCAAAACTAATAGGACGACGTCGGCCCACAGGGTGTGCACGCCCTGGAGCCGGGC
>JAAUXY010144868.1_pt1 | contig 18939 bp, 17 predicted proteins | sample 7278121 | NCBI WGS metagenome assembly JAAUXY01 (sample SAMN14350117, study PRJNA611818) | marine sediment metagenome | isolation source: surface marine sediment (1.8m) | place: French Polynesia: Moorea | collected 2018-08 | reverse complement strand
TGCCGGCGTGGACAACCCGCTCTTTGTCAAAGAAAATACACGCATGCTCTTTGGCGATGCCAAAGCCTCACTGCAACAGCTCGTATCGGAGTTCAAAGAAAGCTAACAGCCTTGCAGCGGCTGTTAGCTTTCAGGTTCAGCGTTCAGGGCTCAGAGGTTCCGGGTTAGGAAGACCTTAAACGCTAAACCTTTGAACCATTGAACCTCTAAACGTTGAACCTTTGAACCGAGGGCTGATACCTGAAACCTGAGAATGACTTGCTATTGAAAATGGAAAAAAAAATAACACAGATTGCCGACCAAATTAGAAGAGGCGGCAAAAACATCGTTTTTACCGGTGCGGGGATTTCTACCGAAAGCGGGATTCCGGATTATCGCAGTCAGGGCGGTATCTGGGATAAATTTCGTCCTGTTTATTTTGACGAATTTATGAGCTCAAGAGACGCCCGTGAAGAGTACTGGCGGCGCTGGAAAGAACTCTACAAGGGAATTACCCGGGCTGAACCCAATAGCGGGCATTCAGCCATTGCTCAACTTTATCAGATGGGGCTGCTGGAAGCGGTGATCACTCAGAATGTGGATGGGCTGCATCAGGAATCCGGTCTGGCGGATGATAAAATAATTGAGCTTCACGGCAACACGCGTCGCATCCGCTGTATGGCCTGCCGTAAAATTACTTCCACCCGGGAGACCCACCGGCGCCTGGAATCAGGCGACCCGGCGCCGGAATGCGATTGCGGCGGTTATTTAAAGCCCGATACGATTTCCTTTGGCCAGGCCATGCCGGTTGTTGAGGTGGAAAAAGCGGCCAGCCTCTCGCAATCATGTGATTTTTTTCTGGTGGTGGGATCAACGCTGCTGGTTCAGCCGGCGGCGCATATGCCGATCTATGCCAAACAGAATCACGCTTTTCTGGCCATTGTCAACCTGTCGGAAACACCCTGCGACGAAATGTGCGACGTGCTCATTCGCGACAAAGCCGGTGAGGTGCTGCAAAAAATTGTCCAGGAAATACACAAGGGGTAAAAAGGTGTCAGGTGTCAGGATCCGACAGGGCAGAGTTTCAGAAAAGTCGATTTTGACACCTGAACACTGAAACCTGAAACCTATGATATTGGGGGTCAATGAATCTTGAGGTTATCGATGACCTTGACGGCTCCGTCGGTGCCGCGCGAAAGCGTAATGGCCCGGTCCTTCTCATATTGACTGCCGACGATGCCGGTTAAAGTTACCACTCCTAAATATACGTCGACATCGATATTCATCGAGCGGATTTCGGGTTCAGAAATCAGCTTGGCTTTGATTTTATTGCTGATTACATTATCATCCCAGATATCGCCAAAGCTTCTTTTGCCGATCTGAAGATGATTGTTCACGGATTTTACCCCCGGCACTCCGCGCGCAATTTGTGAAGCGCGGGCGGATTCTTCCGGTGTCTCCACGGCGCCCGTCAGCGTGACATGGCCGCCAACGGTATCGATATCAATCTGCCGGGCTTTAACGATGTCGTCCTTCACCATTTCATGGTTAATGCGGGTGGTAATGGTTGAGTCATCCACCACGCGACCGACCGGATTTCCGCCGGCCTTCTGGCTGCCGGCACAGCCGGAAAGGGCAAACACTAAAACGGCAAACAAAATCAGATATTTTTTCATGATCAAAACTCCCTCGTATGGGTAAAATTTGTTTCTGCGAATCATTGCAAAAATTATGCTAAGATAGTGTTTATAATTAAATAAATATAATTTCAAATACTTAAATTGATATACACCGATCGGTGATTCAAAAAAGTGTATACAAAATGTCAAAATCGTGTGCTTAACCTGTCAAATATTTTGCAACGTTTAGAAGGAATAATATGAAAATTGCCAATAACCTGCACGCCTTTGTCTGGGAGTCCATGACCGCCAACAACTGCAACGCCTATCTGATTGACGGTCCCACCCGTGTTCTGATCGATCCGGGCCATCGGGCCCTGTTCGAGCATGTCGAACTGGGATTAAGGGACTTGAAGCTCACCACCGATGATATCGATCTGGTCATCTGCACCCATGCGCATCCGGATCACCTCGAAGGCGTCCAGCTGTTCAAGCAGAAATCGACGCTTTTTACTTTAAATGAGATTGAATGGAACTGGGTCGTAACGACCGGGAAACAGATGAGCGCAGCCTTTGGAATCGATACCGAAGCTCTGACACCGGACTTTTTTCTGAAAGAAGGCACGCTGTCTCTTGATGGACTTGAAATGGAGATTTTCTTCACTCCGGGTCATTCTCCCGGCTCGATCTGTCTCTACTGGCCTCTTCAAAAAGCCCTGTTTACCGGAGACCTCATCTTTAAAGAAGGACTGGGACGCACTGATTTGCCCGGCGGCGATGGCGCCCTGATCAAGGAAAGCATTAAACGCATGTCACAACTGGACGTCAAGCTGCTGTTATCCGGGCACGGGGAAATCATATCCGGCGCTGAAGAAGTAAAATCCAATTTTGATCAGATTGAAGATTTTTGGTTTCGGTATGTCTAAGTTTTCCTGTGGGGAGAAAGATGTTATTCATGTCGAGGTGATTGTTCTGGTTGCCATAATCGCAGTAGCGAGAAAGATAATAATTATTGACTATGAATCGATATCGTATGAGAAGGTGCTCAGCATCGCTGTGCTTATGATTTCGCTTTCTGCAGGTTATTTCCTATTGAAGCGAGCTATTGCATCTTCAGGATCTGAAGAGTTCGACAAAGATACCAGACATGCTGCTTAGGTAAACCATAAGAAGCTCTGACAAGATTTTCTACAATATTGACATTGATTTCTGAGGAAATATATTTAGATCACATTTGCATTTCTTCCATAAATTTTTCGTAGATAAACAATTCGAGATCTTTGAGCCAAAGCTCCTGTTTGTAGGCGGGCGACACAATTGTGGGGTTCTTCCTGCTAGGTTTTCGTTTGAATGATTGTGAATTCCAAAACAAAATCTCAATATTCCCAAACACTCTTTATTCAGGGTCCTTTCACCCGTAAAACCGTTCACAGAGAGAGGAGAGGAGAACAAAGATTATGTTCCCAGAGCTAACCCGTCACACACGTGTGCTGGAGATTGTCGGTGATACCATCCGGGTGAAGGCGGAGGGTGCCGCTTTTGGTGATCTAGCCATCGTAGAGAATGTCGATGGTGAAACTTCCCAGGCCAAGGTGGTCGAACTCGATCGTGATATTGTCAGCCTGCAGGTATTCGCAGGTAGCAAGGGGCTATCCACCGAAGCCGGCGTAAGGTTCCTGGGCCACCCTCAAAATGTGATCTGTTCGGATAACATTTTGGGGCGTATTTTTCGGGGGTCAGGGGAACCCTTTGATGACGGTCCCGACCTATCCTCAGATCCGAAAATCGAAGTCGCAGGTCCTGTCGTCAATCCCATGATGCGGGTGCTGCCTGAGAAAATGATTCAAACCGAAGTTCCGATGATCGATTTGTTTAACTGCCTGGTTGAAAGCCAGAAGATTCCGATCTTCTCGGTGGCCGGCGAGCCCTATAACGAGTTGCTGGCGCGCATCGGTTTTCAGGCCGAGGCAGACATCGTGGTTTTTGGCGGGCTCGGGCTCATCTTTGATGATTACCATTTTTTCCGGAGCGCTTTTGAAAAGCACGGTGTTTTTCACCGCACGGTCATGTATGTCAACCTGGCCGCCGACCCGGTTGTTGAACGTTTGGCGATTCCGGATATGGCCCTGGCGGTGGCTGAAAAGTACGCTGTTGAAGAAAATAAGCGCGTTCTGGTGCTGCTGACGGATATGACCGCCTATGCAGACGCCATGAAGGAAATTGGTATTTCTTTGGAGCGCATTCCGGCTGCCCGCGGATACCTGGGTGATCTGTACACCCAGCTGGCCATGCGCTACGAGAAAGCCTGTGATTTCAAAGGTGCAGGCTCAGTGACCATCCTCACCGTCACGACGATGCCAGGCAACGACGTTACCCATCCGGTGCCGGATAATACCGGCTACATTACCGAGGGGCAGTTCTATTTGCATGACGGCTATATCGATCCTTTCGGCTCCCTATCGCGATTGAAGCAGCATGTGGTCGGCAAGGCCACTCGCGAAGACCACAGCCAGATCATGAATACCATGATACGCTTTTATTCCAATGCGCAAGAAGCAGAGAAAAAGCAGGCCATGGCCTTTGAGCTTTCCCCCTTCGATGAAAAATTGCTCAAATTTGGACGACTTTTTCGGGAACGATTCATGGATATTCGGGTTTCCATGCCGGTGATTGAGGCGTTGGATCGTTGCTGGCGGACACTGGCCGAGTGTTTCGAATCACAGGAACTGCTCATGAAACAGGAATTGATTGATAAATATTTTCCGAAAGAAAAAAAGAACGGTTGAATTCGTGAAGATGGATATCCGGGACGCATTTGGATTAAGGTGCCTAAAATCTTAGATCCCATCTACGTGAACTCTCGCTCGTAGGAGCATCAGGTAATGACCGAACTCAAGTTGAGCAAAAGCGGACTGCAGAAGCAGCGCGACGATTTGCGCCTGTATGAGCGAGTTCTGCCGTCGCTGGATCTTAAGCGAATGCAATTGTCCGCTGAACTAAAGCGAGCCCGGCAGCAGCTGGCCGAAGCAAAGGCGGAAGTTGAAAATTTAAACAAGCGGGTCGCCAAACAGTTGCCGATGCTGGCAAATCGGGACATTGACATTTCCGGACTGGTTCAGGTGGAAGCCTTCCAGATCGAGGAGGAGAATTTAGTGGGGGTCAAACTACCAAAACTGGTAGAAGTCAAATGCCGGGTTACCGAATATTCAATGCTAGCCAAACCCCACTGGGTGGATATGCTGGTTGACCAGCTCAAACAAATGGTCGAGCAGAAAACCCGCATTGAGGTGGCGGCGGAACGGGTGCGCTTGATCGAGCAAGCCGAGCGCAAAATCACCCAACGGGTAAATCTGTTCGACAAAATTTTGATCCCCACCGCCAAGAAAAATATCAAGAAGATCCAGATATATTTAGCCGATGCCGAGCGCGCCGCCGTTGTGCGATCCAAAATAACAAAGAGAATGCGCAAGCCAGTTAGTGACGCGTACTAGAGGATATGAAAAGTTTTATTAAGGTTCGAGGCAGAAGATTTCATAGTCATATAAGACGTGTAAAGGATACAGCAAAATGAGCATCGTATCGCTGGCAAAAGTGACGTTTTACGGTCACACAAACGACCGGCAGCAGATCTTATCCGATCTGCAAAAATATGGCTGTTTGCATCTAATTCCGCTGGCCCCGGAGCGGGAGAGCCTGCATGGAGAAGCCGGACACTCTTCGCGTTCGCGTGAAGCCCTGCGATTTCTTACCACCTGTCCGAATCGACGACAGCAGGTACGCAATCCTAAAAAATTTTCCGCCCATGAGACCGAGCAAAAGGCGCTTGAGCTGTTGGATAAGATTCAAGACCTGGAGGCTGAAAGAGATTTTTTGACCGGACGCATAGAAAATCTAAGGCCCTGGGGGGAGTTTTCTTTTCCGCCCCGCGAAGCGCTCAACAATTTACGGTTGTGGTTTTATGTCGTGCCGCATAAGGAAATGCACCAGGTCAAATCCACAGACCTCATTTGGGAGGTGATCTCCCGTAACAATCGCTCTTCCTATGTTGCAGTGATTTCAGAAGACCTGCCGCAAGGCATGCCGGTGGAACGCGTTCGCACGGGCAACAGATCCCTTTCACAATTGGAGGATCGGCTGGAAGAGGTTGAACTTGAGCTGGAGGATCTGCAGGCAGAGCGCGAGGGCCTGACCCGTTGGTGCAGTTTGTATGCCCGCAGTATTGATCGGCTGGAGGATCAAGCTGCCGTAAAGACAGCCGTCGAACAGACCTATACCGAAGACCCCGTCTTCGCGCTGCAGGCCTGGGCGCCGGAAGATAGGGTCGCCCGCCTGCAGCAATATGCCGCAGAGCAGGGATTGGTCTTTGAAACCGCAGCGCCGCAAGCAGAGGAAACGCCGCCCACACTGATGCAAAATCCCCAGGGACTGGCCGCAGGGCAGGATCTGGTTTCGTTTTATACCACACCCAAATATTGGTTGTGGGATCCTTCAATGATTGTATTTTTTTCATTTGCCGTCTTTTTCGCGATGATATTTGCCGATGCAGGCTATGCAGCCACTCTGGGATTGATTGTTGCCGCCTTCTGGAAAAAAATGGGCCAATCACAGGCTAGCCGACGCTTTCGCATTTTGCTAGCCACTCTGGTGGGTGTGGGGGTGATCTATGGCGTGATTGTGGGCAGCTATTTCGGGGTTTCCCCGGGTGAAGGCAGCATTCCGGCCAAACTGAAAATTATTGATATGATGAATTTCAACGTCATGATGCAGCTTTCGATTCTTTTGGGTGTGTTTCATCTCGTGACCGCCAACACTGTCACCGCCTGGCATTTTCGGCGTTCCCTGCGGGCGGTGGTGCCATTGGCCTGGGTTTTGATATTTCTGGGAGCGGTGGCCCTGTGGCAGGCCGCCTCCCATAAGGATACACTGGCCTTTTTACAGCCATACGGTATCGGTACCATGGTAGTGGGTCTGCTCGGCATAGTGCTGTTCAGTACCACCGAGGGACCGATTTGGAAGCGTTTGCTAAAAGGGCTTGGCGGTCTAACCGGTCTTTCCAGCGCCTTCGGGGATGCGCTGAGTTATCTGCGGCTTTTCGCCCTCGGTCTGGCCAGTGCGTCCCTGGCCGGCACCTTTAACACCATGGCCGGACAGGTTAAAGAAGCGCTGCCGGGAATCGGGATTTTATTTGCGATTCTGATTGCTTTGCTCGGACATGGCTTGAATTTTATATTGTCTTTAAGTAGCGGATTTATCCATGGACTGCGGCTAAACTTTATTGAATTTTTTAGATGGAGCATTTCCGAAGAAGGGCAACCGTTTATTGCCTTTGCAAGAAAGGAGGAGGAATAGTGGAAAATTTAATCTTAGCATTAGGCTGGTTGGGAGTCTTTGCCCCGCTGGCTCTGGGAGCCGTCGGCAGTATTATCGGCTGTTCGCGGGCCGGACAGGCGGCAATTGGTGCCATGCTGGAGACCGAAAGTGGCTTTGGTCGGTTTATCGGCGTGTCAGCAATGCCCTCTTCCCAGGTGATCTACGGGATCGTGGTTACCCTGACTTTTGGCGGCGCCATCAATCCGGAAACGGCTGCGGGTATTTTCGGCATAGGCTTATTAACTGGGTTAGCCTTGATGGCCAGCGCCGTATACCAGGGGTATGCTTGTGCATCATCCATTAGTGTTTCCAAAAGCAAGCCCGAGGTATTCGGTATTTCTCTTGCGCCGGCTGCTGTGGTGGAAGGCTTTGCCGTTTTTGCCTTTGTATTTGCCTTGGTGCTGCTGGGCACCGTTACTGGAGGAGGAGGTTAAATCATGACAGAAACAACAAACACCGCATCGGGCGTCCAGGAGCTCATCAGCCGGTTGCGCGATGAGGGTGTCAAAGCGGGTCGCGAGAAGTCCGATCAAATTGTGCATGAGGCCCGGGAACAGGCATCGCGTATTGTGGCTCAGGCAAAAGCCGAAGCCGAAGAGCTATTAAGTAAAGCCCACAGTGAAATCGAAAGGGACAAAGCTGCAGCCATTGAATCCCTACGCGTGGCGTTTCGGGATACCGAGCTTAAGATGGAGGCCGAGCTGAAAGCCACATTTGCAGCCCATGTGAAACGATTGGTGTCAGTGGAAATGAGGGACGTGGAATTTCTCAGGCAGATTATTCTGGCCATTGCCGGATTGGCCGCCGGAGACAAGGCTTTCGGAGAGAAGCCCACTGAGGTGCTACTGTCGGAGAAATTGTTCCAGACTGATGAAAAGGGCACGCGACTAACCGAAGATGGCCAGGATAACATGCGACGCTTGGTGTTGGGTATCTCCGGCGAAATGTTGGAGGAAGGCGTTGATTTGAAGCCGTCTGCAAGTATTGGTGGCGGCATTCGGATACGCTTGGTTGGTGAAGATTTGGAGATCGATTTGACCGATCAAGCCATTTCCGATTTGTTGTTGCAAAACTTGCTGCCACGGTATCGAGCTATTGTAAGTGGGGCGGAGTGAGTTCGATTGCGGATTTCGGATTAGCACTTGAAGGAACGGTAGTACAATGGAGTATATAATTATGGAGTAACTGTTGTTATGAGCAATCAGCCATATTACACGCTTTTAGCGAGCTTACCGCCCTTGCCGCGCTTTGACCAGACCGATCGTCTGCCGATCACCCGAGAGCGGCTGAACCAGCGTTTGCAGATGCTCACAGGCGATGATGCGCAGTCGTATGAAAGTGCGGCCGAATTTTTGGCCTGGCAGCGGCAAAGCGCAACCCGCTCCGATGAGGAAATGATTACCAATTTTAAAAAAATGGAAGAACATATCACGGTGCCGACGCTTCAATCCATCTTTGAATTTCCTATAGATCAACGGACCATTATGGCCGGCCTGCGACGCCGGTTTCGCGGATTGCCGGCTCCGGCTAGCGGAGAGCCTTGGGGTGTCGGACGCTATGTAAACTACATCGAACGCAACTGGGATGATCCGCACTTTAACCTCAGCTCAGTCTACCCCTGGATTCCTCAGGCACGCACCCACCTCGAAGCCGGAGAAACCCTGGCACTTGAGCGGCTGCTAAAGAACACGCTCTGGGACCATGTGGATCGATCGGTGCCGGCCTATGATTTCGGATTCAGTTCAGTGGTTGTATACGTTTTCAAATGGGACATCCTGGACCTGTGGTTGTCCTATGACATCGAAGAAGCGAAATTGCGCTTTGATGAATTAGTAACGGAGGTTACCGATGAGCAACCAAAAATCTTCGACGGTTGAACCCAAAACCTCAACAGCATCTGAGGGCCATAGCGCCCGGGTGTTAGGCGTGCGCGAAAGTTTGGTAAGTGTCGATACGGGGGGTAAAGCCATCAAGAAAAATGAGGTGGGCTACATCCTTGTTGGCAAAGAACGCCTCATGGCAGAAGTGCTGCGCGTGCACGGCAATACAGCCGATATGCAGGTATTTGAAGACACCCGCGGCGTTCGAGTTGGCGATCCGGTTGAGATGAGCGACCAGATGCTGTCGGTCTTTCTGGGTCCCGGATTGCTGGGGCAGGTTTTTGACGGGCTGCAAAAGCCTTTAGCACCCCTGGCCCGCAATTACGGTTTTTTTCTGCCGCGCGGTGTCGATGTGTTCCCCTTGGACCAGGAAAAGAAATGGGCCTTTACCCCAACGGCTTCAACCGGGGATAAGCTTGTCGCCGGACAACCCCTCGGGATGGTGCGCGAAGGATTATTCAACCATAAAATTATGCTGCCTTTTAGCGAACCCGAGGCGGTTGAGATTACCTGGATTCAAGAGGGAAGCTTTACAGTGAATACACCCGTAGCCCGTGTTCAAACCCCGGATGGCGCTGAGCGTGAACTGACCATGGTACAGCCCTGGCCGGTTCGCCGCCCAATTCCTGAAGCCATGCTTCGACGCCGTTTTGCCGAACGGTTGTATCCCACTGAACCCATGACAACGACCACCAGGATCATCGATACGTTTTTTCCTATCGCAAGAGGCGGAATGGCCTGTATTCCCGGTCCGTTCGGCGCCGGTAAAACCGTACTGCAAAGTCTGATCTCACGCTATTCGACGGTGGACATAGTGATTGTGACTGCCTGCGGCGAGCGTGCCGGCGAAGTCGTTGAAACAATCAAGGAGTTTCCGGAAACCAAGGATCCCCGTACCGGCGGCTCATTGATGGATCGCACCATCATCATCTGCAACACATCCTCCATGCCGGTAGCCGCACGGGAATCATCCATCTATACCGGGATTACACTTGGTGAATACTACCGCCAGATGGGCTATAATGTGCTGATGATAGCAGACTCCACTTCCCGCTGGGCACAGGCCATGCGCGAGACCTCCGGACGGATGGAGGAAATCCCTGGCGAAGAAGCCTTTCCAGCCTATTTAGATTCCTCAATTAGGAATGTTTATGAACGGGCCGGCGTTATCAGATGTCCGGATAAATCGATTGGAAGCCTTACGATGATTGGAACGGTCTCGCCTGCCGGCGGCAACTTCGAGGAGCCGGTTACCCAGGCAACCCTGGCCACTGTTAAAACCTTTCTGGGTCTTTCCTATGATCGCGCCTACAGGCGTTTTTATCCGGCCATCGATCCCCTGATCTCCTGGTCGCGTTATCTGGACCAGTTGCAGGACTGGTTTGCTGATAATTGTGGCACTGAATGGGTTAACGATGTCAAAACCATGCAGGAATTATTGCACCAGGGCGATTCCATCTACCAGATGATGCAGGTTACCGGCGAAGAGGGAATCAGTATCGAGGACTTCATTGTCTGGCAAAAGGCAACCTTGCTCGATATGGTCTTTTTACAGCAAGACGCTTTTGACGCTGTCGATGTGACCATGTCGATGGAACGCCAGCAAAAGAGCTTTCAGTTGCTCAAAGGAATCATCGAAGCTGACTACCGGTTTACCGATAAGGATGCAGCAAGGGAGTTTTTTACCAGGATTACAGGGGCATACAAGAATCTTAATTACAGCCCGGAGGACTCGCAAGAGTATCAGCAATACCAGAAGGAAATTGAAGACCTCGCGGGAGAGTATTCCATTGGTGACTAGGATCTAGATCGAACAGGTCCGTCTAGCCTGGTCATTAGATTAACCAACATAGTATGGCAATTACCCAAAAAAATAAACTCGTTTTAATTGATGTTGACATAAAAAGACGTCATGCTAAAAGAGCTAATATTTTTCAACGAATTCTTATTTGGCAGTTGATAACGCGTTTTGATTTGTAAGTTAAAACAAGTTTGACCTAAAAGGAGGAAGTTATGGCCGAAAAACCCATTCTTGTTAAATTTCTTCAACAGCAAAAAGGATCTGAAGAAGAATATTTTGCCAAAAAAGATCAAGAGAAACTCAAAGATCTCAGAAAAGAGGCAGCTAAAGAAGCAACCAAAAAATATACCGAAAAACACAAGTATCATTGTTTTAGATGTGGTACACATAGCTTAGCTGAAATCGATGAAGGTCATGTCAAAATTGACATATGTGTAAATGAAAACTGCGGGGCGATTCATTTGGATCCGGGAGAACTAGAAGAAATTTTTAAAGATCGAAAAGCTCTTCGAGCAGCAAAAAAAGCATTTTTATCTGTTTTTAAGGAATAGCAATTTGTAATTTTTAACATAACTCATTTGTGCACAATTGTGGATAACTGGAATGCAACACAGGTTCTCTATGCGTTCTAAATCTATGGGTATCTCAAACTAATCTCAAATGAGCCACAATTGCAGATATCAAGGATCAAAACCTAATCTATTGTAAACGTATCCCAAGTCGAGCAACTTCCGATTTTTTGGGATACCATTTTCATATCCGTACTCCGATATAATATTAATTTCCCCGTAAATTGGTTTTTTGGAAATTGTATATTCGCTTTGCGAAATCCACACTTTAGCTAAATTGTAGACTTCGGCTATGAAGTGAAAATCGCTACTCATTAAATATATCTTTTCTTATTCTTGAAAATTTAACAGCAGATTACTCGGCCAGCAGTTTGGCTTTCTCTTTTTCTAATAACGCGCCATATTTTGCGTGTATCTCCCCTGCCGCTTTTTGCCAGTCATCATCATTTTCCAGATTGGGCACCACGGCTGAACCCGAGATCAAATGTGTTTTGGCAAGCTGATCTTTAAGAATTTCACGGCGCTGTCCGGCAGCCGTTTCAAGCGCTGTTTGGAATTCCTGCAAAATCGAGGTGAGACCTTCAACATCAGATACCTTAATTTCAGCCAGCAATTCAAATAGGGCCTGATTATCCGCCCCGAGTTCGATCTGGCCGAATATCTCTTTGATCAGATGATCGTTTTCTGAAAGGTCGAATTCTTTTTGCAGTTTCTGGTATTCGGCCTTAAAATTGTCAACCTTAAGGACGCGGTCTTTAAATTTCTGCAGCAGTCCATTAGTCCGGCTCACGATCTCCTGATTTTTTTGCGCCAGTCTTTCTTCGGCGCTGAGACTCAGATTCTTGGTCTTTTCCATAACCAAATCTAATGTGCTCTTTATTTCACCCATGAAAAGTCCCTTCGACATGAATTTTGCACGAGTCGGAGGCTTTCATATGCAAGGCACTTAAGGTCGAGGCGATAGTAAACTATGCTTCGGCCTTAATAACACAGCAGATGGAAGCCTCCGGCTTGCCCGCAGGGTGAAGAGTAATGAGATTAGATGATTTTGATCCTTTTAATATAATTTCAACTTCTCATTAATTTTCATGCAAGATTCAGGTTATTGTGGTTGAATCAATCGATCCAAAATAAAACCATGGAAGCTGTCCCCGCTGCCGGCAATGAAAACCCATCCCAGATGGGTCAGGCACATGGTACAAAAACTGACTCGCCAGGCATAACCGCTGAACCAGGTAAACTCGGTTGAAGGCGGACCCGCGTAGCCGCACCCCTGTGCATACTTAAAACAGCCGATTTCAAAAACGAGACCGTGGGGATTCGCAAACGTGTGATGATGCGCGCCCTGCACAGAAATGCGCTCTGCCGGCCGTGTAATCGCCTGGCGGCATTGGCGGCAGAGGATGTACTCTTCTTCTTCGGGAGATTCTTCTTCAGCTTCCTCTTCAATCAGCTCAGGCGCTTCCTTGCCGTCTTTCTTACCGGGACGTTCACGCAACAAAGGTGTATGAACGATCTCAACGGTTTCCATTTAAACTCTCCTAAATTTAAGGAGGTATTTTTGAATTCGGCACACTGGTTTATTTAATGATATGCATTCTTTTTTGCCAAACCAGCTCTGGGCATTATTTAAACAAAGATTTTTTAAGAACCGCTTTGTTGTAGGCACCGATAATGTCCCGGCGACTGACAACCCCCGCCAGCTTATTCGCCTCTTTATCGGAAACAACCGGCAGCACCGCAAAATCTTTGGCACTGATTTTGTCCAGCGCCGTCCACAGGTTGTCTTCCATGGAAACGGTCACCAGATCGGTAGTGGCCAGGTCTCGGGCCACCACCAGACCTCTGAGGTGCTCGTCAAAGATCGCTTCATTGTAATCGTTAAAGGAAAGAATGCCGATCAGCTCATCATCGGCATTGAGAACCGGGAAACTGTTGAATTTGCTTTTGGATATTTGTTCGCTCATTTTCTCCAGCGGCAGGGCTTCAGGCATGGTTTCAACGTTGGTGTTCATCACATCTTTTACAAACATGGATTTTAATACGTTGACCTCTTTGCCTTCTTTGATGTCCACTCCTCGCCGGGCCAGTTTAAGGGTATAAATCGAATCCCGCAAAAATTGCCCGCTGGCAATCGTGGCAATAATGCAGGCCAGCATCAGCGGAAGGATGATCTTGTAATCACCGGTCATCTCGAACAGAATTAATATGGCTGCCAGGGGGCCGTGGGTGGTGGCGCTGACCACCGCCCCCATGCCGACAATACTGTAAGCCCCGGGAGATGCGGTAATGTTTGGGAAGAGCTGATTAACGATAACGCCGAAGAATCCCCCGGCCATGGCACCCAGGAAAAGAGATGGGGCGAAGATGCCGCCGGAGCCGCCGGAGCCGATGGTTATCGAGGTGGCCAGGATTTTAACCGCCACCAGAACCAGCAATAGCCACCAGGCCATCTTTTGCATCAGCGCCAGGTCAATGGCCCCGTAGCCGACGCCCAGTATCTGAGGAAATATCAATGAAGCCACGCCCAGGATTAAGCCGCCGATAATGCCTTTGAGATATTCAGGAAATTTGATCCCATCAAAAAGATCCTCGATGCGATACAGGGTTTTGGTAAACGTCACACCCACCGCTGCACAAAAAATACCCAGGATCAGATACATGGGAAGTTCCCAGGCACTGACCAGTTCGTAGGCCGGAACGATAAACGCCGGAATGTCCCCCAGATACGCCCGTGAAATGGCGGTGGCAACCACCGAACTGATCACAATCGGGCTGAATGTTGCCAGACCGAAATCACCGAGAATCACTTCCAGCGCAAACATGGACCCGGCGATGGGGGCGTTAAAAGTGGCTGCAATGCCGGCCGCCGCGCCACAGCCCACCAGCGTGCGCATGCGGTCGGCGGAGACTCTCATAAATTGACCCAGGACCGAGCCGATGGCCGAGCCGATTTGAACAATCGGGCCTTCACGCCCGACGGAACCGCCGGTACTGATACTGATGGCAGATGCCAGCGATTTTACCACAACCACCCGCTTTCTGATGACACCGCCCTTAAGGGCCACGGATTCCATTACTTCCGGCACACCATGCCCTTTGGCTTCCCGGGCAAAAAAATAAACCAGCGGGCCCACAATCAGGCCGCCGATGGCCGGCACCGCCACACGATAATACCAGGGCAGATGGACCACCAGCTCCAGCAGGTCATTCTCACCGCCATAGGCCAGTGTTTGAAAAAAATTAATCAGATGCCGAAAACCAACCGCACCAAATCCGGCTGCCAGCCCCACCACAACTGCCAGCACAGCCATAATCGTGTGCTCGTTGGCCTGTAGCTTTTCCCAATTGCTCATTTTTTTAAAAATTTCTGTACTCATCGAACGTCCTGATCATTAACTAATTGAAAATAATTAAAATATGATTAAAACTGGATTGAACCTTGACCCTTAGTATCTGAAAATATTTATGATTTTTATAATCCCACCGATCTACGGGTGTGTCAAGGCATGAATCGTCCTGAAGTTTTTTATTCTTAGTTATTGAATTTATATGAAATTTAATTAATTCATTTTGGGATTGACTCGATGCTCAAAATCAGATAAATGAGTTGTTTTTTAACCAAACCGATGACTTGACATCAAGCAAAAAATACATATATTTCCAGCAAAAATAAGCGCTAAAGAGTTAACTGCCTGATATCGCTTTTATATTAATTTTTGGAGGATGGATATGCCGTTTTATGAGTTTCAATGCCCGGAAGGAACCGTGACCGAAAGCCTGGTCCCCATGGGTACCAATCACATTAAATGCCCTAAATGTAACAAAAGGGCCAAAAAGATCATGTCACCCTGCTCCTTTAAGCTGGTCGGGGGAGGCTGGTATGCCGATGGCTATTCTTCAACCAAAAAAGGCGCCGGCAAAAGTTCCACTAAAAAGAATAAGAAAAAATCTAAAACTGAATAAAAACACTTTCCGGATTCGTTATGTGAATAGCCCAAGATCCATTTTTCCGTATCCTAAAATTTCGCTCACATCCCCCTGCGGTTCTGCTTCAGGGGGTTGTTTTTTTCCCGCTGATAAGTCGGGTGCCTCCCACCAGAATGCGTATCCATTCCAACCGGTCTTGACGCCGTTATATTTACAAAGTCTGTCATTCGGACCGATCCAAATCCAATTGGCCCGTGCGAGGTGAAATGTGGAATCAAAATGTGAGTTTTCAAGTATCCAAATCCCCAATGACCCTAAATATGCCACCGCAGCTGCCATCTATGTATCTGAAATTGCCCGGACGATCGGAATGGAGAAGCCGGATTTAAAATCGCTTGAAAACGGCGTCATTGAAGCGATCAGTTCGCTGATGGAATACTCTTTCGAGCCGGGTGAAAAAGGGACGCTGGAGATTTTCTGTGAGCGCATACCGGAAGGATTAAAGGTGAGTTTACGAGATAAAGGGCTGCCCTTTGATGTTACCGAAACAAAATCAAAGGTCATTAAACGTTCAAAGGAAGATCATAGCGAAATGAGCGAACCGATTTTTCGTCTAAAGGAATACCTTGACGAAATCAGGCTTCACAATCTGGGCCCGCAAGGCAAAGAGCTCGTACTGATAAAGCATCTGAAAAACAAGAGTATCACAGACTATTACGCCGCATGCGATCTGGAACCCTATAAGCCATCCGCGCCCAAAATTGCCGAATCCTTAGAAGCGTTGAAATGCAAGGTCCGTCAAATGAAACCCGGCGAGGCTGCCGAGGTATCCAAGACAATCTACAAAACCTACGGTTACACCTATCCTCACGATTATGTTTATTATCCTGAAAAAATTAAAGCCTTGAATGAAAGCGGCCAGGTTTACTCGGCCGTTGCCATTACGGGTGAGGAGGATATCGCAGGATATGGGGTTTACCAGATCTGGGAAGAAAACCCCCAAATTGTAGAAATGGCCCAGGGTGTTGTTAAGCCCGAGTTTCGCGGCCTGGGATGTTTTCGCAACATATCTCAATACCTGTTGGATCGGGCGAAATCAAAGGGCATACTGGGCGCCTTCGGGGAGGCCGTCACCAATCACACCATATCGCAACATACGGTTCACGGATTCGGTTTCAGAGACTGTGGTTTGAGGCTGGCAATGATACCGCCTGAAACGATGTTTAGAGGTATGCAGGCGAAAAATGGATATCGCGTGAGCATGCTGGTGCAATTTTTATATTTAAAACAACCGGCCGCTGCCCCAACGATTTATGCACCACCGCATCACGCAGATATGATTGCCGATCTTTACAAAGAGTTGGGCGTTAAACCCGAAATAAAAAGGACAGCGCCGGTCGCTGCGGAGAGGCTCGCATCATCATCTGCGATTCGAATTAAGCTGGTCGGCTCCATGAGCTTCGCCCGCATTATCATTGACCGCTATGGCATGAACATTGTGGATGACCTGAAAACCAGGGTAAAGGAGCTCTGTCTCAAAAAAACCGAAGTTCTAAATCTCTATCTGAATATTTCCGATCCGTTAACCTGCATCTTCACGGAGCAATTTGAAAAGTTGGGATTTTTCTTTGCAGGCATCCTGCCGGGTGGTCTTTCAGACGGTGATACGTTGATACTGCAATATTTGAACCACGTTCCTGTTGATTATAATGCCATTCAAGTCAAATCTAGCATGGCCAAGAAATTGCTGGCCTATGTCCGCCAACACGATCCAAATCTAGGATAGGTTTCCCTCCTCCGCCTCAACGGCAACGGCGGGTAAGCAGGTGTCAGTGTTCAGGTGTCAGGATTAGGAATCTGATGAAAATCATCCGATTCAACATGCCCTCTTTCTTCTGACACCTGACACCCGAAACCTGATAGCTAAATTGTGGGTGCGATAAAATTAGCGACGTAATAATCCTCGATGATCCCTTTGGCCTTGAGCGCTTCGCCAAAATCCCGGGCGGATTGTTTATCCGGAAAATGCGACACGCGAACCTGATACCATTTCTTGTTGGCGCTGATGGCTTCTCGCCAGTACGCATCCAAACCCTGTTTTTTAAGCTTTTCCACATATGTTTTGGCATAGGTTGGTTTCAGATAAGCGGCCACCTGCAGGGTGAATGGATCCGTAATCGCTTCGGGGGTTTTCTCAATTTTGGGTGTAACCGGCGTTTCGGTCTTGACCAGGTGCCCCACTGTGTTAATCACCAGAAAAACAACCGCCACGATTAATCCGCCGAGCAGAATACCCGCAAGTAAGCGTCGCGATTTTCTTGATCCGGTGGCCCATCGGGCCGCGGATTGAATCTGTCGGAAAACCCAGACCGGCAGGGCGCTGAGATCTTCGTAAAACGTTTGCAGCACGGCACCGGCAGTTTGCAGAAATGAAGTCCGTTTTTGAGCGGGTCGCTGAGCGCGGTGTTTATCGGCAGGTGGAAGCGGTGGTTTAAAGCCGGCGCTCATTCTTTTTATTTCAGCTGTATCAATACCTTCAAGATATGTATAGGCCTGTTGTAACAGTGGTTTGTTACGGTCGGTCAGTGAGATCCAGCGCACACAGGCCGCAATACCTCTTAAGAATTCAGGCCGGTACTCACTATCTGCAATGGCCCTGAGATAAATATCCAGGGCCCATTCATCCGCGCGTCTTTCGGTGAGGAAAAGACGAGCCAGGTCATTGAGAAAATCCGGTGGCATCTGATGATCACCTGCCAGCGCCCGGCGGTATGTCTGCAACGCCGGAAAGTCAGTTCTTTCCAGCATCAGGTAATACGTCGCAAGTGCGGACTGGATGTTCCGATTCTTGGGCAGGGCATTGCCGATCAGATAGGCCAGTTCCTGGTGCTCTTCTCTGAGGCCGCCGCGATTTTCTATCTGCTGGATCCAATGTTCGGCGACTTCTTCATCTTCCGGATTCGATTGCAGGTAAGATAATAAAAAGGCTTCGGACGCATAGCTCTTTTTTGCGCGTGCCAGATAAAACCGGGCGACACGCGCGGTCAATTCACGGGCTTTTTGCTTTTTTACCAGCGGTGAAATCAGAAAACTGTCAAAAACAGCAACCGCCCGCTGGAACCGATCCTCAGCCTGAGTCCCCATGCCGTCTCTTTCAAAAATGCCGGCTTCATGGATCAGCCGTTCAACCGTGTTGAGCCCCCAGCGATTGGATATCCAGCCCGTCAGCTGAAAAACAGTTAGGATCATGAGCACAACCGGCAATAAGGCCCACTCGAGTCCAAGGCGGGCCTGAAAGGACGGCAGCACCCAGATACTGACAAGGCCTCCCAAAAAAACCGTCAGCCAGATTCGCACGGCAAAATGTTTGAAAAAAGAAACCATCGCGATAAATGCCTAAAATGATCTAAAGTGCCTAAAACTAGAAAAGCCCAAAATCTATCAATCTTATTGAGCGATTGTCGAGGTTGCCGCAACTACCAGGCAGGTGCCGTTCCGCTATAGTCGCCTATGCGGAACGGGCATCTAACACCGTAGATGCGGTAAGATCGGCAAGCCCGAAGGGTTTCAAATTTAAAAAAATATAATTGGATAGAATTCATTTAATAATAAAGAAAACCCTTTCTTTAAATTTGAAACGCTCAACTAAGATTATTCGGGTGGTAGCTCCTCCTCCTTAATGTCATCATCATCCGCCGGCTCCACAATGGATTCATCCGTCGCCTCAATGGCGGTATCATCAGATTCTATGCGGATGGGTTCCTGCAAAGCATTAATTCCACGATCATCCG
>JAAUXY010002439.1_pt1 | contig 18941 bp, 17 predicted proteins | sample 7278121 | NCBI WGS metagenome assembly JAAUXY01 (sample SAMN14350117, study PRJNA611818) | marine sediment metagenome | isolation source: surface marine sediment (1.8m) | place: French Polynesia: Moorea | collected 2018-08 | reverse complement strand
GTTATACAATACTCCGGTACTCCAACACTCCAATACTCCATTGACTTTATAGCAATCAACATATAAATAATAACATTTATTCTAGGACGATAAAGCGTTTTCGGAGGAAATATGGCCAAGCGTAAAAAGGTCAGTCGTAAAAAGCTGTTGAAAGAGCCTGATGAATTTATCACTTTCTCAGGTAAACTGATCCAGTTTGGGATGCAGTATAAAAAGGAAATCACCTATGCCCTCGCGGGTGTCGTCGCCCTGATTGTGCTTATTGCCGGCTACCGCTTTTTTTCCATACGATCGGAAAACAAAGCGATGTTTCTGTTGAACCAGGCGGTTGCCAAATACGATAAGTCGGTGCAATCCGGGGACGCCGCCCAGGCCTACCAAAACGTGGCCGAAGATTTTGAAACCCTATTGGACAAATATGGAAATAAAGAAGGCGGTAAACTTGGGCGGGTAACTTTCGCCAATATTTGTTTTGATGCCGGTGAATACGACAAATCCATTGAACTTTACGAAAAGTCGCTGGAGCATTTTAAACGCCACCCCATTCTGCACAGTTTAATCCTCAGCGGATTGGGGTATGCCTACGAACAAATCAATGAAAACGAGCAGGCCGTGTCTTATTTTGAGCAAATCGTGGCCAGCGATGACAAGACGTTGCATGATGAAGCGCTTTTCCATTTAGGCGTCCTGTATGAAAAATTGGGCCAGAACGAAAAAAGCGAAAAAGCGTTCAATCAAATCATCTCCGATTTCCCGGACTCCATGTACATCGACATCGTCAAGGAACGCACCGCCGGCTAGAAGAAAGTGACTAAAGTGAACTAAAGTTTCAAGTGACTAAAGTTATGGTGTCGCTGCGCTCCATCTTTTTATAAGATAGACAGCATTCCACAACTTTAGTCACTTTAGATCACTTAAAACTTTAGATCACTCCTAAATCCTTGGTTTTGAAGTAATATCCATCCCATACTTTTTCAGCTTCTGATTCAAACCGCTTTTGCCGATACCGAGCATCTCGGCTGCATGGGCCTGGACATTGTTGGCCATTTTCAGTGCCCGTTCAATCATGGCTTTTTCGATCATCGCCAGGGTATCGTAAAGTTTAGCGTTGGCCGGTATGCCCTCAAGGTGCAGTGTATTGTAAACACTGTCCTTAAAGCCCTTGGGCAGATCCGTTACCGTGACCATATCCCCCGGGCAAAGAATCATGACCCGTTCAATGACGTTTTCCAGTTCGCGCACATTTCCAGGCCAGCTGTAATCATAAAAAAGGCGGTCGACGTCCTGGTCGACACCGCTGACCGCGATGTCGGATTTTCGTTCACTCGAATATTTTTTGATAAAATGGTTTACCAGCAGCCGGATATCCTCCTGGCGCTCTTTCAACGAGGGTAGACTGATGTGAACCACATTCAAGCGATAAAACAAATCTTCCCTGAAATTGCCCTTGACATCTCTTCTTTCAAATTTTTATTGGTGGCAGCGATGACACGAATATCGACGGATAAAGATCGCATTCCACCGACGCGTTCGATGGCTTTTTCCTGCAGTACCCGCAACAGCTTCACCTGCAGGTTTTGGGACAGCTCGCCGATCTCATCCAGGAAAAGCGTCCCGCCGTCGGCAAGCTCAAACCGGCCCTTTTTCATGGCCACAGCGCCCGTAAAGGCGCCCTTTTCGTGACCGAATAGTTCGCTTTCCAGCAGACTTTCGGCCAGGGCCGAACAATTTACCGCCACAAAGGGTTTGTCGCGCCGGGGACTGTTGAAATGAATCGACTTGGCCACCAGTTCCTTGCCCGTTCCGCTTTCTCCCTCGATTAGTACCGTCGCACTTGAAGGGGCTACCTTCTGGATGGTTTCAAAAACATCATGCATGGCTTTGCTCTTGCCGATGATGTTCCCGAAGCGATATTGGGATTCCACCTCATCGCGCAGGCGGCGATTTTCTTTAATGACCTGATAGACCGCGATGGCTTTATTGACATATATCGTCAGCCGCTCATTATCGAATGGCTTGAGTATGTATGTGTATGCGCCTTTTTGCATGGCCTCGACGGCTTTATCAACGGTGCCGTGGGCGGTCATCATCATGACCGGAAGGTCAGGGTCGAGCTGTTTGATGTTTTCCAGCAGCTCAATGCCATCCATCTCGGGCATTTTCATGTCGGTGACCACCAGGTCCAGATCGGAGGTTTTGTAAACTTCGAGTGCTTCCTGCCCGCTGAGCGCCGTCAAAACCTCAAAGCCCTCTTCTTCCAGTACCGCACTTAAAATGGTCAAATAGTTCTTTTCATCATCAACGATCAGGATCGTTTCCATGATTTATTTCCTTCTGCCAACATCATTTCAGCTCACCGGCAACTCAACGGTCACTCTGGCCCCGCGCACTTTTCTGTTGGAAATCTGAATGCTGCCGTTATGGGCTTCAATGATATTCTTAACGATGCCCAGGCCCAGACCCGATCCCTTTTCCTTGGTGGTAAAAAAAGGATCCCATATTTTCTCTAAATTATCCTCGGGAATACCCTGGCCCTCATCATCAAAATGGACCGTAACCACATTATCCTTGGAACTGACCTCTATCTGAATCCGGCCTCCTTCGGGCATGGACTGCATGGCGTTCATCAAGATATTCAAAAATGACTGGTACAGCATCGATGCATCGGCCATAATATCCGGAATTGCGTTTTGATATTTTTTCTTAATGATATAGCCGTCTTCTTCAATCTGTGATGCCAGAAATGTGAGGATTTTATCAATCACCTCCTCGATGACGCAGGCTGACAGATTGGGGCTGGGCGGCTTGGCATAATTGATAAATTCGGTGATAATTTGATTCAGGCGCGAGGATTCTTCAACAATGATATCGGGTATGGTATTGGTGGGGTCATGCTGGATTACTTTTTTCTTGAGCAATTCCGCTGAACTGCGAATGATGCCCAGAGGATTTCGAATTTCATGGGATATGCCGGCGGCCATCACGCCGATGGCAGACAATTTTTCCGCCTGGCTCAGGCGCTCTTTGAGTCGCAGCCGTTCCATGGCCCGTGTTTGAATAATTCCTTCCCCGCGCTTAACCACAAAGATCAATACCACATAGAGCGCCCCCATTAAGGCGGTGCTGGTCGAAATAACCAGAATCTGAATTCTAAAAATGGCTTCATACTCCAGAGACAGATTCTGTTCGATTTCGATAACACCGAGTACATCCGCTGTAAATCCACCCCCCAGATACTCGCCCCGCAAAGGGGCAAAAGTAATCAGCCGAACCTCTTTGGGGAAACCAAACATAATTTGCAAGGAATTACCGCGTTGAATTAATTTTGATGTGGACTTACCGGTTAAGGCCTGTTGAAAACCGGTGCCGCCAAAGCGCTCCCTTCCGATCATATCTTCATCAAAACTATAGGATATCGTGTTATGGATGCTGTATATATTCAGTGCTTCGACCTTAAAACTGTGCAGCGTGCTGCGTACCACTTTATCCAGAAGATTAAACTGTTCCTGATTGCTCAATTTTATCTTCTTGTATTTCAGAACCACCGGAACGATGAACTGTACGAACATCTGATGATTGAGATTTTCGATCAGCACTTGGGCATATTCTTCGCTGTTCTGACGCTGCATGGTCCGCACCAGCTGCGTGTTGATCACAGACAAAATGATGGTAACGATAAAAATCATAATCAGGCCCGTAAAGGTGAAATATTTTACCAGCCTGAATGGTTTGGTTCTTTCTTCTGTAAGCTTGTCATCCATAAGTTATCTAGGCCTATAATATCCAATAGTTATCCATAGAGGCTATAAGAAAACCGGGGAGAAAGTCAAGCTAAAGGTATTGATTCAAGCCGTCATAAAATGAACCGTCAACGAAATGCAATGAACTTCAAAAATTTGACGCTCTGAGGTCCAAAAAAAGCGCTAAATCTCACCCTGCCATGTTCCGGGATTTGAACCGTCATCCCAAAATCCTTTTAAAATATTAAAATTCGCATCTATATACCTATATAAATCTAATATACTGATTTTTGGCTTAGAATTTGCAAAAGATCAGACTGACGAAATTGACGGCATAAGCGCGCAACGGATGATAGGCTGCCGGGGGCATTCGCTCAATTTAAATTTGAATCAAATGAGCAACAATTGATGGCAGCGCGGAAGGGTACCTAAGCGAATATTGTCGTTAAAGCATCCGGCGGGGTGCAACGCCTCGCCTTTTTTTAACCCCAATATATGGTAATTAATTAAAAGCATAGCGCAATATAGTGTAACTAATTGTAAATATATATAAATTAATTTCAATTATTTTGACTTATATATAATTATATGTAATTATGCATAATAAGGGTCGGATAGAAATTTGGAGGAGCTGCAAAAAATTATTCACATTTATTTGCTCAGATTATGGAAACAGTAGCTATGAGCAGGAAAAACAGTTTAAAAGAAGCCCGGGAGTCTCTGCTGATGAGTAAAGCAGAGTTGGCCAGGGAGGCGCAGGTTTCACCGATAACAATCGCGCGAATCGAAAAGGGTATGCCCTGTAGAATGGAAACAAAACGCAAGATTCTGTTGGCATTGGGGTTAAAACTTTCAGAAAAAAACAAAATATTTAAGGACTAGCCAGATCAAATGCTTTTTGGTAAAAAAGACCACCTGGTAGGCCTGGATATCGGTTCCAGGTCTTTGAAAGCGGCAGAAATCGAAGAGACCAAGCGCGGGCGTAATTTAAAGCGCTTTGGCATCACAGAGATCCCTGCCGGAGCCATTGAAGACGGTACCATCAACGATCCGGAAGCGGTCGCAGAATCCATTCGGCAGCTATTAAAAGCGTATAACATTAAGGAGCGCAACGTTGCCATTTCCATCGGCGGCTATTCGGTGATCGTTAAAAAAATAGCCGTTCAAACCATGGATGAGCAGCAGCTTCAGGATACCATCCATTTTGAGGCCGAACAGTATATTCCTTTTGATATCAGCGACGTCAACCTCGATTTCCAAATCCTGGGAGAAAATGAAAGCAATCCCAATCAAATGAATGTTTTTCTGGTTGCCGCCAAAAAGGAAATGGTCAACGACTACGTTAACCTCGCCAACTTGGCCGGATTAACACCCTGTATCGTAGACGTTGAAGCATTCGCCTTACAAAACACGTTTGAGATCAGTTATGACGTGAGCGATGAAAATGTGGCCTTAATCGACATCGGCGCCAGCAAAACATCGTTGAATATCTTAAAGGGCAATTCATCCGTGTTCATGCGCGACGTTTCACTGGGCTGTTCTCAGATCAATCAAAAAATAGTTTCGCTCATCGATTGCTCTTATGAAGATGCCGAACAGCTCAAATATGGAGAAAACACGGACCGCATTTCCGCAGAAGATTTAAAAGGTATCGTTTCATCTGTGGTTGCGGACTGGTGCACTGAAATTCGGCGTGCCCTGGACTTCTTTTATTCCACCTATCCTGAGGACCAGATCAAAAAGATCATTCTCAGTGGCGGCGGAGCCAATATCGGCGAATTTCGAGAACTTCTGTCGGTTGAAGCATCCGCCGAAGTGGACACCATCAATCCATTTAGAGGCGTCTATGTAGACGACGAACGCTTTGAACCCAGTTACATGAAAAAAATTGCACCCCAGGCTGCCATCAGCGTGGGGCTTGCCATGCGAAGGGTGGATGATAAATGATACGAATTAATCTGCTGCCATTTCGAGCCGCCCGCAAAAAAGAAAACATTCGGCGTCAGGTATCAATATTTTTACTGAGCCTGATTCTGGTTTTCACCATCCTTTTTGTAGTCAACTACGGCTTGGGCTTTATGGTCAGCAACTTAAAAGCGGACATCGAACAAGCCAACGCTGAGCTGGAAAAATACAACGAAATCAATAAAGAAATTGCCCGCATCAAAAAGACGCTCGAAAACCTGCAAAAGAAAATGGATGTCATCAACCGTCTGGAGCTCAATCGGCACGCCCCGGTCCGGCTGCTGGATACATTGACCACAATGATAGTGGCCAAACGCATGTGGTTTACGCGTTTGGAAGAAAAGGACACCACCGTAAGAATCGACGGTATCGCCCTGGACAACAAAACGGTGGCCGACTTTATGGTTCGCCTGCAGGGCAGCGGCCTGTTTAAAAGTGTCAATTTAAAAACTCTGAAACAAAAGGAGTTTGAGGGCAATAACCTGAAGTCATTCCAGGTCACCTGCATTAAAAAGCCGATCGAAAAACCTGTTAAAGCAAAAGCCAAGAAAAAGGCCTAGAAATAATGGACACACCGGAACGTCACGAGCAAAGCAAAATTGAATCTTTCTTTGAAAAGATCGAAAAACTGAGCGTTATTCAAAGAATCCTGATCGCCGTCAGCATCATGCTGGTCATCATCGTCGGATTCGTCTGGTATTTGATCTGGCCCAAAGTAGGAGAAATCAATAAGTATCAGACAAAGCTCGAAAAGATTGAAAAGCAGCTCAACACGGCCAAACGCAATGCGGCCGCATTAAAGAAATTTCAGGAAAAGATGCGAGAGGCCGAGGCGCAGTTTAAAACCGCGATGCGCGCGCTCCCGGAAAAAGAAGAAATTCCATCACTGTTAACCAACATCTCAAAATCCGGCCAGGACGCCGGTCTGGAATTTTTACTGTTCGAGCCAAAACCGGAAGTCAGAAAAGAATTTTATGCCGAAATTCCGGTGGCCATCAACGTCACCGGAGACTATCATGACGTGGCTGTATTCTTGGACAAAGTCGCACGCTTATCCCGGATTGTAAATGTAAAAGACATATCCATGGGCCGTGTCAAAAAAAGCACCGAGTTGACGACCTCATGCACAGCGGTGACTTATAAATTCGTGGAACCGTCAAAAGATGACGACACGAAGGGCAAAAAGAAGAAAAAGAAGAAAAAGAAGAAGAAAAAGAAGAAAAAGAAGAAGAAACGCTAGCAGCCCAGGAAAGAACGCAACCGGTAGATTATGGAAAAATACCTTATCATCATCCGCAAAGTCGCTTGGTTGATCTGTCTGTGCACCTTTGTATTGAGCTGTGATCAGGCCTCGAAGCCGCCGGCAAAGCCCAAGGTCGTCCGTAAAAAGATTGTCGCTCAAAAGGATAAGCCGGTCACGGAACGCAAGGTGAAAAAGACCGAGCCTGCGAGCGCAAAACCCGCGGTTGGACAACCGCAGAAACCGAAAGCACCGGAGCCTAAGGTGCCGGAGAAAGCGCCACAAAAACCAAAGGTCGAAAGCCCGATGCAGATTGCCAAAAAGGAAGAGCCGGCCGCATCCAAGAAACCGGCGGCCAAACCGGCTATACCCCCAAAATCGGATATTTCGACTCCGCAGCAACCGGATAGGACCCAACCGCCGGAGCCGGATGAAAAGACACTCAAGGCCGATACCAAAGCAGCGGCCGAAGCGTTTACGACCGAACCCCAGGTGCCGTCCATCGGGATGCAGCTGGCCGGAACCCAGGTGCCCCGGTATAATCCCAAGGGCAAGGTGGATCCGTTCGAACCGCTGTTTAAGCAACAGACGGTTGTTGCCAAGACCCCGAAGAAAAAGCGCAAAAAGCGTGTGCCGCGTACACCGCTTGAACGCATTGATTTGAGCCAGCTAAAGCTTGTGGCCATCGTACTGGCCAAAAGCGGGAATCGCGCAATGGTTGAAGAGTCCACCGGCAAGGGATACATCATTTCCAAAGGGACTTACATCGGAACCAATGCTGGAAAAGTAACTCAGATTCAAAGACATAAAGTCATTGTCGCCGAAGAAGTCGAAGATGTTATGGGTAATGTAAGCATTCGCAAAACGGAACTAAAACTTCCGAAGCCTCCTGGAGAATTATAAGATGATTAACCTATTTACAAAACTCAGAAAACACGCTGTCCTGATCATCCTCTTAACCAGCCCGATGATTGTGCTGTGCGGATGTGCTTCCAATAAAGGAGCGGAAGTCAGTGGTGAGGGGCAAAAACTCATAACGGACATCGTCACCAGTGACGAGGCCGCCGCCACAAGTGTGTCTGTCAAGGGCAACCGCCTGCTGACCTACACCTCCAACAAGCAGGTCTTCCCATTGGGTGTGGTATTTTATTTCCCGGAGACTAAACTCGGCAATATCGATACCATATATGAACCTCCCGAAAATGATATCATCAGTTCGATCCGGGCCAATGAAATAAAAGAAGACGACCAAACACCGACCACACGCCTGTTTATCGCCCTGAAGCGCGACGTTCCGTACGATATCAGCCCTGACGAAGCCGGATTGAAGATTTCTTTCCCCAAAGCAACCCAGGTCAGTGCTGCTGCCAAGGCCCCGGCAAGCGTAGAAAAAGCGGAGCCCAAACAACCGTTGCCGCCCTCGGTACACAAAAACGCTCCGGCGGCAACCCGTTTACAATCCATAACGGCGACGGCGCTGCAAAAAAATGTCGTTATCAATGTCAAAGCCAACGGTACCATAAAAAAATTCAAAAGTTTTACGGTGGACAATCCTCCGCGAATTGTAGTCGATATTACCAACCTGAAAAGCCCATTTAAAAATGAACAGCGCGTGGCGGTGAAGTCCAAATGGATAAAGCAGGTTCGCCATTTCGGACATCCCGACAAGGTCCGCGTGGTGCTGGATGCCACTAACAAAGCCTATTTGAAAACATTTTCCACAACCCCCATCGACAACGGTTTGTTGATTCACGTAGGCCAGACCATGCCGCCCAAGGCCAAAGCCTCACCACAAACACCGGTTGTGGCGAAAGCTGAGCCGACTGCCAAGGCGGCCTCCAAGGAGCCCGTTAAGGAGGCCACCAAGGAGCCCGTTATGGCTGCCGCCGAAACCAAACCGGCGGCTGCAAAGCCCAAGCAGGAAACTGAAGCTCCGCCAACCCCGAAAGCAGCGCCGGCTGAATCCAAAAAGGACGCTGCCAAAGACCAGCCGGAGATGAAAAAGGGAGAGCATGACCGACCGGCCTGGGTCAACCGCATCGATTTTACCGGTGAAGAAGCCGGAAGATCTTCAGTCATCATCGGAACTACAAGACCGGTGACATACGAAATTAAAAAAGTTGACGGCCGCAAGGTCAATTTGAAATTGTTCGGTGCCAATTTACCGGAGTACCGTAAACGGGCGCTGATTACGACCCGGTTTGAAAGTGCCGTCGACCGGATTACACCGGTCCAGACGGCTGCTATGAAAGATAATTCCGTATTCATCATCGAATTACGCGAGGCAGTTCCCTACTATGTCGATCAAAAAGACAATATTATTCGGGTAAACTTTTCAGCCTCTAAAATACCACCCAAACCGTATGAGGATGCCGAACTTCCGGCCTGGAAAAAATCCATGGCCGATGTCGATCAGGCACCCGCCGCAAAAGGCGCTAGAGCCCAGATGGCGGCCGGCCCCGAAGCAGCCGTAACTGTGGAACAAAAGCCGAAAAAAGAAATGTCGCTTGAAGAGCGCCTCGAGTTAGCCTCACCCGAAAAGAAATATACGGGTGAAAAAATCGCCCTGGACTTTTACGATACGGATATCAAAAACGTATTCCGAATCATTCGTGAGATCAGCGGTAAAAATTTCGCAATCGATAAAACCGTGACCGGCAAGGTTACCCTGACACTGGAAAAACCGGTACCCTGGGACCAGGTTCTCGATCTGGTGTTAAAAATGAATCAGCTGGGAATGACCATGGAAGGCGATATTATCCGCATCGCGACTCTGACCACGCTGGCCCAGGAAGAAAAGCTCAGACAGGCAAAACTAAAGGCCGAACAACAAGCGCTCAAACAACAGCAAGCCCTGGAACCGCTGATTACCGAATATCTGCCGGTTAATTATTCCAATGCCAAACTCGAAGTCCTGCCGCATGTGCAGACCGTTCTTACTGATAAGCGCGGTAAGGCCACTGTCGATGAGCGCAACAACCAGCTCATCATCACCGACACCGTGGAAAAGATCAGGATGATCAAAGAGATCGTCGAAAGAATTGACCAGGTCACCCCGCAGGTGATCATCGAGGCCCGCATTGTGGAAGCGAACACCAACTTCTCACGTGCGCTCGGCTTCGACTGGGGCGAGGTAACCCTCGGCACCTTTGATATCGGCAACTGGGATATTGGTCCGACAACCTTTCAGGCCAGCAACCTGCCGGATGCCGACCCCACAGCCGTTCTGGGATTTAACTTTGCCAAACTGAGCGGCACCCCGTTTACCATCATCGACGCCAGGCTGGAAGCCAGCGAAGTCGAGGGTAAAACCAACATCCTGTCGGCACCGAAGGTTATCACCCTGGACAACAAAAAGGCCAAAATCAAGCAGGGATTTGAAATACCCTACCAGGAGCGTGATTCTTCCGGTAACTCGACGGTTCGCTTCAAAGACGTTGATTTACTGCTGGAGGTCACTCCCAGTGTAACCCCGGACGATAGAATCGCCATGAATATCTTCGTCACCAAAAACGAGGTTTTTGAGCAAACTCCACAGGGCCCTGCATTATCGACCAATGAGGCAGAAACCGAAATACTGATCGACGACGGCGACACGGTGGTGATCGGCGGTATCCTCAAGTCGACCAAGACCTGGGACGAAGACCGCATTCCGGGGCTGGGCAAATTGCCGGTGGTGGGCTGGCTGTTTAAAAGTCAACAAACCGAGGATGACAAAAACGAGCTGCTGATCTTCATGACGCCGCAAATCGTAAAACTCGAACAGAAAAAATTATAGCAATAAGGAAAAGGAGCTGGATTATGAGAAGAAATATTTTATTAATGATTTCTGTGGCCGTGGCCGTAATCGCACTCGTTGCTGCCTGCGGATCGGGTGGCGGCGGCGGCTCGGAAAGATTCAGCACCGTGGAAATTTTTGCCTCTTTTGATGAACAAGTGTATACCTCCGACGCTCAGGTAAAGCAAGATGTCGATGGGGATGGAGATTGCATCCCTCTCGACTTCAGTCTGACAGACGATGATGTAATTGCAACCGTAACTTCACTTGCGTATGATCCCTTGCCGGAAGGCGTTGATCCCTGTAACGTGAATATTTTGCGTTACAACCTCAGATACTTTCCCCAGAGAGGCGATACACCGTCCTTCCCGTCGAAAGTTATCAATCAATCAATTAATATTCCGGCGCCCGGGGGTGCCGGTAGTACCGTAGCTCAGGATATTTCGATCCGGGTGTTCAGTATCGCTGATAAATCAGCCTTATTGTCGCTTTTTGCCGCATCCCCAGCGCCAGAATTTCAATACGATGTCAAAGTCACTCTGACCATGGAGGAGGTGTGCACCCGAATACAGGAAGATGTCGATTTTTGGATCCCTGTGCGCTATTTTGATGTGGCCGATCCCTGTGAAGGAGGTTAACCCTGACCGCACTTTGGTTCGTTCAACAAAGACCGATTCGCACTAGATAATTACGCCGGATAGAGTTTTTATAACTCAATCCGGCGTTTTTATTGCGCGTTCCCTAACAATGGCCGGAATAAGGAATGGCGGTATAAGTGGTTTTAGAAAAAACGTTTATATATATAGGAGTGTTTTATGACAACCATTATATCCGGCCTCAGTTTAACTTGTTAAGCCCAAATCTGGCTTCATCGGCCACCTTGCTTTCAGGCGCCAGTTGAATGGCGCGATGGTAAGCAGCCCGTGCATCGCGGCGATAACCGGCCAGGCGGTAAGCATTTCCCAGCTCATAATGCAGCACCGCGACCTCGGGGTGAATCCGTATGGCTTTTTTAAGCCTGAAAATGGCATCCTCGTATCTGCCCTTGGCCATATGGGTTCGGGCAAGCCCTCTGAGGGCCTGCACGAAATCCGCCCTCATTTCAAGCGCTTCCAGATAATATTTTTCCGATTGGCGGTAATCCTTTTTCATGTAATATGCGGCACCGAGATTCGACAGCGGGAAATGCGGCGTGGCATACAGCGTATTATCAAGCGCCTTTTCATAGTATTCGATGGCGGAATCCCAACGTTCCTGGGCCATATAGGCATTGCCCAGATTGTTCATGGCCGGCGCATAGTCGGGCTGGAGATCCAGGGCCTTTTTGTAATGCCGAATGGCCCGGTCGTATTTGCGCTTGCCATAAAAAGCCAGCCCGATATCATTCTGCAGATAGGGATCATTGGGATTTAATTCTTCGGCTTTTAACAGCTCCTTTAACGCCAGGGTAAAATTCCCCTCCCGCAGATAGGCCTCTCCGAGATTCCTGGCCGCTTCAGCTTTCTTTTTGCGTTGCGGGTCTTCCATTGATGCACACGCAACGGTGAATGCCAGGATCAGGATCATGCACACACGAAAATAATGAAGAAAATTCATTCTGTCATACCTCTTTTTGATATTTTGCTGCCGATGCGATCTCAACCATCATAGCATTTATATCTTTTTTCTCAAACCAATAATATCGGCAATCTCTTCAGCGGTGCGGTTGACGAACCGCTCGAATGCTTCACCGCTCAGCGGCCGGCCGGGTGCCGGCACCTGTTTGAGGTCTTTGGGGCGCACCAGAACCGGCGTATTGATCATGTCCGGATCCGGTCGTATGTTGAATTCGGCCGGGAAACCCTGCTCAAAATACATTTCCTGGAATCCGGAAAATTTCAGGGCATGGGCCGTGGAATCGATCACCGCAATTTCCGTGTTTGCGACGATGCCCTTTTTGAGGGCCGCAACCAGCCCGGCCAGGGATTCGCCGCCATGGGTACAGGCGATGTGTCCGTTGCGGTTGGCGGTGATTTCCCAGTCCATGATATCCTGTTCGGCCACCTCGACAAAAAAAACACGCTGCTGTCCGGCCGTTTCATTGTAGCGCTCCACCAGCTGTATCACCCGCGGCATGGAAACCGGGTTGCCGATCATGGCCGCCTGGGCCACACTGGGCTTCACTGTCACCGGTTGAAAGTTGCGCTTGCGGGCATCGGGCTCCAGATAATAGCGATATACGGGGTTGGCATGTTCAGACTGAACGCCGACGATCTTGGGCAAAGAGGCGATAATCCCGCTCTCATAAAACTTTAAAAACCCGCTCATCACCGCCGTTATGTTTCCGGCGTTTCCAATCGGCAGCACCACCACGGCTTGAGACAGATCCCATTCAAAGTCCTGGGCGATCTCATAGGAATAGGATTCCTGTCCCAGAATACGCCAGGCATTTTTGGAATTGAGCAAGGCCACGTTATAGGTTTCCGACAGCGCTTCGACCACCTTCATGCAGTCGTCAAAAACACCGGGGATTTCAAACACCATCGCGCCGCTGCCCAGCGGCTGGGAGAGCTGCTGGGGCGTCACTTTTTTATGGGGCAGCAGTACCGCAGATTTGATGTCCGATGTTAAATAAGAGGCATACAGGGCCGCGGCCGCCGAGGTATCACCCGTAGAAGCACAAATCGCCAGTACTTCCGACAGCTTTCCGCTTTGCAGCAGATATTGAATATAGCTCAAGGCACTGGCCATGCCCCGGTCTTTAAAAGATGCGCTGGGATTCTGTCCGTCGTTTTTAAAATAAAACCGCAGGCCGACCCTGGCCTGCATGCGGTCGTTGGCCTCAACCAGTGGTGTGTGCCCCTCGCCCAAGTAAACCACCGCGTCAAGCGGAATTACCGGCCCGATGAACTCGTGATAGCGGTAAATACCTTTCAGTGCCGGTTCATTGATCATCTTGCGATAATCAAAGATCCGCCGCCATTTCTCGGCCGGAACTTTTTGCAAACGCTCACTGTTCAGGTCATGAATCAGCAGCACCTGCCTGCAATCCGGACAGACATACAGCAGACGCTCGATGCCGAATTCATGGCTGCAGCCCAGGCAGCGGTACTTTAGCAGACCCGCATGTCCGGGCAGTAAATCGTCGCGTATCTCTTCGGGAAAATCACTTAATTTCACGGTGTTATCTTTTCCATTCCGCCCATGTAGGGGCGCAGTACCTCGGGAATGATGACGGCTCCGTCGGCCTGCTGACAATTCTCTAAAACGGCAGCCAGGGTGCGGCCCACAGCCAGACCGGAGCCGTTTAAGGTATGTACCAGTTCGGTGCCCTTTTTGCCTTTGCGCCGGAAGCGGATGTTGGCCCGCCGGGCTTGAAAATCCTCGAAATTGCTGCAGGATGAAATCTCGCGGTACTTGCCCTGGGCCGGCATCCAGACCTCGATATCATAGGTCTTGGCGGCGGCAAAACCCAGATCACCGGTGCATAGCTCAATGACCTGATAGGGAATCTGCAGCTTTTGCAGAATCGTTTCGGCATTGTTGAGCAGGTACTCGAGTTCATCATAGGAAGATTCGGGTAAGCAGAATTTGACGAGCTCGACTTTGTTAAACTGGTGCTGCCGAATAAGCCCCCGGGTATCCTTTCCATAGGAGCCTGCCTCGGATCGAAAACACGGGGTGTACGCAGCGTAATAAATCGGCAACACATCTGCCTCCAGAATTTCACCCTGATGGATATTGGTCACCGGGACTTCGGCGGTGGGGATCATAAAGTAATCCCATTTGGCAATGCGGAACAAATCTTCTTCGAATTTGGGCAATTGACCTGTATGTGTCATGGACTGCCGGTTGACGATAAAGGGCGGCAGCGTCTCTGTATAGCCATGGTCACCCGTGTGCACATCGAGCATAAAATTGATCAGCGCGCGCTCCAGGGCCGCTCCGGCTCCAAAGTAAAGCGGGAAGCGTGCTCCCGCAATTTTAGCGGCACGGTCAAAATCCAGAATACCGAGTATTTTTCCGATATCCCAGTGTGCCTGGGGCTCGAAATCAAAATCAGGCAACTCCCCGAGCGTCTTAACGACCGGATTTTCCGTCTCGTCTTTTCCGACCGGAACAGAAGCATGCGGAATATTCGGCAGCCCGAGAAGAATGCTGTCGAGTTGCTCCTGGTTTGAGCCGAGGGCCTTATCCAGCTCCTTGATGCGTGCTGAAACCGTCCGCATCTCGGCCATCTGGGTCTCGGCCGGTTCTCCGGCTTTTTTCATTTTCGCAATCTGATCGGAAACCACATTGCGCTGATGCCGGAGTGATTCAATTTCCAGAAGAATCGTGCGGCGTTCTTCATCACATTTTTGTAAAATATCCAGGTCCACCGCCAGCCCGCGAGCATCCAGCGCGGTTTGGACGACCGACAAATTTTTTCTAACAAACTTGATTTCGAGCATGATTAGCCTTATATTTTACATTTACAGTTTTATTTAAATATAAAGATGCCGATGGCTTTGGCCATCGCCGGAGTTAACATGCAGCCGCCGATTAGTCAATGATTATCGACCGTTGCACACTGACACGAACTTTATTGAATATCGCAGCTCAATTACTACTTGCCAGGGAGACATCGCATGGAGGAAATTCAGGTAACAAAAAGTCAAATTCGCAGTGATATCGCCAATGCCCTCGCCGCACTTTCTGAAAAAGAGATTTTGGAAAAAACCAAAGCCGTCGAAAAGAGACTTTTTGATTTTGCCAATTTTTTAGAGGCAAAAGTGGCCTTGATGTACGTCAACAATAACAACGAAGTCGCCACCAGCGATATACTCAGGCGAACCCATGTCTATAACAAGATCATCGTGCTGCCGGCCTATAATACGGAAACCTACTCCATGACCCTGATGAAAGTTGACTCCCTTGAAAAAGACTTGAGCGACGGGCCCCGAGGGATACTGGAGCCCAATTCAGAACGCTGCAAAGTGGTTCCCATAGATCGAATTGATATTGCAATTGTACCGGCTGTCGCACTCGATGAAAAAGGGGGGCGCATCGGCTCCGGCCAGGGATACTACGACAGATTGATTCCGGAATTGTCCATTACAACCCGAAAAGTCGCCCTGGCCCTTGAAGAGCAGATTATTCCACAGGTTCCCCTTGAATCCCACGATAAACATATCGACATCATCATAACCGACAAACGCATCATTTATAAGATCTGAAAAAATGGACACTAACTGGAATCCGGTTTCTTGGGATTTAGTATGTGCTCCAGTTTATCGAGATTATCAACCTATCCGACGGCAACGAAGGTATCGTTAGGCTGAATGACGGCTTCAAAAGAAGGATTAAACAGCATTTCACCGTCCGGATTTTTGATGGCAATAATTATCAGATTAAAGCGTTGCCGGATTCCGGAATCTTTCAACATGACGTTGACCAATTCCGAAGACTCGCTGACCGGAATCTCTTCCATCTGAATATCCTTGCGTTTATGCTCAAAGGCCAGGTCCAGAAACGACGTCACCGTCGGCCGCACAATATGCTGGGCCATGCTCACCGCACCCATTTCATAGGGCGATTCCACGGAATTTGCACCCGCCATTTTCAACTTGCTCTTTGATTCTTCCTGACTGGCCCGGGCGATAATCTGGAGATCAGGGGCAAGCTGTCGCGCGGTGAGAACCAGGAAAACATTCTCCGTATCCGTGGCCAGGGCGGCGATCAAGCCTTTGGCACGCTCAATGCCGGCCTTTCGCAAATTCGCCTCATCCGTGGCTTCACCGGAAATGTAAAGAATCCCGTCCCCATCCATGAGCGGCACGAGATCGGGATCCCTTTCGATAACGATGATATCCATGGATGCCCGCTCCAGGTCGCGGTACAGCACCTTTCCGATACGGCCGTATCCGCAAAGGATATAATGATTTTTCATTCTATTTATTTTTCTATCCAATCGTCTCCTCCCCATGATGACCCGGATTCGTCCTTCGACCATAAACTGTACAACCGCTGCAGCCACGTACAGGGTAAATCCTACGCCTGAAAAAATGACAAACACCGTAAACAGACGTCCGATGCCAGTCATCTCCTGCACCTCACGGTAGCCCACGGCAGCGATGGTGATAATGGTCATGTAAAACGAGTCCAATAAGCCCCAGTCCTCAATAATCATATAACCAACTGTGCCCATAATGATGATGAGGGTCGATAACGCGATCGAAATTACCAGATGTCTCGTGCTATTCATTTCACCGTTTTTATGTTAATCTAGAATCTGCAAAATATGATTTATCCTTCCATTATGGTAATATTTCATATAAAAATCAATTACTTTTTCACGAACGTTTACAAGCAATGCCTTAATTCCGGCTGTTAATGATGCCGGACACGCATGCGGGAGGCCGAATGAAAACAGGCCCGGAAGATGATGCGATCTCCTTGACCTGATCCCTGTTGATTTGATAGAACCGGATGCTTGCATATGGAAAAAGAAGCCCTGAAATATGAACGCCGGCGCGAAAAAATGGTCCAGCAGCAGATTGAAATGCGCGGCATTACGGATCCTGATGTCCTGGCTGCCTTGCGGACAGTTCCACGGCACCTTTTTGTCAGCGACGCGTTAAAAGACCAGGCCTATGGCGATTTCCCATTGCCTATCGGAGAACAACAGACCATTTCGCAGCCGTTCATCGTGGCCGAAATGACCCAGGCTCTGGAAATCAGCAAAGATGACCGCGTCCTTGAAATCGGCACCGGCTCAGGATACCAGGCGGCTGTTCTGGCGGAAATAGCGTATCGGGTTTACACCATTGAAAGATTACGATCGCTGTACGTGCAAACCCGTGGTCTTTTGGATAAATTGAAATATCATAATGTTATCATGCGCTGCTCGGACGGCACCATGGGCTGGAAGGACGAAAGCCCTTTTGATGCCATCATTGTAACGGCTGGCTCCCCCAGAATACCGGAGCCGCTGGTGGAGCAACTGGCCGAGGGCGGGCGCATGGTGGTGCCGGTCGGAGATCAGCATGCACAGGATTTGATAAAAATCACCCGAGACAGCGAAGGTACCCACCAAACCAGCCTGGGTGGCTGCAGATTTGTTAAGCTGGTCGGAAAAGAGGGGTGGAGCGAGAATTAATTAAGGGATTAAGGGATTGTGGAATTGAGGGATTAAGAGATTGAGGGATTGTGGAATTGAGGGATTCAGGGATTGAGGAATTCAGGAATTGTTCGACCTTCATATTTAATTCCTGAATTCCTCAATCCCTCAATTCCTAAATTGTATACCACCCAAAACCCCAGCCCGGCTCTATTAACAACAAACTTTTAACAATAACGGTTATATTTATGGATAGGAATAGTTCAAATTTATGGAGAGATGCATTCTTTGCAAGCCCGGGACCCGATACCTGGAGAAAGGCCGGTGTCTTGTCACTCAAGGGCCTTTGCATGGGATCAGCCGATGTGATTCCCGGTGTTTCCGGCGGCACCATTGCGTTGATCACCGCCATTTATGAGGATTTGATTCAGGCGATTCGGTCCATCGATACGACCATGCTGGGCAAAATATCGCAGTTTGATTTTAAAGGCGCCCTGGCCCATATCCACATCCGGTTTTTGATATCACTGTTTGCCGGCATCGGCGTTGCGATCTTGAGTCTTGCGCGTTTAATGAATTACCTTCTGCACCACCAGCCGGTCTACACCTGGAGCCTGTTTTTCGGGCTCATCGCGGCATCCATCGTTGTGGTGGGCAGACAGATCAAAAACTGGTGGGGGATTGCCGGCATTAGTTTCATTGCCGGAACCGCAACCGCCAGCCTGATTGTCAATTTGATCCCGGTTGCCACTCCGGAAACGTTATGGTTTATATTCCTGTGCGGATTTATAGCCATTTGCGCCATGATCCTGCCCGGCATCAGCGGCGCGTTTATCCTGCTGATTCTGGGAAAATACGAGTTTGTCACAGCGACCTTGAAAAATCCGTTCCTGCCGCAAAATGCCCTGATTATTGCAGTGTTCGGTATAGGATGCATCATCGGCCTGCTGTCTTTTTCCAGAGTATTGAACTATCTACTGCAGAAATTTCACAATCTCACCATCGCATTTTTGACCGGTCTGATGACCGGATCCATCCTCAAAATCTGGCCCCAGATGACGTGCGTTTTCCCGCGTATGATCCGGGTTTCAAGCACTTCCTTCCAGGGCCAGATTTTGAGGATGGATCCGGTCATCAGAC
>JAAUXY010093328.1_pt1 | contig 18946 bp, 11 predicted proteins | sample 7278121 | NCBI WGS metagenome assembly JAAUXY01 (sample SAMN14350117, study PRJNA611818) | marine sediment metagenome | isolation source: surface marine sediment (1.8m) | place: French Polynesia: Moorea | collected 2018-08 | reverse complement strand
TTGCCCGATAATTTCGCGACGATTGAGCTGTTCGACCTGCAGAATCTGCCGGCGCCCGGTGGCAGCAACGACGCTCTGAGCCTGCTGCTGTCTCTGATCAACAGCAGCCTGGCGGGACTGTCATCGCCGCTCAATACGACGGGTGGCTTCATTACCCAGTTCAGCAACCAGGTAGCGGCGCTGTCGTCTTTAGCCGTAGCCGGGCAGACGTTTTCCGAACCCAGCCTGGACTCTCTGATATTGGTCATGGTCGCGCAGTTATTCGAGATTCGGGATTCAAACGAACCGCCGCTCGAGACAATCAACGCGCTGCTGTCACCGGCCAATCTAAGCGCGCTGACCACGTCGATTTTCGACGCCTACATAGCGCTGCCATCGCTGTCACCGGGCAACGACATCTTCGAGTTTGTTGACGATGCCGCATTGCAGTCGCCAATCGTTCGGGACGTTCCGATATTCACAAGTACCGGCCAGCAATTGAACGCGAGCGACGTCGCTGCAAACATTGTCAGTTTTGAAGCACCGACAACCTCGCCCTGGTTCACCGCGAGGCCGGTAGTGATCAATGGTCAGCTCAACATTCGCATTGAATTCGACAATCAACAGATTGCGACGTTCGCCAACGGCATCTACTCGCTCGGTGTTGGTGTCCGGAGTGTGAGTGGCGAGTTTCGCCGTGCGACCATCGACGTTTCGATGGACCTTTTCCGCGTAGGAACACAGGCCTCAGCCGGTAACGACATCACCGCGGACGAACGTTCGACCATCATACTGAACGGGTCAACGACCAGCCCGAACGAGGTTGATATTGTCAGCTGGAGCCAGGTTGACGGGCCGACCGTCGTCGTCACCGGCGGCGATACGCTGCAACCGTCGGCGGAGCTGCCGAGTGTCGACGAGGACGCCGTTGTTACGATGCAGCTGGACGTCAGTTTCACCACCGGTGAACAGCGCGTCGATACGATGCTGATCTTTATTCGCGCGTTCCCGAATATTTCCGACGTAAGCCTTCCGGATGCTGCCCTGCAACAATGCGTTGATGACGCAGCGACGGTGGGCGGCCTGATTGAAGTCGTCGAGCTGACCAGCCTCGCCTGCACCGGCGTCTCGGACGTCAGCGGCCTCGACGCGTTCGACAACCTTAGTTCGCTGAACCTCTCCGACAACAGCCTCACATCGTTGCAAGCGATCCTGGGGCTCGCCAACCTCGAGTTCGTTGATTTGCGCGGCAACCCGACCCTTCGTTGTGACGAAATTGACCAGCTCGCCGAACGGCTGACAGAAGGCACGGACTTGCTTGTCGACGACGCCTGTCGCGGGGCGTTCGCGCTCGACCTCGGCGCCAATGGTTTCGACGCGATACTGGATGAGGCGAGAGGTCAGATTTATGTCAGCGTACCGACTCGCAGCGAGATCGTCGTCATCTCGACAGCCGATCTGCGAATCGTCGATCGACTGCTGGTGCCCGGTGCACCCTTCGGAATTGACCTGAGTATCGACGGGGCACGCATCTTTGCCGCGCTGAACAACAGTAATTCGGTAGCCATTATCGACATCGCACAACGTTCGGTTAGCGCTATCGACCTTGGGAACTTCGCCGGTGATCCGAGAACCTGGGACGTCGTGGAAGGCGCGCCCGACCGACTGTTTGTCTCCGCGAATCCTGGCTCAAACGGCTTCGCGTATATCGTCCAGGTGCTGCTCGACCAGGGCAATATCACGTCTCGAGCGGCGGGCGAGGCCATCATTCGTGCTCGCCCCACCTTCGCGCGTTCACCGGACCAGAACTTCGTCTATGTAGGCTCCGGCTTCTCGCCGAACTCCTTGTACAAGCTGAGCCTGCTCGATCCGGCCGCGCCTATCGTGCTCGAAGATGACCACGGCAGCGTCGGCGGAACCGACAACCTGGCGCTGAATCAGTCGGGCACCCGCATTGCCCTCAGTAGTGGCCAGGTGCTGAGGACCGGGTCGTTTATTGAAGAAGGACGCGTATCCAGTGGCCGGTCGATCGGTAGTACGCTGGCCGATACGTTATTCGTTGCAGGCCCTGCCGGACAAATCGAGTCCTTCGATTTCACGACGCTGGCGCAGACCGAGACCCTCGAGACCGGCTGTGACAACAGCACGAGCACCCGAATCCTCGCCTACGACAGCGATGACGCGTTCATGCTGCTGCAGGCGAGCGAAGCATGCCTCTACGCGTCGGTATCGAGGTCTACACCACCGGATCCGTTTGCGTCTTTGCGCTTCCCGGATCTTGCACTCGAAGAATGCGTCATCGATACCGCGATCGCGATGGGATACACGGAGCCCAGCGAATTCACTACGCTGGACTGCAGCACGACGTCGCGCACAATCCTGAGCCTCGAGAGTATCGATCGCCTGACGAATCTCGAGAACTTAAATATCTCAAACAGTGGCGTCATTGACCTGTCTTCGCTCGCCGCCATGACGTCGCTGCAGACGCTTGTCGCGCAGGATGCCAACATCTCCGAGATATCGCCTCTGTCAGGCATTGCGAGCCTCGTATCGGCCGACCTGACGGGTAACGAAGGCGTGCTTTGCGCCGACCTAGACCAGCTGGCCGCCGGAGGCGTTTCTGTCATAGCGAACTCCTGCACCGACACGGTCCGCATCGAGCTCGGTGGGATCGGTCAGGACATGGCGTTTGACCTGGCCGACAATCGTACATTTGTCTCGATCCCCAGCCTCAACAGGATTTCGGAAATAGACCTGGGCGCCGCAACAATCGACCAAAACTTCACGCTGTCCGGTCAGCCTTACGGCATCGACCTGAGCATGGATGGCCAGACCGTCTACGCCGCTTTGAATGGCCTCGGAGATGTGGCCGTCCTCGACACAACGACCGGTAATTCCGAAAACATCGATATTTCTGTCGAACTCGATGACGACAGGACGTGGGACGTCGCGGAGGTGTCGATGAACCGGATCGTTGTATCGACCAACCCTGGCGGCAACGGTTTTGGCTACGTCGTCGAGGTCCGACGCGACCTGGGCAATGCCGCGACCCGCGTTGCGGACCAAACAATCATTCGTGCATCACCGGTGTTCAGGGTGAGCCCGGACCGGTCGTCCGTCTTCGTCGGTGTAGGCTTCTCACCGAACACGCTGTACAAACTCGACGCGACCCAGGCAGCTCTGCCGATCGCACGGGAAAACGAGTTTGGCGTGGTGTCGGGCACATTCAGCCTGGCGCTGAACCCGGACGGCAGCCGAATCTACACAGGCTCCGGCCAGGCGCTTTCTACTGAAACGCTATCTCGGGTCGCGCAGTTCCCGGCCGGGCGATCCACCGTCAGTGCCGACGGCAGCAAACTGCTGGTAGGCGATGCGAACTCTGATTCCGCTCGTGTCTACGATACGAGCACGACGGGACAGGTAGGCAGCTTGCAGTGGGGATGCAATATACAGAACCTCGCGGCGATCGAGGAATTTGGCAACGGTATCCTCGTGCTGGGAGACGATCTCGTCTGCTTCAGTCGGACGGTACCGTATCCATAGGTCGGAATGGGCGTAGCCGGCATCCCGGGTCAAACCCATAGCTTGCAATGACCCGGGAATGCCTCAAGACTGAGCAACGCTCGGGGCGCCTTCTGCGATGATCACTCCCACCTGGGAATTCGCCAATAACCGTCCCGCTGATTTGACGACGACTTTGCGATGACAGCAGCCCTGCGAATCCGCAACCGAGACGCGAGACGCCTGTTTCTCAGCGCCCAGGGCCTTGCGGCGACGCCAACCGGCACGCTGGATCTCGAACAGATAATCCACGACCTCGGTTTTGTGCAGCTCGACACCATCCAGGTCGTGGCACGTGCTCATCACCACATCCTGTGGAGTCGTAACCAGCACTATCGCGAGCCCATGTTGGATCGTCACATGGCCGAGCGTCGACGCGTGTTTGAACATTTCACACACGATGCCTCGGTGATTCCGATCGAGTTCTATCCCATGTGGCGCCGACAGTTCAAGCGCCTCGAGGCTACGCTCAGACGCCGCGGCTGGCACGTTGACGATGCGGGCGAAGCCAGTCACGAGATCGTCCGCAAGCGTATCGAAATCGATGGCCCCTTGAGTACGAAAGCCTTCAGCGCGGCAGAACGACGCAGGAAAGACATGTGGTCCCTGCCGGCGCATAAGCGGGCGCTCGAGTACCTCTGGTACGCCGGCGAATTATCGACCTCGTATCGCGAGAATTTCGTCAAGTACTACGACCTGACCGAACGCGTCATCCCGGCGGATGTACTTGGCCAATCGATACCCGAGGACGATCAAATAGACTGGCTCTGCAAGGCGGCGCTCGATCGCCTGAGCTTCGGAACCGAGGGCGATATCCAGCGATTCTGGGACGCCGTGGACTCAGTCGAAGCCAGGTTCTGGGTCGCCGACAACAGCAGGCAACTCGTGCCGGTTGAGATCGAAGGCGCCGACCGGGTGTGGCGGAAATCGGTTGCCCCTGCCGATATCGAGGGCAGGCTGACCGAAGCCCCCTCTCCGACCAGCCGTTTGCGAATCATTAACCCGTTTGACCCCGTCGTTCGCGACCGAACGAGGCTCGAACGACTATTCGGCTTCGACTACCGCGTCGAAATGTTTGTACCGGCGAATCAACGGCGGTGGGGATACTACGTGTATCCACTGTTGGAGGGCGATCGCTTCGTTGGTCGTCTCGAGGTCAAAGCCGATCGCAAGGCAGGCACGATGACCGTATCGAACCTGTGGCCTGAACCCGGGGTTGCATGGACTCCTGCTCGTGAGAATCGCCTGCAGTCTGAGCTGGGAAGGCTGGCGCGGTTCGTCGGCGTTGAATGGTCCGGCAAGACTGTCCGAGCTGCCTCCAATGTCTAGGCACGCTCTGTTGGTTGTTCCCGAGGGCCTGTGCAGCCTCGTTTGTATCGACCAGAAACTGAGCAGGCCGGACCGATGTATGGGACCTTCTGCGATGGGCGATTGTCTACAGCTTGGTAACCCGTGGACAAGACAATGACTGCGAGCATCAGGGAACCACAGTTTCGTCTCCTGCTTTCGATGGCCCCGGCCGTCGTTCTGGTTGCGCTGCTGCTGCAGGCGCTGGCAATGATCATCTACTCACAGGTCGCGCCGACGGTCATCCACATGGAGAAGGCACGCCCGCTCAACGTCCTGCTGTCGTATGCGGAGCGACAGCAAGCACCGAGCGCTGGCGCCCGGCAGCCGATGGCCGTTGAGGACGAACCGGAAGTCCAGCGTTCCGAACGAGAGGCGCCCCGGCCCAGCCCCGACGATGCCACCCGAACGCCGATCGATGTTGTGGAAACGATTCGTGAGACAACGGCCACGTCGGCGGATGACGCGCTGGAAGAAGCGGAGGCTCCTGAGTTGGAGACGACCATCGACTGGCATGCCGAAGCCAGGGAGACGGCGGTCGGCTACCTGGAGGACCGTTCAGCCGCAGACGCTCGGCGGGAGGCCAGGTGGCGGACTTCAGGCTCCGTGCTCTTCAAACCGGGGGAAGAAAAGCCGTTGGAGCTTGATGGCCAGATACTGCCCAGCTACCACTTCCGGGACCCTGTTGGTGTCGTGGGGCTGGGGCTGAGTTTTGGGCAGTGCTTCATAGGCATTCCCCTGATAGGTATTGCGGTAGAAGACCGGACTCCGGGTGTCGGTTTGATCTACTGCCGCGATTAGCCCGCGCACTCTGTCACTGGCAGACGACCCCAAGGGTTTAAACATAATCCCAGGCAGCTGGCCGCCCACTTCGAAACGTACGTGCCGTACGTAAATTGCCCAACCGATCAACAACAAACCGTCCGATCGGCGAATAAGCGTAGAAATTTGTTTCGGTACCTGTCCGTTTTGTGCGTTCCGTCGTAGCCGGAATCGGCCGAAAGGCTCACACTATCGCTTAGGCAGTGAGGCCATCTACGTATCAGGGACACGCATGGACGCCGGATTTCTTCAGACAGCTCTCTACACCGTCGGAGGTTGCGTTCTGGGTGGCGTTGTCGGCTGGACGGTCCAGACCATTCGCGCGAATCGCAAGATGGGCTACATGGCGAGCAACTTCCAGGGTCGACTGGATGAGGCTGTCGCCCAGAGAAACGACGTTGATGCGCAGTTCCGCCGCGCGATGTCCGAGCTGGAGCAAGTCGAACTGCAGGGCGTGAAACAACGAGCCAAGTACAACGACCTCAAGAAGAAAGCCAAGCTCCTGGCCAACAACGTCCGCATACTGCAGACAGAGCGTGAGAACACAAAGATAAAGCTCGGCTCATTGCAGAACGCTCTGACAACCCTGAAACAGCAAACCAGCAACCTGCAGAGTGAATTCAACAAGACCCGCGAGTTCTACAAGCGCGAGCTCTTGAAGTCCCTGGGCAAACGGAAAGAGCTGGAAAAGGAAATCGTCAATGCGCGGGCGGAGCAGGAAACCTTCGCCAAGGCCGTCGAGTCCTCGAGCCTCGAACACGGATCCGAAGAGAACATGGTCATCGCAGCCCAGCTACGGCTGGGACAGCTAGAGGTCCTCGAACGCAACATCAACAAGCTCGAGGCTGAGAATGAAGAGCTGCGACAGGACGCTGTGCGGCTCAAACGCGAGATTGCATCCATCGAGCGCGACCGGACCGAGCTTGAGCAACTAAGGCTCAACAACAAACAGCTGGTGCAGTGTGTCGAGGCGCTGGAGAGCAGCCGCAAAGCGCACGAGGAAGACGCCAACCGGTATCGCGACAAGGCCGACGAATCAGAGAAGCTATCCGATACGCTGCGCCTCAAGCTGGACGATCTGCAGAAGAACTTCGAGGACATCGAGAAACAACAGTCAGAAGCCATCGAGGACGTCCGCAACGCAGCGGTTGTGCCGATGGTCAGGAAGCACGGCTAAGCACGCCGAGAGCGAACGCCCCTACTGCAGTCAAAGCGTCGGTCGCCGTCTGGCTTGGATGCCATTCCACGGACTTACGTTAGCTCACCTCCGCCCTGGCGGAATCGATCCGCACACAGCGCGTCAGACCTTAGCGCCCGACCTCTCATTCGACACTGCGTGGATTCTGCCCCCTTTGCGGCTAGAATGCGCGTAGGTCATTGAATGAAGACGAACAAGAAAGAATCGGACGACAGGTCCACGCCGGCGCGCTCGCCCGGTGGCCAGGCGCCAGATCCTGCCCCGCCAATTCGTTGGGTCCGCAATATCGCCGCCATAGCTGCTGGCCTGGCAGTCGTACTGTGGTACTTCGATGCTGGGCGAGGCCCCGGGCAGGATGACGGTCGGCAAACGGCCTCAGACCTGCCTTCGATTGCGGTAATGCCATTCGCCGATACCGGCCCGGACCAGAGCCGCGCCTACTACGGTGACGGCGTATCAGATGCATTCATCACCTCGCTCGCGAGCCAGCCGGGATTGAAGGTCATCGCGCGAACGTCGTCTTTCTCGTATCGAGGCCGGGACACGGACGTCTCCACGATCGCTGAGCAGCTGGATGTCGGCTATGTGCTCAGAGGCAGCGTGAGTCACGAGGGCGAGGCGCTTCGGATCAATGCGCAACTCATCGACGCAGAAACCGGCAGGACCGTCTGGAACGGAGCATTCGAAAAGGAATTGAGCGCCAGCAACGTCTACGCGATACGGACCGAGATCGCCACGGCGGTCATTCGCTCATTGCGGATCAAGCCGTCGCCCGAGGATCGAGTCAGGCTCAGTCGCGTGCCGACGGAGAGCACGGCGGCCCTAGACCTTTTCTTCAAGGCCCGACAGCTCATGGAGTCCCGCGCCCCCGAGGACCTGGGTCGTGCAGCCGAACTGCTGCGAACGGCCATTGACAGTGATCCCGAATTTGCCGCGGCCTACGTCGCGCTCGCCGACACGCTTCGTTTGCAGTCGAGGCAAGGGACCCTGCCCTGGAACGTCGCCGATCAGCAGGGAATGGCAGCGATCCGGACCGCCCTGAGGATCGATGGCGGTTCGGGAGAAGCTTACGCCGCCCTCGGCAACCTGCTGGGGCCGCGCGGAGAATACTGGGACGCGGAGGAAGCCTTCAAACGCGGCATAGAACTGAGCCCAAGCTACGCACCGCTGTACCAGTGGTATGCCGAGTTCTTGTGGGTTTACGTTGCCCGACCGCGAGAAGCGGTATCTTTCGCGCGTATGTCCGTCGCGCTGGACCCGAGATCGGCGATCATCAATCGCGACTACGCTTACACGCTAGTTGCCGCCGGCCGTTTCGACGAAGCGGTAGCGCAATACAAGATGGTCATCGACATCGACCCGGCATTTGCGCCGGTCTACAACGACCTCGGCGTTCTGTATCACGGCGTATTCGGTCGGATCGCCGAGGCGATACCGCTGATCGAAAAGACACGGGCAATGAGTCCATCATCGCCCTATCCCTTAATATCCCTCGCCGCTGCATACGTCGACCTGGACGACCTGGAAGCAGCCACGGACCTCCTCGATGAGGCCCGGCAGATGGCGCCGGGCGACCCTCGCACGGCCGCCGCAAGGGTGGTCCTTGCCGCGTTGAAAGATGACCCGGCTGCTGCACGGACCGATGCGGAGACGGTTCTTGAGAATTGGCCGTGGCATGTGCCGACACTTCGATACCTCCGGGACAAGGAACTGGCTGCCGGTAACCTGGCGGCTGCTTTCGAGCCGTACGAGTTTTCGTTCGCCAAGCTGCTGGGCGACGCTCCACCGTCGATTGGACCCAGCAACTTTGCGGCAGCTATCGACATTGCCTATCTGTTAGTCCTTGAAGGTCGGCCGGAGCGCGCGGAGAAAATTCTGCGGCTGGCCAGGCCCTTCATTGAATCTCGCCCAAGGATGAGCTGGTTCGGCTCGATGCTTGCAGATGTTCGCATTCAGGCCGTGCTGGGCAATAACGAGCGGGCGCTGGCGTTGCTTAAGAAAGCGGTCGATGACGGCTGGCGTGTCTCATGGCGTTACGAACTGGAGCACGACCTGGCGCTCTCGAGTTTGCGAGAAACGCCCGGGTACGCAGAGATTATCGAAACCCTGGATGCGGATATGCAGCGTCAGCGGAACAGCCTGGCCAGCGAACCTGGGATTGAGTAGCTCGCAGCGCAGATTCTAAACGGGGAGCTGCGGCCGGGAACGAGGCCCTCAAGCGATTGCGGTCGCCCTTCGTCCTTAGCGGACACTGACCCTGTCAATTACCTCGACGGCTTGTCCGGGCGCCAGGCGTTCCGCACCGCGGACGATAACCAGGTCACCGGCTTCGATGCCGTCAGCAATGCCGACCCATAGCCCCACAATGGCATTGATATCGACGGTGATCTGCTCAGCGGTGTTGTCGTCACGCACTTTGTAAACGTAGTTCAGGCCGCTGCGCTCGACGAGCGCATCGCGGGGAACCGCGACGGTCGACTTGGTCGCATCGCTGGGCAGGCTGACCTGGACAGGCGTACCCACCAGCCAGCCGCTGTCATCGGCGCTCAGGCGAACCTCGACCATTCGCGAGACCGCATCCCCGACCGGCACTACCGTCCGAACAGGATGTTCGCGAACGACGCCGCTGCCGCGGACGGGCACCTTCAGGCCGGGTTTTATAAAGCGCGACAGAGAGATTGAAGCGGGCAATGCAATCTCTACGCGATGCGTATCGACGAGCCGGACGACATCCTCTCCGATGCTGACGAACTCTCCGACGGAGGCCAGCCGTTCGGTGACGTGGCCGGCGAACCGTGCGCGAATATTCGATCGCTCGAGGTCTGCCTTGGCGCGATCGAGCGAGGCTCTTGCATCGCGCAGCGCGTACTGGGCCTGGTCTCGTTGCGCGATGGCTTCATCCAGCAGCGTTCGTGACGCGCTGTTCCTCGCTGCCAGGTCCTCGGTACGTTCGAGTTGCTTCTGACGATAACGAAAGTCGGATTCCAGTCGAGCGACGTTAGCCTCAGCGCGCGTAAGCTCGATACGCAACAAGCGGGGATCGATTCGCGCGATGGTGTCCCCCTCCTCCACATGCTCACCGACCTCGGCGAGCCAGGTCAGTACGCCTTCGACCTCACTGGCGACTCGCGAGTCGTTGAGGCTGACGACCGTGCCTGACACATCGACAGACGGCGCCATATCCCTCTGTTCCGCGCTCGCAACCTCGACGCGTGCCGGGGGCATTTCGAAGCCACCTTCCTGCGCAGGCGCCGAACCCGCGAGCGCGGCCAGCGACAGCCCGATCAGGGCGACTACGCCTGTGTTGACTCGATCTGTCACCGTGCTGCCTCTCCTGCCGTCTCGAGACGAGCTTCGCGCATCTGTTGCGTCAGTTGCAACAGGCTGGGCAGCAACAGCAGCGTAAACAACGTCGAGACCGCCATGCCCCCGACGATCGCGGCGGCCATGCCTCGATAGATCTCGCTGCCGGCGCCCGGCACGACCAGCAAGGGCAACATGCCAAACAGGCTGGTCAGGGTGCTCATGAAGATCGGGCGTAGTCGGTAGCGCAGTGCCTGCTGCACGGCATCGCTACGACTTAGACCGTTCGCTTCTGCCGATCTCGTCTGGGCGACGAGCAGGATCGCGTTGTTGACGACGAGACCCAGCAGGATGATAAAGCCGATCATGCCGAGGAGATCGAGCGGCTGGAATTGAATCGCATTAACAATGGTCAGCGCAATGACGCCGCCCACCGCCGCCAACGGAATCGAAATGACGACCAGCAGCGCGTCTTTCAGCGAGCGAAACAGGCCCGCCATGATCAGCACGAGCAGACCGATCGCCATCATGAAATTCGTGCCGAGGGTGCCCACCGCGCGCTCGAGGTCCTCGACGCTGCCCGCATACTGGATGGTGCCATCCGCGGGCATCATCGCCTGCAGCTGGGGCTCGATATTCGTCTGCAGCTCGTTGACGAGCGCCTCGAGAGACATGCCTTCGGGAGGGTTGACGACGACGCTGTAGACGCGCGCGCGATTGATGCGCGTGATCTGGCTCGGTGACGGCGTCACTGAAATCGCGGCGAGCTCGCCAAGTGGCACCACGCCACCCGCGGGCGTCTCGACCGGCAGCGCGGCCATCTGCTCCGGCGTCTCGAAGCGCTGCGTCTTCAGGTAAATGTCGACACGCTCGCGGCCGGTGAAGTACTCGCCGAGCCATACACCCTGTCCGAGCTGCAGGATGACTCGGGTCAGGTCCGTCCGGTTCCAGCCAACCTCGGCCAGGCGCGTGTCATTCGGAGAGAACCTCAGCTCATTGGCTTCCGCGAACGGGTCAGGGTTGGGCTGCGCGGACGCACCGGGCATCTGCTGCGGAATCAGGTTCATCGCTGTCGCGACGACCGGTTTCAGGCTCTCGGTGTCCGTGGCGGCGAGGCGCATCTCGACGCTGTTGGCGCTTTCAAAGCCACCGAACAGGCTGCGACGGAAAGTGAAAGCAAACGTGTCCGGTATTCCGGCCAGTATCTCGCTCTGGACCATCGCCTGGAACTCGTCGAGGTTGGCCCCGTCGGCGGGATTGATCGCCAGCCAGCCGCCGCCTCCGCCCGGGAACGACCACAAGAAATAGTCGCGAATAGCAGGCTCCTCACGGCCATCGAGGTGGGGCTCGAGCCGGTCGATGAGCAGTTGTGCGATCTCCCGATCCGTTGTGTCGATGTTGGTTCCCGGCGGGAAGAACAGGAAGCTGTCGACGGTATCTCTCTTTACGGGCGGAAGGTAGTTGCTCTCCGGCCACAGCAGCAGTGTAAAGACCACCGAGCCCGCCATCAGACCGACGATCCAGCCGACCTGGCGTCGCCGCGTGCTCGTCAGGCCAACGATGCGATCGGCCAGCCGGTCCCAGGTATCCTGCTGTCCGTGTTCGGGCGGGAGGCGGCGCATCCAATAGCGAGCCGCCGTCGGCAGGATCGTGATGGCGACAAGCAGAGAGACGCTGACACCGATTGCGATAGTCAGCGCCAGGTCCGCGAACATCTGACCCTCCACATCCTGCAGGAACATGATCGGGATGAAGATAGCGACCGTTGTCGCCGTCGATGCGAGCAACGCGCCCCAGACCTGGTTCGTACCGGTGTTACTGGCGTCTGCCGCAGACTCGCCCCGCTCCCTGAGCCTGACGATGTTTTCGAGCACAACGATCGCCGCATCCAGCACCATACCGGTCGCAAAGGCGAGACCGGCCAGCGATATGACGTTCAGCGATCGACCGGCAAGCGACAGAACAACGAACGTCGTTAGAAGCGATATCGGAATGGCGAGCGCGATAATCATCGTCGCTCGCCATTGCCTCAGGAACAGCCACAGCACACCGATCGCCAGCAGCACCCCGGCAGCAAGATTACCGGTCAGCAGATTGATGGAGCGCTTGATGTAGACCGATGGATCGAAGCTGTACGCGGCATACAGGTCCCGCTCCTTGAACTCGTTCTCGTTGAGCTCCTCCATGAACTGTTTGACGCCGTCCAACGACTCCAGGACGTTGGCCTCGTTCGTCTTAGAGATCGAGAAGCGCGCTGCCGACTTGCCGTTGTGGTAGATGAAGCCTTCGCGCTGCGGCGGCCCGTACTCAATGGTCGCGAGATCACCCAGTTTGATCGGCAGGCCGCCTCGCCATTCGAGTATCAGGCCAGCCAGTTCTTCGACGTCCCAGCGACCCTCGACGCGCAGCGTGTAACTGCGCCGACCCACATCGACGACGCCAGATGAAACGTTGGCGGAGCGTCCAATCCGGTCGGCCGCGCGCGCGATGTCGATACCGAGCTCTGCCGCCTTGTACGGGTCGATGACAATCTGCAACTGATCGCGCGTGTTGCCGCTGGTATCGAACATGCTGACCTGCGACACGCCGTAGAGACTCGCCACCTGCGGACGGATGACTTCGCGCAGGTATCGCTTGTTCTGGATGAGGTCGTCTTCGTCGCCCTCCAGCTGTTCGACGAAGTACTCGATCAGCTGGTCGTTCGCGTCGCCCCACTCGCCGAGGCTGACACTGGGGCGCTGCGCATTGGCGGGTAACGGCCGCAGCTGGTTGAGACGGCTGATGATCTCGATCAGCGTACGAGTCATGTCCGTTTCGAGCGCGAACTCGAGCTGGAACCAGACGAAGTTCGGCATGCTCCAGGCCTGCATCTCCGTCATGTTCGGCGTACCCTGCAGCACCTCTTCGATCTGGACGGTGATCTCCGATTCGATCTCGCGCGGGGACGCGCCTGGCCACGCGGCGCCTATCGAGACGACCGGCTTCTCGATCTGCGGCAGCAACTGTGCGGGAATGCGAAACACCGAGACGGTTCCGAGCAGCACGACGACCGCCGCCACGATTGCCACAGCGGCAGGATTAGCCAGGCTGGCCCTCGTCAGCCGCATAACATCCCCAGTTAATGACCGTTCTTATTGGTATTCAGTGCGCTTACTCACCGCTTCGACCTGCGGGAGTTCACTTCGTTCGCTTGATTGTATCGATAGACGGGCAGAAGCGCTGCTTTGATGTAGCATCCGCGGGACCTTATGATTTAGCAGCTGCTCAATTGCATGTCGTATTGGCGTTGAGATTTGTGCCGGATCGGGAAGGATAGTCGGGCCGGATTATGGCGTAGAACAAAGGATTCGCACGGGTTATGCCGGGGCGCTCTATGATAGTCTGGAAAAGCGTAAGGGGGGCTGGCCGATGACGACGCTCGAGCCACAATACCTTCGAGACCAGCTCGTCGGTATCGATTCAATGATAAGCACGCCCTTCGGCGAGCGCTTGATGGTGTACTGCGACTACACGGCGTCCGGCCGCTGCCTGAAGTTCATCGAGTCCTACCTGCAAAGCCTTCAGCGCGTCTACGCCAACACCCACACCGAAGACGACATCACCGGTCGCAGCATGAGTCAGTTCCTGCATGACGCGGAACAGACGATCAAGGACTCGGTTAACGCGGGTCCGGACGGTTGCATCATCGCCTGCGGGTCGGGCGCTACGGCAGCGATTCACAAGCTGCAGCAAATCATTGGGGTTGCGATCGCGCCGGCCTCGTGGCAGACGACCCGCCAGATTCTCGACGCTGCCGGTATCGACGTCGAATCCGATGCTTTCCAACAGGCCGTGAGGGAGGTGCAACCGATCGTCTTTGTCGGTCCGTACGAGCATCATTCCAACGAGCTCTCGTGGCGTCATTCACTGGCGGAAACGATCGAGGTCCGGTTGGGCGCCGATGGGCATATCGATTTAGGGCATCTGAGAGAACTGCTGCAGGACCCGCGTTACCAGGACCGGATGCGGATAGGCTCGTTCTCCGCCGCATCCAACGTGACCGGCCTGATTTCCGATGTCTACTCAATCGCATGCCTGCTTCACGAGCACGACGCCCTCGCATGTTTCGATTACGCGGCCAGTGCGCCCTATGTCGAAATCGACATGAACCCGAACCCCCGCAGCCCCGGCGACGACCCGAGCCTCGACGCGATATTCGTGTCGCCACACAAATTCGTTGGCGGACCCGGCTCGTCGGGCGTCCTGATTTTTAACAAGCGGATCTACGATACGAGCTTGCCACCCACCGTAAGCGGCGGCGGTACGGTCGACTATGTCGGCCTCACCGATGAGGACTTCATCAAGGACATCGAAGAGCGCGAGAAAGCCGGCACGCCCGGCGTACTACAGACGTTGAAGGCCGCGCTCGCTTTCAACGTCAAAGATCGCGTCGGTGTCGAAGTCATCACCTCACGGGAACACGCGTTTACAACCAAGGCCATCGGCCGCTGGGAGGAGCACGATTGCATTGAGCTGCTGGGCGATACGGATCCGTCCGCGCGGACCGGGATCATCTCGTTCAATATCCGAAGACCCGAGGGCGGATACCTGCACCACAAGTTCGTAACCGCGCTCTTGAATGACCTGTTCGGTATCCAGTCGAGGGCCGGTTGCTCCTGTGCCGGGCCCTACGGGCACCGCCTGCTCGACATCGGTGAGGAGATGTCCAGTCGGTATCGGGATGCGGTGAGTGAAGGCCACTGTGGAATGAAGCCCGGCTGGTGTCGCGTCGGCCTGCATTGGGTCATGGACGATATCGAGACAGACTACGTCATCGAGGCCGTATTTTTCGTCGCTAGCCATGGGCGTCGCTTCCTTGAGCTGTACGACTTCGACCTGGAGACGGGCACGTGGACCCATCGACAGGCCGTTGATGACCTGCCCCGCTTCTCGCTGGATGAGGCCCTGTCAGATCCTGCCTGCGCAGCGACGGCGATGCCGACCGAAGCGAGAAGAAACCTGTACCAGCAACACCTGGCCGACGCACACCGTTGGCTCGACAAGGTGCCTGAGGCAGCGAGCGAATGTCCCAGCCTGTCCGACAAGAACCTCGCAGACCTCCAGTTCTTCGCGCTGCCTGCGGATGCGAAAGGTCTCTAGGCCACACGATCTGTCGACGCGCCAACGACCGAAACGGGACGAATCGCACCAGTGGATAAGCGCTAGCCGGCGTCCTTGTCCTCAGGCGGGTCCTCGGATTCAGTCTCGTTGCCCCCGCCCTGCATCGCGACGCCGATTCCTGCGCCGACCGCGACGCCGATACCGATGCCGGCAGCCAGGTTTTCAATGGCGGTGCCTATTGCAACGCCGATGCTAATGCCGATAGCGATTCCAACGGCAACGTTGTTGGTCATTCAATGTGTCCTTGGGCTCGTAGCTGCGGCGGATGTCCAAGTGCGCGACTGCTAGTCTCCCGGAGCTTCTGCGCGTTGACTTCGCTGCAACGCGAGGCCGAACACCCACCCGACGATCGCACCGATCAGAAACGGGACCGCATCATTGGAAAAATGCGCGAGGTCCCTTGCGAACAGCGCGACGCCCGCGCCAATAGCTGCGGGAAATAACGCTGAGTCACGATGCCTGATCATCGACGCCTTCCGTTCTTTAAGCTTTCTTTTCCTTGCAGCCAGTTCTGTTTTAGAGGGTTCCAGAAGGCTTTCCGAAGCCTTGTCAGCCTGTTCAGGTGACACCATCGTCGATCTCCCGTCGTTGTCTTGAAAATCAGTCTAAACGCAATTCCAAACGGTCGTCTCGCGTATCGCACCGAGAGCCTAAGGTCGATGTTGCCCTGTGGTCGGGTCTAAAGCTATCCCGGCGGATTCTTGTCTGCGCCCGAAATCTCGAATTACTATAATAAAGTGTTTATTACCTTTTGTTTTAAATGATTTTTTTAACGATTCTATGTGCGGTCTTGCCACTCCGAACTACCACCTGGACACGATTCCGGAAATGACCTTCCAGAACCGACTTACGATCCGGCGCCCCGGGTCCGGCCGAGCCACGTCCGGCCCGAGCGGAAGCTATTGATTTTGTTCTGTTTCACGAACGCATTTTCGCCCTGCTCAAGGTAAAGATGTGGCGAATCAGGTCGATAACTAAGCAGACCTGATTAGAAATCCTCGAAAGCGGGACGATCATGAAACACGCGAAACGCCTGAACGCTCTCAAGAGCGCCCTCTTCGCTGGCAGCAGCTTGGCTTTTTGCCTCTCAAATTCTGCCATGGCCGAATCTGCCAACGATCTCTTCGATCTCAGTATCGAGGAGCTCGTCAATCTTGAAATCACGACGGTATCCCGCAAAGCCGAACGTCTGGCTGACGCGACGTCTGCTGTTTTCGTCATCACGAGGGACGATATCGCGAGACACGGTATTCGCAGCATCCCTGACGCCCTGCGACTCGCGCCGGGATTGCACGTTGCCCAGATCGATGCGAACAAATGGGCCATCGGTAGCCGCGGCCTGAATGGACGATACGCCAACAAGCTGCTCGTGCTGATGGACGGTCGTCTGCTCTACACACCCTCGTTCTCAGGCGTATTCTGGGATGTGCAGAGCACGCTGATCGAGGAGATCGAGCGCATCGAGATCATTCGTGGCCCGGGTGCGGTCGCCTGGGGAACGAATGCCGTAAACGGTGTCGTCAACATCATCACCCGCTCTTCCAGCGAAGCGAACGGCGGCGCCGTCGTGGGTGGTCTCGACCCGCAAGGCGGTAGCTTTTTTGCGGCGCGTTACGAAGGTCGAATGACCGACGAAGCAACGTACAGGACCTTCGTCAAATACCAGTCTGCGGAAGGGAACCAGCTCCTGGACGGTTCTGATGCCGCTGACGACTGGGATCTGCTGCGCGCGAGTTTTCGAGCGGACTGGCTAATCGACAACAAGGAATTCAAGCTGACGGTGGAAGGCTATTCGGGAGAGATGGGAACGACGCAGCAGACTTTTTCGCCAGTCCCACCCACCTACCTGGCGCGCTCCGAGGACGACTCTGAAGTCACCGGCGCCTTCGTCATGGGGCACTGGACCGTGAGTCACAATGAGAATGCACATACGAACGGGCAGGCCTACGTGGACTACACCGACCGCAGCTCCTTCCTGTTTGGCGAGCAGCGCACGACCTACAGCCTCGATGTGCAGCATCACCGGACGATGGGGCGCCACGAGATCGTGGCGGGTGGCTGGCTGCGCTTCAACAACTATGACCTGGCCGGCTCCGGGGTCGTCCAGTTTCTCGACACGATCGAGGACGATACCGTGATCAGTGTATTCATCCAGGACGAGATCACATTGGTGGAGGACGAGCTTGACCTGATCCTCGGACTGAAGCTCGAGGACAACGAACTATCCCCGAACGACATCGAAGTGATGCCGACCGTTCGTATGCTGTGGAAACCAATCGACGATCACGCCTTGTGGGCATCGGTTACCCGGGCCGTGCGCACACCGTCGATTGCGGACCTTACGGCGATTGCCAATGATATCGTACCGCCCGTACCTCCCGGCGACCCGCTGAACCCGACGCCGCTTCCGGCTCGCGTTGCGAGCATCGGCAATCCCGATTTCCAGTCGGAGTCGAACCTGGCCTACGAACTCGGTGCGCGAGGCCAGATCAGCGGGAACATTAGCTACGACCTCGCATGGTTCACAATGGACTATGAGGACATCCGTTCCTTCAGCCAGGGCGACGCATTCTGTCAGCCGTCAGGGGTATCGTTCTCTGCAGACCCGTTCTGCGTGCTGACCTCCGACAGCGTACTGGCGACTCTCATATTCTCTAACGTCAATGAGGCGACCATATCCGGCGTCGAAGCGACGCTCGACTGGATGGTCAGGAAGGACCTTCGCCTGCGCACCACGTTGAGCTATGCCGACGAGGATTTGAAAGAGCAGCCGGATACGTTGACAGTCGGCGGTACCTACCCGGAGTGGCAATTCAGCCTTCGTTCCGAATGGTCACCGACGGACAACGTCGACGTAGCCGCGCTCGTTAGATACGTCGACGAGCTGAATTTCCACAATCTGCAGGAATACTGGCAGGCGAACGCACACCTGCGCTGGCGCATCGAGGACAGCTGGGTGTTGTCGATGGGTGTTCGCAATCTCATGGATGACGTCACTGCCGAATACAAATCCGAAATGGGCGACGTAGTACCGGTTGCGATCGAACGAACGGCATTCATCAACCTGCGTTACTCATTCTGATACAGCCGCATTCGACCGTTCTGATGAGCTTCCGACGACATTTTCGCCGATCGCTGCTGGTGCTGCTGCTCGTCAGCAGCGTCACGCTGCCGTCCTTCGCGAATCCGGTATCCGACGAGGACGTGAAGCTCGCGCTCGTCTACAAGATCGCTCGCTTCGTCACCTGGCCCCCATCCGACGCCGACGCGGACCGCCCCTTCAGGCTCTGCGTTGCTGACAGGAAGCTGCACCAGCGTGCGACGGACCGACTGAGCGGACGAAAGATCCGAGATCGTGACATCCGGGTCAACCTACTTGGCGACATCGTAAAGGAGCTCGAATCCAGCTGCGACGTGCTCTACATGGCCGGCGTCAAGAAAGAACGCTTTATCAGCGTACTGGGCGCCTCGAGCGGCACGCCGGTCATGTAGAGCACGTCGCAGCTGGATTCGAGCTCCTTTACGATGTCGCCAAGTAGGTTGACCCGGATGTCACGATCTCGGATCTTTCGTCCG
>JAAUXY010030668.1_pt1 | contig 18946 bp, 18 predicted proteins | sample 7278121 | NCBI WGS metagenome assembly JAAUXY01 (sample SAMN14350117, study PRJNA611818) | marine sediment metagenome | isolation source: surface marine sediment (1.8m) | place: French Polynesia: Moorea | collected 2018-08 | reverse complement strand
TTCGATCTGACCCAGACCCAAGTGGTCGACGGGCGGTTCTGCCGGGTGCTGACCTGGTACGACAATGAGTGGGGCTTCTCCAACCGGATGGTCGACACCGCGGTCGCAATGGCATCCTGAGGCAGTGCCGCGGCGGCACAGGCCGGCCGACCAGCGACCGGCGGTCCGGGTGCACAACTTGGATCAAGCCGTGGCAGCGGCCCGCGCGGCCGCGCACTGCGGGTGCCCGATCACCTTGCTCAGCGCCCAAGATGCGGCGGCGGCGGCGGGACCCGGTTGGTTCGCGGAAGTGGCCGCCGCGGCGCGCGACGCCGCGCCTGGCGCGGACCTGCGGGCGATCCTCGATTGCGGCGACCGGGCCGGGGATGCGATGGCGGCCATCCGGTCGGGGGTGACCCACTTGTGCTTTCGCGGGCCTGATGACATCGCACGCAAGCTGGAGCAGATGGGAGCCGTGCTGCGCGACGAGCCGGACGAAGTGCTGGATCTGCTGGACGCTGGGGATGCCGAAGCCGCTTGCCGGCGCTGGCTGGATCCAGGTCAATGAGGGCCACACCCGCCGGGCAGCGTTGCCGCCTCTACCTGATCACCCCGCCGGCGCTACAGTCGAAGGAGTTCGCCGGCGACCTCGCCGAGGCGCTGGATACCGGAGACGTGGCCGCCGTCCAACTCCGGCTTAAGGATGCCACCGCCGATCAGGTCCGCCAGGCGATCGATGTGCTGCGCCCCGTGGCGCAGGAGCGCGAGGTCGCGTTCATCCTGAACGATGACCCGGCGCTGGCGGCCGAGACGGACTGCGACGGCGTGCATGTCGGCCAAGACGATGCCCCCTGTCGCGAGGCGCGCCGGATCGTAGGCCCGGACCGGATCGTCGGTGTCAGCTGCCACGACAGCCGTCACCTCGCCATGACCGCAGGGGAGTCCGGAGCCGACTACGTCGCCTTTGGCGCGTTCTTTCCGACCCAGTCCAAGCTGGTCCCGGCCGGCGTGCCGGAGCCGGAGATCCTGAGCTGGTGGTCGGAGCTGTTCGAGATCCCCTGTGTCGCGATCGGCGGCATCACGCCGGAGAACTGCGGAACCTTGGTCCGCGCCGGTGCGGATTTCATCGCGGTGATCACCGCGGTCTGGTCCCACGATGATGGCCCAGGCGCCGCCGTCGCCGCCTTCAATCGAGCCATCACCCAAGCTATGGAGCAGCAAGACTAGGTCGGAGGAGACCCGGTCACTCGGCCGCCGAGCGCGCCTCCGCCTCGCCGCCTTCACGTCCCCAAAACACGACCCAGGTGGCGAAATCGTCGGCGAAATCCTCGAACCGATGCTCGATGCCGGCTTCGACGAAAATCACGTCGCCGGGCTTGAACGGCCGCCGCTCGCCCGCCTTCACGAACGTGCCGGTCCCTGCAATGACGATGTAGATCTCGTCCTGGTCGTGCGGCTGCTGCGGGTCGGTCCCGCGCGGCGCATAGATCCCGACCCGCATGGTGCCGTGTTGGATCGGGTAGTTCACCGGCTTGCCGACCGATGGATCCGGTACACCCGCCAGAACATCCTCCAAGGAAACCAACCAGTCCTGCATGTCCGCCTCCTCGCTGCACCGCCGCAAACCCCGGTTCAAATGAAACCGCATTGGTTAACGATGTCGAGGACGTGAGCGCCGCTGTGTGGTGAAACTGCGACAAATATCCGCGCAACATGGTTAACGGTGACATTTCTGGCTGCGGTCGGCGATAGTGCCCGTTAACATATTGGGCAGGGGAGTATTTTGCTTAGGGGATGGGCGATGGTTCGGGGGCTGTTGGGCGCGGCTATGTTCGCCTTCGCGGTGTTTGGCGGGGCGGTACACGCCTCGGAAGACTTTTCGTCAATGTTGGAACGCGCGCAGTCGATGGACCACAGCGTGGACTTCGCTGCACTGCGGCTGGCCTATATCAGTTCACCGGGCTATTCGGCGATTGACGTCCACTTCAACGTCAAGGGCCGAGAGATGCGCAGGGCGCTGGAGAGCGCGGACTACTCAGCCGTGATTGACGCCGGCGAAGCGGCCCTGGACGGTTACCCGCTGGACCCGACCACGCACCTGGTCTTGGCCCATGCCCGGCGCGAGACCGGCAGCCCGGACCGAGCCGACGTTCACAAGTTCATGGCCGAGCGCCTGTTGCTGTCGATCCTGCAGTCCGGCGACGGACTGAAACCTGAGACCGCTTTCATGGTCACCGGCCGCCGTGAGATTGAGTCCCTGCTGCGCATTCTCGGCCTGGAGCGGGTCGGCGCCGAGCGGCTGATGGCCGACAACCAGGTGATCGAAAAAGTCTACGTGCGCACGCGAAAGTCCGAGGACGTCAGGGTCGTTCACTTCGGCATGCTCTGAGAACACCCTTCCTTGAGCTGAGGACCGAGCCCGTTCCCTGCCGGCAAACAGGGCGAGCACGGCAATTATGCGTCGTTGCGGCGCGGCCGTGCGTCGTTGCGGCGGCCAAGTGGACTTGCTAGCTTCCGCGCGCCTCCCGACCAGCAAACACGGAACCGCTGTAATGAAGATCCAAGGCAACGCGATCCGCCCTGGAAACGTGATCGAGCACCAGGGCCGCCTGTGGCGCGCCGTGAAGACCCAGCACACCCAGCCGGGTAAGGGCGGCGCCTATCTGCAGGTCGAGCTCAAGGACATCCGCGACGGCACCAAGCTGAACGAACGGTTTCGCTCGTCGGAGAACGTGGAACGCGTGCGCCTGGACCAAAAGCCCCATCAGTTCCTGTACCACGATGGATTTGCCTACACCTTCATGGACAATGAGAGCTATGAGCAGGTCACCATCGACCAGGATGTGATCGGCGAGGATCAGGCCAAATTCCTGCAGGACGGCATGGTGGTCACCATTGAATCCTACGAGGAAAGCCCGATCGGCGTGCAGCTGCCGGACACGGTGGTGCTGCAAATCACTGAGGCCGACCCGGTGGTCAAGGGGCAGACCGCCAGCAGCTCCTACAAGCCCGCCCTGCTGGAGAACGGCAGCCGCATCATGGTGCCGCCGCATATCGAGGCCGGCACCCGGGTCGTCGTCAATACCACCGACGGCAGCTATGTCGAGCGCGCGAAAGACTAAGGCGCGGGGCACACCCACTCGGGACCGCACCTGATGTCGACACCATCGCCTGTCGTCAACGTGATGCAGCGGGCCGCGGTCGCGGCCGGCAAGGCGCTGCGTCGTGATTTCGGCGAGGTCGAGAAGCTGCAGGTGTCCAAGAAGGGCCCGGCCGATTTCGTTTCCAATGCCGACGTCAAGGCCGAGCGGATCGTGATGAACGAGCTGCGCAAGGGGCGCCCGAACTTCGGGGTGCTGTCCGAGGAAGCCGGACAGGTCGACGGTTCCGATTCCGCCCATCGCTTCTTGATCGATCCACTGGACGGCACCACCAACTTTTTGCACGGGCTACCGCTCTGGGCCGTCAGCATTGGCTTGGAGCGCGAGGGCGAGTTGATCGCCGGCGTGGTGTACGATCCGATCCGCGATGAGCTGTTCTGGGGTGAAAAGGGGCGCGGCGCCTATCTGAACCAGGAGCGAATCCGCGCCTCGGCCCGGCGCAACGTGGCCGAGAGTCTGTTCGCCACCGGGATCCCGTTCAAAGGCAAGGGCACCCCGCAGGAACATCAGGAGTTCCTGGCCGAGATGGGCGCGGTGATGAGCGTCAGTGCGGGAATCCGACGCTGGGGCGTGGCGTCGCTCGATCTCGCTTACGTCGCCGCCGGACGTTTTGACGGGTTCTGGGAGCTCGGGCTGAATGCCTGGGACTACGCGGCCGGCAGCGTGCTGGTGCGTGAGGCCGGTGGCTATGTGGCGCAGATGGATGGTGCGCCACTGCGCCCCGACTCGCCCAGCGTCATTGCCACCAACGGATACCTGCTGCACCCGTTGCTGAAGCTGCTGGAAGGCGCATCGGCATCTCAAAAAGCGCCTTAATTCAGCATCTTAATTGATCTTGGCCCGGTGGGCCTTGCGTTAGGTTGTCGCCTCCATAGTCACCGGCTATGGTCACGCAGTTCCACCTGTTCGGGAGTAGCGAACACGGGTTCCGCGCCTGCCACGCTGACCTCCAGGTCGCTGGAGGTGCGCGCGCCAAATACTGAAATGACCGGGCTTAGTGGACATATCGGCGGATGGGCCGGCTTTGGCGGTGCGGCCTTGCTGGTGTTCGCTGCCGTCGCCATTTCCCAGCCAGCGCGCAGTCAGACCGATGCCCGCATCGGCCAGCCGGGTGTCGGCGAGACGGTTCCGTTCGGACCCGGCGCGACCGTGCCGTCCGGCGGACGCTTGCTGCGGCCCGGCGTCGACGCGCAGATCCCAACGTCATCGTCTCAGTCCGGCGTGCTCCAGTTTCCCGTTCCGCCGGTCGCGCCGGTGATCGACCTTAGGCGTGGGACGCCGCAACGTTCCGCGCCGGTCACGCCGCCCGTGGTCGGCGGTCAGCCGCTGCCGCCGCCCGGCCAACAGACCCTGCGCCAGTGGATCGACTCCTTCAACCAGTCCGCCATGCCGGCCACGCCGCCCGCCCGTACCGCGCCCGTGCGCCCGCCGGCCCAGACGCAGCCAGTGATCTCGACCGCCAAACCGGCGCCGGAGCCCGTGTTCGCGCCGCCGCCCGCTCGGACACAGCCCACCCCGCCGCCGGCCGCCGTGGCACCGGCCCGGTCCGCACCAGCGGCGGAACCAACCCCACCGCCCGCAGCGACCGCCCCGGCCTCGCCCCCGGCGCAGACCACGCTGGCCAATCCGCAGCCTCGGCTGACCCCACCCACGGCGGAGCAGCCTGAGGCTCCGGCTGCCGCTCAGGAGCCCTTGTCGCCGCCCCCGCCGCCCACAGCGACGCCGCCCGCCAGACAGGCGGCTGCCCCGGCGGCGGTCCCGCCCGCGCCCGAAACGACGGCGCCGGCCGCGGCGCCTCAGGAAGCGAAGCCGACAGCTCCCGCCGAACCGGCACCAGCCGCGGCGGCGCCACAGCGGGCGGCCGCTCCGGCTAGCGGCGTGGACCTGCGCATCGTGTTTCCCGCCAACGCCATCGACCTGCCAGACTCGTTCAAGCCGCAACTCGAAGAATTGGCGGCGCGCATGCAGGCGGAACCAGAGCTGCGGATCGAGATGCGCGGCTATGCGATGGCCCGCGAGGGCGGCATCAGCCGGGCCCGGCGCTCGAGCCTGCAGCGCGCCCTTGCCACCCGATCCTTCTTGCTTGAGCGCCAGGTGAAGAGCACGCGGATCGACGTGCGCGCGCTCGGCGATCGCACGCCGGAAGAACCCGTCGACCGTGTCGACATCATCATCAAGTCCGAATAAACAGCCGACCTCTCGGCCACAGCAAAAAGGGGACATCAGTTCATGACACGGCCTGGGGTGTTCCTGACCCGGATGGCGTTCATTCTCATCCTGGTCGGAGCTGGGATCGCCGTCCTCTACCCGCAGCTCGAACAGGCCTTTCTGGCCAATTCGGTGCTGAACGGCATGATCCTGGTGGTGCTGCTAATCGGCATCGGCCACACCCTGCGCACCGTGCTGATGCTGCGCCGCGAAGTGGCCTGGATCGAGGATTTCCGCCGCGAGCCGCAGGGCGAAGAGATGGCGGGCGTGGTCTCGGCCCCGCCGCCGCGCCTGCTCGGACCGATGGCCACCATGCTAGGCGAGCACGAGCGCAAGGGCCGGCGGGTCAGCCTGTCCGCACTGTCCATGCGATCTCTGCTCGACGGCATCGCGGCGCGGCTGGATGAAACCCGAGAGCTGTCGCGGTACATGATCGGTCTTCTGGTGTTCCTCGGGCTGCTCGGGACGTTTTGGGGTCTGCTCGACACCGTGTCTTCGGTCGCGGACGTGATCAACGCGCTGGAGCTGGACGGAGGCGAGCTGCAAGAAGTGTTCGCCCGCCTCAAGCAGGGGCTGCAGCAGCCGCTCAGCGGCATGGGCACCGCGTTCTCCTCATCCCTGTTCGGATTGGCCGGCTCATTGGTGCTCGGCCTGCTGGAGCTGCAGGCGAGCCAGGCGCAGAACCGCTTCTATAACGATCTGGAAGAGTGGTTGTCCGGTCTGACCCGGCTGTCGTCCGGCGCGCTCGGCGGTGAGGGCGAGCAGTCGATCCCGGCCTACATTCAGGCCCTGCTCGAACAGACCGCCGATGGGCTGGAGGGGCTGCAGCGGACCATCGCCCAGGGCGAGGAAGGCCGGCACCAAGCCAATCAGAACCTGATCTCGCTGACCGACAAACTGAGTACACTGGGCGAGCAGATGCGCAGCGAGCAGGCGCTGCTGATGCGGCTGGGCGAAAGCCAGGTGAAGCTGGAAGGCCTGCTGTCGCGGATCGGTGAGGGTCAGCAGGCGTTCGGCGGGGGCGGCATGGACGAAGCGAGCCGGACCCACCTGCGCAATCTCGACGTCTACCTCGCCCGACTGGTCGAAGAAGCCGCGAGCGGGCGCGCCCAGCTGATCCACGAGATCCGCAGCGAGATCCGCCTGCTCGCGCGCACCATCGCCGCGATCGCCGACGAGAGCGAGCCATAGGAGATCGGGGCTGAAGTGATCACGGTCGGCACCGCGGAGGAGTGATCGGATATGGCATTGGCACGGGCACGCCGGGCGAATGTGAACATCTGGCCGGGCTTCGTCGACGGCCTCGCCACGCTGCTGATCGTGATCATCTTCCTGCTGTTGATGTTCACCGTGGTGCAGTTCCTGCTGTCCCAGGCGCTGACCGGGCGGGACAAGGCGCTGCAAGAGCTGAACACCCAGGTGCAAGAGCTGGCCGACCTTTTGGCGCTGGAAAAACGGAGCTCCGAGGACCTGCGCCGGCAAGTCGACAATCTGTCCACCGAACTGCAAGCCTCGATCGCGGCGCGCGAGACGCTGACCGACCAGTTGAGTGGCGCCGGCAGCCAGATCAGCGACCTGGAAGCCATCGTCGCCTCGCTGCGCGGCGATGTGTCGGCCAAGGACGAGGAACTGGTCTCGGTGCGCGGTCTGCTGGAGGAAACCAAGCTCGATCTGGAGGCGGCCCTGTCATCGCTCGCGCAGAGGCAGTCCCAGTTGGAAGCCGCGCTGCAGGAATCGCAGGAACAAGCGGCCGAGCTCGAGACCGCGGGAACCGAGATCGACCGGTTGAAGACCGAGCTTGCCGCAGTGCTGGAGACGGTGCTGAAGCGCGAGGAAGAGCTGGAGGCACTGACCCGGGAATACGCGCAGAAGCTGGCCGACTTGGAAGCCCAGGCAAGCGAATCGGCCGCGCTGGCCGAAAGCCGCGAAGCCGATATCGGCACCCTGCAGGACGCCCTGGCCAAGCGGATCGCCGATCTGGCCGCGCTCCGCCGCCGCATCGCCGTGCTGGAGGCGGCCAAGCTGGCGAGCGCGCGCGAGGCCGAGGAAGCCGGCGAGAAGGTCAACGAGCTGGAGCGCATCAGCGATGAAGCCAAGGCCCAGCTCGAGGTGCTCAATCAGCAGATCTTCGCCATGCGCCAGCAGCTGGCCGCGCTCAACGAGGCGCTGGAGGCTTCCGAATCGCTGAACGAGGAACAGAAGACGACGATCGTCGACCTCGGCAAGCGGCTGAATGCGGCGCTGGCCACCAAGGTCCAGGAGCTCGCCCGGTACCGCTCGGAGTTCTTCGGCCGGCTGCGCGAGGCGCTGGGAGATCGTAAGGACATTCGGATCGTTGGCGACCGGTTCGTGTTCCAATCCGAAGTGCTGTTCCCGACGGGCTCGGCCGACCTGCAACCGGCCGGGCGCCAACAACTTGCTCAACTAGCCGGGACCCTGAAGGAAATCGCGCGCGATATTCCGGACGAGATCAACTGGGTGCTGCGGATCGACGGGCACACGGACAATCGGCCGATCTTCACCGCCCAGTTCCCGTCAAACTGGGAGCTATCGGCGGCCCGCGCGATTTCGGTGGTGCAGTTCCTGATCAGCGAAGGCATCCCGGCGAACCGGTTGATGGCCGCCGGATTTGGCGAGTTCCAGCCGCTGGATTCTCGACAGGACGAGATCGCCTATCGCCGCAACCGGCGCATCGAGATGAAGCTGACCCAGCGTTAGCGCACTTTCCGTTCAGACGGAGCCAGCCCGCTCCCCCACCCGGCCACCCCAAGCATACTGTCGTTGGGTATCCGGGTGGGGGAGCGGGCTGGTGCGATTCCACGCCAGTGGCAAATTCCCTATCGATCAATCGGCCGCCTCGGGCGGAAAGGCGAAGTCGCCAAACTGCAGCTCGGCAAGGCGCGCGTAGAGTCCGTCCTGGGAGATCAGCTGGTCATGTCGTCCCTCGGCGACGATGCGGCCGCTTTCCATCACCAGGATGCGGTCGGCCATCTGCACGGTCGCCAGGCGGTGCGCGATGACGAGCGTGGTGCGCTTGCCCTTGAGCCGCAGCAAGGCCGCCTGAACCGCCGCCTCGCTTTCCGCGTCGAGCGCGCTGGTCGCCTCGTCCAGAAGCAGAACCGCAGGATCGCGCACCAGCGCCCGGGCAATCGCGAGACGCTGACGCTGCCCGACCGACAGGCGCGCGGCGCGCTCACCAAGATCGGTATCCAGACCATCCGGCAGGTCGGCGATGAAGCCGCTGGCGGCGGCCGCCTCCGCCGCCGCCGCAACGGCGCGTCGATCCGCATCGGGTGCACCGAAGCCGATGTTCTCGGCCACGGTGCCGGCGAACAGCACGGGTTCCTGCGGGACCAGGCCGATGCTGCGGCGCAGCGCCGTGGGGTCCAGGTCGCGCAGGTCGAGGCCGTCGAGGCGAACCGCGCCGTCGGACGGGTCGTAGAAGCGCAAGAGCAGCTCGAAGACCGTGGACTTGCCGGCGCCGCTCGGCCCGACCAGCGCCACCGTCTCGCCCGGCGCCACCTGACAGCTCAGGCCGTCAAGCGCCGAGATCTCCGGCCGGGCCGGATAGCTGAACCGCACCTTTTCCAAGCGGACCTCGCCGCGCACCGGATCCGGCAGCGACTTCGGGTTCGCCGGCGCCCGAATCTCCGGCTCAAGCGCCAGCACGCCGAGCAGCCGCTCGACCGCGCCGGCCGCCCGTTGCAGCTCGCCCATCACCTCGCTGAGCGCGGCCACCGCGCCGGCCACCACGATGGCGTAGAACACGAAGGCCGACAGCTCGCCGCCACTGATCCGTCCGGCCAGCACGTCATGTCCGCCGATCCACAGGATCACGCCGATGCCGCTGAACACCAGCAGAATGACGATCACGGTCAGCGCGGCGCGGGCCCGAACGCGGCTGATTGCAACATGAAAGGCCTCCTCCACCCGGGTCGTGAAGCGCCGGGCGTTGCGATCTTCTGCGCCGAACGCCTGGATGGTGCGGATCGCGTTCAGGCTCTCATCCACATGGGCGCCCAGATCGGCGACCCGGTCCTGGGTGGTGCGCGACAGGCGCCGCACGCGGCGTCCAAAAACCAAAATCGGCACGACCACCAGCGGGACCAGCAGCAGCACCAGTCCGGTCAGTTTCAGACTGGTCACCGCCAGCAGCAACAACCCGCCCACCAGCAGCAGCAGGTTGCGCAGCGCGATCGAGGCGGTGCCGCCGACCACGCTCTGCAGCACCGTTGTGTCGGTGGTCAGCCGGGTCAGCACGTCGCCGGCGGCCACGTCCTCGAAAAACCCGGGCTGCAGATGGATCACGCGGTCGAAGGCGGCCGCCCGCAGATCGGCCACCACGCGCTCGCCGAGCCAGGAGACCAGGAAGAACCGGCCGTAGGTGGAGGCCGCCAGCACGGCGATGACCACGAACAGGGCAATCAGGGACTGGTCGAGCAGCGCCACATTGCCGGCGGCAAAGCCCTCGTCGACCAGCCGGCGCAGCCCCACGCCGAGCGTCAGCACGGTGCCGGCGGCGACCACCAGGCACAGCAAGGTGGCGGCCACTACCCACCGATAAGGCGCGATGAACGGCCACAGCCGCGACAACTCGCCGATCTCGCGGGCGGACAGCCCGCGCGACGGCGGCCGGTATGATTCGCCGGCTTGTCTGTATCTGTTGTCCTCGCCCATGGGCTTCAATTAGCGCGCATTCCTCGCCAAGGACAGGGGGTAGCGTCTGCGGCCATTGGTGACGGCAACGGCTAGGGGTCGTTCGGCTAGGGCATCAAACCGGATATGGACATCCGCGCGCCAACGACATATGCTAAGGCATATGCCAATGGAGGCAGTGGTGGCAATACGAGAACGACACGTCAGGCTGTTCAAGAACGGGCGCAATCAGGCCGTCCGGATCCCGCGCGAGTTTGAGCTCCCCGGCGACGAGGCCATCATGCGCAAAGAAGACGATCGTCTGATCATCGAGCCCGCCAAGCCGAAAACGCTGCTGGCCGTCCTCGCGACGCTTCAACCTCTCGACGAAGAGTTTCCGCCGATGCCGGAGCTGCCCGCCGATCCCGTTGAGCTTTAGTGCGGTACCTTCTGGACACCAACATCATTTCCGACTTGGTTCGGCGTCCGAACGGCCGAGTAACGCGCCAGATCCGCCGCGTCGGCGAAGCGCAAGTCTGCACGAGCATCATCGTTGCAGCGGAACTCCGATACGGCGCCGCCAAAAGGGGATCACGGCGGCTCACGACGCAGCTCGAGGCGGTGCTTGGCGCCGTTGAAGTTCTGCCCTTCGAGGCGCCCGCCGATGCCGCCTACGGACTGCTCCGCGCGCGTCTGGAGCAGTCGGGTCAGCCGATCGGCGGCAACGATCTACTTATCGCGGCTCATACCGTGGCGCTGCGGCACACGCTCGTCACCGACAACGAACGCGAGTTCGCGCGGATCGACGACCTACCCTGCGAGAATTGGCTGCGCTGAAGCATTACCCGGCGCCACGCGGATGGAACATCAGCCGGCTTGCCCCGCCGGACTGAAATGGCTATACACCCGCGCTTGCGCCAGCCGGAGTGCCGAAGATGAAGAAAGACATCCATCCCGACTACCACGAGATCACCGTCGAGATGACCGACGGGACCACGTTTACCACGCGCTCGACCTGGGGCAAGCCGGGCGACGTCATGAAGCTCGACGTGGACTCCAAATCGCACCCGGCGTGGACCGGCGGCCAGCATCGACTGATCGACACCGGCGGCCAGCTTGCCCGGTTCAATAAGCGGTACGAGAAGTTCGGCCTGAAGAGCTGAGCGGCGAAGTTCGCCGCTCTAGCAACCGAAAGTAGGCGTTATTGCGCAGCGGCGGCCAGACTGTCGTCGAGCCGCGAAATCCGGTGATACAGGCGATATGTCGCTTCCCACAGCGTGCGCAGCGGTTCGGGAATGCGCTCCAGCATGCGTTCATCACGCTTCAGGCAGATTTCGCGCCCGCCCAGGCGGTGCTCCCTGGAGGCCGCCTGCCGCTCCGTCATCTCGCCCTTGATCACGGCACGGCGGACCAGCACCCAGGCCATCGCCTCGATCAGCCGCGTGGTCACGCGCATGGACTCGCCGGCGATCACAATCTGCTCGAGCGGCCCAGTCTTGTCCGAGCGCTGATAGTAACGCTCCAGCGCGAAATCCCGCGCTTCTTCCAGAAGCTGAATAGTTTCCAAGTAAAGCGCCTCGACCAACCGGTCCTGCGCCGTGAACACATTCGTGCTCGACATCGTTGCCCCCAATTGAACCCCCTCGCCCGCTCTCCCCAGAACAGGTCTTGGCCCGAGCATAATATTTCCTCGCGGCGGGAGTCCCGCATTTATCGAGTATTTACCATAGATTCTTGGTTACCTTGAACGCCGGTCGATAATCCCTATCTGGAGGGGGCTGGAAGGACGCCTATGAAGGGTCCGGAAGGCGCTTTTGGGGGCCGATGCACGGCCCCAGCCCGGCCGCTCTTGGCGGGCTCGACCAACCATGTTGCTCATCTGAGGAGGATGTGGCTATGCGCACTTACGATCTTTCCCCAATGCTCCGTTCGTCCGTCGGTTTCGACCGCATGTCTCGGCTGCTGGATTCGGCCCTGAGCGCGGAACCGCCGGCCTATCCGCCGTACAACATCGAGCGCACCGGCGAAGACGGTTACCAGATCTCCGTCGCGGTCGCTGGATTTGGCGAGGATGAGCTCGACGTCACCGTCAAGGACGGCGTGCTGATCATCACCGGCAAGAAGGCCGACGGCGAGGACAAGAACTTCCTGCACCGCGGCATCGCCCAGCGCGCGTTTACCCTGCGCTTCCAGCTGGCCGATCACATCGAGGTCAGGAACGCCGACCTCAGCAACGGCTTGCTGAACATCGCGCTGGTGCGCGAGGTGCCGGAGGCGATGAAGCCGAAAACCATCCAGATCACCCGCGGCAAGGCCAAGGTGATCGAGGGCAAGAAGGCGGCCTAAGAGCCGCTGGAGCAGGCGGCCCGGCAAACCTCCCGCAAAGGGCCGCCGCATCTCCTATTTCGGGAGACCATCAAGCGCCCGCGCTCGTCGCGGGCGCCTTCCTTTCAAGAGGCCAGCTTCTCAAGCTCGGCGCGGATCCGATCCGGGATCGGGATCGGCTTGAAGCCGTCGCGGGCGACGTAGACGTGAACGAACTCGCCGACCGCTGACGGATCCTCGTCGCCCGATCCGAAGATGCCGATCTGGTAGCGCACCGCCCGGCTGGACAGGTGCAGCACCCGCAGGCAGGCGTCGATCACATCCGGGTAGCTGAGCGGCTTTTTGAACTTGCAGCTGGTCTCGACCACCACGCCGATCACGCTCGCGTCTTCGAACCGCACGCCGGCGCGCGCGGCCAAGTGCTGGTTCACCACCGTGTCGAAGTAGCTGTAGTAGACCACGTTGTTGATATGGCCGTACTGGTCGTTGTCGCTCCAGCGAGTCTGGATCGGCAGCACATAGGGGAACAGGGCGCGGGTGATGGGCGCGTCAGCAGTCATTGATGCTCCGAGGATCAAGGGTGGGTTCGGCCGGGCGGCAGCACTGTAGCGCCGCTGAATTCACCTGTCGCGGGCCTGATTGAGCAACAGTGCTTGTCGATCGATGGACCGCAGACTGCCTCGGCGATCTCCGGCCGATCGGCTGGCCGTGACGCTGGCTGGGCCTTCGTCAGTTCCGTCGCACAAACAGGAAATCGCCGCCGCCATGGCCGGCGCGGCGCATGTCGGCGTAGGCAGGGGTCTGGTCGGCTTCCAGGATCACCTCGCGGCGCAGGCCATTGAACAGGGACTGGCCGTCGAGCACGCCGTCATTGGTGCGCAACTGCTTCAGGAACGCGTCGGCGAACACCGAATGGCCGCTGGGGCCGCTGTCGGCCACCGGCTCCAGCCCGCCCGAGGTCAGCACGGTGCGCGAGCGCTTGCCGGCCATGCGCTTGATCGTGGCGATACGTCCCGTTGCATCAGCCTCCACATTGGTTCTGGCCGCGCGCATCAGGGTGCCGGAATAGCAGCTGTCGGCGACCACCAGCACATGCTTGGCTTTGATCGCTCGAATGTTGGCGGTGATGTCGTGGTTGGCAATCCAGTTCGCCGAGTTGTCCTGCTCGGCATCCACCGGAAGCCAGTAGCCGAGCTCAGCCTCTTCATCCAGCACGCCGTGGCCGGCATAGTAGACTAGCAGATTGTCCTGTTCGGTGAGCTGCTTGCGCAGGGCGGACAGCGCGCTGAGCGCCTGATACCGGGTGGCATCCGTCAGCAGCGTTACCGCAAAGCCGTAGTTCCGTTCCAGGATCTCAGCCACCGCCCGCGCGTCATGCACCGCGGTATTCAGCGGGGTGACCTCGGCATAGGCATCGTTGCCGATGACCAGCGCGTGGTAGCGGCCGAAATCGACGTCGAGGTCGGGTTTGCTGCGCGGCGCTGCGGCCGGAGCGGCGGCGATCTGATATTCGCCAACTCGTTGCTTCGCCTGCGCGGCAAAACGGCCGTCGGGGAAAGCTTCCAGATAGGCCTGGTAGTCATCCGGGCGCCGGCTGTCCTTGATCGCATCCCAGAACGCCACATCGAGGGCGCCGGGATCGGAGGTCACGGGGTCGGTTCCGGTCGCGGCCGGGCGCGCGGCCGATTGGCGCTCGGTGCGCGCGGCAAGTTGCAGCTCCGCCCATTGCCGCATGGTCAGCCGGCCGTCGGGGGTGTGCCCTGTGCCCTGCTGCCAAGCCGAGATCGCGCGCTCGGTGCCCGGACCGACGATGCCGTCGATCGCGCCCGCATAGTGGCCGAGCAGCGCAAGATCCTCCTGCAGCGCCCTGCGGCCGGCCAGCTCCATCATCTCAATGGCGGCCGGCGGCTCGGCGGGCGCGACCGCCGGGCTCGGTTCAGGCTCTGGCGCCGGGTCGGGCAGTGGCGGCTCGGCTGGCGCGGCCGCGGCCGCTGTCAGGGTCGGGGTGCCCGCCTTGGCCTGGGCGACCACGGTGAAAGCGGCAAGGGTATCGGCCAGGATGTCCAGGTCGGTCCAACGCCCCGCCTGCTCGCGCAAAGCTGCCGCGCGCGCCGGATCGCGCGGGCCGCCCAGCCCGTGCTCCAGCATGACCGCGTGTTTGGAGAGGACCTCGCCGACGACCAGATCAGCTGATGCTGACTTACCGGAAGGCAGCTCCGCGCCGGCTTTGGCGCCCCGCGCATAGTCGGCGGCCGCCCCGCTCACGTCACCTTCCAGGAGCTTTTGGTCGCCGGTGCGCAGCAACTGGGCGACACCGCCGGCGGTCAGCTTGCCGGCCTCGACCAATTTGGTCTCGGCCTCCCGGGTCACCACAAAGTTGCCGCCACAGCGCTTGTCGACTTCGTAGCGGCCGATGTACTCGCCGTTCAGAAAGCGAGCTTCGAACTGGATGATCCGTTTCGGACCCAAAATCTCGGTAACCGCTTCACCGCTATGGCGGAGCTGCTTGGTGGCGCTCAACTTGATGCCGGAGATGGTCGGGCGGTCCTGCTCGGTGAGGAAAACATCCGCCTCGCCGTCGGCGATCTCGATCCGAATCCGGTCGCCAAACGTGCAGCGCGACAGCCCCGTAAAGCGCGCCTTGATCTGGCCAGTCCACCGTCCGTCAACGGTGTTTGCCGCTTCCTCCTCAGCAACCAACGCCGCCTTGCTGATCATGGTGCCCGCGCTCATCGCCTTGATGCCGGCGCGCACGCTGTCGGCAAACCGAGCCATCTCCTCGGACAGCGCGGCCACATCGACCCACCGGGCCGCCTCCCCGCGCAGGCCCCCAGAGTAAACGGGCACGTAGTCATGGCCGAGGGTCAGAACGCCCTGCTCATAGAGATGGGCCATCTTGAGCAAGGCCTCTCCGATCGCGTCGTTCGAAATTGGGATGTTGCTGGGCCCGGCAGCCTGACTGCCGATCGACTCGTAGCTGCGAAACGCCTCGTTGAATCTGCCCTCGGCGACCAGCCGATCGGCACGGTCGAGCACCGCTCTCGCCTGGTCGCGGTCGGGTGCGCCAGGTTTCTTCGGGGCGCCGATGCGGACCAGTGTGAACTTGCCGGAACACCACCTGCCGAACTGGAACTTGCCGGAGAACTTCTCGCCCTCGAACCGTCCTGTCAGGCGCATTTCCTCCGTACCCGACTTCGCGTGGAAGTTACCTTTGGCCGAGAAACTGCCGTTCTCGCCAACCTTGCCTTTGATGTCCCGAATCCATTTGGGGTCCCAGGTGTGCCGGCCGCTGACCTTTCCGTCCGTGACCACGATGGTCAGCGCGGTCCCGCTGAAGCGGCACCAGCGGTCGGTCGAATACAGACTGCCGCGGAAGTCGCCGTCCCATTGTCCGGCCAGGACCGGTGTACTTGGAACAACGGCTGCCAAGCCGGATGTGGCCAGTGCCAGACCAATAGAGAGAACAACGCGGTGTGGCCGTTTCATCGGTCCGTCCTCACTGCCGCACGAACAGAAAGTCGCCTCCTTTGTGGCCGGCCCGGCGCATGTCGGCATAGGCCGGGGTCTGATCGGCTTCCAGGATTACCTCACGGCGCAGGCCGGCGAACAGCGTCTGGCCGTCCAGCACGCCGTCATTCGTGCGCAACTGCTTCAGAAACGCGTTGGCGAACACCGAATGGCCGCTGGGACCGCTGTCGACCACCGGCTCCAGCCCGCCCGAGGTCAGCACGGTGCGGGAACGCTTGCCGGCCATACGCTCGATCAGCGCGACGCGGCCGGCATTTTCGGTGTTCAGATTGGTCTTGGCCGCACGGACCAGCGTGCCCGAATAGCAGCTATCGGCTACCACCATCACATGCTTGGCCTTGATCGCGCGGATCCCGGCAGTCAGGTCGTGGTTGGCGATCCAGTTGGCGGTAATGTCCGGCTCGGCATCGACCGGCAGCCAGTAGCCGAGATCGGCTTCCTCATCCAGCACGCCGTGGCCGGCGTAATAGACCAGCAGGTTGTCCTGGTCGGTGAGCTGCTTGCGCAACTTTGACAGGGCAGCCAGCACCTGGTAGCGCGTCGCGTCGGTCAGCAGCGTCACCTTGAACCCATAGTCTTGCTCCAGAACCTCGGCGACCGCTTGGGCATCGCGCACCGCGGTGTTCAGCGGGGTGATCTCCGTGTACGCGTTGTTGCCGATCACCAGGGCGTGGTAGCGGCCGAAATCGATGTCCAGCTCAGGTTTCGGCTTGGCCGCCGGGACCGCCGCGACCTCTGATTTGCGGGCGCGCAGCCGAGCCAAGGGCGCAAAGCGGCCGTCGGGAAAGGCTTCCAGATAGGCCTGATAATCTTCGGGGCGCTCGCTGTCCTTGATCGCTTCCCAGAACGCCAGATCGAGCTTGTCGGGATCGGTCGCGGTCGGCTCGGTGCTGAGGGCGGTGGCCGCCGCACGACGCGCAGTCCGGGCGGCAAGCTGGAGCTCGGACCATTGCTGCATGGTCAGCCGGCCGTCGGCCGGGTGGCCGGCAGCGCCTTGCCAGGCGGAAATCGCGCGCTCTGTGCCCGGCCCCATCAGCCCGTCGACGGCGCCCTGATAGTGGCCGAGCAGCGCAAGGTCCTCCTGCAGCGCCTTCAGGCCGGCTGCGGCCATGATCTCGGTCGCGGCTGGGGGCGGCGCGGGTTCAGCCACCGGTGACGGTTCAGCGGGCGGCGGCTGGGCGGGGACGGCGGCCACGGTGGAACCGGCCGATGCGCCAGCCTTGGCTTGGGCAACGACAGTGAACGCGGTCAGCGTCTCGGTCAGCGTGTCCGGATCGATCCAGCGCTTGGCTTGCTCGCGCACGCTGGCCGCGCGCGCCGGGTCGCGCGGGCCGCCGAGCCCCTGCTCCAGCATGATGGCGTGCTTCAGCATGACCTCGCCGATCACCAACCGCGCGGCGGCCGACGCGCCCGAGGTCAAGGCGGCGCCGGCGGTTGCCCCGCGCGCATAGTCCGCCGCGGCTCCCGCCACGTCGCCGGCCAGCAATTTCTTGTCCGCCGCACGCAGCAACTTGGCGATGTCGCTCGGTTTCAACCCTGTCGAGCCTGAGGTATCTCCCTTCGTGCCGCCGGCCTGGGCGACCTGCGTGTCACGGTCCTGCACCAGCACGAAGCTGCCGCCGCAGCGCTTGTTGTACCAGTAGCGGCCGACCAGCTCGCCTTTGTGAAATCGCGCCTCGAACTCCAGCCAGCGCTTCTCCCGGGCCTCGCCCAGCTTGACCTCGCCACGAAACGCGAGCGCCTTGCGCCCGGCCACGTCGAGCTGGCGCATGGTCGGTCGGCCGGCGCCGGCCAGATAGACGTCCGCCGTTTCGCCCACCACCTCAACAACGACGTCCTCCGGGACCGGGCAGCGTCTGCTGCCAAGGTGTATGGCCCCCTCCCAACGCCCCTGGATGTTAAAGGCGATTTCGTCCTCGGCCAGCAGAGCGGCCTTGCTGATCATCGTGCCCGCGCTCATCGCCCGCAGGCCGGATTGCACCTGATCGGCGAACGCTTGCATCTCCTTCGAGAAATCCGACGGTTTGAAACGCTGGCTGGCGTTTCCGACCAGATCGTTTGTTCCCGCCAAGTCGATCCCAACGGCCAAGCCCTGGCTTTGCAGATGGGTGGCCTTCAGGAAAGCTTCGGCCACGGCGCGCATCGCGCGTGAGTCAGCGGTCAGGTAGGAAGAGTAGTTGGATGAGGGGTTGTAGCGACCGGTGACGCGGCCGTAGGCACGTACGGCTTCGGAGAATTTGCCTTGGCCGACCAGAGCATCGGCTTTGGCCAGTGCGGCAATAGGATCAAATCCAGACCCGCTGCCGCTCGGTGGGGCGTACAGCGCCAGCCGCAGATCGCCGCTGCACCACGTGCCGGCGCGGTAACGGCCAACGAAGGCCTTGCCATCGTAACTGGCGGAGAACGAAAGATTTGCCGAGCTGTTACGGCCGCGGAAGGTCCCGCTGGCGGACAGCTTGCCGTCCGGGCTGACCTTGCCCTCCATGCCGCTCAGCCGGGAATTGGTGACCGTGACCCTGCCGTCTTCGATATAGGCCGAGAACCCGCCCCACCTCTGGCACGATCCGCTGGGCGCCATACTGACGCCGTATGCGCCGTCCCAATCGCCGGTGGCCTCGGCACGGTCCATGGGCATGAGCAGGCACGCCGCAATGGCCACTAATCGCGTGAAGCCAATTGGACTGGCGCGCATCGCCCGACCCCCGAACCCCCAGATTCCGCCGCCAGCATAGCAAATCAGAGCCTTGCGCCGAAATCGGTGAACAAATTCACGCTGCGTGGCGTTTGCGCCAGAAAGCACTCGAATGACAAGTGCTCTCAGTCGATGCGCCTAGGCTTCGGTTAACGTCGTCAGGTCGGCGTTGGCGCCGCAGACCAACACGCCGAGCACTTCGTCCGGCCGCGGGGTGTACCGGCCGGCGGTCAGCGCGGCCAGTGCGGTGGCGCCGCCCGGCTCGGCAACCACCCGGAACCGGTCCCACAGCAGGCGCTGGGCGTGGCGGATGGCCTCGTCGGGGACCAGCACGCTTTCGGCCAAGTGCTGCGCGGCCAGGCCGAAGGAGATCGCACCGATGCGCCGCGCACCCAGCGAATCCGCGGCGACGCCGGAC
>JAAUXY010006525.1_pt1 | contig 18958 bp, 19 predicted proteins | sample 7278121 | NCBI WGS metagenome assembly JAAUXY01 (sample SAMN14350117, study PRJNA611818) | marine sediment metagenome | isolation source: surface marine sediment (1.8m) | place: French Polynesia: Moorea | collected 2018-08 | reverse complement strand
CTTTCGTCCCTCCCATCCCGGCGCCTTCCATCTTCCCGATTTCAGGCACCGATCACCATACAAGCGGCTTCGAAGTTCCAATATCGGTCAGAAGCCGGCAGTCTGCCGTCTAAACCTCTTTAGATCTTGCTGCTCTCTTTCCAAGATATACGGCTATCAGCCCAAGTCCGATCAGAACCAAAGTCGGTGCATAAGAAGCGGTCGTCGCAACAATCTTCTGGTACGCAGGCGGGACAGATGTAGAAAAAGCAGTTAACGGGCCTACAGGCAACAGGTCGCCCAAGGGTGTCAAGATGAGTACACCTGACACAATCAAAACGTAGCCGATGCTTTCAATCACCTTACTCATTCAAAGAGGGTCTGATGGATCAGAAGCCGATCATGGTAGCTCAATCGGCGTAAACGATTCGAGACGGCCACAAGCGGACGTCAACTCAGAGGACAGAGGCGAGACCACCTGATTGGCTATCGGAGACAAAAAAAGGCCCCGAAAAACGGGGCCGAGGTTGCGTTGCGAGATGCGAGCGGACGCAAGTTTCCGCTCTGAGATTTCAGGGGGGATTTCTCGCAGGGTTTACTCGGAAATCGTGATTTCGGGAAGTGCGATCTCCATAAGCTCATTGCTCAGGGCCTCGGACGAACCGCCGAGGTCCAGCTCGAAATCGAGATCGTCGGTGAGGCTGTCGGCGCCCGTCATGCCGTTGCCAGCATCGAGCGCAGCGCTCTTCTGCGGCGCACCGTCGGCGAGACGCTCACGGACGACGTCCTCGAGGCTCGTCATGCCCGCCGACTGGCCCAGCTGGATCGCCGCGGTATCTTCCGCACCGTTAAGGCTGGCGCGCAGCGCGAGCAGCGCACCGGCACGATCACCGCTGTCGCAGTGAATCAGTACGGGAGCGTCGAATTCCGCGATCGCCGCATCCAGTTTCTCGGCGTTGGCGAAAGTCAGCGACTGCTGGCCCTCGATCGGCAGCGCGATGTAGGTCATACCGAGATCCTCGACGATCGCCTGCTGGTCGATACCGCGGGCCTCGTCCTGGCCGCGAAGGTCGATGACGGCGGCGAAACCGTTGTCGGTGATCAACTCCAGGGCTGCCTCGTCGGGCTGCGCCGACGTGTTCACGCCGTCGACCGGCCACATGACGCCGGTCTCGTAGGCGGCATCGAAATCCGTGATGACGGGCTTGGTGTCTCCGGCACCGGCGAATGCCGGCGACGCGAGCGCGATGGCTAGTACTGCAAAAACGCGCGACTTCATGTTCACTCCTCTAAACAGTGTGTTGCGGGACTCAGGTTGTATGCGGGACCCGATGTCGCTGGAACGCGGACGGGCGCCAGAAGCGAGCGCAAGTTTTATCGAAATATCGGAGCACTTCCATCAGCTTTTCTCGAACTCTTTCGGCGATTTTCGCGTCGTTCCGGGAAGCCCCTCAACAAAAAAGGCCGCTCTGTCGAGCGGCCTTCGTGTGTAGCTCCGGGGGCTTAGGAGCGAGGTCAGCCGTCGTCCTCGTCGGCTTCGAACTGCTCGCGAACCACCTGCTCCAGGCTGGTCATTCCCGCGGAACGACCCAGCTGCAGCGCCTCTTCGGGATCGGTGCCATTAAGCACCGCACGCAGCGCGACAAGGGCGCCGGCCCGGTTGCTGCTGCCACAGTGAATGAGGACAGGTCCATCGAACTCGGCGAGCGCCTCGTCGAGCTTCCTGGCGTTCTCGAAGTTGAGGGCGGCGCGGCCTTCGATCGGCAGCGAGACGTAGGTCATTCCAAGGTCATCGACGATTCCCTGCTCATCGATGCCTCGGTCCTCGTCTGCCCCGCGGAGATCGATTACCGCGACGAAACCGTTGTCTGTCAGCACCTCGAGCGCAGCTTCATCGGGCTGTCCGGAGGTCGTCAGACCGTCGACGGGGCGAACCACGCCGCTTTCCACGACAGCATCGAGATCGGCCTTGATCGGCGGAAGTTCGCCGGCTACGGCCGGCGGCAGAAGCGCAGCTGCTGCCAGCAATGAGAGTATTAATCGGTACATTTCGAACGTCGCTCCTCGCCTAGTCTTTAAAGGTCATGCGCGACTCGACTTCGACGCCGCGCTGAGTGAATCTCAGGTCGAACATCATCCGGTCGTACAATTTGCCGACGGACTGGAAGGCTTCCGCAAGCGCTTTCCGAGACTGCTCGGTAATCTGTTCCTCCGGATCGCCGTCGCCTTTGCCCATGCTCTCGCCCATGAGGTCGTAGTACGTCCCCGCGTCGAACGTAATGCTCATGACCGGCGACGGGTCGACGGAATCGAGTTCGAGTACCCGCCCGAGTCGGGCCTCCGCATCGTTGCCGACGGAGACGGCAATCGCGTTTTCAACCATGGCCGCATAAGCGCCCTCCTCGTACATGGGATTGCCCTCGGCCTGTGGGAGATCGATGGCAACCGGCTCACCGTCGGTACGGAGATTCAGCGCCGCGAGCTCGGGGCTCATCATCGAACCCATGGCATACATCGCCTCCGCGTCGTCCATTGCTACAAGCAGAGCGACGTCCATGTCCTGAGGCCGGCCATCGGCGCCGATGCTCTCGGGATCCATGTCGTCGATGACCATGTTGAGGCCGCGCAGGCCGTACAGGAACGGCGGTATCGGTTGTTCGAGCATCGCGCGACCGCCTGCGAGCCCTGCCTGGAACTCGGCGAACAGGTCGCACTCGTAGGGATCGTCCTCGAGCGCCGTGAGTCGCGACTCGAAGAAGCTGCGGAACGAGGTCAGGTTGACGGCCATGCCAAAGGAGACCAGGCCGCCGGGATCCAGTCCGAGCCCGGGAACAACGGACGTGAGGCTGGCGAGTCCGGATGCAATGTCATTGCGTACGTCGACGATCAGCGCGCCGTTGACGCCGTCGGTGGATACGTTCCGATACCCGAAAACGACCTTTGGAACCACGCTGGCGGTCTCGTGCAACTCTTCCCGGCAAACATCGGTGAGTCCCGTGTTGTCGAATTCCGCCCACTCGAGGTATTTCTCGTGCAGGTCATCCTGGGGCTTATCGATCACGAGCGACGCAATCTGCACCGTATCGATGAAACCGACCGCGTGGCCGCTCATGTCGTAGCCCTTCGCGATGTCGGCGAGGCGGCCGCTGTCGGCGATGTTCTTCTTCGGCAGATCCATACCGACGAGCGCCTTGAGATCATCGTCATCAAACGTTGACGGTGCGAATGCGAACACGGCGTCGTCGTCGAAGATTCCGATGATGATCCGCAGGTCGTCGCCGTCGACGTAGCGATAGCTGTCACGGCCGAGTTTGGCGGTGTCCATTTCGTTACCTGCGGCCTTCTCCATGCGCACGATGGCCGCGTCGAAGAGCTTCGGGTCGGACAGCTCGATTCGCGCAACGGGCAGCAGGCCGTTGCCGTAGATGACGACGGCCGAGTCGCGTGCGACGCCGGCATTGCGCAAGCCCTCGATCGACAGCAAGCCAACGAGTTCGTCGATCATCGCCGATGCCTGGGCCAGATCTTCCGCATTGGCATCTGCCGCGCCCTTGGCGACCTCCGCACGCGCCACATCGCGAACGGCTGCCCCGTAAGCACGAAGCATCTGGTCGGTCTGCGGCTCCAGCTTGTCGGCCACCTTCCTCGGCAGTGGCGTAACGCTGGCGTAGACGTAGGGTGAACTGGCCGGAACGTGTTTCAGAACCCCTTTGTCGGAACTCAGCTCCTTGCGGGCGTAAGCGTCGCTGTCGACGGCCATGATGGCGAAGATCGCGACGGCCGCAACGAGCGCGCTGCGCATGAGTCTTGATTCAGACATGTGTTTCGCTTCCTTACGGGCACGGCCCGCGAATAACCATTACGAGAACGCACGCATCGGGCATGCGCGTTACAAAGGCGAGAAAAGCGATAGTGAACGAACGGTCTGGTGGGCCGGCCTTGGCCGGATGCCGTTTGCGCGCAGTATACGCCAGAACCTAGACTTCGCCAATGGACGTAACGATACGCGATGTCCGCGCGAGCGATCTTGATGCAGTTCTCGAACTCAACGAGGCGGTCGTGCCGGACGTCAACAGCCTGAGCATCGCAGACCTTCAATGGTTCGCCGACAGCGCGCACTATTTTCGTATCGCACACGCCGGCGACCGCTTCGCGTCCTTCCTCATCGGGATGCGGCCCGGTACCGACTACGCCAGCCCCAACTATCGCTGGTTCGTCGAAAACTATGACGACTTCGGCTACATAGATCGTATTGCTGTGGCTGAACATGCCCGCCGGCTAGGCCTTGCTTCGCGTCTTTATGACGATTTCCGTGCCGCACTTCCCGAAACCGTCGCCGTCATGACCTGCGAGGTCAACCTGCACCCGCCGAACGACTCGTCAATGCGATTTCACGAACGCAAGGGATTTCGCACCGTCGGGACGCAACAAACCGAAGGCGGCAAGAAAGAAGTCGCCCTGATGGAGCTTCGCCTTTGAACATGGACAACCGTGAGTTCGATGTCGTCGTCTGGGGAGCCACCGGCTTCACCGGCGCGCTCGTCGCCGAATACCTGCTCGAACGCTATGGCGTTGGCAGCGAGCTGAAGTGGGCACTCGCCGCACGCAGCCAGGACAAGCTGGACGAACTGTGCGGACGTCTCGGCGACGACGCCGCGGCACCTCCGACGATCGTCGCCGACAGTTTCGACGAGCCCGCCCTCGACGAGCTTGCGTCGCGAACGCGCGTGGTCATCACGACGGTTGGTCCCTACGCAAAGTACGGCAGCCCGCTCGTTGCCGCCTGCGTCGAAAACGGCACCCACTACTGTGACCTCGCGGGTGAAGCCCAGTGGATCCGGCGGATGATCGACAAGCACCACGACCGCGCGCGCGAAACTGGCGCGCGCATCGTGCACTGCTGCGGTTTCGACTCCGTGCCGATGGACATTGGCGCGTGGTTCCTGCAGCAGGCCGCACACGAGAAGCACGGCAGCTACTGCGATTCGATCACGATGCTCGTCAAGGCCACGCGCGGCGGCGCAAGCGGCGGCACGATGGCCAGCATGATGAACGTCGTTCGCGAGGCGCAGAAAGACCGCGATACGGCACGAGTGCTCGTACACCCGTACAGCCTCAACCCGCCTGACGAACGCGACGGGCCCGACGGCCGTGACCAGCAGAGCGCCCGCTTCGACGAGGTCGCCGGTGTGTGGACGGCGCCCTTCGTAATGGCCGGCATCAATACCAAGGTAGTCCGCCGCAGCCATGCCCTGCTCGGCTACCCGTGGGGCCGCGAGTTTCGCTACCGGGAAGCGGTCATGACGGGCAAAGGCGCCGGTGGGCGGATTCGCGCCACCATGATGACGATCGCACTCGGCGGGCTAGTGCTGTTTGCGTCGTTCGACTTCACGCGCGGCCTGCTCGAGCGCTTCGTTTTGCCGAAGCCCGGCACGGGCCCCGACAAGGCGGCGCGGGAGTCCGGCTTCTTCAACCTGCGGCTGTTCGGCACGCTTCCCGACGGCACGGTGCTGCGTGGCAAAGTCACAGGCGATCGCGACCCTGGATACGGTTCAACCAGCAAGATGCTCAGCGAGTGTGCCGTGTGCCTCGCCAGGGATGAAACGGATGTGGGCGGCGGCGTGTTCACGCCGGCCTCCGCGATGGCGCGGCCTCTGCTCGCGCGTCTGGAGGCGAACGCGGGGCTCAGCTTCGAAACGATCGACTAGTCCGAGTCGCCGAAATAAAGTGACTTGTCGTACTTCTCGCCGGCCTCGATGCGCACCTTGAGCCGGTTGCGCGGCGATGCGACCGGGCAGGTCGAGAAATCATTGAAGACGCATGGCGGATTGTAGGACTGGTTGAAATCCAGCACCGTGCGATCGTCGTCGCCGGGCTTCGCCGCGTAGACGAATCTACCGGCACCGTAGGTTTCCCGGCCGCTCGTACGATCTCCGAAGACGAAGAACAGCCGCTCGCCCGATTCGTAGGCCTCGAGCGTGTGGGTCATTCCGCCGACTTCGAACTCCACGACCCCCGGCGAGACGGGGTTGTAGGGTAAGCCATCGACAACGGTGCCGACATTCAGCACGCGCGGCTCATCGAAGCGCTTTAGCGTCGCGACGACGCGCAGCCCCGGGTCGATGTCGTAATAGGGTATCGGCGGAAGCTCGGTGAGCGCACGGCTCTTGAGATCGTGCAGACGGATGCCGATCTTGCCCTCGCGATTGATGACGATCCACGCCAGCGAACCATAGGTCGCGCGCAGGAACTCGTCCTCGGTGTCGTCAGGCAACAACACCCTGGTTACCGCCTCGTTATTGACCCGCACATCGACGCCCGGACGGACAGTCATCCTCACGCTGCCGTCCGAGGCCACGGTGAAGGAACCCATCTCGGCATCAGCCGCGCCGGGAAAAACCAGGTCGTTGCCGGCGTCGCCGCCGAAGCTGTAGACGCCAGCCTCGAGCCAGAACAGGCCGGCAAGGTTCAGGTAGCCGTCGGGTGCTTTCAGCCGCGCGAGGCGATCGGCACGCCAGGTCTCGATTTCGGCGGCATAGTCGTCGGGAACATCGGCGGCGAGGGCAAGCGCGGCCGCGGCCAGCAGGCCGGTCAGGAGATATCGAAGCTTCATCGTTTTCAGTGTCGCGGACCTTTGAGGTCTTGCGCGTGGTTTCCTGAGGCTACAGTAGCACTATAATTCGCGGCCCCTAAAGCCGAGATCCAGTATGGCAACTGCCCAGGACCCTACCCTGGCGTTCAAACGCCTCGAGCCAGCCGATATCTTCGAGGCTCTCGATGCGCTCGGATTCCGCGCGAGCGGCCAGTTCCTCGCGCTCAACAGCTACGAGAATCGTGTTTACAAGCTCGGGATCGAGGACGACGAGGACATCGTTGTGAAGTTCTACCGCCCGGGGCGATGGAGCGACGAATCGATACTCGAAGAGCACGACTTCGCCTGGGAGCTGGCCGAGACCGACATCCCCGTTGTCGCCCCGCTCGAGATCGATGGCGAAACCCTGTTCAAGACAGGCCCGTTTCGCCTGGCGGTCTACCCGTGTCGCGGCGGCCGGCCGCCGGAACTCGACAACGAAGACCAGCTGCGCCAGCTCGGCCGCTTCGTCGCCCGTATTCACCTGGTTGGCGAAACGGCGGACTTCGAGCACCGGCCGCGAGTCGATATCGAAAGCTACGCGCTCAACTCACGCGACTTCCTGCTCGAGGCCGGCTTCATCCCCGATGAGATGCAGGGCGTCTACGCGGGAATCGCCGACGACGTCATCGCAGGCGTCGAGCAGTGCTTCGAACGAACGGGTCACGTCGCCGAACTCAGGCTGCACGGCGATTTCCACCCCGGTAACGTCCTCGTCGCCGGCGAGGCGTTTCACATTGTCGATCTGGACGACACCCGCAGCGGCCCGGCTGTCCAGGACCTGTGGATGTTCCTGAGCGGCGACCGCGAGGAGCAGACTCCGCAGCTGAATACGCTTTTGGACGGCTACCAGGAGTTTCGGCGCTTCGATGCCCGCGAGCTCAATATCGTCGAAGCACTGCGAAGCTTGCGGATCATGTACTACGCCGCGTGGATCGCCCGCCGCTGGGACGATCCCGCGTTCAAACAGGCATTCCCGTGGTTCGACAGCCGGCGCTACTGGGATGAACATATCCTCGCACTCCGCGAGCAGGTGTCGCTGATGCAGGAACCGCCCCTGGAATGGCGTGATTTCTGAGCCTCCCGCCGCCGTGGCGTATTGCACTGATGCGGCTCGCACACTAAAGTGGAAATCCCACGCGAGAGCAGGAAACCACGGAACTCTGGCCCGTGATGCCGCTCTGATATAGGGATTGCTGAAGCTGGTACGGACCGCGGGAAACACCATTTGACCTCCAGGTTACGAAGCCTATTTTTCGGATTCGCGCTCGCGACATTTCTCGCGGGCTGCGGCGCGAACGTGCGACTCGAGCCGCCGACGATTCCCGAGCCCCTGATCAACTCGCTGCCGATGACGGTGGCCGTACGGCTGCCCGAGAATTTCGATCACTATGTGCACCAGGAAGAGGTACTGGGCCGCGAAGAGTGGACGATCGATCTCGGCGCATCGAACGCCGTTTTCTTCACGCAGCTGTTCAAATACATGTTTGACGAGGTCATCGTCCTCGAGCCGGGTGCCAACCCGACCGACATGGCGATCGACGCACTGATCGAGCCGAGCATCGACGCGTTCGAGTTCTCGGTACCGAACCAGACCAAAACGGATTCGTTCGCCGTCTGGATTCGCTATCGCATCCGCGTGTTCGATCGCGACGGCGACCTTGTCCTGGACGCGCCGGTCAGTGCCTACGGCAAGAGCCTGACGACGGCCCTGGGTGGCGATGCTGCCCTGCAGCGAGCCGCGGTCCTCGCGATGCGCGACGCAGCGGCATTAATGATAATGAAATTCGATGAGCAGACCCTGTTCACGTCGCTTGCGGACCCTTCGGTGCAGGTGCCGTCCCTCGCGACCGGGTCTGACGAAGAAGCGGCGGTCAGCGCAACCGCCCTTGGAGGCAAAGATGAGTGATGCACTCTTGCGAGTCGGCGCGGCGATTGCCGCACTCGTGATGTTGTCCGGCTGCGTGACCTCACGCGTCGAGAACTCCCGCGAAGGCCTCACCGGAATCGGTGAAGGCGAATCGGTCGTCATCATGGCGAAGAGCTATCACCTGGGTAACGAGACCGAGGCCAAGTACATCTCGTGTATCGAGAACGCGCTCGGCCGGGGCAGCAGCGGCCTGCGGGTGATCCCGCACAAGCAGTTTGTCGACTCGCTGTTCCCCTGGTTCGAACCGCGCACTGCGCCCGCCGAAACCAAGGGCCTGACCAAGCTCATGGAGCGTCCCGGGGTCGCCGACAAGATTCGCGAACAGGGCGTCCGCTACATCATCTGGCTCGACGGCGATACCGAGAAAGTCGCTGGCGGCGGCAGCCTGTCCTGCGCGGCCGGACCCGGCGGCGGCGGCTGCTTCGGTTTCGCCTGGTGGCAGAACGATGCCGATTACGATGCCTTCGTCTGGGACCTGCAGGGCCTCGAGTCCGCCGGTTCGGTCTCCGCCGATTTCAGCGGCACCTCGTTCCTGCCGGCACTCGTCGTGCCGATTCCATTGATTGCCCGAACACAGGCCGCGGCCTGCAAAGGGCTCGCTGACCAGCTGCGAGCCTTTATCGTCAGCGACGAGTTGACCTGACGGACGGGTTGCGGCCCGCCGCCGCAAGGCAATGACTCACCCCGCTACCTCTGTGGCCGGATCCCGGCTGCTCGTGTCGATTGCGGCCATGCTCGGCGCGCTGTCAGGCTGTGGCACGTCCGTGGCCGACGAAAACCCACCGCGGGGCCTCGTGTATGAGATCGAGTACCGCCTGACGCCGGATCCGCTCAGCCAGACGATTGGCGTCACGATGAGCGTGTCGCAGCCCCGCCACCTGCTCCGCGAGGTCCGGTTCGCCGCGCCCGCCGAGCGGCTGTTCGACGTAGCCGGCGACGGCGAGCTCGACATCGATGACGGCCGACTGAGCTGGCGACCGCCAGAGAGCGGCGGCATGCTGTCCTGGACGGTCGAGGTACCGCACCGCCGTAACGGCAATGGCCACGACGCCTGGCTCGACGAGCGCTGGGGGCTGTTACGTGCCGAAGACGTCGTGCCGCGCGCCGCCACCCGGACGCTGAAAGGCGCCCACAGCGATACGACGGTGGTCTTCGAGCTGCCGGATGACTGGTCGGTTATCACCCAGTACCGCGAATCCGACGGGCGCTTCGACATCGCCAACGGTGGTCGTCGATTCGTGCAGCCATCGGGCTGGATCGTCATGGGCGAGCTCGGCGTCCGGCGCGAGCGGGTCACCGGCGTTCGCGTCGCCGTGGCTGCACCGGAAGGCGAAGGTGTCCGGCGCATGGACATGATCGCGTTGTCGAACTGGCTGCTGCCGGAACTCGGTCGGATCGTGCCCGAGCTCCCGGACCGCGTGACGATCGTCAGTGCCGGTGACCCGATGTGGCGCGGCGGCCTGTCGGCGCCGGCATCGATCTTCATCCATGCGGATCGGCCGCTGCTCAGCGAGAACGGTACCAGTACGCTGGTGCATGAGCTGATGCACGTCGCATTCCGCATCGACTCTGTCCGCGGCCACGACTGGATCGTCGAGGGCCTGGCCGAGTACTACACCCTTGAGCTGCTGCGCCGCAGCGGCACCCTGAGCGAGCGGCGCTTCGAACGTGCACTCGCCTCGCAGCGCGACTGGGCGACCGATGCCAAAACGCTGTGTGCGCCATCGTCGACCGGCGCAACCACGGCGCTGGCCGTCTCGCTGTTCGTCGATCTCGACGCCGAAATCTCGAGTCGGAGCCAGGGCGAGCATGGCCTGGACGATGTCCTGGAGGCACTGATCGCACTGGATCGGCCCCTGGACCTGGAATCCTTGCGCAATATCAGCAGCCGGCTCATTGGCACAAACCCTGACGCGCTGCACATCGATCGCCTTCCCGGCTGCCGTACACTGTCCGCCGGTGCCGAAAGCGCAAACTGACGAATGGACCAGCGACACGATCTCGAACTGATACTTCGCTCCCGAACACCGATCGTCGTCATCGAAACCCAGGACGAGGCCCGGATCCTCGACCTGCTGCAGGCGATGACGCTCGGCTCGAGGGACGATGGCTATCTGCCGTTGTTTCGCTGGACCGTGACGGACGGCCTGCAGCGCCTCGATATCGAGCTGGCCCCGCAGACGTTGAATTCGGAGCCCTCGGACGTGCTCAAGCACATTCGGGCCGTGGACAAGCCGGGCGTCTATATCCTGCTTGATTTTCACCCCTTCCTTGACGACCCGGTGCACGTACGCCTGATCAAGGACATCTGTATCGGTGGCCCGGGCATTCGCCGCCAGCTCGTGCTGATCAGCCACAAGATCAAGCTGCCGAGCGAGCTCGAGTCCTACTCCGCGCGGGTCAATCTATCGCTACCCAATGAGACAGAGCGGCAGCGCATCATCGAGCGGGTCGCCGACGAGTGGTCCGGCGAGAACCAGGGATCGCGTGTGCAGGCCGATGCGCGCGCCTACCGGCTGCTGATCGAGAACCTCGCCGGGCTGACATACAAAGACACCGAGCGCCTCGCGCGCAATGCCATCTACCAGGACGGCGCCATTACCCGCAGCGACCTCCCCGGCGTCATGCAGGCGAAGTACGAGCTGCTCAATCGAGGCGGCGCACTGGCGTTCGAATACGACACGGCGAAGTTCAGCGAGGTTGGCGGACTCGAACGACTCAAGACCTGGCTCGCACAGCGCAAGGCGGCATTCCGCCGCGACCCCGAGGCCGTCCACCTCGACGCACCCAAGGGCATCCTGCTGCTGGGCATCCAGGGCTGCGGCAAGAGCCTGGCCGCAAAGGCGACCGCCGGCGTCTTCGGTGTACCGCTGCTGCGCCTCGACTTCGGCTCGCTGTACGACAAGTATCACGGCGAGACCGAACGCAAGCTGCGCGAGTCTCTCAATACGGCGGACGTCATGTCGCCGTGCGTGCTGTGGATCGACGAGATCGAGAAAGGTATCGCCGGTCGCGGCGGCGAAACCGGCACGACTCAACGCGTGCTCGGCACGTTCCTGACCTGGCTCGCAGAAAAGCAGACGCGTGTCTTCGTCGTCGCAACCGCGAACGACATCACGACGTTGCCACCCGAGCTCGTTCGAAAGGGACGATTCGACGAGATCTTTTTCGTCGACCTGCCCGACGACGATGTGCGTGCGAAGATATTCAGAATTCACCTCGATAGCCGTGGCCAGGCACCCGCGTCGTTTGACGTACCCGCGCTCGCGAAAGCGACCCAGGGCTTCTCCGGTGCCGAGATCGAGCAGGCTATTGTCTCGGCGCTGTACGCCGCGCACGCGAAGGGAGAAGAGCTCAAAACGCAGCATATTGCCCACGAGATTCGTAACACCAAGCCGCTGTCTGTCGTCATGGCCGAACGCGTCAGCGCAATGCGGCTCTGGGCCGACGGCCGCACCGTGAGTGCCGGCTAGTGAACATAAGATAGAGCGAATTCCGCGGCCGATTGTCCTCTCCAGTCAGCGTGCTAACATCCCGTGGCATGACTAATGAGAACAAGAAAATTAATGAATTAGTCGCCGACGACGACGACCCGACCGCGGAGCTTGAAGCACTGACCGTGCGCCGCGACTTCGGCGCGCCGGAGCCGGAAGCAGACGCGAACACCTACGACTTCGACGAACCGGAGGATGGCGAAGGCGGAGTCGCGGTATCCGAACTGCGGGCCGACCTCAAACGACGTTCTGAAACCATCGAGCGGCTGCAGTTCGATGTTGAACAGCTGCGTGCCCGCTGGCAGGGCCTCGAAACCGAGATCAAGGCCCGCGAAGAACAAACACGCACGCTCGCCGCCGATCTGGACGTCGCCGAGGGCGCGCTGGCCAACAAAAACCGGCTCATTCGCGAGCGCGACCGCACGATCAAGGAACTGAAGGCAGAGATTCGCGAGCGCGAACAGGGCTACCAGGAAATCGCCGCGCAGTCCGAGGAATACCGGGCGGCCGCGGAGGAACTCGAGGCCCGTAACGAAGCAGGCACGGCGAGTCGGGCGATCGAACAGCGAGACGGCCGGATTGTCGGCCTCGAAGCATCGCTGCGTGAACTGGAAAAACAGAACCTGCGCACCGAGGCCTACGCCGACGGGCTGCGCCAGCAGCTGGCGGACCTTTCCTCGGACTCGAACTCGGCATCCGACGAACGCGAGCGGCTGGCCCACGACCTCGAGGAAGCCGTCACGCGCATTCAGTCACTGACCAACGAACGAGACAGCGCCGAGGCGGCAGCCGAATCAACCGCAAAGGCGCTCGCGGAAGTCGGCGAGCAGCACGAGCAGGAACTCCGGACTCTGCGTTTCGAACTCGACGACGCCCAGTCGACGCTCGCCGAGAACGAATCGCTGAACGAACAACTTGCATCGGACCTGATCGAATCGCGCGGCTCTCGCGACGAACTCGAGCGGACGCTCGAGAGCAGCGACGCCGAGAAACAGTCGCGCATCGACGAACTCGAGAAGCAGCTCCGCAAACTCGAGTACAAGGTCGAAGATTACGAATCGAAGCTCGAATCCAAGAGCGACGCGATCAACGCCCTGCTCGGCGAACTGGCGGATCGCAATCGCGAAATCGACTCAATCGGTGAGATGGAAGAAGTCATCCACGACCTCGGCGAACGGATGTCGGAGCAAATCGACGATGTGCGCGAGGTACCCGAGGAACGTGCCACCAGCGGTGACCGGGTGACGCGCCTGCTCATCGGCCGCATCGACGAGCAGGAACTGCGATTCCCGCTGTTCAAGGACCGGCTGACCATCGGCCGCACGGCTCAGAACGACATTCAGCTGAAGGCACAGTACATCAGCCGGCGCCACGCCGTCGTATCCACCGAAGGTGGCGCAACCCGGGTGATCGACTGGGGCAGCAAGAACGGTGTTTATGTCAACTCGAAGCGCATTACCGAGCACTTCCTGAAAAGCGGCGACATCGTCACCATCGGCACGGCCGAGTTCAGGTACGAGGAACGACCCAAGCACGACGCATAAGCTGCTTCCGAATACCCGGCCACGGAGCACTTCAACCTCTCCATCTGGTTTCTGCAAACCGGACTTGGCAACGCCCGATATTCCCGCGCTGAAGTGTGAGCGCAGTCACGGACACCGCGTACGTTAATTCGTATGTTCGACCGACAGACGCACAGGATGCAGGGAATAATAATCAATGCTCGGTAGCACCGCGGACAAGCCGATCGATGTAGGCGATAAACAGAAAGTCGCCGATCGAGCCGGCGGACTCGCAACCCGGAGAATCTGGTTACCGAAGTTCCTGTACGACGCGCTCCCCTACTTCTACATGACAGCCGGTTTCACGGCTTTCTTCGCGACGCTCTACATCAGCGAATGGTTCTGGGTGCTGCCGCATTACCTCCTGTTCTCGGCGGCATGCGTTCACCTGGCCGTCGTTATTTTCCGTCGACGCGACGTGTCGGCGGACAACCCCGATATCGACGAATAGCGTCGCAGATCAACGACATCCAAAGGCTTGACCTGCCGGTTGCGGCTCTGCAAGGATACGCGCCTCGAACGAGGCGGTGACGGCACTTGGCGGCCAAAGAGCGAACTCTGAAACAAATACTGGTCCGTGAGGCCGTGCTGTTTTTGTGGCTGCTGTTCGCAGGCCTCGTCGTCCTGCCGATCGCAGTCTGGTTCGTTGGCGACGCCGTTTTTGGCAGCTACCCGGGATCGGGCTTCGGCGCCTTCTTCGGCATGCTCAATGCGAAAATCCGGGCCGGCGATGCCGTCGCCTGGTTCCTCGTCCTGTCGCCCTACCTGGTCATTTCGGCGCTCAGGCTCATGGCGCTCGGCTGGCGTCTCTCGCGCCGGCCGGCTGCCTGAAGTGTGACGCGATTCACGCGTTTCCTCGCGTAAGTCCGCTAAGAAATCCCCCAATACCCGACTTATGTCGAGTCGGGCTGGGTCTTCGGCATTCCGGCCCTATTATGACGGTGTATACCAGGGGATAAAGCAAGTTATCGGCATATGTTAGGACTGCTCAAAAAATGGTTCGGAAAAGGGTCGGAGCCGGCCAGCGAACCGGCTGCGCCTGCGCTCGACACGCTGAGCCAGTCCGGCATCTACGAGAGCCCGGTCGAATCAGACACCCCGGCTGAACCCGAGTACGTCGAGCTCGACCCTGCCATCGACGGCGAAATCGAGGATCTCGGCCCGGGAAAGAACGTGCTGGTTCGCAATCGCTACCAACGCGAGGAAACCGGCACCTACGAGACGCTCAAGATCGTCGACGATTCGCTCGTGGATTCGGGCGAAGAGACTGGCATCGACCCCTACAATACAGGTAACTTCGATCGCTCAAAGAACTGGGATAAGCGCCGGTAGCCAATGAGCGAAGCACGATGAGCCTGCGAGTCACCTTCGAACTCGACGATCAGGACCTGCAACACTTCCGACTGATCATGCGCGAAGCGCGCAAGACTGCGGCGCGTATCGCGCCTGAAGATATCGTTGCCGCGGCCGAAGATCTGCTGAAAATCGTGAGCGGTGACCGCACACCGATATTCATCCGCGAGCGTTTCGACAAGCTCACGCTGATGATCAGCATGCTCACGGACATCGACTGGCGCCTGCCTCACCAGGAGGCAAACCGGGTCCTGAATGCGCTCGCGTACTTCACCGAGCCGGAGGACCTGATCCCGGATCACATCCCGGGCCTCGGCTTCCTGGACGACGCGATCATGATCGAGCTGGTGGTGCGCGAGCTCAAACACGAGATCGAGGCCTACGAGGACTTTTGCGACTACCGGACGCGCAAGCGAGCGGAGAAAGGCCACAAGGCCGGCATCAGCCGGGAGGGTTGGCTTGAAACCCGGCGGCGCGAGCTACAGCAGCGTATGCGGCGGCGGCGCAAGCGTAGCGAACAAAAATCCGCCAGGAACTTGCGGCTGTTTCGCTAGCCGGTTTTGGCTTCAAGGCCAGTAATACCAACCGGTCAGCAGGACGCCGAGCCACATGAGCGCCTGTGCGTAATGGCGCCGATGGTCGCTCTTGACGATGGCGTAGAAACTCAGCGCCGATATTGCGGTCATACCGATGAAGATGAAGAAACTCTTGAGCAAAGGCCCAATTTCCCGCTGCACGCGCGGGTATTCGTCACCAATAACGGCAAAAACGATGAGCACGAGGCCGAGCGAAACCGCAATTGAGAAACAGGATCCGAGCAGGATCCCGTTGATGACCATGAGTGGACGCATTCAGGAGTTTTCCAGGGCGGTAAAATGCAGCCCGCGAAGTAAGGCTGTTTGTGCCAATCAGGCCCTTGATCCGGGCGCTCCGGGCATCTAGCCTAGCCCACTGGCCCGACGAAAAACAGTGTCGTTCCCAACTGGAGTCATAGCGTTGATAAATACTCAGATCCGTCGTTCCCACTGGTTTGCCGGCCTGCTGCTGGCCAGCTTCGCCGCTCTGCCGGCCCTCGCCACGACGAGCGCCGAACTTGTGCCGGAGCGGCGCCACGAAGAAATCGGCCAGATGGTCACGCAGTTCATTCAGCGCTCCCACTACAATCACATCGCCGTCAACGACAGCCTCTCGTCCAGGGTTCTGGATCGTTACATCGAATCGCTGGACAGCAACCGCATGTACCTGCTGCAGAGCGATATCGAGTATTTCGAGCAGTATCGGAACGACCTTGACGACTTCGTCAAGAACAAGCCGCTCGACCCGGTCTTCGATATGTTCCAGATCTATCGCACCCGCGTACGCGAGCGTTACGAGCATGCCCTGGTGCTGCTCGACGAGGAGCCGGATTTCACGATCGACGAGTCCTATCAGTTCGATCGCAGCGAGGCTCCCTGGGCGACCACGTCGGAAGAGCTCGACGAGATCTGGCGCCAGCGAGTGAAGAATGACGCACTGCGCCACGCCCTGAACGACAAATCCTGGCATGGCGACGAAGGCGAAGACGGCGCCCGCGCGGTCCTCGAAAAGCGCTACAAGCGGCTGCTCCGGCGAATGGACCAGGTCAACGCCGACGACGTGTTCGAGGGCTTCATGAACGCGTTCGCACACACGCTCGACCCGCACTCGAGCTACCTGTCACCGCGCAATTCCGAGGAATACCGAATCCAGATGAGCCTGTCGTACTTCGGCATTGGCGCATCGCTGCAGCCCGACGAGGACTACGTCAAGGTCATCGGCATCATCCCGGGCGGCCCGGCCGCCATCGACGGCAAACTGAAGCCCAACGACCTGATTACGGGCGTTGCCGAAGGCGAGGACGGCGAGTTCATCGACGTCGTCGGCTGGCGCCTTGACGACGTCGTCGACAAGATCCGCGGGCCGGCCGACACAGTCGTGCGCCTGCAGGTCATCCCTTCTGACGCCCTGCCCGGCAGCAGCGAACGGATCATCGCCCTGACCCGCGGCCAGGTGAAGCTCGAAGAGCAGGCCGCCAAGAGCGAGATCATCACGCTGCCGAGCGAAGGCCGCGAGTGGCGGATCGGCGTCATCGAGGTGCCGTCCTTCTACCGCGACTACCGCGCCCTTTCCAACGGCGACAAGAATTACACCAGCACGACGCGCGACGTGAAGCGCCTGATCACCGAGCTCGAGGAGCAAGGCATCGATGGCCTGGTCATGGACCTGCGCGGCAACGGCGGCGGCCACCTCACCGAGGCTACCGCGCTGTCAGGCCTGTTCATCGACAACGGCCCGGTCGTGCAGCTGCGCAACGCCAATGGTCGTATCAGCCGACTCGACGATCCCGATCCGGTTGCCCGGGTCGCTTACTCCGGCCCGCTGGCCGTGCTCGTCGACCGCTTCAGCGCGTCCGCATCCGAGATTTTCGCGGCAGCCATCCAGGACTACGCGCGCGGCGTCATTATCGGCCAGCAGACCTTCGGCAAAGGCACGGTGCAGAACCTGTACTCGCTCGACCAGTACATGAGCCCCGAGCTCGTCGGTGACAAGGGCCTCGGCCAGCTGACGCTGACGATCGGCAAGTACTACCGGGTCACCGGCGAAAGCACGCAGCATCGCGGCGTCGATCCCGATATCGCCTTGCCGTCGGCTATCGACGCCGAGCAGGTCGGTGAAAGCGTGCGCGACAGTGCCCTGCCCTGGGATACGATCCAGACGACCCGGTTCCGTGCCGGCGAGCCGCTGGACACGACGATCCAGTCGCTGACGGTCAGCCACGGCGAACGCTCCAAGGCGGACCCGAACTACCAGTGGCTGCTGGGCGGTATCCGCGAGTTCGAAGAAGCTCGCGCCCGCGACACCGTTTCACTGAACATCGAGACGCGACTCTCCGAGCGTCAGGACGAGATGGACCGCCGCCTCGCGCGTGAGAACGACCGCCGCGCGGCGCTGGACCTGGATCCGCTGGAGAGCCTTGAGGACCTGAACGAGGAAGACCTGCCGGACGTACTGCTCGACCAGGCTGCCGGCATCGTCCGCGACATGGCGGAACTCCGCGAAGTGGACGCTCGCCCGGCCCGTACGGCGCAGGTACTCCCGGAAAAAGGCGAAAAACTGCCGTAAATCCGGGGCTGGGGCCCTGAGCGCGGCGAGTGGATTTTCGTCGCGCATTCAGGGCGCTTCGTCGCAGCTGCCTTGCAGACACGAAGCGAGGTGTTATACTCAGGTATAACACTTGACTGACACCCTAGCAGGGAGACGCCTTGCACAGATCGGTGAAAGCAGCGATTCGGGCCATCAACGGCCGCCTGACAGCAACCCTGCTGCTCAGCCTTTGCTGCGCGCCGGTCAGCGCCGCATCGGGTGTCGACGTCCTCTGCGACCGCTCCGACCCGCTCGCGTCTCTCGATATCCAGCCCGGCCAGCTCGCCATCGACATTGTCGATCACGGCGCGGCGCCTGCTCTGCCGAATGTGCTCATCGAGACGGAATCAGAGGGCGGCGAGCCCCCGGAGACTGACGCTCGCTCGCTGGCACCGCGTGCGGACACGATCCTGAGGCGAATCTTCGATGAGAGCTATGCCGAGAGCGAGCTCGACGACCTGAAGCCGGCGATGACCCCGGATGCGAAATCAATCGTCGAATTGACGGTGCCGATCGACGAGGAAGCCGCGGATGCCGAATCCGTGGAGGCGCCCGCCCTGGACGCCGAGTTGCCTGGCGTCCCCGAGGAAGAACTGCTGCGCTACCGCCGGCAGATGTTCCGCACCGACATCTAGCACTGAACCGAAAAAAGAAGCTCGCGCCGGGTGCGGACGCACTCAGCGGCTCATGACGTTCGCGACATCCCAGTAGTTCTCACCGAGCAGGTTCTTGTCCCGCTCGCGGATGGCGCCGTTTTCGTCAATCATATAGATCGTGGCGAGCGCGCCCTGTACAAGGATGACGACGATGCCGTGCCGGTGCCGGGCACGGTCGCCACGATCTATAT
>JAAUXY010018121.1_pt1 | contig 18959 bp, 13 predicted proteins | sample 7278121 | NCBI WGS metagenome assembly JAAUXY01 (sample SAMN14350117, study PRJNA611818) | marine sediment metagenome | isolation source: surface marine sediment (1.8m) | place: French Polynesia: Moorea | collected 2018-08 | reverse complement strand
GGTCGATTATCCGCCCGAGTAGACCCGGACGTAGTCGACTTCCATCGTGACGGGGAACACGGTGCTGCCGTCGGGGGCACCCGGCAGGTTGCCGCCGACCGCAACGTTCAACAGGATGTGGAATGCCTGATCGAACGGCGCCGGATACGGGGCAGCGGTCGAGAACCAGCTGTTTTCCATCCGGTACAAGACGCCGTCGATGTACCAGCGCATCTCGGCGGGATCCCACTCGAACGCGTACTCATGGAACTCTGTCTGTGCGTCGCCGGGAACGTCTTGCTGTACGCCCGTGAACGTGTTGTTCGGAAATTCGCCGCCGAAATGGATCGTGCCAAAGATCTTGTTCTTTCCGGCGACGCCGAGGTTGGTCGCTTCCATGACGTCGATCTCGCCCGTCGCGGCCCACGAGCCGTAAGGACTGTCCTGCGAGAGCATCCAGAATGCCGGCCACAGGCCCTGGCCGCCCGGCAGCCGCATACGCGCCTCGATCCGGCCGTAGCGGAACGCAATGCGTTCCTGCGTCGTGATGCGCGCAGAGGTGTAGTTGAATCCGCTTACCGACTCTTGCCTCGCCTCGATGACGAGCATGCCGTTCTCGAGCCGCGCATTATCGGCCTGGTAAAACTGGAGCTCGTTGTTGCCCCAGCCAGGAATACCCTCAGCGGTGCCGTCGCCCGTCTGGATGAGCCAGACGTCAGGGTCGAGCGCCGCGCCGTCGAATTCCTCGCTCCATACCAGGGTCATCGCACCACCGGGTGTGATCGGTTCGTTGTCGAACAGCGTCAGGCCCGCCATGGGCGTCAGCGGCGGACGATCGAAGACCCGCGGACCGGGCTCTACTTCGGAAAGTACTGGAGGACGATCGCCATCCTCGCACGCTGTAAACAGCAGCAAAGCTGCGAGCGGCAGCGCGAAGCGGAATGGTCCCTGCGAACGAAATGTCATTGAATGCCCCCCGGCTTGCACGGATTGTTTTCAGCAATTTGCTGTTTGTGTGAGGAGCATTGCAAGAAATGACAGCGTTGTCAATTACGGTTTTCCATAAAAAAAGCCGGGCACTTGCCCGGCTCGTGAATTGCACCAATTTGGGGCGGCGGTGTTACGCCGCCTTACGAATCCTGCGTAGCCACAGGCGTCCCCAGCGAGTCGCGAGTTCTACGGCGGTGTCCGGCTGGTCCTCCTGAGGCTGCTCGGGACGATTTGTACCATTTTGTAACCGGTCTTCGGCGACGACCCAGACGGGGGCGAACGGCGCGATCGTACGACTGCCTGAAAGGCTGAACGTGAAAGCGTCTCGTCCTGATCTTGCTTTCTCAGACATGTTCTTTGCTCCAAAGCGAATAAATGACGTTTCTGCCGCCCCGACTCCCGGGTCGACGAAGGCACATTATTCGCGCGCGCCTGAAGTCACAAACGAAAAAAGATCAGCTCAGCGTTGAGTTTTTTTCAACCCGTTTCGGTGAACGTTTGCAGGATCCACTCCCTCAGCAGCCGGACGCCGGCGTCATTCGTGCGGTCGGCCCGACACGTCAGGAAGTAGCTGACGTCCTCGACGAGCTCGTCCTCGAACAGCCGAACGATCGTCTTTTGCCGAAACCACTGCTCCGCGAGGGGAACCGGCACGAGCGCCGCCCCGATGCCGCGCTCGGCGGCTCGCACGACGGCGATCATCGAATCCAGCCGCGTTACCTTACTGTCGTCGGGCAGCTCGATCCCGGACGCCTTCGACCAGCGATTCCAGGCCTTCGGCCTCGTCTCGTGGACGATCAGTGGAAAGTCGCTGAGTATCCTGCCCTTCCTGACCTTCAGTGACTTTTTGAACGCCTGCGATCCTGCGGGCACCATACGCAAGGCAAACAGCAGATCGGACGGCAGGTCGGCAGGTGCCCTCTTGAACAGGCGGATCGAAAGATCGGCATCGACCGGGTGTTTTTCCGAGGTCTCGTCGCTGCTGCCGACCTGGATATCGATCTCCGGGTGCTTCGCCGTGAAATTGCTTAGCCGCGGCACGAAGTACTCGCTGGCGAAGAACGGCTGCACCGACACGCGAATAGACGTGCGCGTGGCATCCGCTTTGTAGCTGGCCGCAACTTCGTCGAGCTGGTCGATGAGCGGACTGATTTCCTCGAACAGCGACTTGCCCGTATCGGTCAGTCGGAGTTCACGGCTGTTGCGATCGAACAACCGCTGCCCGAGCTCTTCCTCGAGCGCCTTGATCTGGTGACTCACCGCGGACGCGGTGATGAACAGCTCCTCGCCTGCGGCGCGAAAACTCTCCCGGCGCGCGGCGACGCAGAACGTTCGCAGCCCGCGAAGTGAGATCACCGCATGACCTGTTTCGGCGTACGGTCGACGAAGAACAGCCCCCAATGCTTCTCGGCGCCATCCGGGTTATCGGGATTGCCTTTCCATGGCTCATCGAACGCTTCGAAGAAAAATACCGTCATTCCAGCATCGGTAGCCCAGTCGCGCAGTTCCTCGTAGTAGCGAACCTGGTTCTCCTCGCTCGCGCGATCGACGAATTCGCTCGCCGTCGTCGCCCAGCCCGCTTCGAGAACGGCAATGGGCTTGCCCGGCAGGGCAGCAGCGACACCGTCGAGGTTCTCGATCGTGTAGGCCAGCGCCTCGTCGATCGTCTTTTCTTCCCAGGCGGGATACGTATGGATACCGAGGAAATCGACCTCGGCTGCCAGCGGGGCGCCGTCCTGGATCCACCATTCATAGTTGTCCGCCACGGTCACCGGTTGTTCGATCGCTGCCTTCACCTGCCGCACGTAGTCGATGACGTCCTCGAGCGGCACCATGTGATCGTTCCACTCGACCAGGGCCTCGTTACCAACGTTGACGGCCACGACGATATCGGGGTACTGCCGCGCGAGATCGATGCCTTGCTGCACCTCGGCAGCGTTGGCCAGCTTGTTGGCGGCCAGCTCGGTTTCGGGAATGGGCTCGTCCAGCCACGGACAGCCTTCGTGATTGCTGATCTCGGCGCGCAGCCAGATCCCCTGCAGGACCTTGATGGGCAGGTCGTTCTCGTGAATCAGCCGCAGCGTCGTCTCGGAATTCTCGCCCGTGTCGTAGAGGCGAATCAGGTCGAAGCCATGGTCGACGAGAATCTCGAGGTCCTCGAGGATTTCGGCATCGCTCGGGTTTACCGCACCGTCGCCGCGGTCCGGGTGCTGGCCCTCGCGAAAACCGGAATATGCGACGGCCATTACCGTGTCAGCCAACAGGTAGCCGGAGGTGGCAGCATCGGGTTCGCTGTCCGTCGGGTTGCCGCAACCCGCGGCGAGTAGCGCAAACGCAAGCAGCGCATGGATTGTCTTCATCTCAGTGCCTCGCAAGTGGTTTATCGACTTACTTACCGGGCTCAGTCGCCGGCCACGATCCGGAAGGCCGTGCCGAGCTCCGCCTCCGAGCTGCCGCCCAACCAGGCATGGAATTCGCCGGGCTCGGTCATCAGCCGGTTGCGCCGGCCGTAAAATGCGAGATCGTCGGTGTGCAGCTCGAACGTCACGGTGAGTTTCTGGCTGGGCAGGAGCCTCACGCGCCGGAATCCCTTCAGCTCGCGCACGGGACGGGTCACGTTACCCGCCAGGTCGCGCACGTACAGCTGCACGACTTCGTCGGCGACGATGGCGCTCGTATTGGTGATATCGACGCTGATCGTCAACGACTCGCCCAATTCGAGCTCGGTCGTGCTGATCGCGAGGTTCTCGTAGTTGAACGTGGCATACGACAATCCGTGTCCGAACGCGAACAGCGGCGTGTAGCCGGCGTCGAGGTGAAACGCCGTCATGCCGAGCGAGAGCTGCGGCGCGTGCGCGTCGATGTCGTCGATGTGCACGACGGTCTCCGGCGAAGGCGGCTTGCCGGTATTTTTCTGGTTGTAGTAGATCGGCACCTGGCCGACCATGCGTGGAAAGGTTGCCGGCAATTTGCCCGACGGCGACTCGATGCCGAACAACAGGTCCGCGATTGCCGGCCCGCCCATCGTGCCGGGATGCCACGCGTACAGGATCGCGTCGACGTCGTCGACGATGTTCGTCAGCGTCAGCGGACGGCCCGCGAGTATCACGGCGATCACGGGTCTGCCCGTTTTCCGGATGCGCTGCACGAGTTCGGCCTGTGCGCCCGGCAGGCTGATATCGGCTCTCGAATGCGCCTCGCCCGAGAGTATTGACTCCTCACCCAGGAACAGTAAGACCGCGTCCGAGTCCGCCGCCAGTGCCACCGCCTCGTCGAAGTCTTTGGTGTTGCGGCTGCGCGACGTCTCCATCGCGCGCAGGTAGCGAACGTCGACCTTGTCGTGCACGAGGCTGTGGATCGCGTGCATCGGCGTCACACTGAGTTCGCGGTCGCCGTCGAAAATCCAGGTGCCGAGCTGCTCGTACGGCGCGTCGGCAAGCGGGCCAATCACGGCAATCGACGCCAGCCTCTCCGCCGACAGCGGCAGCGTATCGTGATCGTTCTTGAGCATGACGACGCTCTGCAGCGCTGCAGCCTTTGCAGCAGCGAGGGCCTCGTCATTGGCGATCGGCGGAAAACGAGCCGGGTCGGTGTACGGAGCTTCGAAAAGGCCCAGGCGGAACTTCGTGCGCAGGATGTTGCCCGCGGCCGTATCGATGATGGCAGGGTCGAGCTCGCCGTCTGCGACCAGTTTCGCGAGGTGATTCACGTAGGCATCGCCGTGCATTTCCATATCCACGCCGGCGCGCGCGGCCTCGAGCGCAGACTCCCTGTCACTTGCCGTCAGTCCGTGAATCTGCAACTGGCGCACCGAGTCCCAATCGCTGACGACGAAGCCGTCGAAGCCCCATTCGCCGCGCAGGACATCGCGCACGAGGTACTCGTTGGCCGTCGCGGGTACGCCGTCGAGATCGCTGAACGACGTCATGAGTGTCGAGACGCCCGCATCGACGGCGGCCCTGAACGGCGGCAGGTAGATATTCCTGAGTTCGTTCTCGGGTATGTTGGTCGTCGCGTAATCGCGCCCGCTTTCCACCGCGCCGTAACCGACAAAGTGTTTCGCGCAGGCCGCGATCGTGTCGTGGGCCGTGAGGTCCTCGCCCTGAAAACCCTCGACCATGGCCACGCCGAGCGCGCTTGCAAGAAACGGGTCCTCGCCGAGGCTCTCGGCAATACGGCCCCAGCGCGGATCTCTCGAGATATCGATCATCGGTGCAAAGGTCCAGTTGACACCCGTCGACGCAGCTTCCCTTGCAGCGACGCGCGCGCCCCGCCTCACCACGTCCGGATTCCATGTCGCCGCCTGACCGAGCGGGATCGGCATGACCGTCTTGAAACCGTGAATGACGTCGCGGCCGACGATCAGGGGAATACCGAGCCGGCTTTCTTCGACTGCCATGCGCTGCAGTTCGTTGACCACGTCGACGTCCACGACGTTCAGCACCGAGCCCGCATGGCCGCCACGGACTGCGTCGGCGAGATAGTCGTGGATGTAGCTGTCGCCAACGTTGAGCTGGGCCATCTGGCCGATCTTCTCCTCCAGCGTCATTCGACCGAGCAACTCGACGACGCGCTGCTCGATCGATTCCGATGTGCTCAAGGTGTCGGCAAAAGAATGACTCATAAGGGTGCTCAACAGGATGCCGCAGGTCGCGGTGCGTTTGAAAGCCAGGGCGGTCGAGGGACGAACAGGCACAAGGTCCTGTGTAGCAATGTTTGACAGCGCTGTCAATTTGGTGGATCATGCTTTGACACGCAGAAAGCCGCATCGCAGCGGCTCAAAATAACAATGACAGACGCCGCTCACTACGAAACCAAAGCCGAAGATCGGATCCCGTTCCCCCTCAAGGTCGTCTACGGCTTTGGCGCTTTTGTAAACAACACCCTGGCTGCAGCCATCGGCGGCATGATCATTGTGCTGAATCTCGGGCTCGGCATGAGTCCGGCCCTCGTTGGCCTCCTGGGCGCATTGCCGAGGCTCACCGACGCGCTCACCGACCCGCTGATGGGGTACATCTCGGACAACACTCGCTCGCGCTGGGGCCGTCGCCGGCCCTACATGTTCGTCGGCGCCATCGTCGTGGGCATTGTTTTCGCGGTGCTGTGGCAGCTTCCGGCAGGCAAGAGCGAATCGTTTTACTTCACCTATTTCCTGATCGGGTCGCTACTGTTCTTTCTGGCGTACACCATCTACGCCACACCCTGGGTAGCGCTCGGTTACGAGCTGACACCCGATTATCACGAGCGCACCCGCCTCATGGGCGTGCAGAACTTCATCGGCAATATTGCGTACATGATCTCGCCCTACTTCCTCGCAATCATGTACCTGCCGATGTTCGGCGACGTCGTCACCGGCGCCGGCTACCTGGCGCTGATCATCGCCGTGGTCGCCATCGGCCTCGGCGTTCTGCCCGCGATTTTCCTTCGCGAACGTTTCAAGGACATCGCCTCGTCGGACGAGGACGACAAGAAACCGGGCGTCGGCGCGATCGTCATGGATTTCCTGCGCGGCTTCGGCAAGACGCTCAAATTCAAACCGTTCCTGAAGCTGTGCCTTGCAACGTTCCTCGTGTTCAACGGCTTCATCCTGATCGCCTCTTTCCAGCCCTACGTCATCATCTACTACGTGTTCGGCGGCGACCAGGAAGCAGGTTCCGTGTTCTTCGGCCACTCCGGCTTGCTGCAGGGCGTGTCCGCCCTCATTGCGATCAGTCTCGTCACTTACCTGGCGACAAAGATCGGCAAGCGTCGTGCGTTTTTCGTATCCACGGGCATCTCAATGGTCGGTTACTCACTGAAGTGGTTCTGCTACACGCCGGACAACCCCTGGCTCGTACTGATCCCGGCGCCGCTCATGGCCTTTGGACTCGCAGGGCTGTTCACCCTCATGCCCTCGATGGTCTGCGACGTCGTTGACGCCGACGAACTCAACACGTACGAACGTCGGGAAGGCATGTACGGGTCGATATTCTGGTGGGTCGTGAAGCTCGGCCAATCCGTGGCTATATTCGGCGGTGGCCTGCTACTCGTTGCAACCGGCTTCGACGTCGAACTCGGCGGCGAACAGACGAGCGAGACGATCACCCTGATGCGCATGGCCGATGCCTTCATACCGACGATCGCTTCCGGCATCGCGATATGGGCGATTGCAACCTATTCGATTACCGAAAAGCGCGCGCATGAAGTGCGCCAGGAACTGGAACTCCGCCGCGGCACAGCCTGAAACCCCGTCACGCGTTGTCGACGAGATTCCTGAGAAACGTCACGTCCTTGTTGACGACTTCCTTGGCTATCGCCTTTTCCGGCGCGACGCTGCAGTGGCTGGCTACCGCATCGCGCAGCATGCCCAGGAAACGTGGGGCCGAGATCAGCACGTAACTACGACACGTTCCGTTGTGCAGTGCCTTCGCGATTCGAATGGCGACCTGCTTTGCGAACAGGCTCGCGAGGTGTTCTTTCGGTCCCGGCTTTTCCTGGCCCATCGCGTGCCGACCCTGGCCGCCGCTGTCGAAACTCCGGCCGCCCCTGTCGGACACGAGCTCGCCGGCTTTCTTTCTTGCGTCCGGATTCTCGAGACGCGCCAGCTCGTTCAGAGCACCTCTCCTCGTGTCTCGCGTATAGATGAATGCCTGTGCCTCGTCCGCGACGACAACCCAGAAAGCTCTGTCGGTCTGCATCGTTAGTTCCACCTGCGAAATAGCACGCCAGTCATTATGGAAATATAGGCGAAACCGGGGAAATTCACCGGGTACTCGCCGCAGCGGCCCCGGCAGCGGTAGAATCGTCACGAGATCGCAATATTGGGGTGACGCTAGCCGGCATGTTCGATGCTGCCGAATTGGGCCAGGTCGTCAGCGACGACGAATTCAAGGAACGCGCCCGCGAGCTTCGCTCGCGCCTGCTCATCCTGCAATACCGCTGCCTCGAACTCGGGCGGTTCCCGGTCCTGATCGATTTCGCCGGCGTGGAGGGCGCCGGCAAAGGCACGACGATCAACATGCTGAACACGTGGCTGGACCCGCGCTTCCTGCGAACAACCGGCTACCAGGCGCCCACCGCGGTCGAGAAAGCGCGGCCGAGATTCTGGCGCTACTGGCGCGACATGCCACCGAAGGGCCGCATCGGACTGATCCTGAGCGGTCGTTACTCGCGCCCGCTGCTGGGCCGGGTTTACGACGACTTCGACGAGCTGGCGTTCGACAGCCGTCTTTCCGAAATCATCCGTTTCGAGAACGCGCTCGTCGATGACGGTGTCCTGGTTCTCAAGTTCTGGATGCACCTGAGCAAGGCGCAGCAAAAGAAACGCCTGGAAGAACTCTCTGCAGATCCGACGCTGAGCTACCGCGTTACGGACTTCGACTGGAACAACCACGATCATTACGACGACTTCGTCGCTGCTGCCGAGCACCTGGTAACGCGCACCAACAGGGCCGGCGCGCCCTGGAACATCATCGAGGGCACCGATGAGAACTATCGCCACCTGCGCGTCGGCGAGATCATCGAGACGGAGCTGTCGCGACACCTCGAGACGCACGAGCGCGCAGCCGACAACCCGGTCACCAGCCAACGCATCGATCCCGACGACATCCAGAACGGGCCAACGGTATTCGACTCGCTGGACCTCTCGAAGAAGGTGCCGAAGAGCGACTACCGGAAACGACTGAAAGCACGCCAGGCTCGTCTCGGTGAGCTCGGTCGCAAGGCGTTCCAGGAAGGCGTCTCGAGCGTACTGGTTTTCGAGGGGCCCGACGCCAGCGGCAAGGGCGGTGCAATTCGCCGCACCGTTTGGAGCCTCGACGCCCGCAGCTACCGCGTGCACCAGTTCGCGGCGCCGACCGAGGAGGAACGCGCTCAGCATTACCTCTGGCGGTTCTGGCGGCGGCTGCCTCGCGCCGGTCACGTATCCGTTTTCGACCGCAGCTGGTACGGCCGTGTCCTCGTCGAACGGGCCGAGGGCTTTGCAACCGAGGAAGAGTGGCGGCGCGCCTACAACGAGATCAACGATTTCGAAAACCAGATCGTCGATCACGGCGTCCTGTTGCTGAAGTTCTGGATGCACATCAGCAAGGACGAACAGCTGAAACGTTTCAACAAGCGCGAGAAGTCACCGTACAAACACTGGAAGCTGACGGACGAGGACTGGCGCAATCGCGAGCTCTGGAGCGCCTACGAGCAATTCGGCCACGACGTCGTGCAGTTCACGAGCACGAAGAAAGCACCGTGGATCATCGTCGAGGGCAACAACAAGCCGCATGCCCGCCTGAAGGTCGTTGACACCTTCATCGAGCACCTCGATGAGCGGCTCGCCTGACTAGCGGCGCGGCCTGCGCTTGTCCCCTTCCTCGCGACGTTCTTTGCAAGTCGGCACGATCGACAGCTTCCGCAGCACCTGCATGTAAGGATCCACCTGCACGCCCGACGTGCCGATACCGGGCAACAGGGCCTGGTTGCCGTCAAACTCGACGCGCCGCATTTCACCGTCGATGCGAATCGGCACGGGCATCGGGAAGGTGAGTCCATCGATGTTCTGCCATTCGAGCAGCAGGCCTTCGCCCGTCTGTGTCATCTCGAGGACCGGTAGCGGACCCCGGCGTGCGTACACCTCGAAGAACCAGCCCAGATCGGTACCGGCCTCCTCACTCGCGATGCGGACGAAATCGTCCGTCGTTCGCAGCCGCGCCTCGATCGGCGGCGCCAGCGTCCAGGGCTCGGCGGTGTCGTATACGAGACGCCGCACGGCACGCCAGAATGCGTCTTCACCGATGACGAAACGCAGCGAGTGCAGGAGCCACGTACCTTTCGAGTAGATATCGCCGGCAGGACCCTTGCCTTCCGGGTCGTCGAAGTACAGCTGGTCGGCCGAGAACTCCTCGCGCGGTGCGATCGGGTTGCAGGCCCTGATCCCCTGGTAAGTGCGATACATCGCCGAGTGAAACGCGGCGTCGCCGAGTACTTCGCGGGCGTACTCCGGCTGCATGAAGGCGCCAAAGCCCTCGTGCAGCCACATGTCGGACACGGTGGCGTGCGTCATAACGTTGCCGAACCACTCGTGCGCCAGCTCGTGATGGAATAACCAGTCGTAGCCGTAGTCGCCGCGCCGGAACTCGTTGCCGTAGGCATTGATCGTCTGGTGCTCCATGCCGAGGTGCGGCGTCTCCGCCACACCCAGCTTTTCCTGGCCCCAGGGATACGGACCCACCTTGCGCTCGAAAAACTCGATCGTCGCCGCGAATTCCCTGTCGAACAGCTCGCGCGCCTGTTCCTCGTGATCTTCGATCGCCCAGAACATCAGCGGTATCTCCGTACCGTTCGACGACAAGTACTCGCCTTCGATCAACACGTACGGCCCTACGTTCAGCGCGACGCCGTAGGTATTGGTCGGGACGGCCGTGCGCCAGTGAAACGTCCGGCGACCGTCGTCCGCCCCGGTCACGTCCACGAGGACGCCGTTCGACGCCGCGATGAGCCCGTCCGGTACCGTGAAATGAAGATCCATGCTCGCAGGCTCGCCGGTCGGATGGTCCTTGCAGGGAAACCAGAGATCGCAGCCCTCGCCCTGGATCGCCGTGGCGATCCACGGTTTGCCCGACGGCGTCTCGCTCCACACGAAGCCGCCGTCCCAGGGAGCGCGTGCCGCCTCGAGTGGCGCACCGTGATAGTGAACGGTGACCGCGTGCCTGTCTCCTGCGGCAACGGGTTCGCGCAACGCAACGTAGAGTTTCGCCTCGTCGCGGCTGTACTCGAGCGGGCCGCCTTCGTCCTCTATCCCGTCGATCGCCATGAGCCCGTCGAAGTCCAGTTCGAGCATCGTCAAATCGGTTACGGCGCGAAAACGGATCAACAGGGAACCGGCGATGGCCTTGTCGTCAACGAGTATGTCGTTCTTTAGCGTGTAGTGCTCGACGTCGTAGGCCTTGAGTCCCTCCGACAGCGGCCGGCTGGAATCGGTCGTCGCCTCGCTGCGGGTCATGTCGGCCGCGCACGACGCAAGCGCGAGCGACGTGGCAATGATCAGAAGTCGGAGCATTTCGTTGTCCTCATTTGTCGATCGCGAGGGCGCGGCGTATGGCAGGCAATGCCTCGTTGACGCTATCCGCACCGTGCTGCATCGCCTCTGCTGCCCGGCCGAACTCGAGAATGCCGATATCGCCAAGGCGCGGAGCGATGATCACGTCGGCGGGATCGCCGGCGAGCCGGCTGCGCGTGATCCTGTCCTGGAAAATGTTGATCGCGCTCGACACCGTGCTGAAGGCGCCGGGCGGCGCGTTCTTTTCGTTCGCTGTCGGGAATATGGAGCTCGAGTATTCGCGCGCATGCTGCTTGAGACCCTGCAACAGCCCCTCCTCCTCCTTCGCGGTTCTCGCATCCGTCTTGCGGGCTCGCTTGCCGACGATGTCGGTATTCAGGTTCACGGCAATGACGACGTCGGCGCCGAGGGCGCGACACGCTGACACCGGCACCGGATTGACCAGGCCTCCGTCCACGAGCCAACGCTCCTGGATACGCACCGCGGCAAACATGCCGGGCATCGCCATCGACGCATTGATGGCATCGGCCAGGGGGCCCCGCCGGAACCACACTTCCCTGCCGTTGTCGAGATCCGTCGCAACGGCCGCGTACGGTTTCGGAAGGTCCTCGATGTTCGTGCCCTCGGGTGCGACGTAGTCACGAATGAACGCGTTCATGCGCTCCATATTGACGAAGCCGGCGTTCGAGAAACGGATGCCGAAGAAACGATAGAGCTCGGCACGACTGATGCCCAGCACCCATTGCTCCAGTTTGTCCAGGTTGCCGGTGAGGTAGGCCCCGGCCATCATCGCGCCGACCGAGGTGCCGCAGACCACGCCCGGCTCGAGGCCCGCATCAACGAGCGCCTTGATCGTGCCGATGTGCGACCAGCCGCGGGACGCGCCGGACCCGAGTGCCAGTCCGAGCACGGGTGCGGACGGCGTCGAGCTCATAGCTCGACCATCAGCTTCCCGGTATTGCCGCCCGTGAACAGCAGGTTGATACCGTCGATGGCGCTCTCCAGCCCCTGCAATTTGTGCGCGCGGTACTTGAGCTTGCCCGCCTGCAGGTACTTCGTCAGCTCCTGCATCATCATGGGCATGGCATCCCAGTGATCGGGCAATGCGAAACCGGTAACGGTCAGCCGTTTGCGGATCATGTTGATCCAGTTCGGGCCGGGCGCCGGCGTGGCCGTGTTGTAATCGGCAATCATACCGCAGACGACGATGCGGCCATGCGCGTTCATTAGCCCGTAGACAATGTGCTGTACGGGACCGCCGGTGTTCTCGAAATACAGGTCGACACCATCGGGCACGGCCGCCCTGAGTTGCTTCGCGAGGTCGTCCGACTTGTAGTTGATTGCCGCGTCGAAACCGAGTTCGTCGGTAAGCCAGCGGCATTTATCGTCGCTGCCTGCGGTTCCCACGACCCTCAGCCCTTCGGCTTTCGCAATCTGGCCGACCATCGAACCGACAGAGCCCGCGGCACCCGACACGACGAGCGTTTCGCCGGCTTGCGGCTTGCCGATCACGACGAGGCCCTGGTAGGCGGTAAGCCCTGGCAGCGACAGCACGCACAGCACAGCTTCCTCCGAAACTCCGGGCGGCAGCTTCTGCAGGCCCTGGCCGTTGCTGACCGCATACTCGGTCCAGCCGATCATGCCGACGACGCGATCGCCGGCGGCATACTGCTCGTGCTTCGACTCCACGACCTGCGCAACGCCGCTGGAGCGCATGATTTCGCCGAGCTCGACGGGCGGGATGTAACTCTCGCGGTCTTCCATCATCCAGCCTTTCATCGCCGGATCGAGCGACATATGCGTCTGCTTCAGCAGCAGCTGCCCGTCCTCGAGTTCCGGCGTTTCGAGGGTGACGACCTCGAACAGGTCGGGCGTAATCTGGAGCTGGGGTCGCTTGACGAGCTTCACGGCTTTGTAGTGCATGGCGCGGCGTATCCTTGGGCTGGCGGTCGGGTCCGTCAGTCTACAGGACGGCGGAACACGAGGAAGTGTTGCTGCGGCAGGAACGTCTCGTTGCGCACGAATTCGAGGCCGATCGCCTGCATTTCCTTGCGCGCCTGCGCTTCGCTCATCTTGTGCAAACGCTTGATCGGCACCGTCGGATCCTCCGCGCGATACTCGATGAGCACCAGCAGCCCGCCCGGCGTCAACGCCTTTGCTATTGCCTCGCCCATTTCGCGCGGATGCGAGAACTCGTGGTAGGAATCGACGATGAAGACGAGGTCCACGCCGGCCTCGGGCAGCATCGGGTCAAGCTCGGTCCCCAGGACCGGCTCTACGTTCTGCGGCGCGCCCGCGGCGATCCGCTGCTCGATGATCGCGAGCATCTCGGGCTGGATGTCGACGGCCAGGACCTTGCCGCCCGGCACGCGCAGGGCGACGGGAAAACTGAAATAGCCGGTGCCTGCGCCGATGTCGGCGACGACGCTGTCCTCGCGGAGCGGCAGCGCATCGACGAGCAGATCGGTGCGCTCCTCGCGTTCCCGCTCGGGCCGCTCGAGCCAGGCAGCCCCGAGGTGACCCATCACGTGGGATATCTCGCGGCCCATGTAGTACTTGCCGATGCCGTCGCGGCTGGCCGTGCCGAGGCGGTATTCCGTCGAGTCGCCGTTGCTCGCCGCACAGGCGACCAGCGTAAGCGCACCCAGGAGGCACGCAAAAAGCGCGTTGATAATTCTCTTGTCGATCATCGCGTCTATAATGCCGATACTGTGGCAAACAACAATAATGGAGACACGACCATGCGATCCATCTTCCTGGGGATCTTGGCCCTGCAGTTCGCGGCACTGGCGCACGCGGCACAAATCGAAACGACGACGACGGAGAATGGCGTGCTCACCCGCTGGTCGATCACGACCGTCGGCGACGGCAAGAAGATTCGAATCGATGAGGGTGGTTTCAACGCCACCGGCGTGGCGTCGGCCACGGCTGCTGCCGGCACCGGAGGCGTCGATGTCTCCTATGAGAAGGGACCTGTGCGGGACACGATGATCTTCGATCCGGACAACGGCGAAATGATGTCGGTGGAAGGCAAGATCTGTCGCGTGCTGTCGAGCAAGTCGGCGCCGCCGCCCGGCATGGAATTCATGAACAGCCCCGAGATGCAGGCACACCAGCAGGAGATGGCCAAGGCGATGGCCGGGCGCGACAAAAAGGTAGCCGAGGCGATTGCCCAGATGAAAGCGAGCGGCGCTTCGCAGGCGCAGATCGACGCAATGAGCAAGGTGCTCGGCGGCTTCGACATGGCCACGGCTCCGCCGAACAAGAAAGCCCTCGAAGTCGAGCGCGTCGACAGGAACGTCTCGGTCGGCGAGTTCAGGGCTGACGTCTACCTCGCAAGAACTGCCGGCGGCGTGGACAAATATCGCTTCTACATGGCTGACGTCGGTGATATTCCCGGCGGACAGGACGTTCGCGATGGCATGGTGGGCATGATGGAGACGTTCGCCGAGCTGATGAAACAGTGGGGCGTCGGCGGTGTCATGGACGAGGCGATCGTCACCATCATGACGGGGCCGGACTTCGCCGGGAAGTACCCGGTTGCCATCGACGATCTGCAGCACAATACGCACACCGAGGTCGTCAGCGCGAGGGCGAGCGCCGGCAATGTCGATTTCTCACCGGACTGCGAGAAACGCGACATGATGAGCAACTAGTACTCGCTACCCGTGCGCGACACCGATTCGTAACAACAACGCGCAACAATGGGCTCGGTTGTCCCGTAAAAAAGCAGAAAAGGAACTCTCTATGCGCCGCATGATCTTGCTGGCAATGGCCAGCTCACTGTTTGCGCCTGCCGCCTTCGCGCAGGTCTTCGTCAACGAGCTGCACTACGACAACTCGGGAACCGATTCCGGCGAGGCCATCGAGCTGGCAGGACCGGCCGGCACCGACCTCAGTGGCTGGAGCATCGTTCTTTATAACGGCAGCACCGGCGCGAGCTACGACACCACGACGCTGAACGGGACAATAGCCGAGCAGCAGGGCGGGCTGGGCACGGTCGTCGTCAGCTACCCGACCAACGGGATCCAGAACGGCGCCCCGGACGGCATCGCGCTCGTCGACGCCGGCGGTAACGTCGTGCAGTTCCTGAGCTACGAGGGCGTGTTTACCGCTGCCGGCGGGCCGGCCGATGGCATGACCAGTATCGACATCGGCGTCAGCGAGTCGAGCAGCACGGCCGCCGGCGAGTCCCTGCAATTGACGGGGTCCGGCAGTTTCGCGTCCGATTTCACCTGGGCGCAGGCACAGCCCGATACCTTCGGCGCGGTCAACACGGGGCAGACCTTCGGTGGCGGCGAGCCCGCGGAACCCCTGCTGGTCATCAACGAAATCGACTACGACCAGCCGGGAACCGACGCGGCCGAATTCGTCGAGCTCAAGAACGCCGGCGCCGTGCCGGTCGATCTCGGCAACTACTCGATCGAGCTCGTCAACGGCAGCGGCGGGGGCGCCGCAATCTACAACACGATTGCCTTGCCCCCGACAACGCTTTCACCCGGCGCTTACTTCGTCGTATGCGCAAATCCGGCAAACACCGCGAACTGCAATCTCGACGCAGGCCCGGACACGGACTTCATCCAGAACGGCGCGCCCGATGCGGTGGCGCTGCTGCTCGGCACGCAAATCGTTGACGTAGTCTCCTACGAGGGCAACACGGCAGCACCGTACACCGAGGGTTCGGGCAGCGGCCTCGCCGATGCCTCGTCGGGACCGTTCCAGGGCATATCGCGATTCCCGGACGGCGTCGATTCGGACACCAACAACGTCGACCTGAGCCTGCGCTGCATAACGCCGGGAGACGAGAACACGTCGGCAAGCACGGCCTGCCCCGATCCGCTGGCCGGGCCGCCGGTCATCATCAACGAGATTCATGCCGATCCCGCGAGTGGCGGTGCCGGCGATGCGAACAACGACGGTAGCCGCGATTCGTCCGAAGACGAATTCGTCGAGATCGTCAACGTCAGCGGCGGACCAATCGACATTTCCGATTGGACGATTTCCGATGCCGTGGGCGTCCGGCATGCCTTCCCGGCCGGTACCGTGCTGGCCGATCAGTGTGGCATCGTAGTGTTCGGCGGCGGCGCACCGGGCGGCGCGTTCGGCGGCGCCATCGTACAGACGGCGAGCGGTGGTTTCCTGGGATTCAACAACGGCGGCGACACGGTCACCATCAACGACGGCAACAGCGATATCGTATCCGTCGCTTACGGGAGCGAAGGCGGCAACGACCAGTCGCTGACCCTCGATCCGGACGTCACCGGCGCGCCTCCGCTCGTACGCCATACTACGGCCACCGGATCCAGCGGTGCGCGATTCTCACCCGGAGAACGAGTCGACGGGTCGCTGTTTGCGGGCTGCGAGTTGCCCGTAGTCGGCCCGCTCGCGATCTATGAGATCCAGGGATCGGGGGCAACATCTCCGTTCCGGGGGCAGATCGTGCGAACACCGGGCAACGTGGTCACTGCGCTCGCGTCGAACGGCTTTTTCATGCAGACGCCGACCGCGCTTTCCGACAACGACGTCGACACGTCGGACGGCATCTTTGTCTTTACCGACAGCGCGCCATCCGTCAACGTGGGCGATCTCATCGACGTCACCGCCGAAGTCATCGAATTCTTCGACTTCACCGAGCTCACGAGCCCGACGATCGTGCCCGTCGGTGCCGGTGCCGCACTGCCTGCACCCGTTCCGCTCGACGCGCATACGCCGAGCCCGAATCCGGCCGCGCCTTCGTGTGTCATCGAGTTCGAGTGCTACGAGGGAATGCGTGTCCAGGTGGAATCCGGCGCAGTGACAGGGCCGAACCAGCGCTTCGGCAGCGACCCGACGGCGGAGGTCACGATCACCGCGGCCGCGGAGCGCACGTTCCGCGAACCGGGTCTCGAGTTTCCCGGTGAACCCGGGCTGCCGGTCTGGGACGGCAACCCCGAAGTATTCGAACTCGATCCCGACAGGCTGGGCCTGCCGAACCAGGTCATCCCCGGCGGCTCGACGTTCGCGGCAATCGGTGTGATGGGCTACGAGTTCGGGGACTACGAGCTGTGGCCTACAGAGCTCGACGTCCACGAAGCGACCCTGCCGGATCCCGTGCGCCATCGCCGTCTGCTCGAAACGACGATCGGCAGCCTGAACCTGTTCCGGCTGTTCGACGACGTTGACGACCCACCGACCAGCAATGCCTTCGGCGAAACCATCGACGACTTCGTCGTGCCGACGGAGGAGTACCAGCGCCGCCTGACGAAGTTCGCGAACTACGTGGTCCACGGCATGCGGACGCCCGATATCATCGGCGTACAGGAAGTCGAGAGTCTCAAGGTGCTCGAGGATCTCGCCGGAGCGATCAACGCAATCGCGCCGTACGCCCGGTACCGGGCGCTGCTCGTCGAGGGCAACGACCTCGGCGGTATCGACGTCGGCTTTCTTTATCGCGAGTGGCGTGTCCTGTTCCCGCGCATCGAGCAGCTCGGCTTCGACGAAACCTACGTCGACCCGAATACGGGCGAACTGGACATCCTGCACGACCGGCCACCGCTGTTGCTCAAGGCCTGGAGCGGATGGTTCCTGCCGATCAACGTCATGGTGGTTCACAATCGCTCCCTTGGCGGCATCGAGAATCCTCGCGTCCAGGTCAAGCGCTTCGAGCAGGCGCAATCCATCGCACAGAAAGTCCAGGATATCCAGTCGCGCTCGCGCGCCGGGCTCGTCGTTATCGGCGATTTCAACGCGTTCGAATTCAGCGACGGCTATGTCGACGCAGTCGGGCACATCCGCGGCAGTTTCGATCCGGCCGATGCACGCCTGTCGGGCGAAGATCTCGTCGAACCGGACCTGATCAACCAGGTGACGTCGGTTGCCCGGGACGAGCGCTACTCGTTCATTTTCGAGGGCAACGCGCAGGTACTCGACCATGCACTGACCAGCAGCCGCCTGGACATGCGTGTACGTGGACTGGAATTCGCCCGCGGCAATGCCGATGCTGCGGTCGACCTGATCAACGACGAAACGACGCTGCTTCGCGCGTCCGATCACGACGGCCTCGTCCTCTACCTGTACTCGGGGTGGCTCCGACGGCACTAAGTCCACCGCATGCTGTCCACAATGCGTAGCATGTACAGACTAACGACAGGCCTGGTGGCCGTGGTGGCGACCATGTGCGGATGTTCAGACAGCGAACCGGTATTGCCGATTGCGGAGAAACGTCCCGTGACGCTGGAACAGCACGGGCACGCGCGCATCGACGAGTACTTCTGGCTCAACGAGCGAGACAATCCGGATGTCATTCGCTATCTCGAGGCCGAGAACGAGTATGCGGAGGCCGCGCTCGCCAAAACGGAAGGTTTACGTGCCCGCCTCGTCGACGAGATGCGCGCACGGATCAAGGAAGACGACTCGACAGCGCCCTACCGGGTCGGCGACTACTACTACTATCTTCGGTATGAAGCCGGCAAGGACTATCCGATCCATGCGCGGCGCAAGGGATCGCTCGACGCCGACGAAGAAATCATCCTCGACGTCAATGCGCTCGCCGGTGACGAACCGTATTTTGCGGTGCGGGGCGTCGGCGTCAGTCCCGACCACAAGACGCTGGCTTATGGCGTGGACACTCGCGGTCGCAGGTTTTACGACTTCCGCTTTGTCGACCTGGAAACGGGTGAGTATCTCGATACCGCGATCGACGACATCACGACCAACGTCGTTTGGGCCAACGACAGCCAGACCGTTGTTTACACGCGCCAGGATCCGGACACCCTGCGCTGGAACCAGGTGTACGCTCGCAACCTCGAAAGCGGCGAAGAGTCCCTGCTTTACGAGGAGACGGACGAGACCTTCTATGTTTTCGCCTACAAGTCGCTGTCTGACAGGTACATATATCTACAGAGCGGCAGCACGCTCGCTACCGAGGTGCGCTACGTACCGGCTGACGATCCGCTGGGCGAGATCTCCGTTTTCCTGCCGCGCG
>JAAUXY010153825.1_pt1 | contig 18960 bp, 12 predicted proteins | sample 7278121 | NCBI WGS metagenome assembly JAAUXY01 (sample SAMN14350117, study PRJNA611818) | marine sediment metagenome | isolation source: surface marine sediment (1.8m) | place: French Polynesia: Moorea | collected 2018-08 | reverse complement strand
GGGCCGGTCGTGTCGTGCTGGTGACCCCGACTCAGGCACTGCTGCTCTATTTGCACAAATTCGGCGAAGACTTGCATTCCAGTCTTGCGGACGAGCTGGTGGACCTGGTGTGGGAACAACCGGCGAATCTCGACAAGATCCAGGATTGGGCTCAAGCCGCCGGGCACGGGCAAGCTTTCTCGAAGCTGCGAGGAGGTTTGGCCAAGGCTCAAGCCGAGGGTATCGAGCTCCGGCGCCTCCGACGTTTTCGCTCGCGACTGCCTCGGTAGAGGCTTGCATCCGGCGCCCAAGCGCACATCCGAGCGGCCGAGGCCGTCGAACTTTCTGTCGTACCAACAGGAGATTCCTCATGACAAACGTTAACGATACCCCGCTTTATCTGGTGCTCGGAGCCACCGGCGCAGTCGGTTCGGCGTTAGCCCGCAGGCTTGCTGAGCAAGGTGCCCATGTCGTCGTCGCTGGCCGGCGCCTCGATGCTCTCGAGGCACTGGCCGATGAGGTCGCCGGCGTGCCGTTCGAGCTTGACGCCCGTGATTTCGACCAAGTCGCGGATGCCTTCAACGAGGTCAAGCGCATTCCCGGCCGCTTCATCGGCGCTGTCAACTGCGTTGGCTCGATCCTCCTCAAGCCCGCCCACCTGACCAGCGCCGCCGAATTCGACGATACGATCGCGACCAATCTCACGTCCGCTTTCGCCACCGTCCGTTCGGCGGCTCGGGCGATGCGCCGACATGGCGGCTCGGTGGTGCTGGTCTCGTCGGCCGCGGCATCCATCGGCCTCGCCAACCACGAAGCGATCGCCGCCGCCAAGGCCGGCATCGAGGGCCTGGTGCGCGCGGCCGCGACCACCTACGCATCCGCCGGCATCCGGGTTAACGCGGTGGCTCCGGGCCTGGTCGATTCAGCCATGAGTCGCCGCATCATCGACAACCCAAAGGCCCTCGAAACGTCTTTGGCGCTCCATCCCCTCGGCCGAGTCGGACGTCCGGAAGAGATCGCCGCGCTGATCGACTGGTTCCTCGGCGAGGAGAGCGGCTGGGTGACCGGCCAGGTCTGGGGCGTCGACGGTGGCCTGGCGACGCTCAAGGCGCGGCAGGCCCCAAGCTCGAACCTTCAGCCCGGCTTGCGGCCCAGCCCATCCGCTCGGGAACCCCTCGCGTTGGGCGCCTGACAACCCTGCTCTTTCGAGAATCGAGTCCTATGCCTACCTCGCGCCCCCTGATCCTGCTCACCGGCGCCACCGGTTATGTCGGCGGGCGCTTGCTGAAATCGCTACGCGAGGCCGGTCATCGCATCCGCTGCCTGGCTCGACGACCCGAATACCTGGCCTCCCAGGTCGATCCGGAAGTCGAAGTGGTTCAAGGCGACGTGCTCGGCCGCGACAGCCTCATGCGAGCGCTCGAAGGCGTCGACGTCGCCTATTACCTGGTCCACTCGATGGGCCAGGGCAAAGGCTTCGAAGCCACCGATCGTCAGGCGGCGCGTAACTTCGGGGAAGCGGCTCAAAAGACGGGCGTCAAGCGTCTGATCTATCTCGGAGGGCTGGGCGGTAACGATGAGGACCTATCGCCTCATCTGCGCAGCCGTCACGAGGTCGGAGAGATCTTGAGGGCGTCGGGAGTCCAGGTTCTCGAGCTCCGAGCGTCCGTGGTCCTGGGCTCGGGCAGTCTGTCGTTTGAGATGCTGCGGGCCCTGGTCGAACGTCTTCCAGTCATGGTCACGCCGCGCTGGGTCAAGGTGCTAGCCCAGCCGATCGCCATCGCCGACCTGCTGCAATATCTGACCGCGGCTCTGGATCTCGATCTGGACCAAAGCCAGATCTTCGAAATCGGTGGCGCCGATCAGGTGTCCTACGGCGACATGATGCGCGAATATGCGCGCCTCCGCGGGCTTCGCCGGCTGATGATTCCGGTTCCGGTGCTGACGCCGAAGCTCTCAAGCCTGTGGCTAGGACTGGTGACGCCACTCTATGCCCGCGTCGGGCGCAAGCTGGTTGAAAGCATATGCCACCCGACGATCGTCAGAGACGCCACGGCTCGTGAAGTCATCGGTATACGCCCGCGATCCTGTCGCCAGGCGCTTGAAGAAGCCTTGCGCAACGAGGACCAAGAGCTCGCGACAACCCGCTGGTCTGACGCTTTGTCGGCGGCTGGGGATGACCCGGGATGGGGCGGTGAGCGCGTCGGCAGCCGCCTGGTCGATTCGCGCTGTGTCGACGTCACGGCGTCGCCAGAAGCCGCATTCCGTCCGATCCAACGAATCGGAGGCCAGACCGGCTGGTATTACGCCAATTGGCTGTGGCGCTTGCGCGGCCTGGTCGATCTGCTGTTCGGCGGTGTCGGGATCCGTCGAGGGCGCCGCGATCCGGAAGAGCTGAGGGCCGGGGATACTCTCGATTGGTGGCGGGTCGAAGAGATTCGGCCGGCCGAGTGCCTACGGCTGGTCGCTGAGATGAAGGTCCCGGGCCGCGCCTGGCTCGAATTCAAGGTTCGTCCGAACGGCAACACCACGACCATTCGCCAGACTGCCATTTTCGATTCTTCGGGTCTGTTGGGACTGCTTTATTGGTACGGCATCTATCCGTTGCACGCCCTGGTTTTTCGCGGCATGCTGCACAACATCGCTCGTCTGGCAGAGGCTCAAGAAGCCAGAAATTTGACCCACAGAACCGACAACTCCTGGCAAGCCGCAGTCGGGCGCGAGCATCGTGCCACCAGATCGAGAACCGGCTGATGAAGAGACGGCCGCGTCCGGGCTGGTCAATCCTGCTCCTGACGGTCGGCATTCTGATGCCTACGACCAGCGCACAGAGTGGAGAATCTGCTGTGGCGGCCGAACACGTCGTCTTCGACTTCGGATCAACCGACGACCCGTGGCCGAGCATTGATGATCCGGTTATGGGAGGCCTTTCGCGCAGCCGCATGCGCATCGAGGACGGTCTCGCCATATTTGAGGGGATCGTCTCCCTGGAGCGTGGTGGCGGCTTCGCCTCGCTGCGCTCACGACCCGCGGTGCACCGCCTCGAAGGCTTCGACGGCATCGCCCTGCGGCTGCGCGGCGACGGCAAGACCTACGGCGTTCGCCTACGCACCAGCTCGCGCTTCGACGGCGTCAGCTATCAGACGAAAGTGAAGACCAAGGCGGGACGTTGGATCAAGGTCCGATTACCCTGGTCGTCTTTCCAGCCGGTCTTTCGTGGCCGGCAAGTCAGAGGTTATCCGGCACTGGATGCCGGAGCGATCAGAACTTTCGGGTTCATCATCTCCGACAAGCAGGACGGCCCTTTCCGACTGGAGATCGATCGGATCGAAGCCTACCGTCAGGAGTAGATTTAACTCAGAAGGCGATTTCCTGCTGGCGGCCAGCACTGAACTCAGCGATGTATGCCTTGGCGTCGAGCTTGCGGCGGGTGCTGTCGGAGCTCATGAAGCGAATCTTGCCGAAAATCGGCCGCTCGGGTCCCCAAGCACGATCGTAGCGGCCCAGGCACCAGAAGATGCCGCTGTAGGAATTCGGGTTGCGACCGTCGACGGCGTACTTGTTGTTGAGCTCGATCATCACCGCCAGGGCGTCGCGCGGCGTCTCGGACCACTCGAGAATCTTTTTGCCCCACAGCATCCGCAGATAGCTGTGGATTCGGCCGTCGCGCACCAGCTCTCGCTGGGCGGCGTTCCAGAGCTCATCGTAGGTGGCAGCGGCCTCGAATTCCTCGAGCGTGTAGACATACTCCCGGGAATCCGCTTGATGTTCCTCCAGGCTCTTCTGAGCCCACGCCGGCAAGGACTCGTAGCGATCGTAGTCGTCGCGCTGCCAGCTCATGTTGTACCCCAGCTCTCTCCAGGTCAGAAGCTCGTCGAGGAAAGACTCCGCCGGTTCGCTCATGCCCCACCAGCCGCTCCGGGCAGCCGTCGCCTTGTGGAACACCTGGCCCGGATTCCATTGCTCGCGTTCAGCGACGGCACTGAAAATCTGATGGGACGAAATATGACCGAAGTGCAGATAGGGGGAGAGCTCGCTAGTCGCCCGCTCGGTGACATCCCGACGCCCCTCGGTGTAACGCCCTAAACGGCGGTCCAGGAAGCGATGCAGCGCCTCGTCGGCAGCGATCGAGCCGCCGGCGTAAGAGACCGGCGACACCGAGTGGTCGATCGGTAACTCGGCTAAAGAGCAGGTGTCGCTCAGACTTTCCAGGTCCGCAGGCGGCCAGCGACGGACGACGTCCGCCGGCAACTGCTCGAGCAAGGGAATGGTGGCGCGGGCCAGCGGATTCTTGCGCGGCATCTCGTCGAAATGCTGAGGCAAGGTCTTCTGCAGAAAGCGCCGGAAGTCGACCGCGCGCAGAAAGACTCGATCAGTGGCCCGCAGTGGAAGCAGTCCATTGGAGTCAACACTCTCGAGGCGCACCTTCAGGCGCTCGGCGGCGGCGGCCACCATCCGAGGTAGAAAGAAGCAAGGGAAATCGTCAGTGACCACAACCGCCGCGCGGCGAGCGAGGCTTTCCAATAAGCCCTTGCCGCCATTCTGACGACGCTCGATGTAGGGGTAGTAGGTGGCCCGCGTCCGCTCCAGGTGGTCGGCGTTGGCGGCCATGCCTTGCAGCACGAAGCGGTGCAAGCGATCCGAAGCCCAGGGATAGTCGCAGCGCAGCGCCTCGAGCACCAGCAGCGGCTTACCGAGGGCTCGGGCCCAATCCGCGGCTCGTTCGAGGCCGAAGTTCCACCTGGTGCGGCGGGCGGCAATCATCCAGTAGAGGACGTAGTCTCCGTCGTCATGGATCGGGGCCCGGTTGCAGTTCTGGACGCGCAGCGGTGGCACTGTCGAATTCATAGCGCACATTCCGTTTCGTCAGGTAGATCAGTATCTCCATGCAACACCCACGAAGTTTCGCCCTCCTGCCAAAGTCGGATGAGCAAGTCGTAGCCGAGCGTCACGAGTCTTGGGCACCCGGTTGCAGGCGAAGGTCTATGCGACGAGCTCAGGCTCATTCGTGAACTTCCTGAAAGAAGCCCTGGATCAACACCATGCGACCCACTACATGTGGCTCCTGGGGATTCCGCTGGAGGCGATCCATGCCCTTTCCGCGTCTTGGGCGCCGCCCGAGAATCCCTGCCCGTGTCCGGAAGACTGACCGGTCAATCCGGGTGAGAGCCTGTCGGTAGGATCCGGGGCCGGTCTCCCAGGACTCCCTGGTAGTCGGAGTGGGCAGCCAGCGCCTCCTCCTCGACCCGGATCCGAGTGCGCAACACCAGGGCATTGCCGACAGAAAAGGCGATCGCCGTCCACCATGCGGTGTGGACCAACGGCAATGCCGCGACTTCGACGATCACTGCCAGATAGTTGGGGTGGCGGAGCCAGCGATAGGGTCCCTTGGCTACCGGCGGTTCGCCGGGCACGACGAAGACTCGGGTCGTCCAGCGATCACCGAGGCTGGCGATCGCCCAATAGCGCAGCGCCATCGTCCCGACGACGGCCAGGAACATGGCTCCGCCGAGGGCCGGAATGAAAGGCCGATCAAAGCCGAAGACTTCGAGCGGCGCGGCGGCGAGCAGACCGGTATGGAGCAGTGCCATCGGCAGAAAGTGAGCCCTGCCCACCTCAAATCCACCGCGGGCCCGCAGCTTCTTGGCGTTGCGCTCGGTGATCACCAGCTCGAGCAGCCGCTCGACGACCACCAGACCGATCAGACCGAGAAAAAGCCAGCGAGTATCAGCCATCGTCACCAGCGCAGCAATACCAGCTCCGAGCAGAAGCCCGGGCCCATGGCGGTGATCATGCCGTAGCTTCCCGGGGGTGGCCTGTGCTCTGCCATGGTCTCCTGAAGGACCAGCAAAACCGACGTCGAGGACAGGTTGCCCACCTCGCGCAGGCTCCTCCAGGTGACGGCCAGGGCGTCTGAGTCGAGCTCCAACGCTTCTTCCATGGCCTGCAATACCTTGGGGCCGCCGGGATGACAGACCCAGGAAGCGATGTCGTCCCGGCTGAGATCGTGATCTACCAAGAAGCGGTCGACGTCACGACGCAGATTATCGGTCACCATCCGCGGCACGTCGGCTGAAAGCACGATGCCGAAGCCGCGCTCTGAAACGTCCCAGCCCATGACTTGTTCGGTGTCGGGATAAAACACCGAACGGGTGGCGAGCACCTGAGGTCCGCTCGACGGCAAGGCGTCGCCGGTGACGACGACCGCCGCCGCGCCGTCGCCGAACAGGCCAGTGGCGATCAGATTGGGAATCGATAGGTCGTGGCGCTGCAGAGTCAATGAGCACAGCTCGACCGACAGGAGTACCGCGGCGTGGTCGGGATAGGCGCGCACATAGTCGGCGGCCCGCGAGATGCCCGCGGCGCCAGCGACGCATCCGAGACCGAAGATCGGCAAGCGCCGTACGCCGGGCGATAGATCGAGCCGGTTCATCAAGCGCGCATCGAGCGAGGGCGTGGCGACTCCGGTCACCGTCACGGTGATCAGGGCTTCCACGTCGCCTACGCTCAGGCCGGCACGATCCAAAGCGTCCCGAACCGCCGCCGCGCCGACATCCTGGGCGACCCGGATCCAGGCGTCATTGGCCTGCCCCCAGGTTTCCAGCCGGTCGTACTCCTCGATCGGCAGGGCCAGATGGCGACCGCCAACCAGGACGTTACGATGCAGGCGGTCCAGGCGAGCTGGATTGTGATGCTCTCTGGCCCACTCCGCCTTCAACGCTGAGAGCAGCTCACTTTGATCGTAATAGTGAGGCGGGAACGCCTTGCCGACCGATGAAATATGCACGATGTTGGAGCTCCGAGTCGTCAGCCGCGATCAGCGTCTCTGCCGGTCCTGACAGCCTCGGCGACGCTCGAATCTTCAGTCTCTTGTGTCTCTACGACCGGTTCCGTGTCCGGGTCGGCTTCCGGTTCGGGAACTTGCACTGTCTCAGAAGCTTCCGACTGCTCATCGGCGACTGCTTCCGCGGCGGGTTCTGGGGCCTCTGGCTCCGACACTGACGGTGCTTCCGGCTCTTCAGCCTCGACGTCGCCGGCATCGTCCGGCGTGACTTCATCCGGAGAGACTTCGCCTGCCGAGCTCTCATCCGGCGCTTCCTCAACATCCCGTGCAGAAGATTCGTCCTTGGCGACTGGCTCGTTGTTTACCCTGTCCGGCACCGTTTGCGCCGCGACCGCTACGACCTGGCTCTCCTCGGCGTCCGACGTCCATGACGCCAACCCCGAACGTCGCGCCAGGATCGCGAGGCTCAGCCCGCAGACGGAATAGAGCACCCACCAACCGAAAGCCAGCTTCCACCATGGATCCTGGGGTTGCCGGGCGGCAACCACGATGGTGATCACCAGCAGTGGCCCGCGGAATACCCAGGCCACCCATCCCGCGACCAGCCCGTCGAGCCACCAGGCTCCGAAACGGCCCTGAGCCAACAAAAACAGTGCGATCAGTCCGCTGGCTTCGACCAACCAGGTACCGAGCACCAGCTGACCCGGCACCCGCGGCTGCTCGAAGAGAGCCAGCCGGATGACCGAACCACTCCTCGGCTCGGCGTCGAGCAGTTCGACCGTAAAGCCGAACAGCGCCAGCAGAAGAATCAGCAGCGGGACCGCGTAGGCGATGAAGCGAAGCACGGCTCGATGGTAGCGGAGTCGCGCTGGAGAGCCAAATTTACCCAGTACGAAAGCTGACGGAGCGTCAGGCTCGGATCAACGGGCCGGCATTTCGATCGACTCGCCATCGAGTCCGTCGAGCGCCAACGTGCCCGTGGCTAGCGGATCGAGCCAATCGCTGAGACGGGTACCCGCGCGTCCATTGCCGGTCCAAGCCTCGGAAAATCGCCCGAACCAGTCTGCTCGGGAGTCGCCACAAGCCGCGTATCCGCCGTGGAGCACGCCCACGATCCGCTTGTCCTCGTTGAACAACGGCGCTCCCGACGAGCCTCCCTCCGTCGATCCCATGTCCCAATCGGCGATCCGGATGTGGGCTCCCGAACCGGCATCTACAAGGTCTTGTGGCTCGCTGCTGAGATGCAGCGTGGTCGTGGCGCGGTCGAAGTCGAAGCTGATGCTCTTGTGGTCGGCGTTTGGATGGTGGATGACAGTCGATCTCTCGGGATTGGCCCGAGATCGATCCCAGCCGGCGTAGAAAACCCCGAACGACGCCGGCGGATCATCAAGCTCCAGCAGGAGCGTGTCGGTTGGCCGGTGCGCGGCGCGCCAGATCGCACCGGTCTGAAATTCGTGGATCTGGGATCTTGCAGGCGCCGCCTCTTCGCCTGGCTCACTGGAGTCACAACCACCGCTCTGGTAGTTCCACAGAACCACGACCGAAGGCGCGTTGCGGGACGTGATGCTGCAATGGTTCGCGGTGATCATGAAAGGCCGCCCGTCGAGCGCCGTGTTGTTGACCAGGAAGCCGGTGCAGAAAGTCCTGCCATCGACCGAAAGCAAGGCCACGGATCGCGCCTGGTCGGCCCAAGGCTCGGCTTCTGAGCACGAGACGTCGCGATGACATCTCCCCGAGAGTGGGCCGGTCTCGCCGAAGCCGGCATAACCGTGGTGGACTCGGGTCAGCTCGAGCTCGAGCTCGTCCACCTGATCGATCGGCAACCTGAGCTCGAGGATCAAGTCGTCGGTCGCAATCGGCGGCGTCCAAAGTTGCCCGTGATCTTCGTTGTCGAGCTCCGTCCACGGCCCGACGCGCTGGCCGTCTGCCGAGATCAACTCGAGGCTGCCCCCGGCCGGCATGCGAAAGCGCGTGAATGCCAGGTTGAGCGATAGCGCGCCGCGAGAGACCAGCCGCAAGCGCCAACGGGCCGTCCCGTCGGGGCCGGCGACATCCCAAGTACCGGTGTCGCCGAACGGATCGATCTTGACCTCGATCGTAGCCGCATAGTGTGGCTGCTGACCGACAGCTACCCGCCGCTCGTCGGCTGCCAGCACTTCTTCAGGGTCGATCGCCGGCAGGATCATGGGTTCAAGATCACCCTGATCCAGTCTTCGCTCACCTTCCTTCGAACGATCCGCCGACGCGCGTTGGGCCGAACCCACCACTAGCAGCAGAAGAAGCAGAGCGGTTGTGAGTCGATGCATCGAAGGAGTCAAGGCCGAGGTGACAGGCGGGGCAAGGCAAAAGTTGCAGGAAGTTTATGCTAACACGCTCCGACCGGGTGTCGCCAAGCTGAAGCTGCTTGCTGGGTTAGACTGCCCGCCCGGAGGTACCAGTTGACGAATTCTCCCAGCACGATCACGGCAAAGAATCCAGGGCTTCCGACTGCCTTCAGGCCCAGCCACCGACCCGCGGTCTCGCTATGCACAGTCCCTTGAGTCGACTCCTGACTCTTCTGCTGCCCGTGTTGCTTCCGGCCTGTGGAACCCCTCAAGATCCACCCGACGCTCCAGCACAGCAGAAGATCAAGCGCGCCTGGTCTCTGGTCAGGATGCTCGGAGATGCCGATATCCGAGTGGGGTCGAAGAAGAGGAAAGCGGGACCTTCAAAGGAGGTAAGGTTCAAGATCGGCCGCATCGGCGACATGCAGCGTTCCTCGATCGTCCAACGCGCGACGAGCGCCATCACTTATCGGGGCCTGAAGCTCGGCCGCAAGCCCGTGGCCCGTTTCTTCATCGCCGTCCACGACTGGGCGCCGGAGAGCGAAGGCATCGAGTTCAGCGTCTCGGTGACGTCCGCCGCTCAGGAGAAGCTCGTCTTCCAGCGCCATCTCGCGCCGGCAAAGAACCCGCGGGATCAAGGCTGGAGTCGGCAAGAAGTGTCTTTAGACGAGTTTTCCGGTCAAGAGGTGGACATCGTGCTGCGAGCCGATCTTGGAGAGGCTGCACAAGGCCGCCCCGGCCAAGCACCTCCCGGGCATGGGTACTGGGGAGAGCCGGAAATCCTGTCTGAGGCAACAAGCGCGAAATCTCTCCCCAACGTTGTTCTGGTTTCCCTCGATACCCTGCGGGCCGACTTTCTCGGTACCTATGGCCATCCGAATGAGATCAGCCAGCATATCGACGCGATCGCGGCTTCCGGCACTGTCTTCGACAAGTGCATCTCGCAATCATCCTGGACGAGACCCGCCCACTTTGCGATGCTGGCTTCGAGGTACCCCGGCTTTTCTATCCTTCAATATAACGAGAAGTACTGCCGTATCTCCACCGATGTCTTGACCCTTGCCGAGCTCCTGAAAGAAAACGATTACTTGACCGCCGCTTTCACGGGCGGTGGCTACATGGGCAGGAAGAGCGGCTTCGAGCAGGGATTCGACTATTATGTGAGTTATGGGCGCCGATTCGAGCCTAATCTACGCCCCGTCACCGATTGGCTCGAGGAGCATGCCGACTCTCGATTCTTCCTATTCCTCCACAACTACAATGCGCATAACCCTTACGATCCCCCGGATGACGCGAAAGCTCGGTTCGCCAATACTTCCCCAGCCGCCTGCGAGGGAGTCACTTTCAGCACCGAGGACTCGCTATCAGGGCGGATCTCCAGATGCCAGAAAGATCCGGACGTCGCGGCTTATATCAAAGGCATCTATGCCGCCGAGGTATTCCATGTCGACCGTTTGTTCGGTAGCGTCGTCTCCCACCTCAAGCGACTGGGTGTTTTCGAGGACACGATCTTTCTGATCACTTCCGACCATGGGGAAGGGTTATTCGATCACGGGGAGAGCAATCACGTGACGACCATGTATCAAGAGTTGATTCATGTCCCGCTGATACTTTCCGGGCCGGGAATCCCCGCGGACACACGTATCGAAGATACCGTTCAACTTCTCGACGTCGCCCCGACTCTGCTCGACTTGCTCGGCCTGGAGATTCCGAACGATTTCCAAGGCCGTAGTCTGGTCCCCCTGCTCCGAGGGCCCGCGTCCGCCCGGTCGAAGGCGTTTTCCGCGACATCGTGGGATCGATCGATGGCGTTCGCCGAGAGCAAACCGCACAGTTTCTCGGCGGCCGCCCTCGACGACGACAAGAAGCTGATCCGAAATCTCGGAGAGTCGGCCGACACCGCCGAGCTCTACGACATCCGCTCAGATCCCGGTGAGCTGCGCCAGCTCGAAGACAGCGTCCCCTGGCAAGAGGGTCTCGACGGAGCCCTCAACTCATGGTTGCGTACGCTGTCCCAACAGAACCAATGCGAGAACGTGGCGATGGATCCGACCACCATGGAAGAGTTGAAGGCGTTGGGATACCTGCAGTGATTCTAGTAGGGCCGAGGTTCATGCACCGTCAGTTTGTGGTGAAGTATGCGAGAGCGAGCAATAGACTAGACGGCTAGCTCGATCGCATCCAGAAACACCTATTCGCTACCTCAGAGGTCGCGCGGGTGGAGCGAGCACGGGCGAGGATGTCTGAGCGCTCAGGCGAATCGCTATGACGTAAACCGCCGGCTAACTCCGCTTACAGTTCCTCGCCGAGGATAAGGCGAGTTACGCAGCACCGCGCGCAGCCCGCCCGCGCGACCGGCCGGCTAGCGTTTCTGGACGGAAGCTAGCTCGGGCAGGTCTCGAAACAGCTCGAGTGCCTCGGGGTTGGCCAGGGCGTCGGCGTTCTTCACCGGGCGGCCGTGGACGACCTCTCGCACCGCCAGCTCGGTGATCTTGCCGGAGAGGGTGCGCGGAATGTCAGCGACCCTGATGATCTTCTTGGGCACGTGGTGCGGCGAGGCGCCAATCTTGATCTGCTGCCGGATACGGCCGCGCAGCTCGTCGTTCAGCTCGCATCCCTCGCGCAGGCGCACGAAGAGCACGATTCGCACGTCGTCGCCGACGTCCTGGCCGATCACGAGACTCTCGACGACTTCGTCGTTCTGCTCCACCTGCTGGTAGATCTCCGCGGTGCCGATACGCACGCCTCCGGGATTGAGGGTGGCGTCGGAACGACCGTGAATGATCATGCCACCGCGCTCGGTGATCTCGGCCCAGTCGCCGTGCCGCCAGATGTCCGGATAGTGATCGAAATAGGCACTGTGGTACTTCTCGCCATCCGGATCGTTCCAGAACTCGATCGGCATCGACGGAAACGGCCGCGTGCAGACCAGCTCTCCCTTCTCGCCAGTGACCGACCCTCCAGCGTCGTCGAAGACCTCGACGCTCATCCCCAAACCGCGGGTCTGAAGCTCGCCACGGTAGACCGGCGCGATCGGATTGCCGAGGGCAAAACAGGAGATCAGATCGGTGCCGCCCGAAATCGACGACAGGCAGAGATCTTCCTTGATCTGACGATAGACGAAATCATAGCTCTCCGGCGCCAGCGGCGAGCCGGTCGACAACATCGCCCGCAGCGCCGACAGATCGTGGCTCTGCCGGGGCTGGACCCCTTCCTTCTCGACCAGCGCCAAATACTTGGCGCTGGTGCCGAAGATCGTCATCCGCTCGCGCTCGGCGAGGTCGAACAGCATGTCGGCTCGGGGCTTCATCGGCGAGCCGTCGTAGAGCAGTACCGTAGCCCCCACCGCCAGGCTCGACACCAACCAGTTCCACATCATCCAGCCACAGGTGGTGAAGTAGAAGATTCGATCCTCGCGCCTCAAGTCGGTGTGCAACACCAACTCCTTGAGATGCTGGATCAAAGTGCCGCCGGCGCCGTGCACCATGCACTTGGGCAGCCCGGTGGTGCCGGAGGAGTACATGATGTAGAGCGGATGATCGAACGGCAATTGCGCGAATTCGATCGATTCCGCCGCGAAGTCGGCAAGGAAGTCATCCCAAGTGACGGCACGATCCGAAAGGGTAAGGTCAGGCGCCTCATCGAGGTAGGGCACCACCACGACCCGTTCAATGGTCGGGATCGCCTCGAGCACCTGGCGGACGCGCCCCAGGGAATCGAAAGGCTTGCCGCCGAATCGATAACCGTCGGCGGTGAACAGCACCTTGGGCGAGATCTGGCCAAAGCGGTCGAGGACGCCCTTCACCCCGAAGTCCGGGGAGCAGGATGACCACACCGCGCCAAGGCTGGTCGTCGCCAGCATCGCGACGATCGTCTGCGGTAGATTGGGCATGAATCCCGCCGCCCGATCGCCAGGACCGACACCCTGGCGTCGCAGCGCCTGCTGCAACCTCGACACCTCGGTGTACAACTCAGCGTAGCTATGCTCGCTCTGGCGCCCAGCCTCGTTCCAGAACACCAGGGCCGGTGAGTCGTCGCGATATCGCAGCAGGTTCTCGGCGAAGTTGAGCCGTGCGTCAGGAAACCACGTCGCCCCGCCCGGCCGGACCCCGGGCTCCTCGAGGCCATCGACCGTCGAGCTCGGCGGCCGGGATGCCTGGATGCCGCAGAAGCTCCAGACCTTGGCCCAAAACGCCGCCGGTTCGGCGACCGACCAGCTGTAGAGAGACGCATAGTCGGTGACCGCGGGCTCCTCTAGGCCTACCTCAGCCAGAAATGCACTCATATTGGCCGCGCCCACGCGCTCCGGTGACGGCTGCCAGACAGGTTTGTCGTTCTCGCTTGGGGCTTGGATCATTGACCGAGGATACCATCGCCCCTCTGCGTGAACGGCCATGCTACGATCCCCCGGTTCCCGAGCATGACCATGGACTTCGAGGAGAACTCCCGCCTGCGATGGCTGCTGCCCCTGGCCGGCGGCGCCCTCGCCCTGTTGTTGCTCGACACCGCTCGCAGCGAGCTGATGGGCGGGCTCGAAATCGACTTCGGAAGAACGCTCAACTTGCCGGGCACCGGCCACGCGCGCTATTTGGCGCTGTGGCTGTTCTACGCTTCGCTGGCGGCGGCCAGCATGACGCTGGGCCTCGCCCGCCTGGCGGGAGAGGGGCGAGCGCCTAATGGAGAAGGGCTGTCGCAACGTCTCGTGACCGCTTGGAACGCGGCTAGCGACCGGCGTTGGATCGTGGTCACCAGTTTTCTCGCGTTCCTGATTCCGGTGACGCTGCGTGTCTTCTTGCTCGGAGGCGCCCCTCTCACCGACGACGAGTCCGCCTACCGTTTCATGGCCGAGGTTTTAGCGTCGGGCAAGGTCTATGCCGATTCACCACCCTTGAAGCTGTTCTTCGACAACCGCTTCATGATCAACGACGGCAAGCTCTACGCCCACTACTTCGTCGGCTGGCCGGCGCTCCAGGCCCCGGGAGTCTGGCTGGGCGTGGCCGGACTCATGAACGCCGTCTATTCCGCCCTGACCGTTCCGGCCCTCTACGTCGTGCTGCGTCGGCTCACCGGCAGCAGCTGGGCGCGACTCGGCGCGGTGCTCTTCCTGACCTCACCGATGCTGATGGTCGCGGCGGCGACCGAGACCGCCCACACCAGCTGCGTCGCCGCGCTGGCCTGGTTCACCCTGTTTTGCATCAAAGCCCGCGAAGGCGCGCCGTGGTGGACGCATAGCGCCGCCGCCCTACTGTTTAGCGTCGCCTTCTTCATCCGACCGATCTCGGCACTGGGTATCGGGCTGCCATTCCTGATCTGGTGGTTAGTCAGCCTCCGTGGCTCCGCGTCGGCAACCCGTCACTTCGTCGCCTTCGCGCTGCCGGCTACGGGGATGGCCGCGCTCTTCCTCACCGTCAACAAACTCCAGACCGGTTCTTTCTTCGAGGTGGCCTACCAGCGCGCCTTCACCTATGCCCAGGAGAACGACTTCCGTTTCTCCCTCTGGCCCGAGAACATGAAAGGCGATTCCTTCGCCGAGCTCGGCTTCGGCGGGGTGCGGCGCTCACTTTCGGTCCTCTCCGCCGCGCTTTTCCGACTCAATGTCAGTTTTCTGGGATGGCCCTGCTCTGTCCTCTTCGCGCTATTCGCCGGGCGCGGTAAGATCCGCGGCGTCCTCGGGCTATCGATCCTCTCTTTCCTGGTACTCCACTTCTTCACCAACAATGTCGGCATCGACACCTTCGCGCCCATGCACTACTTCGAGCTGGCATGGCCGCTGCTCGTCCTGAGCGTATGCGGCATCGCCAAGCTCACCCGGGTGCTCGCCGACTTCGAGGCCGTCAGACCCGACCGATGGCAAGCCAGGATCTCGACGCTGCCCGCCGCAGCCGTCTGCGCGCTGGTGATCACCAGCTGCCTGAGCTACGTGCCGGTACGCTTCGCCGCGATCAGCCGCATCGCCGACAATGTCGCGATTCCCTGGCGGGCGCATCGCGAGGCCGGTCTGGGTCGCAGCGTCATCTTTGCGCCCGAGCCGTTTATTCTCTACTGCGGGAGCCGCCCGGCGACCGGCTGGGTTTTCGTGCGTCCCAACAACGATCCAAAACTGCAAAACGACATCCTGTGGGTCAACCATTTGAGCATCGAGAAGAATCGGCTGCTCATGCGCTCGTTCCCGGACAGGGAAGGCTACGTGATGGCGTGGGACCAGGCGTGCAAAGTTGTCTTCATTCCTCTCGACCGACTGACGCCGGGGTCGTTCCCCGACGCGCCGGTCAGCGGAATCGACGCTGTTGATCTCGAGACGTGAAGGGGTAGGTATGGCATCCAAGAAGCGAGTGGTGATCATCGGCGCCGGACCGGCGGGCCTGACCGCGGCCTATGAGCTGCTCCAGCAATCGGACATGGAGGTGCTGGTGCTCGAGCGCACCCAGCTGATGGGCGGCATCGCCTGCACCGTCAACTACAAGGGCAACCGGATCGACATCGGCGGCCACCGATTCTTCTCGAAGTCCGATCGGGTGATGAACTGGTGGCTCGACATCCTGCCGATACAGGCGACGGAGGATAGCGAGGCCGAGATCACCTACCACCGTAAATCCAGAACTGTCGCTACCGAAGCGGCCGGCCCGAACCCTAACGAAGTCGACGAGGTGATGTTGATCCGGCAGCGCAAGTCCCGGATCTACTACCTCAGGCAGTTTTTCAATTATCCGATCAATCTCAGCTTCGACACCCTGAGCAAGCTTGGATTGATGCGCACCATTCGCATCGGCTTGAGCTACATGAAGAGCACCCTGTTTCCGATCCGCAACCCGAAGAATCTGGAAGAGTTCTTCATCAAGCGGTTCGGCAAGGAGCTGTATTTGACCTTCTTCAAGTCCTACACCGAGAAGGTCTGGGGCACGAGCTGCCGCGACATCAGCGCCGAGTGGGGTGCGCAGCGAATCAAGGGACTCTCGGTCACCAAGGCGATCCTCCACTTCATCAAGCAAGCGCTACCCTCCCGCAAGTCCGGCGACATTTCCCAGAAGGGTGTCGAGACCTCGCTGATCGAGCAGTTCCTCTACCCCAAGCTCGGCCCGGGCCAGATGTGGGACGTGGTGGCAGAAAAGATCCGAAATCGAGGTGGGCAGATCAAGACCGGCTTCAACGTCGAACGTATCCTGACCGACGGTCAGCGGATCCGAGCGGTTGAAGCAACCGAGGCCGCGACCGGCGAAACCCACACCATCGAAGGCGACTACTTCTTCTCCACCATGGCGATCCAGAACCTGGTCCGCGGCCTCGACGCCGACGTGCCCGCCGGACTCCGGGAGATCTCAGACGGTCTGGTCTACCGCGACTTCGTGACCGTCGGCTTGTTGTGTAACGAGCTCAAGATCAAAGAGCTCGACAGCCGGGGTCGGCCCGGCCTGATCAGCGACAACTGGATCTACATTCAGGAACCCGACGTGCTGGTCGGCCGGCTCCAGGTCTTCAACAACTGGAGCCCTTACCTGGTCGCCGATCCGGACAAGGTGTGGCTCGGGCTGGAGTACTTCTGCAATCAGACCGACGATCTCTGGACCATGTCTGACGAAGAGCTCATCAAGCTCGGCGCCAAGGAACTCGACCACATCGAGATCATCGACCGCGACCAGGTCGTCGACGGCGTTGTCCTGAGAGTACCCAAGACCTACCCGGCCTACTTCGGCACCTATGATCGCTTCGATGAGCTACGCGACTACCTCGACGGCTTCGAGAACCTCTTCCTCGTCGGCCGCAACGGCATGCATCGCTACAACAACCAGGATCATTCGATGCTCACCGCCATGGTCGCGGTCGAGAACATTCTCGAAGGCCGAACCGACAAGAGCAATATGTGGGACGTCAACACCGAAGAGGAGTACCACGAGGAGAAGGACTCGGAGGGGGGCTGAGCTGGCGCCGGTGCCGACACCCCAGATGTGAAGACACAACAAATTTGTTGGCAACGAATTTGTTGGTAACGGCACCATTACCCAGGGCTGACGCCCTGGGCTACCGCATGTCGCCCTCCGGGCTTTCTTGAACCGACTCCTTTGCCTTTCGGCGGGCGGCATAAGCCTCTTTCAGATCGAGGAAACCCAGTCGCTCGGCGGTCGCGGGGATTCTCATCACTGGCCCTGAGCGCCGCTTGCGGGCCAGGAGTGCGCGGGCTTCCCGGCACTTGAGGAGCTCAGGCTCCTGAGTCGCCGGGTCGTAGCGGTGATACCAACACGTACGACCGCGGTAGCGTTTCAGCATCGCGGGCACAGAGCTGGCCGACCCGCGAGGCAGAGTGACGACCGGATCGCGATCACTGCGCGTGCGGAGCGGATAGGACCATACCCAGCCGAAACGCATCGACTCCCGCCAGTGGTTCTCGTGAATCAGGAGCGCCGGCGGCTCGATCTTCTCGAGCGCTGCTTCGACCGGGGCGTGGATGGTCGTCACCAGTCGGTTCAGACGGGCGACGTTCTCCCACAGGAAGCTGGTGGTGCCGACGGCGAAGTGCACCAGCAGAATCGCGCTGACCGCCCGCGGCCAGCGCTCAAGGGCGCGCACGATAGCATGCGCACCGACGATCGCTGCCGGCAGGAGTAGCTCGAAGTAGTAGATCGGCCCGGTGTCGGAAACGCCCGGCGAGTAGTAGAAGGCGTTGAAGAGGATCAACGCCGCGCCGCCCAGGAGCCAAAGGCGGGTGCCATCACGGGGCCGTCCAAGGACAAGCCAGGCGACGATCAGCCCGAGGCTGAGCGGCCAGCCCAGCCACCAGCCGTTGAAGCGGACGGCGGTCACCAGCAGGTTCTCCAGGGCAGTCCAAGGGGTGTGAACGAAGGCGACGCCGCCAACAAGACCGAAGCCGAAACGTTCGCCTGGCTCAATCAGGAACCACGGCAGCTTCAGGGCCGACCCGGTGAGGAGCCGGTTGTAGGCCGCGATCACCACCATCCAAAATGATGCGCTGGCGCTCAGGACGAGCGCCCCGAACCAGTACCGCCGCCGCACCAACCTGAGGAGCGTCGCCAGACCAATGACCAGCCCGATCGGGGCGACCACCTGCGGCCGTACCGCCAGCCCGAAGCCCAGAGCCATACCGGTCAAAGCGGCTCCGGCGATCGGCCGCTCGCGAGCCCACTGATAGCCGAGGCCGGCGAGGGTCAGGCAAGTGAAGGTCGTCGTGTGAGACAGGGCCAAAGCGTTGGTGAGGATGAACATCGGCGACACCGCGACCAGCAGGGTCGCCCAAGAGGCGACCCCGGCTGTGGTCTCGAAGCGCAGCGAGCGATGCCAGGCCCACAGCGCCAGCGGCGCTAGCAGCAGATGCAGCAGGGCCGGCCAACCGAGGATGGTGCCAGGCACCTGCACCAGAGGCTCGCCGAAAAGGTATTTGCCGGTGGCGCCGATCCGGGTCCATACAGTGAACACCTCCCGGCCCCACCGTGGCACTGTATCTTCCGCCAGTCGACCGCTGGCCAGAAGCTCGGCCTGCTGCCGATAGACCAACTCGTCGTCGACGATCGCGCGCCCCTCGAGGACCATGAACATCATCAGCGCGGTCAAGGCCAACGACACGCTGACAGCGCCGATCAACAGCCGACGGCGCACCTCCGCGTCTGGCGGCCGGAGCTGCCATCTCTTGGCGGCGGCATAAGCCAAGAGCAACAACGCCGGGCCGAGCAGAAAGATACGACCCAGGTGCCGCGCCAGTTGCTCGAAGGTGAAACCGCGCATCGCCGAGAACGGCAACGGCTCGGTCATGAATGGAAAGTAGGCAAACTCCTGCGGCCCTCGGGGCAAAAGTCCCTCAAGCCAGACGTAAAGTGCCAGGTAGACGAGGCCAGCACCCACCGCAAGGGCAGCCGGCCAGCTGGC
>JAAUXY010049948.1_pt1 | contig 18967 bp, 16 predicted proteins | sample 7278121 | NCBI WGS metagenome assembly JAAUXY01 (sample SAMN14350117, study PRJNA611818) | marine sediment metagenome | isolation source: surface marine sediment (1.8m) | place: French Polynesia: Moorea | collected 2018-08 | reverse complement strand
GCGCGAGCGCCTTCCCTCTTGGAAGGCTTCGCAAGTCGACCATAGCGCCGGGAAAGCGTCGTCACCCAATTAGGGCATAATTGGGACAAAGTTGAGCCTGTGGCATTTGCCACAAATACTCGTGGGGCATTTTTGTGACACTCTTGGGGCAGGCAGGCGCTTAACCACGCCCGAAGGCGGGCCGCAGGGGTACTGGACCAGGGTTAACGCCTCCCTCATTTGAGGTATGACGGCGTGATGAAGAAAAACAACCGTGAGTATCGTTTATTAGAAGTGTCGCCACCTCCGACCTGCAGTCATGACTCCAAGTTTTCATGTTTCTTCGAGAAAGACATCTTGAACTCCAAGCCTATCCAAGGCATTCTCGAAACGTCCAAGCGGGCGACGACGCGGCCAGCGGCAGGCATGTCTCCGGGCGGAGGCATGGATCGAGGCGGTCCAGCCAGGCAGTGTCGCCGTTCCAATTTGATGGAGATCAAGACCTTAACCCTAATTCTGGGAGATCTCGTCTATCGAAAAACCGGCGCCGGCCTCGCAGGCTGGCCGTAGAGAGCAGGAGGGGGCTCGCTCACCATGCCGGCTTTACCAGCCAAGACCGCCTCAAGACCCGGAAAGACGACGCCCAAGGCCGAGAAGACCCGAGATGAGAGTGCGCTCAGCTCGGTGCTCATCGGAGAGATCTACAAAGCGGCGTTCTTCCCGGACCTCTGGGCCGCAGTGCTATCGGGGACGACCGCGCTGCTGGACAGCACCAAGGCGCTGCTGTTCTTTTACGACGCCAAGGCGAACACCCGCCGCGTCCACAAGGCGCACGGCGTGGAGCCGACCTTCATCTCCACCTTCGAAGGCAAGCTGGCGCAGGACACGCCCTGGCTCGGCCGCGACGACGGCAGCGACTCCGCGGGCCCGGTGGCCGTCGGCGACTCGGCCGTCGCCGTCGAGCCGGCGGGGACTCCGAGCCTCTTCGCCGAGTTCCTGAGGCAGCAGAACGTCGGTCCGACCCTACACGCCTGTGTCGGCACCTTCGGCCAGGAGCAGCTTCATCTGACCGTCGCGCGCCCGGCGTCGGGCACGCCTTACTGCGAGGCCGAGCGCGAAGTCTGCCAGCAGGTCGTCGAGCACCTGCGCAACGCCCTGCACCTGAAGCGGGAGGCCGACCAGCACCAGGTGGTCGAACGGGGTGCGATGGAGGCGCTGAACCGCCTGGCGGTCGGGGTCGCCATGGTCGATTCGCGCGGCGAGATCTGCGCGACCAACACGGCCGCGGAAAGCATGCTCGCCTTGGGCGACGGCCTGCATTTCGATCTCGGCCAGACCGAGGTCTGCGTCGACGGCTGCCGAGGATCGCTGCGCACCGCGCTGGGCCGCCTCGAGTGGTGCCGCCAGAATCCGGACGCGTCCTGTCCGGCCCTCTTCGCGGTGCATCGACCGTCACGGGCCCGGCCCTACGCGGTCTTGGCCTGCCCGTTCCGCAGGTCGGACGAACTGCCGCTCGGCGAGCCCTTCTACCACCTGGTGTTCTTCTTCGACCCGGACCAGTCGCTCTGCGGCCACAGCGTCGATTTCCTGAAGCGCTACTACGACCTGACGCCCGCCGAAGCCCGGCTCGCCAAGCTGATCGCCGAAGGCGAGAGGCTCGACGGGATCGCCGAGCGGCTCGGCATCTCGGTGCACACCGCCAGGACACACCTGAAGCGGGTCTTCGAGAAGACCGGCGTCGAACGCCAGGCGGAACTGGTCCAGCTCATGTTCGGCTGTCTCGGGCTGATGCAGGACAACCTGGCGGCCATGGGCGGAAGCGCAGCGGCACCGGTCGACCCGGCCGCCTGAACGAGAAAGAGACCGGCGCTGGGCGGACTTACAGCAGCCTGCGTTCATTCGAACGCAGGCTGCTGTAAGTCCGCCCAGTGTTGTCGCAGCGACAGGCCAGGCAGTCGGTCAGGGAACTCTGTGCACAGGGCCCGCGGTTCGAAGACCGCGGGCCGCGGCCTTCCCGCTTTGGCCCGAATGCGACGTGGTGCCGGCATTGCCGGCGCCGCAAACCCTCAAAAAAACCACGGGTTTTTCGGCCCGTCCATCGAGCCCACAGGGCCGCCCCGCTTCGCCGCTCCGAAGCGCCTGGAGGACTCTGCGCGGCGGCCAGAGAGTTCGTCCGTAACATATCGTAACAATGAGTGATTTGGCTATCGGAGCCGCACGGGATAGTTCTAGCGTCACAAACGAATTCCACTTTGAGCACCGGACTGCAGCGCAGACCCCTCTTCTCAGTCTAGAGATCCTTCGGCCCGCCCTTGGCGGCATTGTCCGGTCACTTCGGATCGGGGAGCAGGTATTAGTGAATCCGACACCGACTTCTCACGGCAGCCTGGCACAGCGTCTGGGCGATTTCGAGACCTTGACCGAGGGCTTGGACTACGCGGCGCGCGGGACCACCGGCTGCAACTTCTACGCGCCGCGCGGCCATCTCCAAACCGTGCTCGGCTACGCCGAACTGCAGGCGCGCAGCCACGAGGTCGCGCTGCGGCTCTCGGCGCTCGGTCTCGAGCGCGGCTCCCGGGTCGCCATCCTGGCGGAGACCACGCCGGATTTCATGGCGTTCTTCTACGGCTGCCAGTACGCCGGCCTGGTTCCGGTGCCCTTGCCGCTGAGCATCAACCTCGGCGGCCACGAGGCCTACGTCCAGCGGCTGCGCGCCATGCTGAACGCCGCCAAGGTCTCGGCGGCGATCGCGTCCGAGGAGCTGATCACCCTGCTGCGCGAGGCCGGCACCGGCGTCGTCGCCGGCATGATCGGCACGCCCCAGGACTTCCTCGCTCTCGGCACCCGCGGCGGCGCGCTCGAGCCGCTGACCAAGGACGAGCCCTGCTACATGCAGTACTCCTCGGGCAGCACCAGCCTGCCGCGCGGGGTCCTGGTCACCCAGCGGGCGATCACCAACAACGCGCGGGGCATCGCACGGGACGGCCTGAAGCTGGTGCCGGAAGACCGGGCGGCCTCCTGGCTGCCGCTCTACCACGACATGGGCCTGGTCGGCTTCTGCATCGCGCCGATGATGTCCCAGGTTTCGATCGACTATATCGCGACCTCGTCCTTCGCGCGGCGGCCCCTGCTGTGGCTCAAGCTGATCTCGGAGGCCCAGAGCAGCATCGCCTTCAGCCCGACCTTCGGCTACGAGCTCTGCGTGCGCCGCGTGACCAACGGCCAGGCCAGCCAGTACGACCTCTCGAGCTGGCGAATCGCCGGCATCGGCGGCGAAATGGTGCGGCCCGAGGTCCTGCAGGCCTTTACCGACTGCTTCGCGCCCAGCGGCTTCGACGGCAAGGCCTTCCTGCCGAGCTACGGTCTGGCGGAATCCACCCTCGCGGTGACCTTCCCCAGGCTCGGCAGCGGCGTGCGCGTCGACCACGTCGACCGGGCCGCCTACGAGAGCCAGGCCGAGGCGCTTCCCAGCGAGCCCAAGAAGTCCAGCGGCTCCGCCTACCAGACCCGCGCGTTCGTGTTTTGCGGCACGGCGCTTCCCGGACACGAGATCGAGGTCCGGGGCACCTTGGGACAGGCGCTGCCGGACCGCAGGATCGGCCGGATCTGCGTGCGCGGTCCCAGCGTGATGCAGGGCTACTACGACGATCCCGAGGCCAGCGAGGGCGTCATGCTGGCCGACGGCTGGATGGACACCGGCGACCTCGGATACCTGGTCGACGGCGAGCTGGTCATCACCGGCCGCAGCAAGGACCTGATCATCTGCAACGGCCGCAACATCTGGCCGCAGGACCTGGAATGGACCGTCGAGAAGCTGCCCGGCATCCGGCCCGGCTGCGTGGCCGCTTTCTCGGTCGACCTGGAGCAGAACAGCGAAAAGGTCGTGGTCGTTGCCGAGACCCGGCTGTCCGAGGAGCAGGAACAGCAGCTCCTGATTCAGGATATCCTGTTCAACATCCGCCGCACCGCGGGCGTTGATTGCCAGGCGATCCTGGTTCCGCCGCGCTCGCTCACCTTCACCTCGTCGGGTAAGCTGAGCCGCGCCGCCGTGAGGGAGGATTTTCTCAGTGGCGCACTACGCCCGCTCACCGAGGATACGCCGATCGCCGGGCTCGCGGACAGCGAACCGCGGCTCATGGCGGCCGCGAACTAGTCGGCAATCCACCGACTTCCGCCCCGTTTCGACATGACGGGTAGCCTTGCGCTGACCGGCGCGACCGGCTTTATCGGCCGGGCCTTGGTGCCGCGCCTGATCGCCGCCGACTGGAAGGTCAAGGCCCTGCTCCGCCGGCCCGACCCGGCCTTGGAGGCGGCCGGGGTGGAGCCGGTTCGCGGCGCCCTCGGCGACGAGGACAGTCTGCGCGACCTGGTCGCCGACGCCGAGGTCGTGATCCACTGCGCCGGTGCCATCAAGGCCCGCTCGCGGGCTCAGTTCCAGGAGATCAACGCGGCCGGTACGGCCAGCCTGGTCGCCAGCGCGGCGGCGGCCCCTCGGCGCCCGCGCTTTCTTCTGCTGTCCTCCCTGGCGGCCCGGGAGCCGGGGCTTTCCGACTACGCGGCGAGCAAGCGCCAGGCCGAAGCCGAGGTCGCCCGGCACGGTGGCGAGCTGGACTGGGTCGCGCTTCGGCCGCCGGCGGTCTACGGTCCCGGCGACCAGGCGACCCTGACCCTCTTCAAGCAATTCTCGCGCGGCCAGGCCTTCCTGCCGAGGCCGGCGGACAAGCGCGTCTCGCTGCTCTTCGTCGACGACCTGGTCGAGGCCATCCTGCATCTCCTCGATCGCCCGCGCTGGCAGGGCGAGGTGATCGAGCTCGACGACGGCCGGCCCCGGGGCTACGCCTGGACCGAGCTCGCCGAGATCGCCAGCGCGCGGCTCGACAGGCCGGTCGCGACCCTGAGCCTGCCCCAGGGGTTGTTGTGGCTGCCCGCCGCCGCCAACGAGATCCTCTCGCCCCTGCTCGGCCGGGCACCGATGCTGACCCGCGGCAAGCTGCGCGAGCTGTTCCACGAGGACTGGGTCAGCCGGCGACAGAGCGGCACGGCGCTCAACGGCTGGCAGGGCCATGTCACCTTCGAGCAGGGCTTTCCCCGCACCCTGGCCTGGTATAAGGAAAGGGGCTGGCTGTGAGCCGGACGACATCCGCACCTGCGGCCGTCGGATCGGGCGCCTGCGCCGCCCGGGCGGCCGTGCCGGTCCAGCCCGGGAGCGGCCTTCGGCAGGCTCTCCGACACGGAACGAGGACGACAATGGCATCCGAACTTGGGGATTCGCCGCTCGAGCGCGTCTTGGCGCTGCTCGAGCCCTACAACAAGAAGGGCATCGCCCTCACCGACGGCACCAAGCTGAACGCCGATCTGGAAATCGATTCGGTCTCCGCCATGGACCTGATCATGGAGATCGAGGACAGCTTCGAGATCGACATCCCGATCAACCTGGTCTCCGACATCGAGACGGTCGGCGATCTGGTCTCCGTGGTCAGCCAGCGAATGGAACAGAGCTCATGACCGATATCCTGGACAAGTACGCGTCCATCGCGGCGCGCCACGACCAGCTTCTCGAGGTCGGCCCGGATCCCCTGGGGGTCTGCCTCGAGGAGATCTATTCGGCCACCGAGGCCCGGATCAACGGCCGGCGGACCATCCTGGCCGGGACCAACAACTACATGGGCGTGACCTTCGAGCCGGAATGCCTGGAGGCCGCGGAGGCCGCGGTCCGCAAGCACGGCACCGGCACGACCGGCTCGCGCATCGCCAACGGCACCTACGGCGCGCACCGCGAGCTGGAGCAGGCCCTGGCCCGCTTCATGGGCCGCGAGAAGGCGATCGTGTTCTCGACCGGATACCAGGCCAACCTGGGCATGATCGCCGGCCTCGCCGGACCCAAGGACGTCATCCTGCTCGACGCCGATTCGCACTCCAGCATCTACGACGGCTGCCGGCTCAGCGGCGCCACCCTGGTGCGCTTCCGGCACAACGACCCGGCCGATCTGGACAAGCGCCTGGCCCGCCTGGGCGACGAAGGCGAGAGCCGCCTGATCATCATCGAGGGGATCTACTCCATGCTCGGCGACCGCGCGCCGGTCGCCGAGTTCGCCGAGGTCAAGCGCAAGCACGGCGCCTACCTGCTGGTCGACGAGGCCCATTCCCTCGGCGTCATGGGCGCCAACGGCCGCGGCGCCGCCGAGGCCGAGGGCGTCGACGAAGAGGTCGACTTCTACGTCGGCACCTTCAGCAAGAGCCTTGGCTCGATCGGCGGCTTTGGCGCCTCGAACCATCCGCGCTTCGACGTCCTGCGCTTCTGCAGCCGCCCCTACATGTTCACCGCCTCGCCCTCGCCGGCCAACGTGGCTGCGGCCCTGGCGGCCCTGAAGCTGCTGGAGCGCGATCCCGGCCGCCGCGACCGGATCTGGAGCAACGCCCAGACGATCTACGACAGGCTCAGCAAGATCGGCTTCGAGATCTGCGCACCGATGAGCCCGATCATCGCGGTCCGCCTGCCCGACGAGCAAAGCGCGGTTTTCGCCTGGAACCGCCTGCTCGAGCACGGCGTCTACGTCAACCTGGCGCTGCCGCCGGGCACGCCGGCCGACACCTACCTGCTGCGCTGCAGCGTCTCGGCCGCCCACACGCCGCAGCAAGTGGAGGACTTCTGCCAGCGCTTCGAGCTGGTCGCCCAGGAGCTTGCGGCCATGGAGGGCGGCAAGACGGCGGTGGCCGCCGGCGCCTGAGGCCGGAAAGCAGCGGAATTTCAGAGCTCTACCGCAGGACTCCCGGACCGTTGCGCAAGGCGTCCGACCGGCGGCAACGTCAGCGAACGGCGCCGCGCAGCAAGAGCCGCCAGATGAGCGTCCAGCCGGCGAGGATCGGGTGGCGCCGCTGCCAGGGCGTCAGCTCGATCTCGACGCCGGAGTGGCGGTTGATCTTCCAGACCAGATAGTCGGCGCCGTTGTAAAAGGTGAAGGCGGCCTTCATGAGGCGCAGGACGGAACAGGCCTTGCCGAGCACCCGGCGCAGCCACCAGGTGATCTGCGCCCGCCGCCGCGCCCTCGCGCCGCTGGGACCTCGGCGCGCTTCCGGGATGGCCCCCAGAAGGCGGTCATAGCGGGCCCCGTGGTACTCGTAGATCTGCTGGGCCCGTCGACCCTTTTTCTCCGCCCGCAATTCGGTGTGATAGGTCTCGGTGAAAGCGCGTGTCCAGAAATCCGGCGACCGCGGCGGCGCCTCGAAGAGCGGCCAGACGGAACGGACCATGGTCTCGACGGCTTGCGCGAGCGCGGCCCGGACCCGCGCTTGGCTCGCCTCGTCACGGCTCCAGATCAGGCTGACCGGCTGCGCGAAACGCGCCCAGAAGTAGGGCAGAAGAGCCTTGGGGCCCACAGCCCGTTCGAACTGGCTCAGAGTGATGACGGCGTACTTCGCGCGCACCTGCCGGCCCTCGAAAGCCGTCTCGAGATAGAAGACGTTGGGCGGCAGAAGCGCATTCAAGACCCGCCGCAGCCAGCTGCCACGGAGACCGGCATAGCTCTCGGCCAGCAAGTACAGGTCGATGATGCCGCCCTCGTCGTCCTGATCGCGGCGCACGCTGCCGTAGAACAGGACCGCAACAATCCCGGGCCCCTGCTGTTCGCGGGCGGCCTCCGCGATCGCCTCGACCGCCGGCCAGGGATCGGCGGCGCTCTCCCGCGCGATCAGATCGAGCATCGCTGGTTCGGCGGCGGCCATCACCATTGAGCCGTTCTACAGGGTCACGAAGCGCATCGTCTCAGGTGCCGTCAGGACCAGAGGCTGCCCCGGACGTGGCATGTAGAACTGTCCGTCCAAGACAATCTCTTCGTCCGTGCCGAGCTCGAGACGATGGCCTGAGCGGCTTTCGTAGGATTCCGGCGGCAGTCGGCGATCGGGCCCGCCGTAGAGCAGGGTCAGGGCGTGGCGGAGCAATCCCTGAGCCGGATCGGCGATCGCGCTGTAGCGCAGCGGACCCTGGCCGAGGTTCCAGAACGGCCGCGAACCAAGGATCAGGCGGTGAAGCGTGGTCACGATGACCAAGATGCGCTGGCGCGTGTCGGCGGGCGTGTTGTCGAGGCCGACGGTGACTTCACTGCTGCGAAACACGTCGCCGGTTCCCCGGCCGAGGAGATACCCCATCAGAAGTCCGAAGAGCGTCGCGGTCACCGCCAATTGATGCTTGACCCCACGGCTGTGGACCTGGTCGAAGGCGAAGTGGGTCGCCCGCGCCATGCCGACGGCACCGAGGTACATGCCCCATTGCGGCGGCACCCCCGCCAGGTTCTCGACCCGCAGGATGCTGCGGGTCTTGAGATGACGGTCCAGGTCACCGTCGCGCAGACTGCTCGTCAGCCTACGGAGCGCTCGGGCCGGGCGGGCCGGTAGCCCGACATCCCCGGCGATGAGGTTGGTCATCCCGCGCGGCAGTACCGCCAGGGGCGGCGGCGTCTCGAAAGGCCGATCCTCGAAGAGCGACGTGAGGGTCGCCTGCACCGTGCCGTCGCCCGAGGCGACTCCGAGGACCGAGACCTCGCGGCGCGCGAAGTCCGCGAGCACGGCGGGCAGATCCGCGACGCTCTCGAGGTGGACGTGCAGGACGTCGGGCGTCCCGGCGACCGCGTCGTCGATCGCCTTGAGGCCGCGCTTGTTGCGCTCGCTTCCCGGATTGGTGACCAGGCCCAGCTTCATCGCGATCTTCCCTCAACGCCGCGGCGCCGGCACGGCCACGCTGCGCGAGGATTCCTGGCGGACCAGGAAAGTGCCCGCCAGGCTCGCCAGGACCAAGTTGGGGGCCCAGGCGGCCAGCCAGGGCGGCAGGATTCCGACCTCACCCATCGCCAGGGTCATGCGATCGAAGACGAAGAACCCGAAGCTGAGGGCCAGCGCGGATACGAAGATCCACCCGAAGGGCACCGACTTGCCGATCGCCTGGACCAGGGAGATGACCAGGACCAGCATCAGGAAGGGCGTCAGCGCGGTCACGATGCGGTCGTGCAGCCAAGTCTGGTAGAGCTCGATGCGCCTCTGGCCGTAAGCGTCGTTGGCGATGATCTCGACGATCTGGTCGAGCGGCAGCTCGCGCGGCTCCCGGGCGAGGCGCACGACATGCTCCATGTTGATGCGCCCGCGCCAAAGCATCTGCGGCGCGAACTGGCGCTCGCCCGCTTCGATGGCGCGGCGGTTCACGTCCTCCAGGACCCAGTCCTCGCCCCGCGGGCGCGCCCTGCGCGCATCCAGGCGCTCGATCAGCATGCCGTCGACATCGCGCCGGAAAATCGTCAGGTTCTCCATCCGCCCGGCCTGGGCCGCCGCCAAGGGAAGGCGCAAAATATCCTTGCCGCTGCGCAGCCAAACGCCATGCTCCTGCTCTTCCGGCGTGACATCCCTGAACTGGCTCACGCCGACCTCCCGCAGGGCGGCGGAACTTTCGGGAACGCCCCAGTTGTCGATCGAGAACTGAAGGGTGATCAGGACGGCGGCAGCCGGAGCCAGCGCCCTGATCATCTTGAACGGGGAGACCCCGCTGGCCCACATGGCGTCGAGCTCGCGATAGCGCGACAGCTCGCCGAAGGTGAGCACGGCGGCGAGAAGCGCCGCCACCGGCAGAATCTGCGAGGCGACGTCGGGAGCGCGCAGCAGTGCGTAGCGAAGCAGGATCAGGGGACCGCCGCCGGTGATCGACAGGACGTTGTCGCTGCGCTCCAGCAGATCGAAGCTGAGAACTACCGACACGATTCCAAACAGCAGGAGCGCCAGCCGCAAGAAGAAAAGCCGATTGAGGTAACTGGTCAAGGCGTTCATGCCGTGCCCCTGCTACCCCGGTCAAAGCGCCGCCGCAGGCCGGCCAACAGCCGCAGGACCCATTCCGGCAGACCGATGAGCGACTCCCGCGGCAGGCGCATCAGGGAGCGCACGAAGGCCAAGGAGGTCGCGAAGGCAAAGAACAGGAAGGGCGCCCAGATACCCGTGAAGGCCGTCAAGTCGCGGGACTCGACCAGGTTCTCGCCGAAGTCGACGACCTCCTTGTAGACGATCAGGATCACGACCCCCAGGCCGATCCCGAAGGACCGGGTGCGCCTTCGATAGCCGTGCGCCAAGGGGACGGCGAGCAAGGGCAGCAAGAAGATCGTCAGGACCCGGACGATCCGGCCGTGGAACTCGGCGATCAGGTCGGAGGAGTCGATGCCCTCCGGCGGGCTGTCACGCAGCTGCCAGAGCTCGAAGAGCGTCATCTCCCGTTCGTCCTCGCCGCGCGCCCGAAAGCCGGCGTTCGAGCTGCTGTCCAGCTCGCTCCGCATGGCCTCGAAGTGCAGGATGCCCCTCGAGGGATCCTGCCTGGCCCCCAGCGCGGCATCCTGGCTCGAGCCGCCAAGCTGCACCCCGTCGTAGAGCCACATCGCCGGCGGCCGCGTCAGGCTGCCGTGCTCCAGCTTGCCTTCTCGCGACGTCATGACCGACCAGTCGCCCTCGCCCTCGTTGCGATAGACGAAGACCCGCACGAAGCGCTGGCCCTCGGCGTCGGATTTCTCGGACAGAAAGGTGTTGTCGCCGATCTGCGCAAAGACCCCCTCGTTCAGGATCGCGCTGACGAAGGCATTGGAGATCGAATGCAGCATCGCCCGATAGGCATATCGGCCATAGGGCTGCAGATAGCTGAAAGTGACGGCCGAGAGCGCCGCGACCACCAGGGCCGACAGAATGACCGGCCGCAGCATGCGATGGACGCCGATGCCCGCAGCCTGGACCGAATCGAGCTCGCTGTCGCGGCTCATCCGGTGGAACCCGAGGAGGATCCCCAGGAACAGCCCGAAGGGCAGGGCCAGCCCGATGTAGTGCGGCACGAGGTAGGCCAGCATCTCGAAGAGCAGCCGCAGGGGTCCCTGCGACCCGAGGACCAGGTCCAGGACCTGCAGCATGCGCTCGATCAGAAGCACCAGCAGGGCGAGCACCATGGTCACCATGAAGGGACGCAGGGTCTCGCGCAGGATATAGCGGTCCAGCGTGTTCATCGGCTGTGGCGATCCGCTTCGCGGCTGCCGCCCGGGACGATTCGCACCGGGCGACGGCCTATGCTTAGCGCAGCCGGTCCGATTTGCCCAGGCCGCGGGCCGGCCGCACAGGCGCGGGCGTTCATGCCGTGACCTCGACGCTGCGGGCCGCCGCCTCGACGAAGCCGTGGCCGTCGGCCCCCAGGCCCCGGGTCAGGATCCGGATCCGCCAGCCCGCGGCGGCACGCTCGATGCCATAGATCTGATAGTGCGCGCCGGGCCGCCGCTCGCCGAGCCTGGCCGAGGCCGACGGCACGCCGAAGACCGGAATCGACCCGCGCGGGCCGTCGAGGCGGGCGTCGTTGAAGGAATGGTCGTGGCCGTGCAGCACGAGCTCGGCGCCGGCGTCGCGCAGCACGGCGCGGAAGCCTTCGGCGTCGATCAGCCGCTTGCGCCGGCTGATGCCGTTGTCGTGCGGGGGGTGATGCAGCAGGACGCAGCGGAAGCGGCCCTCCTCGCCGAGCGCCCGGAGCTTGGCGGCGAGCCGATCCAGCTGCGCGCCGCCCAGGACTCCGGCCGCGCTGCCGGGCGGCGTCGGCAGGGCGGTCGACAGGCCGACGATGGCCAGCGGGCCGCGGCGGCGCAGGAAGGGGAAGGCGCCGCGCCCCGATTCCGTCTCGCCGGACCCCGAGTCGGCACCCGCCGCCTCGCCGTCGCCGGCCATGTAGGCGGCCCAGGTGCCGAGGCCCTGGGTCCAGGGCAGGGCCACGTAGGCGTCGTGGTTGCCGGGCACGACCGAGATCCAGTCCGCGGCGCCCAGGCTCTCGAGCCAGTCGCCGGCCTGGCGGAACTCCGCCGGCAGGGCGATGTTCGTGATGTCTCCTGTGACCACGACGTGGTCCGGCCCCTGGGCCCGCAGGTCGGCGGCCAGCGCATCGAGGATCTCGCGCCGGTGGACCCGCCGGCGCCGCCGCTTCCAGGACAGCCAGCCCAGGAACCGCTTGTTGGCGAGCTCGGAGGGCCGCGCCTTCGGCAGCGGCGCGATGTGCGGATCGGAGAAGTGCGCGAGCTGGAACACGCGGCCGCTACCTCCGCGTCCGCAAGCGGGCCGATCCCTGCAAGCATCCGGCTGGCATCTCAGGCCCGCCCGCGCAGGATGGCTTCGACCAGGACCAGGTCCTCCGGCTTGTCCACGTCGACCGCCGCCTCGGCCACCGGCAGCACGACGACCCCTGCTCTGGCCCCGGCGAGCCGCGAGAGCCGCGCCAGGGCCGTGTCGAGGGTCAGGCGGCCCGTCAGGTAGCCGAGCAGCATCGGCAGGCCGAGGGCCCAGGCGATGCGCCAGGGCCGCTTGCGGTCGCGCTCGACCCGGCGCCACAGCCGGATCGCCTTGGTCCCCTCCGGCCGCAGCAGCGCGAAGAGGTTGCAGCCGCTGAAGCGCCCGTCGCGGAACCGCAGGTAGGTCCGACGGCTTTCCGGGAAGGCGCTCTGGATCACGCCCTCCGGGGCCAGACCGGCCACGATGTCGGCGCCGCTGGCCTCGGCCTCCCGGCAGAAGCGCTCGATCAAAGCAGGCTCCAGCAGCGGATGATCGGCCGTGGTGATCAGCATCGGCGCCGCACCGCCGGCATCGGCCGCCGCCTCGACCGCCGCCAGGGCGCTCAGGCTGGGAGTCTCGGCGCTCCGCACCAGGCCGATTCGGTCGGACTCGGGACCGGAGAACAAGCCTTCGAGCAGCTCTGGCGCATCGATCGAGATCAGGACCCGACCGATGCGCGGCGCGGCCAGCAGGGCCGCGACCACGCGGCGGATCATCGGCGTGCCCTCGACCGGCAGCAGGCACTTGTGGCTGACCCCGGCCGCGCGCGCCATGGGATCGCCGCCCGGCCGCGAGCCGGCCATGATCAGCGCCGTGTAGCGTCCCGCCTCAGCCTCGGCCATGGTCACAGGGCCTTCTCGTAGACGCGGTAGGTCTTGTAGGCGCGGCCGCCGAGCGTCTCGATCAGGTGCCGGGTCGGGAGGTTGTCCTCCAGGATCCAGGACAGCTCGCCCTCGGTCACGCCGCGCCGGCGATGATACCGCCGCACGCGCTCGATCACCATCAGCCCCAGGGCACCCCCGATGGGGGTGCCGTGGAAGCGCCGGCGGACGCCCATCAGCGGCATCCTTATGGTGCGGGTCCCGCGGACCTTGAGGCGCCACAAGAGCTTGAGCCAGCCGAAGGGCAGCAGGCGCCCGCCGAGGTCGCGGATCGCTTCGTTGACGTTGGGCAGAGTCACCGCCATGGCCGCCGGCGCGCCCTCGACCTCGGCGATGGCGACCGCTCCCGGCGTCAGGATCGGCTTCAGGTTCTCCGCCAGGTGGCCGACCTCCGCCTCGGAGAAGGGCAGGAAACCCCAGTTCTCCGACCAGGCGTCGTTGAAGATGTCGACCACGGTCGCGATCTCCTCCTTGAAGCGGCCCATGTCGATGTTACGGACCCGCAGGCTCGGGTCATGCTCGGCCTTGGCGAGCAGGGCGCGCGCCGGGCGCGGCAACTCGAAATCGGCGGGGCAGAGATAGGCGATCAGGTCCTTGGCCTTCCGGTAGCCCTGCGCTTCCAGCCGCGCCGCGTAGTAGGGCGGCGCGTGGTTCATCATCAGGTAGGGCGGCCGGTCGAAGCCGTCCACCAGGAGCCCACTCTCGTCGTTGATCGACAAAGTGAAGGGCCCGAGGATCCGCTTCATCCCGCGGCGCCGCAGCCAAGCCTCGGCGGTCGCGAGCAGCCGGCCGAAGACCTCGGGATCATCCTCGGCCTCGAGGAAGCCGAAGTGGCCGGTCGCGTCCCGATGCCGGTCGAGGTGCGCCCGGTTCACCTGGGCGCTGATCCGGCCGACCGGCCGGCCGTCGCGGCGGGCCAGCCAGTAAGCGACCTCGGCCCGGGCGAAGAACGGGTTCTTGCGCGGATCGAGATGCATGCGCCGCTCGAAGATCAGCGGCGGGACCCAGTTCGGATCCTCCCGGTAGAGGGCCGCCGGCATCTCCAGAAAGCCGCGCAGGGCCGCCGGGCCCACCACTTCCTCGACCGACAGCGCCGCCTCGGCGGCCGCCTCCCCGTCCTGGGCGAGCGCGCTCACCGGAGGCTCCGGCCTATTCGGCGGCGAGCCGGCCGCCGGACCGCCGAGGTGTCTTGGGAAGGTCGGGAGACAGCGCCGCGACCCAGGGATAGCGCTCGGCCTCCGCCTCGGTGTAGCCGAGATTGCGGACCGTCTCGCTGCGGGCCATCTCCTTGGGCTGGGGATGGTAGCTGCCGAAGAGGCGGTCGCAGATCGAGGACGTGATCCCGTAGTTGCCGCGCTCGCTGTGGAAATGATGCGCCAGGTGCTGCTTCTTCAGCTGCCGCAGCCAGGCCCAGCGAGGCTGGAACGGCAGGTGATGGATCGAATGGAAGAACTCGTAGACGGCGGTGACCAGGCAAGCCGCGGCGATGGCCGCCGCCGCCCCGCCCGGGCCACCGATCAGCCAGCCGAGGGGCAATGCCACAACCAAGATGACCGGCATCGTGGTGTGCAGGGCGCCGAAGAGCACGCCCAGGTCGTTGGGATCCTGGTGGTGATCGTAGTGGATCCGCTTCCACAGCTTGGCGGTCAGGGGCGACTTGTAGAGGTACCTGCCGTGCAGCACGTAGCGGTGCAGCAGGTACTCGACCGGCGGGTAGACCGGCACCACCGCGGCCGCGGCGAGCAGGGTCGCCAGGGCGGACTCGCTCCAGGTCGCGGCCAGCCAGGCGCCGACCACGGTCACCACGAGATAGGCCAAAATCGTGTAGTGGGTGAAGTAGGCCTTCACCAGGTCCCCGAACGTCATCTTGTCGAGGAAGTATTTCCGGCCCGCCCAGGGCCCGATTCCCATCACGTCGTCGTTCCTTCCATCCAAGGCCATCGCGGCGCCCCGCCGCGGCGGGGTCTGCGCCGATCAGGCGGCCAGCTGCGGAATCCGGTCGAGAACCTCGAAGGCATCGTGGCGCACGTGGTTCTGCCGCATCTCCTCGCGGAGCATGCTCTCGCTGACGATTCCCTTCTCCATGCATTCCCGCAGCAGGCCGAAGAAGAAGGCCTCCTGGTTGCGGTCCGGGTGCCGGAGGTACTTCTTGAACAGGTTGCCGTTGCCCATCAGCTTGCGCTTGGCCCGGATCGCCCAGCCCAGGGGCGGGAAGATCCGGCTGCGCTCGGCCAGGGTGAAGTCGACCGGCAGCCCGGTCTTCCAGGGCTGGGTCATGCGGCGCGTGTTGTGCAGCAGCTTGGTGTCCGGGGTCAACTTGTCGAAGTCGTTCCACTCGGGCTCGAAGAGGCCGATGCTGCCGGGCGGCTCCAGCTTCAGGCTGATCCACTTCATGTAGTCGCGCTTGTTCTCGAAGAGCTCGTTGAACTGCGCCTCGGCACGCCAGTGGGTCAGCTTGGCGCAGTCGAGCAGCATGACGCTGCTGGCATAGAAGCGCAGCAGCCCCTTCACCCCCGAGCGGTGGCGGCAGAGGATCGCCTTGCCGTCCATGTCCCGGGTCAGCAGCTCCCATACGTCGCCGACGGCGAAGATGTCCGGGTCGATGACGATGGCGCGCCCCTCGAAGCCCATCAGCTCGGGCGGCATGAAGCGCAGCGGCGTAAAGGACTGCAGATCCTCGCTGTCCCAGACCCGCTGGACCCCATCGCGCAGGAAGCTCTGGCCGTGCTTCGCCTTCAGGAAGGGGTGGTCATCGGTGTGGATGATCCGCACATCGAACTTGTCGGCGTTTCGCGAGTTCCGCTTGAGCGAATACTCCGAAACCAGCGCTCCGACCATTTGCCGGTGGTTCGTATGGATAAAGACGCAAGGCTTCACTTAGGGACCTCGATGCAATTAACCCTGCCTGCCTCCGGACCAAGGCCATAGCAGATTGCCCCAGGCACAGCAAGCGCCCCCAAGGGCCAGCCGGCCATCGAGGGGACACATAGTATTTCATTATGTTTCAACCACCTGCGGCGCAGGGCCGAGGACCGATCGCGGCCGGACCCGGCCCGCCGACGCGCCGCTCGGCGCAGGCGGTTAGCACCCCGCCGCCGACGCGGCAAGTCCGGGACGGCGGCTCCGGGTGGAACCCCTCCGGGATCTTGCCAAGCCGCCGCGCTTGGCCCATGTTCCGGCTCTCCGCGGCGGCCCGGGGCCACGGCGATTCGGTGCCGGCCGGGCCGCGGCGCAGACCCTCGGAACGGAGTCCCATGGCAGAACCGGAAAGCCGCGCCGCGCAAGGCTTCACGCCCCCGCGCACCTGGCTGATGATGGGCCATCGGGCCGGCGACAACTCCCAGGTTCAGGCCCTCGCAGAGGCTCTGGGCTGGCCCTTCGAGACCCGCCACTTCGTCTACCGGCCGACCGAGCTGCTGACCAACCTGACCCTGCCCCTGACCCTGGCCGGGATCGTCCGGCGCAAGTCCAGCCCCTTGGAGCCGCCCTGGCCGGAGCTGATCATCTCCGCCGGCCGGCGCAACGAGCCGGTCTGCCGCTGGATCCAGATCCAGGCGGCGAAGCTGGGCCAGCGGGTCCGCCTGGTCCACTGCGGCCGGCCCTGGGCGCGGATCCTGAACTTCGACCTGGTGATCACGACGCCGCAGTACCGCCTGCCGGAGCGTGCCGAGGTGCTGCACAACGCGACACCGCTGCACCGGGTCACCAAAGGCCGCCTGGAGGCCGAGGGCGCGCGCTGGCGCGCCCGGCTGGCCCATCTGCCGCAGCCCTACATCTCGGTCATCATCGGCGGCAACAGCGGGCCCTTCTCCTACGACAAGCGCGCCGCCGCCCGCCTCGGCCGCCAGGCCAGCGCCATGGCCAAGGCCCTGGGCGGCTCGCTCCTGATCACCACCAGTGCCCGGACCGCCGCCGAGACCCTGCCGGTGCTGGAGGCGGCGCTGGAAGTGCCGAACTACTTCTTCAAGTGGCGCAAGGGCGCCGAGGACAACCCCTACTTCGCCTTTCTGGATCTCGCCGAGCGCCACATCGTGACCGGCGATTCCATGTCCATGCTGACCGAGGCCTGCGCGACCCGGAAGCGGGTCTACATCTTCGACCTGGGCGAAGGGCACCTGGCCATGCGCCCTGATGCGCCGCCGGTGCGCCGGCCGCTGATCCCGGAGGCCGACAACATCCGCGGCTTCTGGTACCGGCAGATGATGAAGTACGGGCCGCAACGGCTGAGCCGCGACATCCGGCTGATCCATCGCCGGCTGGTCGCCGAGGGCCGCTGCGCCTGGCTGGACGGCGAGGACTTCGCCGACTGGCAGACCCCGCCGCCGCTGGAAGCCGTGCCGCGGGCCGTCGCCCGGGTCCGTGCGCTCTTCGAGCCCGAGGCGCAGGGCGAGGCCGGACCGGCCCAGCCGCTTCAACAGACTCGGGCTCAGGGCACCGGGCGGTAAGGCTTCAGGCGGCGAGCGGCGGCGTCCGCTCCAGGACCTCCAGCGCGTCGTGGCGGACGTGGTTCTGGCGCATCTCCTCCTGCAGCATCTCGCGCGTGATCAAGCCCTTGTCCAGGCACTCGCGGAGCAGGCCGAAGAAGAAGGACTCCTGCTTGGGATCCGGATGCGACATGTAGCGGGTCGGTGCCAGGTTGCCCTTGATCAGCTTCTTGATCGGGCGGATCCAGGTGCCCGGCTGGCTCGCCTTGACCTTCTTGGTGGCCGGCATGAAATCCACCGGCAGGCCGGACTTCCAGGGCTGGGTCTGGCGCTTGGTGTTGTGCAGCAGCTTGGTGCGCGAAGTCAGGTGATCGAAGTCGTTCCATTCGTCCTCGAAGAGGCCGATGGACTCCTTGGGCTCCAGCTTCAGCGTGATCCAATCCATGTAGTCCCGCTTGAAGTCGAAGAGCTCGCCGAACTGCTCTTCGCAGCGCCAGTGGGTCAGCTTGGCGCAGTCCAGCAGCATGACGCTGCTGGCCAGGGCCCCGGTCAGGCCCTTGTTGCCGGTGCGCGGACGGCAGACGATGGCCTTGCCTTCCATGTCCCGGGTCAGAAGCGGCCAGACGTCGCCGACCGCGAAGACGTCGGGATCGATCACCACGGCTTGGCCCTGATAGCCCATCAGCTCCGGCGGCATGAAGCGCAGCGGGGTGAAGGACTGCAGGTCCTCGAAGCGCCAGATCCGACTCTCGCCGTCGCGCAGGAACGCCTGCCCTTCCCGAGCCTGGATGAAGGGATGGTCGGCGACGTCGATGATCTCGACGTCGAACTCGTCCGGGTGCTTGGAGTTTCGCTTCAGCGAGTACTGGGAGACCAGGGCGCCGATCTTCTGGCGGTGGTTGGTGTGAATGAAGACGGTGGGTTTCATGGCGGATCTTCACCTTCACCTGTGTGTCTCCGTGCTCATATCAGATGGCCCCGACCCGGGCAAGGCGCCGGCCAGCCGGCAGGGGCTCTTGCGTCCCGGTGCGAAGGGGAGGCTTGACGACCCTTGCGCTTAGGCACCAGATTCGACGCGCTTCGAAGACCGCCCGGCCCCCGAGTCCGACCCGCCACGCCTCGGATCCGAGCCGGACGCGGACTCCGACGACCGGCAGCTCAAGACCTCACGCGATGTCCTCACGCGACGCCCTGGCCCGGATGACCAAGGAACTCGAGACCTCCCCAGCGGCGCAGCCGCGGATTTGGCTGGTCCTCGGCGACAAGCTCGGGGACAACGCCCAGGCCGAGGCCATCGCCGAGGCCCTGGGCCTGCCCTGCGAGCGCAAGGCGCTGCGCTTCAAGCCGCGCTACCGGCACGCCAAGCCGATCTTCCGGGCCTCGCTCCACCATCTCGAGGAGACGGCCTCGGACCGGCTCGAGCCGCCCTGGCCGGACCTCATCCTGACCGTCGGCCGGCGGCCTTCGATGGCCGCGCTCTGGGCCCGGCGGCAGTCCGGCGGGCGCAGCCGGCTGGTCAGGATGAGGTCCGGCCAGGGCGGCTCGAGCCGGTCCGAGGCCGTCTCCTCGAGATGGTGGAGCGAGGCCCGG
>JAAUXY010083473.1_pt1 | contig 18973 bp, 12 predicted proteins | sample 7278121 | NCBI WGS metagenome assembly JAAUXY01 (sample SAMN14350117, study PRJNA611818) | marine sediment metagenome | isolation source: surface marine sediment (1.8m) | place: French Polynesia: Moorea | collected 2018-08 | reverse complement strand
GGGCGAACTCGCGCACTCCGGTCAACCCGCTGGTCTCGCTCTCGTGGAACAGGATGTTGGCGCGCCAGCTGGTCGGGCCGCCGTCGAAGGGACGCCGGGACCAGGGCTCACAGCCGGTGTTTTCCGGCGTCGAGAGGCCGGGCTCGCGACTGCCCCCCATCGCCTCGCCGGTCCACGAGTCGACCCACTGGGAGCACGCCGGCTCCACCAGCAGACCGGCATAGAGCCCGGTCTGCTGGTGGGTCGACGGCGACAGGTGGTCGTGGGTGAACACCGTGCGCAGGGTCCGGTCGTCGCCGTAGTTGTCCTCGAGTGGATCGGCGATCCAGCGCTGGACGGTGGCCATGGCGCCGAGCCAGGTGCCGCGCGGTCCCTCGCCGAAGAAGGGAATCGGCTTGGCGGTGAGCGGGCAACGGCCGTCGTCGCCGGCGGTGCCGCCACCGGGGCAGGCCTCGCCCGCCCCGACCTGGAGTCCCCCCAGGGCGTTGATCGCGTCGATGCGCTCGCGCACCTCGTCGGGCGAGAGCGTCGCGTCCTCGTAGTTGTAGCCGTTGGCGGCGCCATCCGAGGCGGTGACGTCGAACTTCACCAGGTGGATGTGCTGGCCGATGATGTCGGTCGGCGTGCGTACCTGGAAGTCGTCCAAGGCGTACTCGCCGGGCACCAGGTTAGCGTGCACGAAGTCGATGCACTCGCCGGAATTGGCGCGGAAGAAGAGCGGCTCGGGCGCCCGCTCGCCGTCGAGCGTCGGCTCGACGTCCTCCCACAGGGCGAGCATGCGGGTCTGCGGATAGTGCCAGCCCTCCTTGTTGAACACCACGTCGGTCTGGATCGCCGCTGCCTTGTAATGGCGCTCCTGGCCGTTCCAGCCGTCCTCGATCGCACAGGGATCGGCGAACGGCGCGCCGCCCACGGGCGCGCTGCCGTTGAGCCGAAAGGCGACGTCGCGGCAGTCGCCCTCGGGCGTACAGCTCGGGACGCGACCGCCGGGAAACAGCCTACCGTGCCAGGCCATCGCCAGGCGCTCGACCGGCTCGCCGTCCTCCGCCAGGCGCACGGCGTCGACCGCCAGCAGGGTCTTCGAAAAATCGAAGCGGGTGTGGCATTCGCGGTAGGTGTTGCCGGCGGCGTCCGGCGTGCAGCCGGTGGGCGGGTCGGGGGCGTCGGCCACCGTCGGTATACCGGCGATCAGGTGTCGCGGCAGGCCACCGTCGAGCGTGATCGGCTCGCCGCCGTCTTCGGCCGCGACCTCGGCGACGTCGAGCGGCGGTCGCACGCTGCGCTGGCCGGCGACGCCGGGAATGAAGAACGGGTAGCCGGGGTTGCCGATCTCCTTCGCCTTCTCGGGATCGAACGGCACCTCCTCGCCCAGGCGCTTCCAGGCGCCGTCGTCCTCGACCAGCGTCAGGCCGCGCTTGCCGTCGCGTGACAGCGCCACCGGCGCCGGCACCGGCGGCATCGGCCGCCCGGGCAGGGGCACGATCGCCGGGATCGGCGTGCCGCGGGCGATCTCGCCGTCGGGCAGGGCGCGCACCGGGCGCGGCAACGCGCAGCCATCCTCCCCGTCGGGACACTTCCAGGCATTCTCCGGCAGCCCGGTCGCGTCATCGATCGGTGTGCCCTCTTCGAGCACGTCGTGAACCCGCCACAGGCTCCACATGCCGGCCGCGAAATGCGGGTAGAAGTGGCAGTGGAAGATCGAGTCGCCGACCGTCTCGTTGCGGTTGCCGCTGCCGTCGTAGACCATCTCGAGGGTGTAGCTCGAGCCGGGGGTGATGGTCTGGCTGTCGAGGTAATGGGACTCGGCCGCGTTCGGAGTGTGCAGCCACTGGTGGGCGTGCTGGTGGTGGACGTGGGACGCCGCCGAGCCGGCGGAGTGGACGCGGAACTTGACGTGGTCGCGGATGTAACTGTGGTAGACGTTCGAGGGGTCGTCGGGATAGAGGATGACCGGCTCTTCCCCTATCGCCGGCGCGTCCTCCGGCGTCAGGCCGAAGGGGACAGTCGATACCTGCGCCGGATCGCCGTTGGGCCACGAGGCGAGAAAGAACTCCTCGAACTTGCAGGCCACGCAGTCGGCCTGGGGCCCCACCCGCAGGCGGTTGGCGAACAGCCGGGCGCCGAGGCCGTCGGTGCCGTAGTTGATGCCGAAGCCGTCGAGGGCGGTCTGAGCGGAAAAGACGTCGTCGAGCCACGGCGTGACGTTGTAGTCGTCCGGGCAGCTGGTCTCATAGACCGTCAGCTCCTGGTCGCAGTCCTCATCGTCACAGGTCGCGGGAATCGTGATGACGGTGTCGGTGCCAGGAGGCGGCGGGCCGGTGACGGTTCCTCCCTGGCTGTTGATCGTGGTGCTGCCGGTGATGCAATCGAAGGCTTGAGTGATGGCTCCCAGGGGCTCCCAATAGTGGATCGCGATCTCCCGGAAGGGCTGGGTACAGCGCTCGGACAGATCCTTGTCGTGGGTCGCTGCGGGGACCGGAAAACACAGCGGATTGTCGGGGTCGTAGGGGAACTCCCCGACACTCCCGTCGGGAGACTCATGGGCGATGATCGCGGTCAGATCGGTGGCCAGGATGTTGCCGTTGTCGTCCGTCATCCTAAGGATCGGCAGGCCGTCGTCATCAGTGGCGTTGTAATCGATCAGCGGCTGGCCGTACTGCGTCCGGCAGATGCCGTCGGCGTCCTGCGAGCTCTCGGGGCAGTCGCTGCGAGACGCCGCCGCCAGCTGATCGCGGGTCACCTGGCTGCGTAGCCACACGGCGCCGGGCGGCTCGACGTTGACCGAGCCATGAAGGCCGGCGGCGATCTGGCCGTTGCCGTCGATCAGGCCGAAGTTGGCGGCGCTCGAGGTGAGCATATAGCCGCCTTCCTGCTCGGCATAGTAGACGTAGGTCCGGCTCTCACCGGGGGCGGCGAGGCTCGAGTCGTTGGTGCCGACGAACGAGGCGTCGGCCTGGATCGGCTCGACCTCGACCCGGTCGCCACTTTCGTCCTCGGCGCAGGCCGCGACCAGGGGCAGGCCCATCACGTGGACGCCGGCGTCGGAAGTGCCGATGGGCGCTTCTTGCAGTAGGTTCTCGAAGTCGATCCACAGGCAGTCCCCCTCATTGACCCGCAGCACCATCGGCCGCGGACGCTTGTCGGGGCGCAGCATGACCTCCCCGGGCGCCAGGTCCTGGCCCAGGGCCGAAGTGGAGTTGACAACCACGTCCGAGCGCAGGGCGAAAATCTGGCCGCCCTGCTGGCTGGCCCCGGCCCGGTTGACGTAGAGAGGTTGATCGAGGGCGACGACGTCGGCGCTGATGACGTTTCGGCAAACGGCGTCGTCCTGCTGCAGCCTGGCTTTCAGGTCGTCACAAGACTGAGCCTCGGCATGGCCGGCGATCTGCGTCAGGCCGACCACGACCAGCAGGGTTCGAAGGAAAGGTGACTGGCTCATGGGGGATCCTCGGCGGTTTGTTGTCTCGCTTCTCATGCCTCGTCCTCCTCACCCCGGTCGCCGGCAACCGAGCGCACGACTTCGAGGAATCGCTCTGCCGGGCCCAGGCCGAAGGCCTTCTGCCACAGGCCGGTGCGGTCGTTGCCGACCAGGAAGATCGCCTGGTGGGCTTCCTTCTGCTCGACGTGTTGGCCGAGTCGCCGGAGCACCGTCTCGACGTCTTCCGGCGCGCCGGTGAGAAAGCGCCATCCCGGGCCAGCGCCGAAGGCTTCGGCGTAGCCCCGGAGCTTCGCCGGCGTGTCGTGCGCGGGATCGACAGTCACCGAGAGCAGGAAGACATCACGCCCCAGGCGATCGCCGAGGGCTTGCTGGACGGCTGCCAGGGCACGGTGCATCACCGGACAGCTGCCGGTGCAGGTGGCGAAGAAGGGATTGATCACCACCGTCCTGCCGGCGATCAGGTCGCTATAGAAGCGCTGCTCCTGGCCGTCTTGATCGATCAGCACGGTATCGGTGAAATAGTCGCGAACCGCCTGGCTGGACGACGTTGCGCTCGCCGGCATGACGGATCGAGACGCCGTGGGCTCCGGGCTTGTTGCCAGTCCGTCGAGAGCCCGAGCGAGATCTGCCGGCGGCGCCAGACCGTAGGCGCGCAGCCAGCGTCCCTCGGGCTGGTTGCCGAGCAGCACCAGCGGCGCGTGGTCATTGATCAAGGCCGAAAACACCCCGAGCTTCTTGAGCAGACGGTCGATCTCGGGCTTGTCTCCGGTCAACAGCCGCCACTCGTCGCTGCCGCCGAACTTCTCAGCCCAGGCAGCGAGGCGATCGGGGGTATCGACCGCTGGGTCGATCGAGATCGAGAGAAAGGTGACGTCTGTTTCACCCCGTGCTTCGAGATCGCGCTGCAGGCGCGCGAACAGCGCCCCCATCGGCGGGCACACGGTGGTACAGCTGGTGAAGATGAAGTTCATCGCCACCCGCTTGCCGGCCACCAGCTCGGCGAGCTCCACCGTCCGGCCGTGTTGGTCGATCAACCGGGCTTCGGGGATCTCCACCAGCGGCATCCGGCGGACCTGGGATCGGTCGACCTCGGGCGGATGGGAGGCAGGGTGCTCATGGGCATCCGAGCCGGAAAGCTTCGGGCCGCTGGCTAACAGGCCGATCAGGCCCAGCAGAGCAAGGCGGGTCGGGAATCGCATCGGTTCCTCCTATCGTGGGCTTGGGCGATTCGTGATCGCGTTCAGCGGGATTCATCGATAGGAGTGAGACGAGGACGCGACCTATCGCACCTCCAGATCTACGGGTTCAAACCGCGCGCAATGGCTACTTCGGCTCGGATCGTAGGGCGAGGCCTGCCTCGCCTGGGATCTCGCTCGCGAAGGCGACGCAGGCGTCGCCACTACGCCAGAAGCCGTCGCCACTACGCCAGAAGCGCTCGAGCTCGTCGAGCGAGGCCGCGCTAAAGCTCAGCGCCGAGCGAGGCGAGCTCCGCTTTCAGACGCTTTTTTTCCTGCGCGTCTTCCGCAAGCTCGAGGGCCTTCTCCAGGCTCTTGCGAGCCTTCCCGGGATCGCCCGAGCGCACCAGGGCGTCCCCCAGGGCGGCGTGAAATGTCGACTCCTCGGGCATTCGCCGGGTCGCCTCGCGCAGCTGTCGGATAGCAGTGTCGAGATCACCGCCACGCACGCTGGCAAGACCTTGCCGATAGTGGTGGAAGGGATTGCGATCGAGGTGGCTTTCAACCCTTAGCTGCAGCGGCGCGGCCTTGTCGGCAAAACCCTGGGCGAGGTACAAGCTGGCCAGATTAGCGAGCGCCGCCGGCTCGTTGCGGTCGATTGAAAGAGCCTTGAGGTGACTCTCCTCGGCAGCCTCAATATCGCCCGCGCGACGCTGGGCGACCCCGAGGTTGGTCCAGGCGTAGCCGAACTCACGATCCGCCGCCAGGGCGTTCGAGAACGAGCGCAGTGCTTGGTCGGTATCGCCGGAGGCCAGCGCATCGACGCCGATGTTGTTGTGGAAGTGGGCCAGCGCCCGCGTATCGCTGATTCGCTTGATCGAGCGATAGCGCTTCTCCGCTTCCGGCAAGAAATCGACGATCTGATAGCCGTTGGCAAATTCGACCTCGACCACCATGTGCAGATTACGCACCACCACCTCGCCCCGGCGATCCCAGCTGATCACCTGATCGACCTCTTCGAAATAAGCGTCGAGTCCCAGGTGGCGCGCCATCGCCACGAACAGAATGGTGAAGGACAGGCAATTGCCGTCCTTTGCCTTGAAGGTCTCGATGGCGGTTCGCGTGGCGGTACTGTCATAGGTGATGTCGAGCCCCTTCTTGCCGAAAACCGCGTCGAGCAAAGCGTCGACCTGGGCTTCGGGGCTCTGCCGCGTGCTCACACGACGCACCAGGAAGCGGGCCATCTCCGGGCTGAGCTCCAGGATGTCGACGTCCCGGCTAATGGCAGACTTGCGCGTTGCCGGCGCCGGCGATGCCAACAAGCCGAACATCAACGTCGCGAGGCATACCCAGATCATGGACGCCCTGCCGGAGCTCACGTTTCGCTGCGCGTCTGGCTTCCTGCTATCCCGTCGGATCATTGCGGCCACCTACTTTAGGTTGAAGTTATCCTGCAATCCTAACCTGCTTTCCCTGCTCGGCGCTGTCGCGGTGGCCGAAGCGCTGGCTGGAGCGCCGGATCGTGGTGGATCAGGGATGAGACGCCAGTCTCACTCGGCGAGGTCCATGACGCTACCTCAGTCCGCCGCAACCGAAGGAAACTGCAAGACACCGGCCATCAAGAGTCGCATTCGCTGAAGGAGCTCATTCGGCCGGAATGGTTTGACGATCAACGGCGCATTGTCGGGTACCCCGAAACGCCCGGCTTCCGCGGCCGCAAAGCCGGACATGTAGAGGACCTTGACGCCCGGGAACTTCTCGGCCATCCGGTCGTAGAGTTCCGGGCCGTTCATCCCCGGCATGCGGACGTCGGTCAGAAGCAGATCGACCGCACCCTGGACGCGGTTGCAGATCTCGAGTGCCTGACGACCGCTGCCCGCCAGGAAGACCCGATAACCGCAGTCCTCGAGAAACGCGTCGACCAACTCGAGCACCACGTGCTGATCATCGACCACCAGTATGGTCTTACCGACATCACGGCTCGGCGCCGCCGGCGTCGTCACACGCGACCTCATCGGTCTGAACTGGTAAACATTTCCAACAGTCTTGTCCCCCTCTCGAGCCATATCTGCTGTTCTCCTATCGCCGCCGTTCGCGCCTCCTCCAGAGCGCCGAGCGACGATCTCGACGTTAGAATCTTGGGTGATCTCCCGCCCGGTGATTGCCTCCCCACCATGCGACTATTTGTAGAGCTTCAGCCTTACTTTCCCCATTAAGGGCACTGGCAACGCGCTGCTTCACAGATCGAAAGGCTCGTATCCGTAGTTGGATCCGGCGCGGGCCGATCGTGATTCAACGATGACGTTGCGGTGACCGTTTCATGGGAATGGCCGGGATGGCTGTGACACCATCCTGACGTGCCTGGTGAGCTGCAAACATGAGACGTAGTCTGCCGTCAGCCATGGTGCTCGCGATGACGGTCGCGGCGGCGACGATTCCAGCCTGTGCTTCTCCCGAGCAGGAATCGGACGAAGCGATCGCTGAAACGGCCCTCGCCCAGGGCATCACGCCTTCGGCGCGATCGCCGAAGCCAATCGCGCCCCCTGTCAGCCGTCAAAGCATCGAATCGGTCCCGATACTGACCGGCGTCCCAGCCGATCCCGCTCTGACCTCCGGGGGCTCAGCGCCGATGACCGATACCGCGCGCCAGCGCCGGATCCCCTGGTCGATCGAACCGGACGAAGCGTCCTATGCCCTGGTCCGCTGGCACCTTGACCGGCGATCGCTACCGCCGCCCGAGCTCTTCAGCGTTTCCGGCCTGGCCAACGCCTTCGACGACCTTCACCCCGAGCCTCCGCCCTACAGTCTGGGCCTGGCCGCCGAGGTCTTTCCATCTCCGACTCGCCCGGGCTTTCACATCCTGTCCCTGGTCGTCCGCGGCACCAACCGCTCGGGCGATGTCCTGGACGATGTCTTGGGCGCCCACTATGTTGTCGTGGTCGAAGCTGGCGAGGCGGCGATCCCCCGCATCCGTGAAGCCCTGCGGACACTGGTCGACACCCTGGGCGGCAATGACCGGTTGGGGCTGGTGGCTCATGGGCCGCGGGGACGAATGATCCTCGAATCGACTCGGGGTACCGCCGTCCAGGAGATCTATCGAGCGATCGACACCTTGCGCGAAGGCAAGCCGGATCTGGTCGCCGGCTTGCAGCTCGGCTACGGGATGGCCGCCGTCGCGCCGGGTCGCCCGGTTCGGATCCTGCTGTTCGCGGACGGCACCGGTATCGACCCGGTCACAGATTCGTTATTAGACGATCTCAGGCGTCAAGCCCGAGCAGGATTCACCCTATCGATCGCGGGATTCCCGACCGAGGGCTACGATCACCGCCTGATGGCCCGTTTGGCTCGCGCCGGTGACGGCCGTCACGCGGTTGTCGACAACCCGTCCGCGGCCCGCCGGCTCTTTTCCTGGCTGCCCGATCGCCTGACGGTCGTCGCGCAAGACGCATCGGGACGCATCGAGCTCTCCCCCGAAACGGTGTCGCGCTTTCGCGTGCTGGGCGCACCCCGGGCCTCTTCAGGGACTGTTTCGGAGCGAGGTCGAACGCTGACCGCCGGGAGTCAGGCGACGGCGCTGATCGAGCTGCAACTGAACGGGCGATCCGGCCCTCTGGGCGTCGTCCGCGTGCGCTACCGATCGGGAAGCGGCGCGGTGAAACACCTCGAGGTGGCCCTGGAGCCACCGCGAGCCGCGGCTTCGAACCGCACCCCGCCCCGGGGGCTCCGGCCGTGGATCGCGGCGACCTTCGGAGAGAAGCTCGGCGGCTCCTACTGGGCCCGGGACGTCTCCTACGGCCGGCTGCTGCGCTCGTTCCGGACGCTCGACGACTCGGTCAGAACCGAACCTGCTACCGCTGAGCTGCGCTACCTCATCCAGCAGGCCCGGCGTCTCGAGCCACGCCAGGCTCCGTCCTCAGGGCTTCCGGCAGATCTCCGAGCCAGCACGACCTTCGATCGACTGCGAGTGCTCGAATGACGCCTCGCGACACCTCCGCGAGGCGGCACCCGGCGGCTTTGACCCGGCGCCTGCTGCCAACGATCCTGATTCTGGCCCTCGGCTTGACCGTCTTGTTGGCCGGTCTGATCGGTCTGTGGCGGGTCTTCCACCGCGAGCGGGATCAGGCGCGGCAAACTCTTGAACAGCAGCGCCAGACCCTCGAGCACTATGCCCGGCAAGCCCTCGAGCAGCGTCTCGATCGAGACCTGCGCGCCGGCGCCAACAAGATCGAAGAGGCTTTGCGCGATCCGCTCTTGGCGACGGACCACCTGCTGTCGGTCGAAGCCGGACGCCAACTGCTGCCCCGCCTGATCTCGCCGATCTCCGGCGACGCAACGCCGGCCACAGAGCTTTACCAAGCGTTGCTCGAAGGCAAGTCGGACGCTATTCCCACCACGGACCCGGAGCGCCGGCCGTTTTATCGCGAATTCTTTGCCGCCTTGGCGCGATCGAATGATCGAGAAGTCGAGCGGACGTTTCGCGAGCTGCTACAGCACCGCGCTCTCTACCGCGCGGCGCCCGAGCATGATCTACCGGCGATGTTGGCCCTGCTGACGGTCTTCCACCGCGACAGCACGCCCGCGCCGGAGCTGCTACGAGCGCTGCTCGTCGACGGCCTGGACGACGGCCGTGGCGGTCAACTCGAAGGCTTGTCCAGGCTGCTGCTGGCTCACCGCAATCGCTTCACCGCCGGCGATTTCCATTTCTTGAGCGAGCGGTTGGTAGACCTCGCGACTCGAGCTGACGTGCCTTACCAACCCTTCCTCGAACGCTCCCGAGAACACCCGCCGGCGATCCCTCTTCCCCCGACGATCGCGGCAGAGCCAGACCTTGAAAGAAGCCAACTGGAACTCCTGCACGCCGGCCGCTGGCTGATCCGGCGACAGCCGACCGGGCTTCTGGGCATCCGAATCGAGCTGAATGAGGCGCTGAGCGAAGTTGCCACCGAGATGCGCTCGCGGGGACTGCTTAGCGACGATGACAACGTCCTGACGGCCAACGAGACGCTTGCCGACCACCTGACGATCGGCGACTTGAACCTCAGTGTCGATTCTGTCCGCTGGCCGCGGCAGGCCGCTGGTATCGAGGCACGCTTTCGCCTGAAGGCGGGGCTGCTTCTACTCTCCGCGACGCTGGCCGCGTCCATGGCGTTTCTGACCGTCGCGTTTCAAGCGCGGCGCCTGCGCCTGGTCGAGCTGAAGTCGGAATTTGTCGCCACCGTCTCCCACGAGTTGCGGACCCCTCTGGCCTCGGTACGCCTGCTCGCCGAGACAGTTGACCGGCGGGCGAAGGCTCCGGAGCTCAAAGACTACCCCGCCCGCATCGTCCGCGAGATCGACGGTTTGAGCTTTCTGGTCGAGAACATCCTGTCCTTCAATCGCCTGGAACGCGGTCGCGTCAAGCCGCGGCTCAGGCGCTTGTCGCTCGAAGAGCTGATCCACGAAATCCAGGAGGACCTCGAGACCCAGGTCGAACGCCGGGTAGTGATCGAGGGCCCAGGCTCCCAAGTCGAGCTCACCGTCGATCGCGAGCTGATGAAGTTGTTGCTGCTGAACCTCGCTCGTAACGCGGCGCTCTACAATGACCGACAGCCGGTGAGAATCGTCGTCGAGCACAACGAGCTCGATGCCGTGAGCGAGATCCTCATCAGCGACAACGGCAGGGGCATAACCAAGCACGACCGCGGGAGGATCTTCGACCAGTTTTACCGCGGCGCCTCAGGTGGCGAAGCCAGCACCGGGACCGGCCTCGGGCTGGCTATCTGCCAGCGAGTCGCCGAGTTGCATGGTGGCGAAATTACTGTTGCGGCCTCGAGCAGCGAAGGCACGACTTTTCGACTCGAATTACCCTCCGAGACTTGAAGCATGGACCGAGCGCATATCCTCCTGGTCGAGGACGACAACAATCTGCGTATGGTGCTGGCAGACAACCTGGAAGAGCGGGGCTACCGAGTCACCGCGACCGCCAGCGGCGACGAGGCCCACCGACTGCTTTTGGGTGAGGGCGCTGAGGACCGCGGGGTCGACCTGGTGATCCTCGACATCATGCTCCCCGATCGCGACGGCTACACCCTATGTCGCGAGCTCCGCGCCGGAGGCCGAGAGACGCCGGTCCTGATGCTCACCGCCCGCACCCTGGAGGACGATCTGGTCGATGGCTTCGACGCCGGTGCCGACGACTTCCTGACCAAGCCCTACCGCCTGCGCGAGCTGCTGGCCCGTGTCCGGGCGCTCTTGCGGCGCCGCGTCGGATTACAGAGCGCGGGGCCCGGAGAGGCGCGCTTCTCATCCTTTGCCGGTTTCCGTCTCGACCTCACGGCGCGTTCACTGCGCGATCCAGGCGGCGATCTCGTCGAGCTCACCCGAACCGAGTTCGACCTGCTGGCGCTCTTTCTCGCCCGCGAAGGCGAAGCCCTGAGCCGGGACAGGATCCTCGATGAGGTGTGGGGACGTGACGTCATCGTCGACGGCCGGACGGTCGACAACTTCGTCTCCAGCCTGAAGAAGAAGCTCGGCTGGAGCCGCGCCTCGCGATTCCGCTTCAAGACTCTGCGCGGGATCGGCTACCGGATGGAGGTCGACCGTTGATCAGCCGGCAGCGGTGATCCGGAAGTAGACCCGTCGATTGCGGGCCCAGCAGTCCTCGTTCGACGCGAAGCACACGGCCTCGTGCTCGCCGTAGCTGACGGTGCCCAGGCGCCCCGGCTCGATGCCGAGCCGGATCAGGAACTCGCGCGCGGCGCTCGCCCGCAACTGACCCAGAGCCAGGTTGTACGCGTGGGTTCCGCGCTCGTCGCAGTGCCCTTCGAGGGTCAATCGCACCGCCGCCTCCTGCCGCAGATAGCGAGCATTGTGCTCCAGGGCGTTGCGGGCCTCGGAACTGAGGTCCGCGCGATCGAAATCGAAATAGACCTCCACCAGCAAGCCATCGGCATGAACCAGCTCATTCAACTCTTCGAGACTCGGCGCGACCGTCACCGCCCGGGGATCAAGCGACGCCGACGCCGTGACGCCCGAGGGCTCCGGCAGCGCCATCGCCGTCTGGGTTCGCGAGCCGGCGCCGAGCTCCGATCGGATGGTCTGGACGTCGCGATCACGGCCGCAGGATTGACATCCCGCGCATAGGATCAAGGCCGCTGTCAGCAGCACGCCTTGCAGAAGCTTCAACGAGGGGCGAGTCACGCTCGTCTTGGACATGGTTGACCTCCGGTATCAAGATGGCCTCATCATCGAGGAACCGAAATCGCGCATCCCGGCTTCCTCGGCGACGGTTGACCGAAGCATGCTGGCGCGCCCCTGCTCCCGTGAGGTCTTCAGGCGATCATTTCTTGGTCACGATGCCATCATGAGGTAGCGCAGAAAGCCCCAAGACACGATAATAGGCCGCGTCACCCATGCAGTTCTCTAGCTTCAAGCCGCTTCGTTTCACGGCTGGCGCACTGATCCTGATCGGTCTGACCGTGGTTTCCCCACAGGCCGCCTACCCCTGGGCGCAGAACGGCCATCGCGTGGTCGCCGAGATCGCCGAACGGCATCTGGAACCGGAGGTGCGCCACCGCGTCCGACAGTTGCTCGACGGCCGTGGCCTGGCCGAAGTCAGCACCTGGGCCGACGACATCCGCTCGTTCTCGAAGTGGGACTGCGCCCAGCCGCTACACTTCGTCACCATCCGGCCGGGAACCGAGTATTCGAGCAACGGGGTCGCCGAAGGGGACGCGATCAAGGCTGTGACCTTCTACACCGACGTGCTCCTGGACCGCGACGCGTCGACGGATGCGCGAAGCAAGGCGCTAAGATTCCTCGTCCACTTCGTCGGCGATCTGCACCAGCCCCTGCACGCGGGCCGCGGCTGTGACCGCGGCGGCAACCAGATCCAGGTCGAGTGGTTCGATGAGACCGTGAGCCTCCACAGCGTCTGGGACGAGAAGCTGGTCGAATCGGAAAACCTGAGCTTCACCGAGATGGCCGACTTTGCCGACCACGCCACGGCCGAAGACATCGCCACTTTTCAAGACTCGACGCCGATCGACTGGGCTCATGACGCACAACAGCTCCTGGATATGGTCTACACCTGCGACGTGACGGGTGACCGTTGCCCGTGCTTCTGCGGCGGCTGCGAGGATGGGCTGTCGCCATTCGGTGGCTGTCTCGAGCGCTCCTGCACGCTGATCGCGGCAGGGCCCGTGCGCATCGGTTATCGCTACAAGGCCCGGACCATGCCTCATATCTATAGCCAACTGATGAAGGGTGGCGCGCGGCTGGCGGGCATGCTGAACTGGATCTTTGCTGATTCGCCGACGCCTCCAGAATCCTATCGAGACTTCCGCGCCACCATGCACGCCCTGCCCGAGTGGAGCTCAGCGGTCGCGGCGATGACCGCCTGCGACGGGCCTCTTTGAGTACGCTATGAAAGTCGACCAGCTCCTCTTCGCCTCAGTTCTCTTTCTGTGTGCGGTCGTCGCCGCGATCGTGATCGCGCCGGACGCTGGCGTCGGCGGCATCACCCACCCGGAGCACTCGACGATGCGGCACAGCGGCGTCGGGGTGCCCTCGGAAGACGCCACGCCGGAGACCGGCAGCAACCTATGGCTGGGTTGGCTGTTCGGGGTGGCGGTGATCGTCATCTTCAGCGCCCTGATCGCCTTCGGTGCGCAGCACCGCATCCGTGATTTCGCCCCCTGGCTGACGCTGGTCACCCTGACGGTGATCGGCGCCTGGAGCTGGCTCGTCTACGCCTACCGTGGCTATCTCAGCGATCCGGCGCCGGAGCTCTATCTCTACTTGCCCGCGCCGACCGCGATCATGACCTACCTCTTCTGGCCGCTGAGCGGTATGTTCGTGCTCTTCTTCGTCCTCGGCTTCCGTCACTGGGTGCTTTCGGAAGAAGACTTTGAGACCTACCGGCGCCTGCTCGACTCCGACCGAAATCAGCCCGAGCCATAGCGTGGAAGAGCTACGAAATCCGATCATCCTGACCAGTGTCGCCATCTATATGGTGATGTGTGTCGCCGTCGGCCTGTGGGCGATGCGTCGAACTCAGTCGGCCAAGGACTTTTTCATGGCCGGCCGTCACCTCGGCTTCCTGGTGACCGGCGTGGCGATCTTCTCGAGCACGATGAGCGGCTTCGGCTTCGTCGGCGGGCCGGGGCTGGTCTACGCCCTGGGCTGGAGCTCGGTTTGGATCGTGATCACCATCGGCTTTTCCCCGGCGATCTCGGACTTCCTGCTCGGCAAACGTCTGCGCCTGTTCGCGGGCTACTGTGATTCGGTGTCCCTGCCCGACGTGGTGGCCGCCCGTTATGGCGACGAAAAGGTCCGGTTGCTGACCGCGATCGCCATCCTGCTCGGAGTTCTCGGCTATCTCGCCACCCAGATCCTGGCGATGGCCACGGTCCTCCAGAGCATTCTTCGAGAGACCCACGTCTTCTCCGAAATCAGCCTCGCGGCCTGCATGATCGTGGCGGTCGCGGTGCTGGTGTTCTACTGCGTCACCGGCGGCATCATCGCCGGCGTTTATACCGACCTGGTACAGGGAGCGGTGATGGCGGTTGCCGGTGCTCTGGTATTCTTCACCACCCTGGCTGTCTTCGACGGCGGCCCGACCGAAGCGGTCACCGTGCTGATGCGCGACGACCCTGAGTCGGTCGGTCCCTGGGGCACTCTGGGCATGATCGGCTGCTTGTCGTGGTATTTCATGTTCGCCGCCGGCGGCGCCGGCCAACCACATCTGCTGACCAAGGTGATGATGATCAAAGACATCCGGAGTTATCGCTGGGTGCCGGTGGTCAACGTATTCGGCTACTGCATGACCGCGCTGCTGTGGATCGGCATCGGCCTGGTGATGCGTGCTCTGGTGGTGGCCGGAGAGCATCCCGAGCTGGCCTCACCAGATGCCGCGGCTCCTCAATTCCTGCAGCACTACGCCCATCCGATCCTGGCGGGCGTGGTCTTCGCCGGGCTGTTCGCGGCCATCATGTCGACCGCCGACGCCTTCCTCAACATCGGCGCCGCCGCCCTGGTCCACGACATCCCCAAAGCCATGCGTGGCAGGTCGCTGGAGCGGGAGCTCCTGTGGGCACGCACCGGCACCGTGATTCTGGCCTTGGCGGCAGCACTCTTCGCCCTTTATTCCCATTACTACAACGATCGTCTGATCGCGCTCCTCGGCGCCTTTGGTTGGGGAACCTTCGGCGCCGCTCTGGTACCCGCCGTAGCCATTGGCCTCAACTGGAAACGCGCCACCCCGTTGGCCGCCACTGTCGCCATCGCGGCCAGCCTGATCGCCAATTTCGGCATCGAGGTCTTCAACCTCCACATCCCCGGCGGCGTCCACGGCGGCACCGTCTCCTTGCTGCTGTCGCTGACTCTCTTCTTCGGGATCTCCTTCGCTTCGAAACCCAAGCCCCTCGATCCGAAAATCGAAGCGTTAATGGATATCTGACCGGTCTCGAACAATCGACGGTGCCCATCGCGGACATGCTACGATTTCTTTTCGAGATCTTGCCCTTGATGCCGAGATCTTGAAACGAGGAGACTGGAATGACCCGAGGCATCCAACAAGCTATTCGCGAGCTCAGAGAATCCCCAGATTCCCCCGTCATGGCCGAAATCGATGGTTTGGTCATCGAGCTTCGCTACAAGGGGCAGCGCACCGCTGACGACATCTTCGACGAAGTCGGACCCTGGGAGGGTGAGTCTGCTGATGAGCTCAGGGAGCTCATTCATAGCGCTCGCGTCGACTCCGTGGAGCCGCCCACGTTTTGACTTTCGTGCTCGACGCCAACACGGTGATAGCCCGCCTGAATGGCGATCAGCGAGTCTCGGATCGGCTCCAGGAACTCACCACCGAAGACGTCGTCCTATGCGCTCCTGTCCTGGCAGAGCTGGAGTTCGGCGCCTGGCACTCCCAGCGCCAAAAGCAGAATCTCGAGAGACTCCTCCTGCTGGCACGCGGCATGCGCTTCGAGCCCTTCGGATTCGGTGCAGCGAGGCGCTTCGGTAAGCTGAAGGCGGAGCTCCGACGACGCGGCGCGATCAAGACTGACTTCGATCTGGCAATCGCCGCGACAGCGCTGAATCTGGACGCCGTTCTGGTGTCCGATGATCGGACGTTCTTCGATGGTGCGATTGAGGATCTCAAGGTCGAGAACTGGTTGCGGATCGCCGATCAGTGACCGCGCCACGCCACGCCAGAGGCGTACGAACGGCCGCATGTCTCGGCCACCGAAGATCAGGGTGTCGGTAACAGGCTCATAAAGCAGTCGACTGGCACCTTCCGGCACGCCGTCCGCGGGCCCGAGCAGGACGACGTTACCACTATCGGGCTCGACGATCGCCAGGCGACTGCCGGAGTAGAGCGCCAGCCAACGCCGTTCGGACGTCACCGCCAGATCGAGCACTCCGCCGAGGATCGGTGGTGCCTCAGGGGCGCTATCCCAGCGAAGGGCGATCGGCGCCAGTCGACGGCCGTCGAAGCGGCTCAGGCCGGAGCCGGCGACCGCCAGAGCCGCATCGTCGATCGCCAATCGGGCCGCCCGCGGAGTCGATCGACGGATCGGCTCGGCACTGTCGATCGACGGTATCTCGATCAGCCCGAGACCGGTAGCGAGCCACAGCGAGCCCGATGGGCCTTCGAGCCAGTCAGCCACGCTCATCTGGCCCGATGGCAGGGCGACGCGCCGCCGCACCTGATCACCATCGAGGCGTTCCAGGCTCGCGCCTCGAGCACCGGGAACGGGCTGATAAGCGACCCACAGACCTCCGTCGCGCGCGGCCAATAGCTTCAGGATCGGGCGATCCGCCAGTCTTACAGACCAGAGCCTGAAACCGTCGCCGGACAGCGCCAGCAAACGGTAGCGACGGCCGTCGCCTGAGCCGATCGACTGATGCACCACCACCGGCGTACCGTCGGGCAGATAACACGCCGGGCCATAGAAGCCCGCGGGTAGCTCGTGCCTGGCACGCCAACGTCTGGCGACCGGCGCGGCCGGGCTCTCGAAACGGTGTTCGGCTCGCCGATCGAAGGCCAGCTCCCAAACCCCGGACTCAGCCGCCAGCAAAACCGTCGCCCGCCCATCTCCTGATGGGCGAGCGTCGACAGGCAACGCTCCCGCGGGGATCGCGGCCTCTCCGGGCGGCTCGACGGCAAGTGCTGTACTTGCCGTCATCAGCAGACCGATGATCACGATCTGGGCGGTGATGGCGCAAGAGCCGCGACGCCGCACCGCTGGCGAGCTATCGATCACTGGGTGCCTCCGCCGGATCCCCCCGGCCCGCTGATCCCCAGTGCCTTCTTGAAGCGGGCGAATCGCCCGTCGGTGGTCAACACGGCGTAGGGGCTCGGCGGTTGCCAGAGCGACAGCCCCGGCTGGTCCGAGCTCATCAGGTTGCTGCCGTTGTTGCCGAGAGCGGTCAGCGCCCGGTAGTAGATCTTGGTGCCCGGGGGCTTGCCGTTGACCAACGCGTTCCAGACGAAGGAGATGGGCGTCCAGCGGCCGTAACACTCCGGCGGAAACGCGGTCGTCACGTCGGTATCGACGGTGATCCAGCCGCTATGGATGGTCTGCGATGATCCGAACTGGGGATCGGTCGAGACCATCACCCAGTATCTGTCGTTGCACCGCGCCGGCTGGTTGACCGGAAGAGCGCTGTTGCCGGTGAGACGCCAGCGAGGCCCGGTCCAGACGTCGAAGCTGGGAGCCGCGCCACCGATCTCAAGGTAGTCTGTTTCGCGGTGCGTCACCCCGTCGACGATCAGGTCGTCCGCTGGATCGTTGTCGTCGATGTCGATCACCGCGGCGCCGCCGTTGGTGCCCCCGGGGCAGTAGTGCGCGTCGGTGCTGAAAGGATCGCTGTCGAGACAGTCCGGCGGAATCAGAAAGAGACCGGCGCGCGCAAAGCCCGACTGCAGCTTGTTGCTGGTACTCCCCACTTGAGTATTCCAGGTCCACTCCTGCATCATCTGTACCTCGAGCTCGTAGAGCTGCTCGTAGAGATCTCGATGGCTGCCGGAGGGAGCGCTCGGCGTATAGAAACCGGTAAAGCGCAACGCCCGAATGAAGTAGCGCCAGAACAGACTATGGCCGCCGACCCGGTTACGGCTGTACATCCCCAACCTGGCCTGCCACAGAGCGGCAGCAGCGATCTGGCCGTTGGCGTAGTCGCCCTGACCCACCTGGAAATGCTCGGGGAAATGATCCGACGGATCGGCGGGATCGAAGGGCACGACCACCTCATGCAGGCGAGGCAGCAGATTGCTCTCGTGACTCATAGGGTTGCAGTTGAGCGAGTCGTTGGCCGAGCCGAGGTAGTTCTTGGCCGTCCAGCCCCCCGTGCAGTTGGTGTTCTCCAGATGGTCGGCCCAGAAGTCGGCCAGATCGTGAAAGGTGTCCCAGTTCCGGGGCATGGGACAGGGGCCGGCACCGCACCAGTTGGCCGGCCGGGTGTCGCTGAGGCGATGCACCGAGTGATGCGCTGTTTCGTGGGAGATCACCGTGCGATCGTGGTAGTGAGCGAGAAAAGAGCCGACGTGATCAGGACAGTTAGGCTTGAAGAAACCCTGGCAGGCATAGAACAGCATGCTCGACCAGGCGTTGCAGATCGGTAGGCTCGAGTTGTCGAGACCGAATCGCGGCTGCCAGGGAATCAGCGGGAACGGCTGCCAGATCCCGTAGGCCAGGGCGGTCTGGCGGTTGCGGTGAAGCCCCTGGAAAAGGTTGATCTCGTCGAAGGGGCGATTGTTGTTCGAGTTGTTGCATTCGATCGACGTCGGATCGTTGTACGGCGCCTGATCGAAGTTGGCAAATCCAGGGGAGCTGCCGCCGCCGATCTCGGGGATCATCAGCTCATTGACGAAGATGCCATTGTTGTCGCGATCCGGTCGTCGAATGTGGGGAAGAAGCTCGAGAGTGAAATTGCCCGCGACCGCCGGATCGACGGTGAAGTCGGCTTCGCGGGTCGCGGTGTTCGGAGCCCTTCGAAACACCTCGCCCCGGGCGGCCACCGCGCCGTCGAAGGTTGGCCGAAAGGCCAGGGGCTGGCCGCTCTCGGCATCGACGATCAGCGTCGCCAGTCCTTCCACCGTGCCCCATCGCACATGCAACAGCACCCGGTGAGCGTGGCGCAATGCCGCGATTCCGTCTTCGGTTCCATAGGGCACCAGCAGGTGCGCCGGTGCATCCGCGATCGCGGCCAGCTCGACCGGTGGTTCGGCATCGAGCTGCTCGAGAGCCTCAGCCACCGTCGAATCGTCGAGCTCTGGGATCGCCGGTTCGTTGACCACCGACCACTGCTGGAAGAGGGCGCCTGAGATCGAGTCGACACTCCAACCCTGGCGGTAGCTGACGAAAGCGCCGCTACCGTC
>JAAUXY010033719.1_pt1 | contig 18974 bp, 20 predicted proteins | sample 7278121 | NCBI WGS metagenome assembly JAAUXY01 (sample SAMN14350117, study PRJNA611818) | marine sediment metagenome | isolation source: surface marine sediment (1.8m) | place: French Polynesia: Moorea | collected 2018-08 | reverse complement strand
GCCATGTGTCTGGTCGTCATAGCCGCAGTGATTGGGGCCCGGGGTGAAACGACTGCGACAGATGTCGCCGTCCAGTCGGAACTCGAGTTGCAAACCATCCGGATTGTCGGGGCCACAGACAAAACACCGATTGCCGTCCGGCCGGCCGCGTTCTGAATCATTCATGCTCGAACCTCCGCCTGGCGAGCCGGCCGAATTGCGCCCGCACCGGCCATCCCGCATTCTATGTCAGCCGCAATCGCAGGCGCGTGCCTGGGCGCGCCGTCCTCCCGGGAGAACGCCAATGGTCTACGACAACGACAATATTTTCGCGAAAATTCTGCGCGGCGAAATGCCGTCAACGCGGGTGTTCGAGGACGCCGACACGCTCGCGATTATGGATGTCATGCCGCAGGCGGACGGACATACTCTGATTCTGCCCAAAACGCCGGCCGCCGACCTGTTCGAATTACCCGACCGGGCATCGACAGCAGTAATGCGCACCACGAAAATCGTGGCTGAGGCGGTGAGCCGCGCTTTTAACGCCGACGGCATCCGTCTGATGCAGTTGAATGGCCCCGCCGCCGGCCAGACCGTGTTCCACTTTCACATGCACATCATTCCCTGCCATGCGGATCGCCCGCTGCGGCGCCACGTGGGCGAAATGGCCGACCCGGCCACGCTGGAAGCACATGCCGATCTGATTCGGGCGGCTCTGGGTGCCGGTTGACCGGCGCGTCGTCAACTGTCGGCAGGCGGTTTTGGCGACGGGCGCATGCGTACTTTTTCAACCGTGATCAGGCCGCCGGGCATGGCTGCGTCGAGCACCTTCATGAAGGCCTCGACTTTCCCTGCCTCGTCGACCACTTCGACAACCAGCGGCAGATCTGTCGACAGCCGCAGCACTCGCGCGGTATGAATGTGGGAGCCGGCACCATAGCCTTCGAGACCCCGCAGCACAGTTACCCCGGCCAGCTTGCGCCGGTGCGCCTCGTCCACGATCCAGTGAAATAGCGGCTTGCCTTCCTGACGATCGGCCTCGCCGATAAACACCCGCAGTAACAGCCCGTCTTGCAGATCCATGGCTCTGTCCTCAGATCATTCTGGCCGCGACATAGCCAGCATAGGCCGCGACGAGTCCCAACACCACGTGCAACACAATATTGGCGAGTACTTTCAGTAGTTCGCCGTCCTGGCCCAATTGCAGAGACTCGTATGCAAAGGTGGAATAAGTCGTAAAGCCACCCAGCAGTCCGACCATCAGCAGCAGGCGCTGACCCGGCTCGAGTACCTGGCGGTAGTCGGCCAGACCGCCCAGCACGCCAATCAGCAGGCAGCCCAACAGGTTTACGGTCAGTGTGCCAATCGGGAATCCGCCGCTGGGCGACAGCCGCTGTGCCCAGCCGCCGATTACAAACCGCAGAATCGACCCGACAAAACCCCCGGCGCCGACCAGCAGCAACTGCTTGAAATAGATCACTCCAGGCTATCCACAGCCTGGTAGTCGGCGATGCGCGTCGGCGCTTGGTGGCGAATCAGCTCGGCAACCGGCACCAGTTCAATGCCTTCGCCACGCAATCTGGGCAGGACCCATTCGAGGTAAGCCAGTGTCTCGTCATAGGGATGGCCGATGGCGACCGCGGAGCCATGCAGTCGGGCCAGGGCTTTCAGCCGGTTGAATTCCCGATCGATCTCCCGGGGATCAGTGCTGTTGTCGAGAAAGACATTGCGCCGGGTCGCCGGCACGCCGACTTCGGCTGCCATTCGCTGCGCCACGCTGGATGCCGTGGTGCGACTATCGACAAAAAACAGATCGCCGCGCCGCTGCAGCTCCGTCATCAGCCAGTGCATATGACCCGGATGTTGCGTGAGCAGGCTGCCCATGTGCGTGTTCACGCCGGCTACATTCGGAATGGAGTTGAGATTCGCCGTCAGGATTCCGGCGAGCTGTCGGCGGGTGTTGTCGAGGTCGATGCCGCCGAGACCGGCGGGCAATGCTTCACCGATCGGTTGCAGCGGCAAATGCAACAGCACTTCCTTGCCCAGCTGCGGCGCGCGTTTGCCGATGTACTGCGCCAACGGCGTATGCGGCAGAACCGCACAGGCGATTGGGCCGTCGAGCGCCAGCGTGCGATCCGCGGCGGATCTCAGGTTGCCGAGATCGTCGATGATGATCGAGATTCGGGGTGAATCCTCGGCGACGGCGGGAAGGAGCAGGAAAGCTGCCAGCAGGATTCCGCAAAAGACTCTCAACCGGCAGATCATGGACCGGCAATGCATCGGTTAGCGCTTTGGATCAGTCCGCCTTGCTGTGCATGACGCGGCCGCTGGTCAACACCTGGAGAGCCTGCCGCAGCTGTCCATCGGTCTGCAACAACGCGGCGCCGGCCTCGGTCCGGTGCTCTGTGACGGCAGCCAGTGCATCGGCCATACTGGTGTCGTCGAGCAACAGGTCAGGCGTAATCCCCTGGCCATGAATCGAGTCGCCGGACGGCGTGTAGTAACGCGACGTCGTCAATTTGATCGCGCGACCGTTCGACAGGGGCATCACGGTCTGCACGGAACCCTTGCCAAAGGTGCGATGACCGACAACGGTAGCCCGGCCATGGTCCTGCAGCGCGCCGGCCACGATTTCCGACGCCGATGCCGAGCCTTCGTTGACCATTACCACCAGCTCGGCGCCATCGAGCAGATCGCCCGGCCGCGCCAGCCTCTCGAAATTCGATTCCCGGCCCCGACCGCTGGCGGTGACGATCAGACCCTCGTCGAGGAATGCGTCGGTCACTTCCACCGCCGCGTCGAGAACGCCGCCCGGGTTGTTGCGCAGGTCCAGAACCAGGCCCTGCAGACCGCTCGGGCTATTGCGCTGGAGTTCATCGATCGCCTTACGCAGGTCCTTGTACGTCGTCTCGCTGAAATGCGTCAGCCGAATGTAACCGTAGTCACGCTCCAGCAGCTCGGAGCGCACGCTGCGAACCTGCACATGACTGCGGATGACATTGAAGTCGATTGGCTCGGGCTCGCCGGCCCGTTCAATCCTGATCGCCACGCGTGTGCCCGGCTTGCCGCGCATCTTCGTAATCGTGTCGGTCAGGCTGAAATCGATCACGGAATCATCGTCAATGGCGACGATAATGTCGCGAGCGCGAATCCCGGCAACGTCGGCCGGCATACCTTCGATCGGCGATACGACCACGACCTGGCCATCGACGACATTCACCTCGAGGCCGACGCCGGAATATGTCCCGGTCGTGTTGATGCGAATCTCTTCGTATTCGTCCGTGTCCAGGAACTGTGAATGCGGATCGAGATCCATGACCATGCCGCGCACCGCAGCCTCGATCAGCTGCCGATCGTTGACAGGTTCCACGTATTCCTGTTTGACGCGCTCCAGGACTTCGGCCAGCAGGCGGGCCTCGTCCCAGGGCAGGGATTCAGAATTCCCGGTCTCGCGCTCGGCCAGCACGCCGCTGCCCAGCGACAGGCTGAGACCTAGAGCGGTGCCCACGAGCAATACCAGAATGCTTCTGAATTTCAGTGACATCAGTCGCTTACTAACCCCGATCCCGAGGACCATAGCACAGGCTCGGGCGACGTTGAACGGACCACGACCACATTTAACAAAGTCCGCCGGCACCCAAGTTCTTATATCTTTCAGCGGCTTAGTGTTAGCGGATCCACGGCCGAGGGTCGATTGGCCGGCCGTCCTTGCGGATTTCGAAGTACAGGCCGGGCTCAGCCCGGCCGCCGCTGTCGCCGACGTGGGCGAGCACCTCACCGGTGCTGACCCAATCCCCAACGTCTTTCACGAGGTCCTGGTTGTGACCGTAGAGCGTCAGATAACCATCCCCATGTTCAACGACCGCCAGTAACCCGAGCCCCGGCAACCAGTCAGCAAACACAATGCGTCCGTGGTGCACTGCGCGCACTTCGCTGCCGGCTGGCGCAGCCAGCAGGGTGCCCTCCCAGCGCAGGCGACCACCGGCTCGGGCCTGACCAAAGTTCTGCACCGGCCTGCCGGTGGCCGGCCATTCCATGCCACCTTTGCGCCGGGCAAAAGGTGCCGAATCGCCAACCGACAGATCGGCAATCGACCGGCTCAGTTCAGCAACCAGTGATTCGAGTTCACGGGCTTCCGCGCGTAATCGACCGATATTTGCCTCGCGCCCTACGATTGACTGATCCAGGCGCGCCAGCACCCGCGATCGTTCCTGCCGATGCTCCGCGAGAGACTGCAGTTCCGCCGACTGTTGCTGCTCCAACACGGTAAGCGAGTCGCGTTCGTCGCTCACGGCTCGGGCTTGCGCCGAGAGCGCGGCGACGCGTTCGCGTACGCCGGCGATGAGAGCGCTGCGGGCCCGGCTCAGATAACCGTAGTAAACGAGCTGCCGGCCGGTCTCGAGCGGGTCCTCGCCACTCAAGACCAGGCGCAACCACTCCTGCTGACCGGTCATGTAGGTGGCGCGCAACTGCTGCTCCAGGATGGCGAGTTCGTTCGCCAGTTCGCGCCGGCCGGTCTCGAGATCCCGCTCCAGCGCCGCCAGGCGCTCCTGCGATGCGGCCAATTGCTTCTGCAGTAAATTGAGCCTGGACCGGGCGCGAGCTTCCGCCTTCTCAGCGGACCGCAGTTCAGCCATCACGGCATCGCGACGCGCGGTTTCCTCCTCGAGGTTCTGCTCCAGGTCCCTAAGCTCCTCGCGCACCGCCTCGAGATCGCGCTGGGCCATCGACGGGTCGTCCTGCGCGTTAACGGTGGCTGCCAGCAGCGCCACGCTGATCATCAGTCGGGTTCGCATCGCGGCGGAGTTTAACCCGGCCGGACCATTGGCGGCCGCGGGGGACGGTATACTTTGCGGCCCTTCGCCGGACTCATGTCATGGGACAACTGATCGAATTCACCAACAATAATCCGTTACTTGTCACCGGCACACTGCTGATGGGACTGGCGGTACTGTTCTACGAGTTGCGACTGCGCGGCCGGCAGGTATTCGAGGTAACTACAGCCCAGGCCGTGCAAATGATCAACAAGGGTGCGAAGGTGATCGATCTGCGGGAGCAGAAGGATTTCGCGGCCGGTCATATCGTCGATGCCGTGAACGTACCAACGCAGGATCTCGCCGCCGGGAACGACAGGCGGCTGAAAAAGAACAAGACGCTGATCCTCGTCTGCGACAACGGCATTGCCAGCGGCCGGCAAGTCGAGCCGTTGCGGAAGGCGGGCTTCGAGAATGCTTACAGCCTGTCCGGCGGGCTGTCCGGATGGCGGCGCGAAAATCTGCCGGTAATTACGGATTGATGCCGGCGGGCCCCAACATTGTGATGTACACGCAAATGCTCTGTGGCTATTGCTCCGCGGCACGCCGACTATTGGAGAGCAAAGGCGCGGAGTTTACGGAGATCGATGTGACCATGAATTCCGCCAAGCGGCAGGAAATGACGGATCGCAGCGGCCGACGAACCGTGCCACAGATATTCTTCGACGACCGCCATATCGGCGGATACGACGATCTGGCCGCACTCGAGCAAAGCGGCGATCTCGACGGTCTGCTGGGCAGGTCGGACAACAGCTAGGGACATGGACCAAAAGTGAGTGACGAAAACGGCAATGGCACCAGCAGCGGCGGAAACGGCAGCGGCGCCGGCAACGCGGCGTCGCAGCCCCAGTTTCTGCTGCGACAGCTCTATATCAAGGACTTTTCTTTCGAGGCGCCGAATGCGCCCGGTATTTTCGCGACCCCGGCTGACGGAGAACCGGATATTCAGCTGAACCTGAAGAATTCACACACGGCCCTGGGTGACGATCAGCACGAAGTCGTCCTGCATTTGAGCGTGCATGCACGACTCGGCGAGCGTTCGCTGTTCCTGGTCGAACTCGATCAGGCCGGAGTATTCCTGGTCAGCGGCTACCAGGAAGACGAATTGCGTCGTCTGCTTGGCATCCACTGCCCGAGCACGCTGTTTCCATACGCCCGCGAAGTCGTGTCCTCGATGGTCGCGAAGGGCGGCTTTCCACCGCTGGTGTTGCAGCCGATCAGTTTCGAAGCACTGTATGCACAGGCCGCCAGTCAGCAGGGCAACGCGGAGGCGTGACGCAGGCAGCGGACATTGCAGTGCTGGGCGCCGGCTCCTGGGGCACGGCCCTGGCCATCCAGCTGTCGCGCGGTGGACGGGTTGCATCGCTGTGGGGCCGGGCCGAAGACGAGCCCGCGAAGATGGAAGCCGAGCGCTGTAACGAGCGCTATTTGCCGGGTGCGGAATTCCCGGAGACCCTGCGGATCGAACCAGACCTGCATCGCGCCATCGACGATCACCGTGATCTGCTCGTGGTCGTGCCCAGTCATGCCTTTCGCGCCGTGCTGGAGTTGATCCAGCCGCGCCTGCGCGAAGACCATCGACTGTCCTGGGCCACGAAGGGATTCGAACAGAAGACCGGCCTGCTGCCACATCGCGTCGCCCGTGAAGTGCTTGGCGATGGTCCGCCACTGGCGGTGCTGTCCGGCCCGACCTTTGCGCGCGAAGTAGGCAAGGGTCTGCCTACCGCGATGACGGTGGCCGCAACCGATCCAGGTTTTGCCGACGCGCTGGCCACCCGGATCTCCGACGAGAGGTTCCGTGTCTACACGTCCACGGACCTGATCGGCGTGGAAGTCGGCGGCGCCGTCAAGAATATCCTCGCCATCGCGACTGGCCTGTCCGACGGCATCGGCTACGGCGCCAACACGCGGATCGCATTGATCAGTCGCGGACTGATCGAAATGACCCGGCTGGGCGTCGCCCTCGGCGCGAAAGTCCAGACATTCATGGGTCTGTCGGGCATGGGCGACCTGGTGCTGACCTGCACGGACGACCAGTCCCGCAACCGGCGCATGGGGCTCGGTCTGGCGAAAGGCCTCGGCATGGAAGAGGTAGCCAGGGAAATTGGCCAGGTCGTCGAAGGCGTGTACGCCGCGCGTGCTGTACACAGCGTCGCCCAGCGGGAAGGGGTCGAGATGCCCATCTGTGAGCACGTTTATCGAATTCTCTACGAGAATGAGTCGGTCGATAACGCGGCGCAGAATTTAATGACCCGGTCGTTGAAGGCCGAGGCGGAGTTGCCGTTCGATCTTTAGTCGGCCGTGCTGGCCTGGCCTAGCTGCCGCCGGCGAAATGAAGCTGGCGCCAGGCCTCGTACACGACCACGGCCGCCGCGTTCGATAAATTGAGGCTCCGGTTGCCGGGCCGCAGTGGAATTCTCAGCACCTGCCGGGCTGGCAGGGCCGCAATCACATCTGCGGGCAGACCGCGGGTCTCCGGCCCGAGCAGGAATACGTCGCCGGCCGCGTATTCCACATCCGTGAAACGCGTTGCGCCGCGGGTCGTCAACGCGAACAAACGGTGCGAGCCGATAACATCGAGACAGTCGGACAGATCATCGTGCACCTGCACGTCCGCATATTCGTGATAGTCGAGCCCGGCCCGCCGTAATTCGCGATCGCTCAGCTCGAATCCAAGCGGTCGGACCAGGTGTAACCCGACGCCGGTATTGGCGCAAAGGCGTATGATATTGCCGGTATTCGGAGGGATCTCCGGCTCATACAAAATCAGGTGAAACATTGACTGACCTACGCCCCGGGAAAAAAGACCCGCTGGCGGCCGATCTTTGCGGCCTGCAATTCGACACGCCGATCGTGCTGCTGTCGGGTTGTGTGGGTTTCGGCGAAGAGTACACGCGGGTTCACGGATTCTCGAACCGGGACGCCGGGGCCATTATTCTGAAGGGCACGACGCTCGCTCCCCGCCTTGGTAATCCCGCTCATCGCGTCTACGAGACGCCGATGGGCATGCTGAACGCCATTGGCCTGCAAAATCCCGGCGTCGACAAGGTGGTGACTGAAATCCTGCCCGAGCTGGATTTCGACGAGACGCGCTTCATCGCGAACGCCTGTGGCTCGACGATCGAAGAGTATGCGGAAGTGTGCCGCCGGTTCGACAACTCCCGCATCGATGCCATCGAAATCAACATTTCCTGCCCGAACGTGAAAGAGGGTGGCACTTCGTTTGGCAATTACCCGGACGCGTCGGCAGAGGTCGTCGCCGCCTGCCGGGCAGCCACCACCAAGCCAATCATCGCGAAGCTATCGCCGAACCAGACCGATATTGCAGAGAACGCACGCCGCTGTATCGAAGCCGGTGCCGACGGCCTCGCCGTGATCAACACCATTATGGGCATGGCGATCGATGCGGAGACCCGGCGACCCGTGATCGGCAATGTGCAGGGTGGCTTGTCCGGGCCCGCAATCAAACCGGTCGCCCTGCTCAAGGTAAAGCAGGCGTACGAAGTGGCGGCGCCACACGGTGTGCCCATTATTGGCCAGGGCGGGATCACGTCGCCGACCGATGCGCTGGAATTCATCGTCGCCGGTGCTTCGGCTGTGGGGGTGGGCACTGCGCTGTTCTACGACCCGTTGATTTGTGTCGCGATCAATGACGGTATTCGCGATTACCTGTCCCGCCATCGGATCGCCAATATCACCGACCTGGTCGGCAGCCTGGAAATTGATGTCGAGGATTCAGCCGTCTGCGGGTAGCGCCTCAGGCGTCGATACCCAGTTCGCGAATTTTCCGGGCCAGAGTATTGCGACCCCAACCCAGCAGGCGGGCAGCTTCCTGGCGATGCCCGCTGACGCGCGACAACGCGGTGCGAATCAATGCGCGTTCGAATTCCGGCAAGGCTTCCTCGAGCAGCGGCTGGCCACCATTGGCATCCAGTCGTTGTTCCGCCCAGCGTGCCAGGCCGCTGGACCAGTCACTGTGATCCGACACGTCGGCCACGCCGCCGAATTCCGCCGGGATGTCGGCCGCATGAATCATCTTTCCCGGTGCGGTCACCGTCAGGCGCCGACAGGCATTGATTAGCTGGCGCACGTTCCCTGGCCAATCGAACGATTGCAGCTGCGCGATCGCGTCAGCATGCAACGATTTGGCTTCGGCCCCGAGCTCGCGCGCGGCCGCCTGCAGGAAATGCTCCAGCAGCAGCGGGATATCCTCGCGCCGGTTGCGCAGCGGCGGCGTCTTGATGCGGATGACATTGAGGCGATGGAACAGGTCTTCGCGGAACCGGCCATCACGCACCGCTTCGTCGAGATCCTGGTTGGTCGCTGCAATCACCCGCACGTCGACCCGGATTGGTGCCTGGCCACCGACCCGATAGAACTCGCCTTCGGCCAGTACGCGCAACAAGCGGGTCTGCAGGTCCGGCGACATATCCCCGATTTCATCCAGAAACAGCGTGCCGCCATCGGCCTGCTCGAACCGGCCGATGCGCCGGCTGTCGGCGCCGGTAAATGCGCCGCGCTCGTGGCCGAACAATTCGGACTCGAGCAACTCCGATGCAATGGCCGTGGTGTTCAAGGCCACAAATGGCTGCGAGCTGCGGGGACTGTGTTCGTGCAGCGCGCGCGCGACCAATTCCTTGCCGGTGCCGGATTCGCCGGTGATCAACACGTTCATGCTGGTGCGCGCCAGCCGGCCGATCGTACGAAACACCTCCTGCATCGCCGGCGCCTGGCCGATCATGGTCCGCAACGGTGACACACCACGACCGACCGCGGCGTTGCCCGTCCGGCTGGACTGCCCCGCGGCAGCGGCGCGCCGCACCAGGGCCACCGCCTCGTCGACGTCGAAAGGCTTTGGCAGGTATTCGAATGCACCGCCACTGTAAGCCGACACCGCACTGTCCAGGTCTGCATGCGCGGTCATGACAATAATGGGGAACTCCGAACCGGAACGTTCCAGGCTCTCCATCAGCTGCATGCCGCTCATGCCCGGCATTCGCACATCGGTAATCAGAACATCCGGGTGTTCCTCGCCCAGCGAGTTCAGAACCTCGGCGGCGCCGTCAAAGCACCGGGGTTCCATGCCATCGGATCGCAACGCTTTGTCCAGCACCCAGCGCACTGAGGCGTCATCGTCCACAACCCAGACTGTCGGCTCGGCCGCCATCATCACATCAGGTCTCCAGCGGTATACGCAACATGAATACCGTCCGGCCGGGTTCCGATTCGAATTCGATCAGACCCCGGTGCCGGCTGATCAGGTCCTGCGCCAGGGGCAGGCCGAGACCCGTTCCGCCATGACGACCAGAGACCAGTGGGTAGAAGATCGAGTCGGCGAGTTCGGGCTGGATACCGGGGCCGTTGTCCTCGATGTCGATGGTGACGACGAGGCGGTGCCGCTCACTGCCGATCACGAAGCCTGCCAGCGCACGTGTGCGAATAATGACCTGGCCTGTGCCCTGCAGCGCCTGGACTGCGTTACGCGCGACATTCAGTACCGCCTGCAGCAGCTGATCCTGGTCCCCTTTGATCATTGGCAGGCTGGGATCGTAGTCGCGGAGCAGCTCCACCCCCGCCTGGACTTCACCGGCGAGCAGTAACAGAACCCGTTCCGTGACTTCGTGGATATTCACGGGCCCCATGCACGACTGCCGTGTTGGACCGAGCAGGCTGTCGGTCAGGGCTACCAGCCGATCCGCCTCGCCCATAATGACCTGCGTGTATTCCTGCAATTCCGGGTTATCCAGCTCGCGATCCAGCAATTGCGCCGCACCACGGAGACCACCCAGGGGATTGCGAATTTCGTGCGCCAGCTGCCGAATGATCCGACGGCTCGCGCCGCGCTGGCTGATCAACGCTTTTTCCCGATCCAGCTGTCGGGAGTGCGATGCGTCCAGCATCTCCACCAGGACCTGCATGCCGGCCCCAGACGCTATCGGCGTGACCCGGCACATGATGAGTTGTGGTGGCCGGTCGGCCTGCAGAGGCGCCAATTCGAAACTCAGACCAAACGCCTGCGCCTCGGCCAGGCAGCGTTTGACCAGGTCTTCAAGCTCGCCAAATTCCGGCCCCAGCTCGACGAAGGTCTTGTCGGTGGCATGATTGGCACTGTGGCCGGTCAGCAATTCGGCGGCCGGATTCAACTGGCGGATTCGGCCGTCCGCATCCACGAGCACGACGGCTATGGACAACTGCTCGAGCAGCGTTTGGGGATCTAGATGCCGCCGCCCGCTGGCAGCGGGGTCGCGAGCGGCGCGTTGGCCGGGTTGTTCGGATTCTGAATGGAGGTCTGTTGCACGGCGAAAGTGCGGGGATCGCTCTCGATCAGCACCCGGCCGCCGCGGTCCGTCACCTTGGCTCGCAAGACGTGAACCCCGCGGAACACCTCGGGCACTGTGACCTGCAGGCTGTTCCGCCGAGGCATCTGCACCGGTTGACCGTCCAGTGACAACTCGAGGTTGTGTCCTCTCTGCAGACGCGGCTGCAGTCTCATGGACACGTCGAGTTGACCCTCGATGTTCCACAGGACTTCCTCCTGGCCGGGGGTCACGATCTCCAGCGATTCATAGCTGAAGGGCTCGTCCTCGGCCGCATCCTCTCCCGCATTCCCTGCCGAAACCGTTCGGCGCGGGGCCGGCGCCTGAATGGTCTGTGGCTCGTTAATCACGACCCGTTCCGCCCCTTCCCGGGGACGGTCGGAGAAGTGGACCTGGCCGTCGTCGTCTACCCACCGGTAAACCTCGGCCGCACCAGCCACGCCGGCAATCAGCGAAATTGTCAAAACCAGGCTGCGCATGGCTTCGAGCTTAGCGCAAGCCGCTAACTTGGGCTACCACGGACCCGGCCTTTCGTGACCGGGTCCACGGTGTCCCGTATGTCTTGTTACAGACTGTAGTAAAGCTCGAACTCGACCGGATGCGTCGTCATGCGCACCCGTGTGGCTTCCTCGTCCTTCAACTCGAGGTAGCCATCGATCAGGTCATTCGAGAATACGTCTCCTGCAAGCAGGAACTCGCGATCGTTGTCCAGCGCTTCGAGCGCCTCCTCGAGGGAGAAGCACACGGTCTTCAGCTGTGCCTCCTCCTCCGGCGGCAGGTCATACAGATCCTTGTCCATCGCATCGCCGGGATGAATCTTGTTCTGTATGCCGTCGAGTCCCGCCATCAGCATCGCGGTAAACGCAAAGTACGGGTTTGCCATGCTGTCGGGGAACCGCACTTCGATACGACGTGCTTTCGGGTTCGAAATGAACGGGATGCGCACCGCCGCGGACCGGTTGCGGGCCGAGTAGGCCAGGAGTGTCGGCGCCTCGAAGCCCTTGACCAGTCGCTTGTAGCTGTTCGTGGACGGGTTCGTGAAAGCGTTCAGCGCCTTGGCATGCTTCAGGATACCGCCAATGTAGTACAGCGCGGTCTCCGAAACGCCGCCATAGGCATCGCCGGTGAAGATGTTTTCGCCGCCCTTGGCAATCGACTGATGCACGTGCATGCCATTGCCGTTATCGCCGACCAGCGGTTTCGGCATGAACGTCGCGGTCTTGCCATATCCATGCGCGACGTTGTGCACGACATACTTGAGCTGCTGCACATCGTCGGCTTTCTTGACCAGCGATGAAAACTGCACGCCGATTTCGCCCTGGCCGGCCGTGGCGACCTCGTGATGGTGTACCTCGACTTTCAGGCCCATGTCTTCCAGGGCCAGGCACATGGCAGAACGGATGTCATGCAGCGAGTCGACCGGCGGCACCGGGAAGTAGCCGCCCTTCACGCCCGGACGGTGACCGATGTTGCCTTCGTCCCGCTCGGAGCCGGAGTTCCAGGAGCCCTCCGAGGAATCGACCTTGTAGAACGCACCCTGGATATCGGCGTGATAGCGCACGTCATCAAAAACAAAGAACTCGTTTTCGGGTCCGAAATAGGCGTCATCACCGATGCCGGTCGATTTCAGGTACTCGATAGCACGCTGCGCGGCACTCCGCGGACAGCGGCCATACGCCTGCATGGTCGACGGCTCGAACACGTCGCAGCGAATATTGACGGTGGTGTCTTCGGTGAAGACATCAACGACGGCGGACGAGGGATCCGGCATCAGGACCATGTCCGACTCTTGAATGCCCTTCCAGCCGGCGATCGACGAGCCGTCGAACATTTTGCCGTCCTCGAAAAAGCTCTCGTCAATGACGCTGGCCGGGACACTTACGTGCTGTTCCTTCCCCCGGGTGTCGGTGAATCTCAGGTCTACGAACCGGGCCTCTTTCTCTTTTAGCAGGCCGAGTACATCAGCGGGTGTCATGTCGTTCTCCCTCCAGGAGCGCTTTCGTCAGATAACAGAAGACCCGGATCCCCGGATCGCAATGAATCGCAGTTCGCAGCGGGCTGTTTTGGCTCTCGATCGAACTGGCCCCAACTTAGTGCAGGATCTGTGCCAAGGATGGGCAATTTGTAAGTCATTGATTAGAATGTGACTTCCCTAATCACCCGGATCCAGAATTGCGCTATTATAGTGCAATCGGCTCATTGAGTGCACCATATTGGTGCACACGCCCCAACGAAACACTCCCGTTAAACAGGGGTATACTCCCGCGCTGCTTTTCGCCCGGAGCCCTGCGTTGACCACGCCAGCGCCCGCAACTTTCCAGGATCTCATTCTGGCACTGCAGCAATACTGGGCCAGCCAGGGCTGTGCCGTGCTCCAGCCCTATGACATGCAGATGGGCGCCGGCACATTTCACTCTGCAACTTTCCTGCGCGCGATCGGACCCGAGCCATGGAGCGCGGCCTATGTGCAGCCGAGTCGCCGGCCGACGGACGGGCGCTACGGCGAAAACCCGTTTCGGCTCCAGCACTATTACCAGTTCCAGGTTGTCATCAAGCCATCGCCGGAAGATATCCAGGATCTCTATCTCGACTCGCTGCGCTCGCTGGGTGTCGATCCGCTGGTGCATGACATCCGGTTCGTCGAGGACAATTGGGAATCACCAACTTTGGGCGCCTGGGGCCTCGGTTGGGAGGTCTGGCTCAACGGCATGGAAGTCACCCAGTTCACGTATTTCCAGCAAGTGGGCGGGCTGGACTGCCGGCCGGTAACCGGGGAAATCACCTACGGTCTCGAGCGCATCGCCATGTACCTGCAGGGCGTGGACAGCGTTTTCGACCTGGTGTGGACCGACGGACAGTTCGGTCGCATCAATTATGGCGACGTCTTTCACCAGAACGAAGTCGAAATGTCGCGCTACAACTTCGAGGCAGCGGACATTGCCGGGCTGTTCGCGCGCTTCGACGAATCGGAACGTCAGTGCGCTGACCTGATTGCAGCCGAGCTGACGCTGCCGGCCTACGAGCAGGTGCTGGAGGCATCCCACAGTTTCAATTTGCTCGATGCGCGACGGGCCATATCGGTGACCGAGCGACAGGGCTATATTCTCCGGGTACGAGAAATGGCGCGCAGCGTTGCTCAAGCCTATTACGACAGTCGCGAAGCGCTCGACTTCCCGATGTGCAAGAGCGCGGCCGACGCCGCCTGAGTCGCGATAGCGAGACAGACATGGCAAGCGCCGATACGGCAGATTTTCTGGTTGAACTTGGCACGGAGGAGCTTCCGCCGCAGGCCCTGTTGACGCTGTCCACCGCGTTGACGGACGGCATCGGTGCCGGGTTGGCCGCAGCCGGTCTGGAACACGCCGGCCTCACTGCTTTCGCGACACCGCGCCGACTTGCCGTGATGGCCGAGGCGCTGCAGTCACGGCAGGCGCCGAGCGAAGTCGAAAAGCGCGGCCCGCCGGTCAGAGTGGCCTTCGACAAACATGGCTTGCCATCCAAGGCCGCCCAGGCCTTCGCGTCGGGTTGCGGCGTAGCGGTCGATCAATTGGAGCGACTCAGCACCGAGAAAGGCGAGTGGCTCGTGCACCGGTCGGTCGATCCTGGTCGCACTGCCGTTGAATTGTTACCGGATATCGTCAATCGCGCTCTCGCGGACCTGCCGATTCCCAAGCGGATGCGCTGGGGCGACAGCGAAGCGGAATTCGTTCGCCCGGTGCACTGGCTGCTGATGCTGTTCGACGGACAGGTGGTACCGGCGATGCTGGTCGGACGCCGGGCTGGCGATTTGACCCGGGGCCACCGGTTTCACGCGCCGGCGGAACTCCTGGTTCCCGCGCCGGCCGACTACGAACAGAAACTCGCCACCGACGGGTATGTCATCGCGAGTTTCGCCAGGCGCCGCGACCAGATCGCGCGGCTCGTGCGTGACGCGGCCGAAGCCGCCGGCGGCGAACCGGTGCTCGACCCGGCGGTGCTGGACGAGGTCACCGCACTCGTCGAATGGCCGGTTGCCGTAACCGGTCGCTTCGACGCCGAGTTCCTGGATCTGCCCGAGGAGGTGCTGGTCTCGACGCTGCAGGCCCACCAACGTTATTTCCCGGTGCGCGAGCAGGACGGCCAGCTGATGCCACTGTTCATTGCCATCAGCAACCTGGAAAGCCGCGAACCGGAAAAAGTTGTAGCCGGCAATGAACGCGTGATCCGACCCAGGCTCGCCGATGCGGCCTTTTTCTGGAACAAGGATCGACAAACACCGCTGATCGAGCGGCGGGACGCGCTCAAAGACGTCGTGTTCCAGCGGGATCTCGGCAGTTTGTACGACAAGTCGGAGCGCGTCGCTACACTCGCGCATGAACTTGTCGATGCCGAACACGCCGATGGGCATTTCGAGCATGGCGTTTGGCAGGAATGGGTCGTGCGTGCCGCGCATCTCGCCAAGACGGACCTGTTGACGGAAATGGTCGGTGAATTTCCCGACCTGCAGGGCCGTATGGGCTACTACTACGCGCTGGCGGACGACGAGGCCGACGCGGTCGCCGTGGCAATCGAGGAGCAGTACCTGCCGCGCCATGCCGGCGATCAACTGCCACAGAGCCCGGTGGGACAAACCCTGTCGATCGCCGATCGGCTCGACACCCTGGCGGGCATTTTTGCGGTCGGCAAAAAACCAACCGGAAATAAAGACCCGTTTGCCCTGCGCCGCGCGGCGCTGGGCTTGTTACGGATCCTGATCGAATGCGATCACGATCTCGACCTGCGAGCCTTTATTGGCCGGGCGCTGGTGCTCCAACCCAAGCACGTCAGCGCGCCCGGCGAACTCGCCGAGCAGTTATTCGAGTTCATCACCGACCGGCTGCGGGCCTATTACCTCGATGGCCAGTGCCCGGCTTTCGAGCGGGGTGAAATTACTGCCGAGGTGTTCGAGGCGATCCACGCCAGGCGGCCCGGGTCGCCGTCCGACTTCCACGCCCGGCTGCGTGCCCTGCGGGAGTTCCTGGCGCTCGACGCCGCGGAGAGCCTGGCCGCGGCCAATAAGCGAATCGCGAATATTCTGCGGGGCACGGATGAGCATGAAACAGATCTCGATCCGACGCTGTTCGCGGAGGATGCCGAGAAACAGTTGCACACCGTCGTGGACCAGCTCGCGGCGACGCAGGCGGAACGGGTTGCAGCTCGCGACTATCGCGGCGTATTGCTGGCGCTCGCGGGCTTGCGCGAGCCGGTCGACAGGTTCTTCGATGATGTCATGGTCATGGTCGAAGATGACAAATTGCGCCGCAATCGGCTCGCGCTGCTACGCCGGTTGCGTGATCTGTTCCTCGATGTCGCGGATCTGTCGGTGATTCCGGCAACCTGAGACGCCGCGGCATGACCGGAGCAAAGCTTCCAAAGCCGCCACTGAAACTGGTGGTGCTGGATCGAGACGGCGTAATCAACGCCGACAGCCCTGACTACATCAAGAGCCCGGACGAATGGCGGCCGTTAGCTGGCAGTCTCGGGGCAATTGCTCAACTGACCCAGGCGGGTTTCGACATCGTCGTCGCCAGTAACCAGTCCGGCGTGGGCCGCGGTCTGTTCGACCAGAAACAGCTCGATGCTATACAGGACAAAATGCGCACTGCCATTGGCAGCCGCGGCGGCCACCTCGACGCGATCTATGTCTGCCCGCATCATCCGGACGATAAATGCGACTGTCGCAAGCCGAAACCCGGCCTGTTACGGCAGATTGAAACCGATCGCGGAATTTCCCTGCACGGTGTGCCCGTGATCGGCGACTCGGCCCGCGACCTGGATGCGGCCAGGGCGGTGGGCGCCTGGCCAATGCTTGTGCTGACCGGCAACGGCGAAGCGACGGCTCGCAGTTATCCCGAACTGGCGACGGTCGACGTATTCGATGATCTCGCCGCCGCGGCCGCCGCACTGATTGAGGCGATCCGGGAGTAAGCCATGGAGCTCTTGCGTTCGCTGTTGTTCACCAGTCTGCTGTTTCTGAGTATCCCGCCGTATGCATTGGCACTTCTCGTCGTGCGGCCCTTCGGGTACGACAGGGCTTATCGTGTCGTGTCAGCTTGGGTCAGGCTGAATTTGTGGTTGGCAGAGGCACTTTGCGGCTTGCGCTATGAGATAGACGGCCTGGAGCGGTTGCCGAGCGTACCGTCGGTCGCGCTGGTCAAGCATTCGTCTGCGTATGAAACGCTGCTGCAACCAGTAATCTTCCCGCGGCAGACCTGGGTGTTGAAGCGCGAGCTCATGTGGGCGCCGTTTTTTGGCTGGGCGCTGGCGACAATGAAACCGATAGCGATTGATCGCAGCGCGGGCCGGTCCGCGGTGGACCAGGTCATCAGTCAGGGCCTGGCGCGGCTCGCCGAGGGTATCTGGGTAGCCGTCTTCCCGGAAGGTACCCGCATGCCGCCCGGAGAAACGCGACGCTACGGTCTAAGCGGTACGCTTCTGGCGCAGGAAGCCGGCTGCCACATCGTGCCGTTGGCGCACGATGCCGGCGATTACTGGCCTCGGCGCGGCTGGCGAAAAAAAGCCGGCACGGTGAGGTTCGTGATTGGCGAGCCGGTCAATCCCGCTGGTCGTGACGTGCGCGAGGTTAATGCGGAGATTCAGGACTGGATCGAAACAACCGTCGCTGAATTGCGGGGCGACACCGCCTAGATATCCAGGTTCTCCACGGTGAGCGCATTGCGCTCGATGAAATCGCGGCGTGGCTCGACATGATCGCCCATCAGCGTCGTGAAGATCTCATCCGCGGCAACCGCATCCTCGATCCGGACCTGCATCAGACGGCGCGTTTCCGGGTTGATCGTTGTATCCCACAACTGCTCCGGGTTCATTTCACCAAGGCCCTTGTAGCGCGAAATCGCCTGACCTTTTTTTGCCTGCTCCATCATCCAGTCCATCGCCTCGCGGAACGTCGTGATGTCGAGACGCTTCTCGCCACGCTGCACGAACGCGCCTTCGCCGATGAGCTCACCGAGCTGGCTGCCCAGTTCGTACAAGCGGCTGTAGTCCGGTCCGCGGAAGAACTCTGTCTTGATTGCCTGGCTGGTAGCGACGCCGTGGAACAGACGCGAGATATGGAGCTCGAGGTCCTCGTCTTCGTCGTTGCGCACGACCTGCCCGGTGAAACGGGCCGCCGAGTCGTCCTTGCCATCGACCAGTGCGATCAGGCCGTCCAGCCATTGCTGCATTGCAGCATAGTCCTGCAGCATCTCCTCGGTAACCTGCGGCAGACTCACCAGCGCCCGCAATACTTCCGCGTCGTAGCGGCGCGACCAGCGCTGGACCAGCGCATCGAAAGCAATGTGGTTGTTAGCCAGCGTCTCGAGAGCCGGTCCACTGATCGGCGGCGCCTCGGCGTTGACGTGCAACGCCGTCTTTTCGAGCGCCAGGTTCAGCAGGTACGCATTGAGTTCGGCATCACCTTTGACGTAATGCTCCTGCTTGCCCTTCTTCACCTTGTACAGCGGCGGCTGGGCAATGTAGATGTGACCGCCCTCGATCAGCTCGGGCATTTGCCGGTAGAAAAAGGTCAGTAGCAGGGTACGGATGTGGGATCCGTCCACATCGGCGTCAGTCATGATGATGATCGTGTGGTAGCGGAGCTTCTCGGGATCGTAGTCGTCCCGGCCGATGCCGCAGCCCAGGGCTGTAACGAGGGTGCCGATCTCCGCTGACGACAACATCTTGTCGAAGCGCGCCTTCTCGACGTTCAGGATTTTGCCGCGGAGTGGCAAAATCGCCTGGGTGCGCCGGTCGCGGCCCTGCTTGGCGGAGCCACCGGCGCTGTCGCCCTCCACGATGAACAGCTCGCACTCCTCCGGATCGCTCGACGAGCAATCGGCCAGCTTGC
>JAAUXY010024617.1_pt1 | contig 19012 bp, 17 predicted proteins | sample 7278121 | NCBI WGS metagenome assembly JAAUXY01 (sample SAMN14350117, study PRJNA611818) | marine sediment metagenome | isolation source: surface marine sediment (1.8m) | place: French Polynesia: Moorea | collected 2018-08 | reverse complement strand
CGTCGCCATGGCATTGCTGCGCGCGATCGCGACCGTCGGCGGCTGGACCATGGGCAGCCGCGTGCTCGGTTTCATCCGGGACATGGCGATTGCCGCGATCATGGGCGCCGGACCGATTGCCGATGCCTTCTTCGTCGCGTTCCAGTTCCCCAATCTGTTCCGCCGGCTGATCGGCGAGGGCGCGTTCAACGCGGCCTTCGTGCCGCTGTTCGCCGGCACGCTTGAGACCGAGGGCCACGCGGCCGCCAAGCGGTTCGCCGAAGCGACCCTGGCCGTGCTGTTGCCGATCCTGATCATCTTCACCGTCGCGGTCGAGTTCGCCATGCCGGCGATTCTGGCCGTCATCGCGCCCGGATTCCGTGCCGATCCGGCGAAGTTCGCGATGACCGTGGATTTCGCCCGGCTGACCTTCCCATACCTGATGATGATGTCGCTGGTCGCGCTGATGAGCGGCATTCTGAACGCGCTGCACCGCTTCGCCGCCGCCGCGGCGGCGCCGATCCTGCTCAACGTGGTGCTGATCGCCAGCCTGCTGATGGTGCACGCGGGCGTTCTGCCGCATCCGGGCTACGCGCTGAGCTGGGGCGTGGCGCTGGCCGGCATGGGCCAGTTCCTGTGGCTGGCCGCGGCCTGCCAGCGCGCCGGCCTGCTGCCCGGGCTGCCGCGGCCGCGCCTGACCGCCAAGGTGCGCCGTCTGTTCCGCCTGATGCTGCCCGGCGTGATCGGCGCCGGGGTGTACCAGGTCAATGTTCTGGTCGGCATCGCGCTGGCCTCGTTGCTGCCCGAAGGTGCGGTCTCCTATCTCTACTACGCCGACCGGGTGAACCAGCTTCCGCTCGGCGTGATCGGCGCGGCCACCGGGGTGGCGCTGTTGCCGATGCTGACCCGCCAACTGCGCGGCGGTGACGGCACCGGCGCGCGCGACAGCCAGAACCGGGCGATCGAGTTCTCCATGCTGCTCACCTTGCCCGCCGCGGCCGCCCTGGTGGCGATCGCCTATCCGGTGATCGCGACCCTGTTCGAGCGCGGCGCGTTCACGGCGGACGACGCGCGCGCCGCCGCCGCGACCTTGGCCGCCTTCGCCTTGGGCCTGCCGGCCTACGTGCTGGTCAAGGCGCTCAGCCCCGGCTTTTTCGCCCGGGAGGACACCGCCACGCCGGTCAAGGTCGCGGTCTGCGCCCTGGCATTGAACATCGTGCTTGCCTACATGCTGATGCAGGTGTTGGCGCAAGTCGGAATCGCGCTGGCCGCCGCGGTGACGGCCTGGGTCAACGCGGGCGGACTTGCCGTCATTCTGTGGCGGCGCGGCCATCTGGCGCTGGACGGCCGCTTGACGCGTGCACTGCCGCGGATGGTCGCCGCAGCTGCCGTCATGGCCGCCGCGATCACCGGACTGGCGCGGTTGCTCGATCTATGGCTGGCGACGCCGGGGGTCGACCGAGTCGCCGCCTTGATCGCGCTGATCGTTGCCGGAATGGCGGTTTACGGGGCCATGGTCATGTGGCTCGGGGTGGCCAAGCCGGCCGAATTGCGCGCTTTGCTGCGCCGCCGCGCGGTGTAAGCCCGCATCGCCGATTGCGCGGTGACGGCACGCGCCATAGTGTCGGGGCGGGGTGAGGAGCAGTGATGAGCGGGCTATCGGGAAAACGCCTCCTGCTGATCGTGTCCGGCGGGATCGCAGCCTATAAGGCGCTGGAGTTCATCCGGCTGGCGCGCGCCGCTGGCGCCGCGGTGCGCTGTGTTTTGACCCGTGGCGGCAGCGAGTTCGTCACCGCCCTGTCACTGCAGGCGCTGAGCGAGGAGAAGGTTTACACCGATCTGTTTGATCTGACCGACGAGTCGGAGATGGGCCATATCCAGCTCTCCCGGTCCGCCGACCTGTTGCTGGTCGCGCCGGCCAGCGCGGACATCCTGGCCCGGATGACGGCAGGCCTGGCCGACGATCTGGCCACCACGGTGCTGCTTGCCACCGACACGCCGGTCATGGTCGCACCGGCGATGAACGTGCGCATGTGGGAGCATCCGGCGACACAAGCCAACCTCGCCACCCTGCAGCAGCGTGGCGTCACCGTGGTCGGCCCCGATGAGGGCGAGATGGCCTGCGGCGAGTACGGGCCGGGCCGGATGGCCGAACCGGCCGACATCCTGGCGGCCGTCGAAGCGTTCATTTCGGTGGCGCGGACCGGACCGTTGACCGGACGGCGCGCGCTGGTCACCTCGGGCCCGACCCATGAGGCGATCGACCCGGTGCGCTACATCGCCAACAAGTCCTCCGGCAAGCAGGGTCACGCGATCGCCGAGGCGTTGGCCCGGGCCGGGGCCGACACCGTTTTGGTCAGTGGTCCGACGGCCCTCACGGATCCGGCCGGGGTGCGGGTGCTGCACATCGAGTCTGCCCGCGACATGCTGGCCGCGGTCGAGGCCGAGCGCACCATCGCGCCGCTGGATATCGTGGTGTGCGCCGCCGCGGTGGCCGATTGGCGCACGGTCGATGCGGAGGACCAGAAGCTGAAGAAGTCCAGCTCCGGCCCGCCGGGCCTCTGCTTGGTCGAGAACCCGGACATCCTCGCCACCCTTTCGGCGAAGGACAACCGGCGTCCTCGACTCGTGGTTGGTTTTGCTGCCGAAACGGAAGCGGTGGTGGAGCATGCGGCCGCCAAGCGGGCCCGTAAGGGCTGCGACTGGATCCTGGCCAATGACGTCTCGGCTGCGGCCAACCTGGGGGCCGGCACGTTCGGCGGCGATCGCAACACGGTGACGCTGGTCACCGCCGAGGGCGCCGAGGCGTGGCCGGCGATGAGCAAGGCCGAGGTCGCCAACCGGCTGACCGCGCGCATTGCGGCCGCCTTCTCGGAGGCCGCGGAATGACCGGCCCCGGACCTGTCGCCGTGGCGGTGCACCGCCTGGACCATGCCGAGGGGCTGGACTTGCCGTCATATGCCACCGAAGGCAGCGCCGGCGTGGATCTGCTCGCCGCCGTCGACGAGGCGAGCCCGGTCCTGCTCGGGCCCGGCAAGCGCACGCTGGTGCCGACCGGCCTGATCATCGCCCTGCCGCATGGCTACGAAGCACAGGTCCGGCCGCGCTCCGGCCTGGCGCTGAAACATGGGATCACCGTAATCAACAGCCCCGGCACCATCGATGCCGACTACCGGGGTGAAGTGCAGGTGATCGTCGGCAACATGGGTGACGCCACGTTTACCATCACGCGCGGCATGCGGATCGCACAAATGGTGGTGGCGCCGGTCACCCGATTGTCCTGGTCTGTGGTCGAACACGCCGACGAGTTGCCAAACACGGAACGTGGCGGCGGCGGGTTCGGATCCACAGGCTCCTAGGAGCCGGTCCAATGACCCTGTTCTCTCCAGCGCGCAGGTTGATGTTCGCCACCGAGGCGGTCCTGCGCATCGCCGACCAGCCCGCCAATGAGGCGGTCTCCAGCCGCGAGCTCACCGCCGAGCAAGGCATCCCGCCGCGCTATCTCGAAGAGGTGCTGCAAGCCCTTGTACACGCTGGCATTCTGGTCGGTCGGCGCGGCCCCAGGGGCGGCTATCGGTTGGCCCGGCCGGCCGGATACATCACCCTGGAAGACATCGTTTCGGTGGTGCAACCAGGCTGCTTTTCCTTGGGTTCTGAAGCCGATGAGGGCGCGCAAGAAGGTCGCGAAGCCAGATCCACGGCGCTCGGCCGACAGGTGGTCGCGCCGGCCTTCGACAGGGTGCGCTCGCAGATCCAGGATCTGCTGGGCTCGGTCACGATCGATGATCTGCGCCAGGCGGCGCAGGCCGAGCGGGGCGAAGCGCCGTCACAGCGCCAGCTCGACCTGATGGAGTTGGTCGGATGAAAGACCCGACGGATGAGCTCAGCGAAGCCCAATTCCACCGCTATGCGCGGCACCTGATCCTCGAGGAGGTCGGAGACGAGGGGCAGGCCAAGCTGCTGGCGAGCAAGGTGCTGGTGATCGGGGCCGGAGGCCTCGGCTCTCCGGTGCTGATGTATCTCGCCGCCGCCGGCGTCGGCACGCTCGGCGTGGTCGACGACGATGTCGTGGACCTGTCCAACCTGCAGCGCCAAGTGATCCATCCGACCGCCAACTTGGATCGCCCGAAAGTGATATCGGCGGCCGAAACCATTGCGGCGATCAATCCGGATGTGGCGGTGGTCACCCATCGCGAGCGGTTTACCACGCACAACGCGAGCGCGCTGGTGGCCGACTACGATCTGGTGGTCGACGGAAGCGACAACTTCGCCACCCGGTATCTGGTCAACGATGCCTGCTTTTTTGCGCGGGTGCCGTTCGTATCGGCCGCCTTGCTGCGATTCGAAGGCCAGCTTTCGGTGTTCCGCGGCTATGACGCCGACCAGCCGTGCTATCGCTGCCTGTTTCCCGAGCCGCCGCCGCCGAACTTGATCCCGCGCTGTGAGGAGGCCGGGATCCTGGGGGCGCTCGCCGGCGTCATGGGCACGCTTCAGGCCGCTGAAACGATCAAGGTGCTGCTCGGCCTGGGCGATGCGCTATGCGGGCGCTTGTTGCTCTACGACGCGCTTCCGGCCCGGTTTCAGACCATCGCGTTCGCCAAGAACCCGGACTGCCCGCTGTGTGGTGGCGCGCCGGTCATCACCGATCTTTCCGACCACGCGACCGCCGTCTCAAACTAGAACATCGCTTCCAGCACCCGGTCCGGCGGCGTGTGCCCATCGACGAACGTCTTGATGTTGATGATCACCTTCTCGCCCATGTCGAGCCGCCCTTCGATGGTGGCCGAGCCCATATGCGGCAGAAGCGTGACGTTGTCGAGCTGCAGCAGCTTCGGATTGACGGCCGGTTCGTGCTCGAACACGTCCAGTCCGGCGCCTGAGATCTCGCCGGCATCCAGCATCCGGGTCAGCGCGTCTTCGTCGATCACCTCACCGCGCGAGGTGTTGACGATGTAAGTGGTCGGGCGCAGCAGTTTCAGCCGGCGGGCCGACAGCAGGTGATAGGTCGCCGGCGTATGCGGGCAATTGACCGAGATGATGTCCATTCGGCTCAACATCTGGTCCAAGCTTTCCCAGTACGTCGCCTCCAATTCCTCTTCCAGCTCTTCCGGGACGCGCCGGCGGTTGTGGTAGTGGATCGAAAGCCCGAAGCCGCGCCCGCGGCGCGCCACCGCGCTGCCGATTCGGCCCATGCCGATGATGCCGAGCCGCTTGCCGGTGATTCGGTGGCCCAGCAGGCCGGTCGGCGACCAACCGGACCACTCGCCAGATCGGATTACCCGCTCGCCCTCGGTCAGCCGACGCGGCACGGCCAGGATCAGCGCCATGGTCATGTCGGCCGTGTCGTCGGTCAGCACGCCCGGTGTGTTGGTGACGGTGATGCCCCGCTGACGCGCGGTTTTCAGGTCGATGTGGTCGACACCGGTGCCGAAACTGGCGATCAGCTTAAGCCGGTCGCCGGCTTGCGCCAGCAGAGGCGCATCGATCCGGTCGGTCACGGTCGGCACCAGAACTTCGGCTGACTGCATGGCCTCCTGGATCTGGGCGCGCGTCATCGGCTCGTCGCTGAGATTGAGCTGCACGTCGAACAGCTCCATCATCCGCGTCTCGATGGCGTCTGGCAGCTTGCGGGTTACCACGACCGTGGGCTTGTGAGTGGTCATATGGCGTGTCCCTTAGACATCCACCGGTTCAACGCCCGGCATTATTTGGCGGGACCGGAGTGGGCCGGCTGTTGGGGTTCCCTGGCAGGCGGAAAGCCCGCTGCCTAGCAAGATCAGCTTCGTTTTGTCCACCCCAATACGGCACCAATGTCCGTTCGCCGGCCCGTTATTGCGATACGCGGCGGCGGAACCAACCCCAACTTCCCCGATTCCGCCACCGCGGCAAATTTCCGCTTGCGCATTCGGCCTGAAATGCGTGGATTGGTAAATCGGCGATCACGCCCCGGTTCCCCGCTCCACCCATCTTTGTCCTTTACCATTCGCATGAGCTCGCTACCGCCACCCTTACGCCTGCCGACGCCGACGCGCACCGTTGCAGTCTCCCGCAGAGTCTCGATTTGGCTGATGGCAGGCGTGGTTCTGGCCGCTGCCATTGGGCTGCCGGTTCTAGCCGGTGTGGTCATCGATCTGGTGCAGACCGATGAGTGGGTCTGGAAGGGTGTCGCGCCCAATGCGCTGGCCCAGGGGACTGGATCAGGCAAGGAACGGCTGCCGCGGTTCGAGTCCTTGCGCTCGGACAAGGCCTTCCTGCGGGTCGGGCCCGGCGTACGCTTTCCCATCGCCTGGGTCTATCAGCGCCGCGGGCTCCCGGTGGAAGTGATCGAGGAATACGATACCTGGCGGCGGGTGCGCGACCGGGACGGCGTCGAGGGCTGGATGCACAGCAGCCTGCTGCAGTCCAAACGTCAGGTGCTGGTGCATGGCAGTGTGCGATCGATGCGCCGCGCGGCCGAGGACGACGCGCCGGTGGTGGCGCGTCTGGAGCCGGGCGTGATCGGCACCCTGCAGAAGTGCGAAACCAACTGGTGCCGGGTGGAGATCACCGGGCTTTCCGGCTGGGTCCGTCGCGATCAGATCTGGGGCGTGTACCCGTTCGAGGCGGTCAACTGAACGGCCGTCGGCCGCCTCGGCCCTTGCAGTTCAATCGATATCGCGTGGCGGCGCTTCGCGCATCACAGCCATATGGGCACAAGCCGGGTGTTCGAAGCAGACGATGGTCTGCGTGCCCAGCGTGCGCACCAAAGCGACCTGCTCCAGAGGTCCGATGACCTCAAGGCCGCTTTTGTGGTGTTTTGAATTTGGCTTTAACGTCAGAGGCTTAGTCAGCTTCTGCGGCGCAACCGAAAGATCACGTCGATCCGCTCGATCTCGGTGCCATCGGGCAGGGGCGGAAGGGCCCCGACATCCACACGCTGCGGTGCGATGTCTTCCAGGCTGCCGTCCTCTTCCAGGTAGTAGTGGTGATGATCGCCGGTGTTGGTGTCGAAATAGCTGCGCACCGGGTCGACCACCACTTGGCGCAGCAGTCCGACCTGGGTGAACTGGTGCAGCGTATTGTAGACCGTGGCCAGCGACACGGCGATACCGGCCCCGGTCGCTTCCTCGTGCAGCTGTTCGGCCGTCACGTGCCGGTCGCCGTCTTCGAACAACAGCTTTGCCAGCGCCAGGCGCTGCCGGGTCGGGCGCAGCCCAGCCGAGCGCACCATCTGCAGCGCCCGCTCGAACGGCCGTTCGGTGCGATCCTGGTTCTGAAATGTGTCGCGATCATTCATGGTTTTCATAGTCGAAATACCGATCTTGGCGACGGGGCAGCAATCGAAGTGGGGTCTAGCTGGCGGAAAATAAACTTTTTTCCTTCCCAGATGAACTCATTTTGCGGTAACGACCCGGCTCTCGATCATGTTTGGCCGCGATAATCGGCGCGATGGATCAAATTGCATCGCCGTGACGGTCGCATTATGGTCGTCGGCGACTCGGGGAAAATGCCGGCTCGCTGCTATGGGTGTGCCTCAAACACGGGACGCGTGTTGCAACTACCACTGACCAATGACCCGCTCAGCCGACCCTCGGCGTTCAGTTATGAGGATTTGATCAGCTGTGCGGAAGGCAAGCTATTCGGTCCCGGCAACGCGCAGCTGCCGATGCCGCCGATGCTGATGTTCGACCAGATCACGTCGATCCGGGCCGATGGGGGGCTGCACGGAAAGGGAGAAGTGGTCGCCGAATTGGCCATTCGGCCTGACCTGTGGTTCTTCGACTGCCATTTCCGCGGCGATCCGGTGATGCCGGGGTGCCTGGGGCTCGATGCCATGTGGCAGCTGCTGGGCTTTTTCCTGGGATGGCTGGGCAAGCCCGGGCGTGGCCGCGCCCTGGGCGTCGGCGAGGTGAAGTTCTCGGGCACGGTTTTGCAAACCGCCCAGCGCGTGCTGTATCGGCTGGACATCAAGCGGGTGGTTAGCGGTAGGTTGGTCTTGGGAATCGCGGATGCGGTCATGGAAGTTGATGACCGGCTGGCATACGAGACCAAGAACCTGAAGGTCGGTTTGTTCACCGACCCCGCGTCGATGTAGGGCGGATGGGCGGTGTCGCGACCAATCAGAACAGGGGCAGAAGACCCCTGCAATGGGCTGCTGACGAGAGCCTCTAGGCACTTTGGAGGAGCACCTTTATGAGGCGGGTCGTCGTCACGGGGATGGGCATCGTCTCCAGCATCGGCAACAACAAGGCCGAAGTGCTGGACAGCCTGCAGCACGGTCGTTCGGGCATCGAGTTCTGTGAAGAATACGCCGAGCGCGGATTCCGCAGCCAGGTCCATGGCGCGCTGAACATCGATCTTGCTCCGTTGGTTGACCGCAAGATTCGCCGGTTCATGGGCGACGGTGCGGCCTACAACTATGTCGCGATCAACGAAGCCATCTCTGATGCCGGCCTGCAGCCGGCGGAGGTCTCCAACGAGCGCACCGGCATGATCATGGGGTCCGGGGGCCACTCGACCTCCAACATGGTCGCGGCCGCGGACATCGCCCGGGACAAGGGCGTGAAGCGCATGGGGCCCTACATGGTTCCGCGGGTGATGTCGTCGACCCATTCGGCAACGCTCGCCACCCCGCTCGGCATCAAGGGCATCAGCTACACGATCAGTTCGGCCTGTGCCACCAGTGCCCATTGCATCGGCCAGGCCTATGAATCGATCGCCATCGGACGCCAGGACCGCATGTTCGCCGGCGGCGGCGAAGAGCTGCATTGGACGCTCAGCATGCTGTTCGATGCGATGGGCGCGTTGTCCTCGAAGTTCAACGACAGCCCGGAGACCGCCAGCCGCCCCTATGACGCCGGCCGCGACGGGTTCGTGATCTCCGGCGGCGCCGGCGTCCTGGTGCTCGAGGAGCTTGAGCTGGCGCGTGCGCGCGGCGCCAAGATCTACGCCGAGATCGTCGGTTACGGCGCGACTTCGGACGGCGATGACATGGTGGTGCCGTCCGGTGATGGCGCAGCGCGCTGCATGCGCATGGCGACCCATCATTTGAACGAGCGTGTCGACTACATCAACACGCACGGGACCTCGACCCCGGCCGGAGACATCGTCGAGTTGGACGCGATCCGCGCCGCGGTCGGCAACGATATTCCTTTGATCAGTTCGACCAAGTCGCTGACCGGGCACAGCCAGGGAGCGACTGGCGTCCACGAGGCCATTTACTGCTTGTTAATGCTAGAGAACGATTTTGTTGCTGCCAGCGCGAACATCGAGACGCTGGATGAGGAGGCGGCAGGAATGCCCATCGTGCGCGAGCGCGTTGACGAAGCAGGACTCAACACGGTGATGACCAACAGCTTCGGCTTTGGCGGGACCAACGCCTCTCTGACGTTCCAACGCATTCAGAGCTGAGACAATGCTGCAAACCACGCGAGCAGTCGCGCCGGACGGATCGTTGATGACCGGACAGCGCGGCCTGGTGCTCGGCGTCGCGAATGACCGGTCCATCGCCTGGGGCATTGCCCGCATGCTGGCCGCCCACGGCGCGACGCTGGGCTTCACCTATCAGACCGAAGGGTTCGAGCGTCGCGTTCGGCCGCTGGCCGAAAGCGTCGGCGCTTCGCTGATCGTGCCGTGCGACGTGACCGATGAGGACAGCGTCGCTTCGGTGTTCCAGGCGGTAAAGCGCAAATGGCGCGGCCTGGACTTCCTGGTCCACGCCATCGCCTACTCGGAAAAGGAAGAGCTCAAAGGCCGCTACGCCGACACCACGCGGCAGAACTTCCTCAACACCATGGACGTCTCCTGCTTCTCGTTCACCGCCTTGGCCCGTGAGGCCGCGCCGCTGATGACCGAGGGCGGGTCCATGCTGACGCTGACCTATCTCGGCGCGGAACGGGTGACGCCGAACTATAACGTCATGGGTGTCGCCAAGGCGGCGTTGGAGGCGAGCGTGCGATATCTCGCGGCCGATTTCGGCGGCGACGGCATCCGGGTCAACGCGATCTCCGCCGGCCCGATGCGCACCCTGGCGGGATCGGCAATCGCCGATGCGCGTCACGTCTACCGCTTCACCGACAGCCACGCCCCGCTTGGCCGCAATGTGGAGCTGGACGAGATCGGCGGCACCGCGCTGTACCTGCTGTCCAGTCTTTCCGGTGGCGTGACCGGCGAAGTGGTGCATGTCGACGGCGGCTATCACATCGTCGGCGTGCCGCGGCCGCCATCGGACTGAACGCCGCGGCCCTTCACACGCCCTGAGGGACCGGCGCCCGCGCGATCTGTGCGGTGGGGCGCTTGGTCACATGCGCCGGCTGCACTAGACTCCGGGATACTGCAACGGATCGCTACACTGCACCCGGTGGCCTGCCATGTGGACCTGGTTCCTGACCCGAAGTCCTGTTGCCCGCGTGGTCCGCGGGCTGTCTCTGGCCTTGGCGGCCGCTCCGCTTCTCGCACTGTCGTCTGCGGCGCAGCAGCTCGTCGAGATCGGAGACTTCGGCCCCAACCTGGGTGAGCTGCGCCTCTACAAGCACGTTCCCGACGGCCTGCCGCAGGGCAGCCCACTGGTGGTCTTGCTGCACGGCTGCAAGCAGCGCGCCGACTCCTTCGCTCGCGACACCGGATGGATTGCGCTGGCCGACGAGCTGGGCGTCGGCCTGCTGCTGCCCGAACAGCAGGCGGCCAACAATCCGCTTCGCTGCTTCAACTGGTTCATGATCACCGACCAGCGGCGCGGACGTGGCGAGCCGGCGTCGATCAAGGCCGGCATCGACCATATGCTTGAGACGCACGGGCTCGATCCGCAGCGCGTGTTCGTCTCCGGCCTGTCCGCCGGCGCCGGCATGACGACGGTCCTGCTCGCCGCCTATCCGGACGTGTTCGGCGCGGGCGCGCCGATCGCCGGCCCGACCTTTCGGTGCGCGATCGGCCCGCTGCTGGCGTCCGATTGCATGGCCGGCGACGATGACCGCAGCGTTGAGGAAATGGGAGAGGCCGTGCGCGAGGCGTTTCCCGAACACCAGGGCGCCTGGCCCCGGGTTTCGGTTTGGCAGGGCGAAGCCGATGAGACGGTGGCGCCGCGCAACGGCGAGCTGGTGGCCGCCCAGTGGCTGGCCACGCACGGTCTCGACCCGAACACCGGCCGGGCCGGGCCCAGCAACCAGGTGCGCCAGACCCAGTGGCCCGATGCCGCCGGCGTCGTGGTGGTCGAGCTGAACCGGTTGGACGGGTTCGCGCACGCCTATCCGATCGATCCCGAAACCGATTGCGGCACGGCGGGGGATTTCGTCGTGGATGGCGATGTCTGCGCGGCGCGCCAAATCGCCCGCTTTTGGGGCCTGTTGCCGTAGATCCGGCGGAGCCCCCTCAGCCAACGAAAAAGGGGCGGCCCGCGCCGCCCCTTTTCCGCGATTGCTCAGCCGATGCGATCAGCCGCCGCTGCTGCGCCGGCGGCGCGGCCGGCGCCGCGCACCGTCGCCGGCGTCCTCGCGTCGCTCTTCGTCTGCCGCGCCTTCGATCTCTTCGCCGGTCTCCTGGTCGACCACCTTCATCGACAGGCGAACCTTGCCGCGGTCGTCGAAGCCCACGCACTTCACGTAGACCTCGTCGCCCTCGTTGACGATGTCGGTGACCTTGCCGACCCGATAGTCGGCCAGCTCGGAGATGTGCACCAGACCGTCGCGTGAACCGAGGAAGTTCACGAACGCGCCGAAGTCCATCACCTTGACCACTTTGCCACGATAGATCACGCCGACTTCCGGCTCGGCCACGATGTTCTTGATCCAGTCGAGCGCGGCGCGCTGCGACTCCTCGTCGACCGCGGCCACCTTCACCGTGCCGTCGTCTTCGATGTCGATCTTCGCGCCGGTGGTCTCGCAGATCTCGCGGATCACCTTGCCGCCGGTGCCGATCACGTCGCGGATCTTGTCCTTCGGAATCGAGATGGTCTCGATCCGCGGCGCGTGGTGACTGACGCTCTCCCGGCTGGACTCCAGCGCCCGGGCCATCTCGCCCAGGATGTGCAGCCGGCCGTCGCGCGCCTGGGCCAAGGCGACCTGCATGATCTCCTCGGTGATCGAGGTGATCTTGATGTCCATCTGCAGGCTGGTGATGCCTTCCGACGTACCGGCGACCTTGAAGTCCATGTCGCCGAGATGGTCCTCGTCACCCAGGATGTCCGACAGGACGGCGAACGAGTCGCCTTCCTTGATCAGGCCCATGGCGATTCCCGCCACCGGGCGCGGCAGGGGTACGCCCGCATCCATCAGCGCGAGCGAGGTGCCGCACACGGTCGCCATCGAGGACGAGCCGTTGGACTCGGTGATCTCGGAGACCACGCGGATCGTGTACGGGAACTGCTCCTTGTCCGGCAGCAGCGGGTTGACCGCCCGCCAGGCCAGCTTGCCGTGTCCGATCTCGCGGCGGCCGGGCGACAGCATGCGGCCGGTCTCGCCGACGCTGAACGGCGGGAAGTTGTAATGCAGCATGAAGTGCTGCCGGTACTCGCCCTCCAGCGCGTCGATGATCTGCTCATCCTGCCCGGTGCCCAGGGTGGCGACCACCATCGCCTGGGTCTCGCCGCGGGTGAACAGGGCCGAGCCGTGCGCGCGCGGGAGCATGCCGACCTCGGCGATGATCTGGCGCACGTCCGAGGTGGTCCGGCCATCGATCCGCTCGCCCGTCTCCAGGATCGAGCCGCGCACGATGTCGCTTTCCAGGCCCTTCAGCAGGCCCTTGGCCAGCCCCGCCTTCTCCTCATCCTCGCCGAACGTCTCCATGGCCGCCTGCTTTGCGGCGGCGACTTTGTCCTGACGGGCCTGCTTGACCTTCTCGGTGTACGCCTCGCGCAGCGGCTGATCGGCGACCTGCTGCAGCGTTGCGCGGATCTCGTCCAGCCCTTCGGGCTCTTCCGGCAGCTCGCGCGGCTCTTTCGCGCAGGCCTCGGCCAGCGCCACGATGGCGTCGATCACCGCCTGCATCTCGCGGTGGCCGAACATGACCGCGCCGAGCATCACGTCCTCGGCCAGCTCATTCGCCTCCGATTCGACCATCAGCACGCCGTCGCGCGTGCCGGCGACGACCAGGTCGAGCGCGCTCGAGCCGAGGTCGAAGCGGCTCGGGTTCAACACGTACTCGCCGTCGCGGTAGCCCACGCGGGCGCTGCCGATCGGGCCGAGGAACGGCAAGCCGGATATGGTCAAGGCTGCCGATGCGCCGATCATCGAGACGATGTCGGGATCGTTCTCCAGGTCGTGCGAAATGACGGTGCAGATGACTTGGGTTTCGTTGCGGTAGGCCGGGTGAAACAGCGGCCGGATCGGGCGGTCGATCAACCGCGAGGTGAGCACCTCTTTCTCGGTCGGCCGGCCCTCCCGCTTGAAGAAACCGCCCGGGATCTTTCCGGCGGCGAAGGTCTTTTCCTGATAGTTCACTGTCAGCGGGAAGAAATCGATGCCCGGCCGCGGCTCTCTGGCCCCGACGACCGTGCAAAGCACGGTGGTCTCGCCATAGGTGACCAGCACGGCCCCATCGGCCTGGCGGGCAATTCTTCCGGATTCGAGAACCAAGGGGCGTCCACCCCAATTGATCTCTTGTCGATGTACTTCAAACATTCAGATCTTCTCTTTCTCACGGACATCCGCGGGGGACGGGCCTATCCCGCCGCCGCGTCCCGTCCGATCGGGCCCCAGGCCCGCTCTGTCGTTCGTGGACGGGAAAAGGAAATCGGGCTTCCGCCGATTTGCGGAAGCCCGCCAACACGTTTCGGATCAGCGGCGCAAACCGAGCCGCTCCCGAAGGCCTTCATAGCGTTGCGCGTTCTTGCGCTTGAGATAGTCGAGCAGGCGCCGCCGCTGTCCGACCATCATCAACAGGCCGCGGCGCGAGTGGAAATCCTTCTTATGGGATTTCAGGTGTTCGGTCAGGTTGACGATCCGTTCGGTCAGAATGGCGACTTGCACCTCGGGTGAACCGGTGTCGCCTTCGGCCTGAGCATATTCCTTGATCAGCTCAGCCTTGCGCTGTGGCGTAATCGACATCGCTGTGCCCCTTTTTTGCTAGAGGTTCAACACGCGCAGCGGACGCAGTTCGCCGGCTTCGTAGTTGGCAATCGCCACCAGCTGGTCGCCGGCCATTGCACAGACCAGATCGCCGCTTTCCAGGCCATCGGTTCGTGCAAGGTCGCTGCGACGCAGCAAGGACAGAGATTGGCCTTGTCTGAGCCGGCTTGCCTCCGCTTCGCTCACGGCCAGCGCCGGGATGTCGTCCAGCGCGGTCGCAACGGAGTGGATCGGCGCCTCGTCCGGCGCACGATCGGCTAGGCGCAATAGATGATCGAGTGTGACCGCATGCGCAAGCAGAAAAGGGCCGACCTGGGTCCGTCGGATCTGGTCCACATGGCCGCAGGTGCCCAGCGCCCGCGCCAGGTCGCGGGCCAGCGCGCGCACATAGGTGCCCTTGCCGCAGGTCATGCGCAGGGTGGCATGGTCCGGATCGGCGCGCTCGATGAGCTCCAGCTCGTAGACCTCCACCGCGCGCGGCGCCAGCGCGACCTCGGCCCCCTCCCGGGCCAGGTCGTAGGCCCGTTCGCCGCCAACCTTAATGGCCGAAAAAGCGGGCGGGACCTGCTCGATGGTCCCGATGAACTGGGCCAGCGCGGCTTCGATCTCCGCGGTCTCGGGGCGCCGCTCGCTGGTCTCCCGCACCTCGCCCTCGGCATCGTCGGTATTCGTTTCAGCGCCGAAGCGAATGCGAAACTCGTAGCCCTTGTCGCCATCCATCACATAGGGGACGGTCTTGGTGGCCTCGCCGAACGCGATCGGCAGCACGCCGGTGGCGAGCGGGTCGAGCGTGCCGGCGTGCCCGGCCTTGTGCGGCTTGATCAGCCGCTTGACCGCGCCCAGCGCCGCGGTCGAGGTCATTCCTTGCGGCTTATCCAGGATCAGCCATCCGTGGACCGGATGGCCTTGTCGCCGCCCGCGTCGCGCCACTTCAGTCCTCCGCCGTGCTCGGCGCATCCAGGTCCCTGGCCACCCGCGGCTGGCGCAGCACCGAATCGATCTGCGAGGCCTGGTCGAACGAGCGGTCGTATTCGATGCGGAGCTGCGGCACGTATTTCAGGGTCAGCGCCCGGCCCAGACGCCCGCGCAGGAAGGCGGACGCCCGGCGCAGCGCCGGAATGACCTTGCCGTCCGGATCCCCGCCCAACGGCACCACATAGGCGGTCGCGTTCCGCAGGTCCGGGCTGACGTCGACCGCGGTCACGGTGAGGGATACGCCCTGCAGGTCCGGGTCACGGATCTCGTCTCGCGCCAGCAGGGCCGCCAGCGCGTGGCGCAACTCTTCGCCCACGCGCAGCTGTCGCTTGCTCGGGCTCTTTCCGATGTGCTCGATCATGCTCGTAAAACCTGAACGCCCGCTCACCGGGCGACGCGCTGCCCCGACCTTGGGGCGACGGCCCTGCGGCGCATCAAAGCGCGCGCGCGACCTCCTCCAGCTCGAAGCACTCGATCACGTCCCCGACCTGGATGTCGGAGTAGCTCTCGAACGCCATGCCGCACTCATAGCCTTCCTTGACCTCGCGCACGTCCTCCTTGAACCGCCGCAAGGTCTTCAGCGCACCGTCGTGGATCACCACGTCGTCGCGCAGCAAGCGCACCTTGGCGCCGCGCTTGACCAGGCCCTCGGTGATGTAGCAGCCGGCGACCTTGCCGGTCTTGGAGATCGAGAACACCTCGCGGATCTCGGCATTGCCCAGGAACACCTCGCGCTGGGTCGGCGCGAGCATGCCTGACAGCAGGCCCTTGGCGTCGTCGATCACATTGTAGATCACCGAGTAGTAGCGGATGTCGACGCCGTCGCGCCGCGCCAGCGCGCGGGCTTGCGGATTGGCGCGCACGTTGAAGCCGATGATGAAACCGTCCGACGCGTTCGCCAGGGTCACGTCGGACTCGTTGATGCCGCCGACGCCGGTGTGCAGGACGCGCACCTTCACTTCGTCCGTCGCCAGCCGCTCCAGCGCGGTCGCGATCGCCTCGACCGATCCCTGCACGTCGCCCTTGATGACGATCGGCAGCTCCTTGGCCTCGCCCGCGCTGATCGACTGGAACATCTGTTCGACCGTCGAGCGCGCGGCCCCGGAGGCCGAGCTGCTCTTGCGCTGCCGGGTTCGGAAGTCCGCGACCTCGCGGGCCCGGGCCTCGTTCTCCACCGCGATCAGATCGTCGCCGGCCAGCGGCGTGCCTTGCAGGCCGAGCACTTCGACCGGCACGCTGGGCCCGGCTTCCTTCGCCTGCTGACCGCGGTCGTTGATCATCGCGCGCACCCGGCCCCATTCCGCGCCGGCCACGAAGATATCGCCGACCCGCAGGGTGCCGCGCTCGACCAGCACGGTGGCGACCGGGCCGCGGCCCTGCTCCAGCTTCGCCTCGATCACCGTGCCGACGGCTGACCGCTTCGGGTTCGCCTTCAGTTCCAGCAGCTCGGACTGCAGCAGGATCGCTTCCTCGAGCTTTTCCAGGCCGGTCTTCGCCACTGCGGAGACCTCCACATCGAGCACTTCGCCGCCCATGCTTTCGACCTGGATGTCTTCGGATAACAGCTCGGTGCGCACCCGGTCCGGCGTGGCATCCGGGCGGTCGCACTTGTTGATCGCGACGATGATCGGCACTTCGGCCGCCTTGGCGTGCGCGATCGCCTCCTTGGTCTGCTCCATCACGCCGTCATCGGCCGCGACGACCAGCACCACAAGGTCGGTCACATTCGCGCCCCGTGCCCGCATCTCGGAGAACGCGGCATGGCCCGGCGTGTCGATGAAGGTGATGTGGTCGCCCGAATTGACGGTGATCTGGTAAGCACCGATGTGCTGGGTGATCCCGCCGGCTTCCTTGGCCGCCACGTCCGACTGGCGCAGAGCGTCGAGCAGCGAGGTCTTGCCGTGGTCGACATGACCCATGACGGTGACCACCGGGGCGCGAGATTTCATGTTCTCCGGTGCGTCCTCGGTGCCGGCCAGGCCGACTTCGACGTCGCTTTCGGAGACCCGCTTGGCGCGATGGCCGAATTCTTCGACGATCAGTTCCGCGGTATCGGTGTCGATCATCTGGTTGATGGTGGCCATCACGCCCATCTTCATCAGCGACTTGACCACGTCGGCGCCGCGCACCGCCATCCGCTGGGCCAGATCCTGGACCGAGATCGATTCCGGGATGACCACTTCGCGGACTGTCTTTTTGATCTCGCCTGACTGCAGGCTTTCCAGCGCCTGCTGCTTCTCACGCTCGCGCTGACGGCGCACGCTGGCCAGCGAGCGGACACGCTCGTTGCCGTCGCCTTCCTCGAGCGCCTGCGAGATGGTCAGCTTGCCGGCTCGCCGGCGCGGCTCGCCACGCGCGCCGCTGCTCTTGCGCTTGGCTTCTGCCTTGCCGGGCTTCTTGCGCGGCTCGGCCTCTTCGGCGACGGCGGGGCGCGCGGGGGCAGGGGTCGGCTCGCCGGGCGCTTCCGGCGTGGGTGCCGGCTGCGCGGCGACGCGCTTGCTGGTCTCGGCCTCCTCGCGGCGCCGGGCCTCTTCCTCGGCCTTGCGCTTGACCTCTTCCTCGGCTTTGCGGCGCTCTTCCTCGGCCTTGCGGCGCTCCTGCTCTTCGCGGTTGCGCCGGGCTTCTTCTTCGAGCCGCTTGGCCTCTTCGGCCGCCTCCAGACGGCGCTTTTCTTCCTCGGTGCCGTGCGCCAGCACCGCGTGCAGGCGGGCCGCCTTTTCCTCTTCGGTCAGCTTGCGGATCGAGGGTTCCGCGGAATCCTCGGCGGTTTTGGCTTCGGCCGGAGCGCCGGGGGCCGGCGCCACCACGCGGCGGGCCTTCTTGCGCTCGACCTGGACCGTCTTCGACCGGCCATGCGGAAAGCTCTGGCGAACCTGGCCAGATTCGATGGTCTTACGCAGCTCGAGCTTGCCGCGAAGCTTCAGCGGTTTCTTAGCGCTCGATTGCTCGTTCCGTTCTGACATACGACCTTCCGTTTCCGTCCGCGACCCGCCCGGCCCAATCCGGGTTCGATCGCATCCACGCTCGGTTTCCTCCGAGCCCGGTCATCTCTGTGCGGGCCCGCCGCCGGACCTCAGCCCATCCAACCGTTCCAAGTCTGCGGCCAGGCGTTCAGCCAGCCGACCCGGCGCGATTGCGGCGTGAACCACATGGTCCCTGGCGAAGCCGGCGCCGATTTCCGCCGCGGACAGGCTCTCGGCCTGTGCCGGCGGATCGTCGGCGCGCCGCCTCACCCCCTCAATTTTCGCCCGCGCGTTGGCCGATGCGTCGCAAGCCGTCAGCAGCAAACCCACCGCTCCGGGGCGCGCCAACGCTGCCCGGACCTTCTCGAAGCCGGCCACCGCTTGGCCGGCCCGGCGCGCAAGACCCAGGCCATCCTCACAGCGGCGCACCAACAGGCGCTCCAACAGGTCCGCCAACTGCTCCGGGCTCACGATCACACCGTCTACCGCCGGCAGACGGACCGAACGACGAGCCGCGCGGGCGAACAGGCCTCGCGTGGTCGCCGTGATAATCCTATCGCGCCGTGGCGACAACCATATTCCGCGTCCCGGGAGCTTTGCGGCCACGTCCGGGACCAGTTCGCCGTCGGGCGACACGGCAAAGCGGATCATCCGATCGCGCTCCCACCGTTCGCCGCTCGCAATGCAGCGCCGATGCGAAGACTCGCCCTGGTCGTGGTCCATCGGCGCGCACCCAGGAGCGCTCAATTCGGCGGTCGCGGCTAGCTCTCCACGGCCGCGGCCTCTTCGGCGGTTTCCCCGTCCTCGGCCGCTTCCGCCTGCGCGGCCGCCTCTGCGGCGCGCAGATCCTCTTCGGTGATCCATCCGGCCGCCACTCGGGCCGACATGATGACCCGGTTGGCGTCGTCCATCGACATCTCGGACACTTCGGCGATGATTTCCTTCAGTTCGTCACCGGCAAGTCCGGCCAGGTCGTCGACCGTCTTGACCTCGGCGCGGCCGAGCGCGACCAGCATGGCCGGCGACAACTCGGTGAATGCCGCCACCGCGTCCTCG
>JAAUXY010086615.1_pt1 | contig 19041 bp, 15 predicted proteins | sample 7278121 | NCBI WGS metagenome assembly JAAUXY01 (sample SAMN14350117, study PRJNA611818) | marine sediment metagenome | isolation source: surface marine sediment (1.8m) | place: French Polynesia: Moorea | collected 2018-08 | reverse complement strand
TACCTATTATAAAGATGATCTGCGCCGTTTTGAAGCGCTTAAGCCAACGGGCATTCACTATATGGACGTAGGCGTCAGCGGTGGGATCTGGGGTCTGAAGGTCGGATATTGCATGATGATGGGCGGCGATATGGAAGTTTTTAAATATCTCGAGCCCATATTCCAAACACTGGCACCCAAGGAAGGGTATTTGTATTGCGGCAAAAGCGGCGCGGGTCATTTCGTGAAAATGGTACACAACGGAATCGAATATGCTTTGATGCAGGCTTACGGTGAAGGATTCGAAATCCTGGACGCCTCTGAGTACGCGGAATCATTTGATTACGCCAAAATTGCCCATTTGTGGAATCAGGGTAGTGTGATTCGATCGTGGTTGCTGGAACTGGCAGAAGATGCCTTTAACAAAAGTGGGGAACTCTCCGACATCACGGGCTATGTTGAAGACTCCGGTGAGGGCCGCTGGACGGTGCAACAGGCCGTAGATACGGCCGTGCCGGCAGAAGTGATCACCCTTTCGCTGATGCGGCGCTTTCGCTCGCGTCAACAGGATCCCTTCACCGATCGCGTTCTATCGGCCCTGCGCCGGGAGTTCGGTGGCCATGAGGTTGTAGCAAAGGAATAATGAATTCAGGGTATCGAAAATAGGGAGACAGAAATGGAAAGCAACGTCACCAAGCCAAATATCGCCGAAGATGCAATGGCAACGGTACAGGCACCGGATTTGGGACTCGCTCCGCAGGAATGTGTCAGGCCGAAACCGAGTGAACCCTGCACCATCATCATTATGGGGGCCACCGGTGATTTAACGGCGCGCAAGTTGCTGCCGCAGCTCTTTAATCTGTATTTAAATGCCGGTCTGCCGGATCCTTTCCTGATTGTGGGCATCAGTCATACCGATATCGAAGAAGCGGAATTCAGAACCAACATGCAAGCAGCATTGAAAAAGGCCGCGGTCTACGATGAATCCCGCTGGCCGGGTTTTGCCCGGGCGCTCCATTATCGGTATGCCGATTTTGCGGATCTGGCGTCTTTTAAACATCTGGCGCAAGAACTGCGTAATCTGGATCAGCAATTTCACACCCGGGGCAACCGTATTTTTTATATGGCCCTGCCGCCGTCGGTTTACAAATCCGCTGCCCACATGATCGGTCAGGTCGGTCTGGCAGATGAGCACCAGAACGGCAACGGCTGGTCACGAATCGTCGTGGAAAAACCCTTCGGCACCGATTTAAAAACAGCCGTCGATCTGGATCAAAGCCTTAGCCGGGATTTTGGCGAACATCAGATCTTCAGGATTGATCATTACCTGGCCAAAGAAACCGTCCAAAATGTATTGATGTTGCGCTTTGCAAACTCCCTGTTCGAACCTATATGGAATCGACGCTACGTGGAATATATTTCCATCACCGCCATTGAAGAGCTGGGCGTCGAACATCGTGCCGGTTATTATGAGCAATCCGGCGTTTTAAGAGACATGTTCCAGAACCACATGCTGCAACTGCTGGCGCTAATGGCCATGGAGCCGCCATCCCGCTTCGAAGCCGATCATGTCAGAGATGAAAAAGTCAAGGTGTTTCGTACATTGAGACCCTTCCAGGTGGAAAACCTTAGGCAAAGTCTGGTGCTGGGGCAATATGCGGCCGGCACTATCGATGGGAAATCCGTTCCTGCCTACCGAGAGGAAGCCGGTGTGGATCCCAACTCCCTTACGCCCACCTTTGCCATGATGAAAGTCAATCTGGACAACTGGCGCTGGCAGGGTGTTCCCTTTTACCTGACCTCCGGCAAGCGCATGGACCAGAAATTAACCGAAATCGCCATCCAGTTTAAAAGCGTACCCCATTCAATGTTTCGGCATACACTGGGAGAGGAGATCCCGGCCAATCGGCTCACCCTGGGCATTTACCCGGAAGAGAAAATAACGCTGACGTTTCAAACCAAAAACCCCGGTGCGACCGTGTGCCTGCGCTCTGTCACGATGGATTTTCACTATCAACAAAATTTCAGCGGCCCCATTTTGGACGCCTATTCGCGGGCACTCATCGACTGCATGTTGGGAGATCAAATGCTGTTCTGGCGTCAGGACGGCGTCGAACTTTGCTGGAAGTTTTTAATGCCTATCTTGGATCGATGCGAGGCCTGTGATGATCAGGCAGAATTACTTCACTTTTACGAGGCCGGAACCCGGGGACCGCAGGCAATCGAAAATATCAAATAGAAGATAAAAAAAAACGACAACAGACTGAAATCAGAGTTGAATCAAAAACAGATATGAATTGCTATATATCCGACTATGAAATGCTGAATTCGGAATATGAGGAGACTTCGAAATGGAACAAGTAATGCAATCAACAGTTAATAGCCGCAAAAAAGCACTTGTAAAAGCGTTAATATTAGTGGCATTTATCATCGGTGCGATCCTGCTGGTGCGCCTGACGCCGGTGAAAGAATATCTGACCCCCGAGGTCCTGGCTCATTATCTGGATATGACCGGATTCTGGGGACCGATATTCTTTATATTCATATATGCTGCCGGTATCTGTCTATTCATACCGGGCACCCTGCTCACCGGTCTGGGGGCGGCCATCTTTGGTGCTTACTGGGGGTTTCTCTGGGTATGGATCGGCGCCATGATCGGCGCCAGCGCGGCATTCATCATCGGGCGTACACTGGGCCGAGAGTTTGCCGCGTCTTTAATCGGCGATAAGCTTAAAAAATATGACGATGCCATCGAACGGAACGGTTTTGCCACGGTATTGTATTTGCGGCTGGTTTACTTTCCGTTTACACCCATGAATTTCGGGATGGGGTTGACCAAGGTGCGTTTCTGGGATTATTTCTCCGGAACCGGCCTGGGCATTCTTGTTGGCACCTTTATTTTTACATTTTTCGTCGGAACCTTAAAAGAGGTCTGGGTTTCGGGCAACTGGGCCGAACTGATTTCTTTTAAGGTATTTTTCTCGATTGGATTGTTTGTATTCTCGCTTTTTATCCCCAAGATCATCAAAAAGATCAAAAAAGAGGAAGACTAAAACATCCATGCTGGGATATTCAGACTGAAAAGCCGCGACTTGTAAAAATTGCGCTAAATAATTCGTATGGTTTTCGAAGAAAGGGGGGCGGATGTCAACGGATCTCGATCAACTTTGCGTGAACACAATTCGGATGCTTTCAGCGGATGGCGTGCAAAAAGCCAATTCGGGCCACCCCGGGATGCCCATGGGGGCTGCCGCGATGGCCTATGTTCTCTGGACGCGATTCTTGAAGCATAATCCCAAAAACCCTGCTTGGCCGAATCGGGACCGCTTTGTTTTGTCAGCCGGCCACGGGTCGATGCTGCTTTACAGTCTTTTGCATCTGACCGGTTATGATTTGCCGCTGGAAGAGCTTCAAAATTTTCGCCAATGGGGAAGCAAAACACCCGGCCATCCCGAACACGGCCTCACACCGGGCGTAGAAACGACCACCGGCCCACTGGGGCAAGGCTTTGCCAATGGCGTGGGAATGGCCCTTGCCGAACGCTTCCTGGCTGCGCGCTTCAATAGGCCCGGCCATCACATCGTCGACCATTTTACCTATGGCATTGTCAGCGATGGCGATCTGATGGAAGGCATCTCTCACGAGGCGGCCTCACTGGCCGGACATTTAGGATTGGGCCGGCTGATTTATTTCTATGATGACAACCACATCTCGATCGAAGGTGACACCGACATTGCATTTACCGAAAACCGAACCGGTCGTTTTGTTGCTTACGGCTGGCATGTCCAGCGTGTGGATGAAGGCAATAATTTGGAAGCCCTGGAGCAGGCGCTGGTTGAAGCCCAAAAGGAAACCAAAAGGCCGTCGCTGATTGCCGTGCGAACCCATATCGGTTACGGAAGCCCCAACAAACAGGATACCGCCGGCGTGCATGGGGAACCCCTGGGACCCGAAGAGCTCAAACTCACCAAGCAAAACCTCGGCTGGCCCCCGGAGCAAAATTTTCTTATTCCGGACGAAGCCCTGGCACATTTCCGCCGGGCAATCGATGAAGGTCAGAAACTGGAGGACCGCTGGCAAGCCGCTTTTGAGGCCTATCAGGAAAATTTCAAAGCATCGACGGCTGAATGGAAACGTTGGATAAATGGTCAACTCCCGGATGCCTGGGAAAAAGATATTCCGGTATTCGAATCCGATGAAAAAGGAACGGCAACGCGGGTTGCTTCCGGAACGGTGTTAAATGCAGTTGCGCCTAGAATTGGGAATCTAATTGGCGGCTCCGCCGACCTGGCGCCTTCCACCAAAACATTGATCACCGGCGAAGCCGACTTTCAGGCCTCCGATTACGGCGGCCGCAATCTGCGCTTCGGCGTGCGGGAGCATGGCATGGGCGGCATTTTAAACGGCATGGCCCTGCATGGCGGCTTGATGCCCTATGGTGCCACCTTTTTAATTTTCTCCGAATACATGCGTCCGGCCATTCGCCTGGCAGCGCTGACAGAGCTAAAGGTCATATATGTATTTACCCATGACAGTATCGGGCTGGGTGAAGACGGCCCCACCCATCAACCGATTGAACAGCTGGCCGCCCTCAGGGCCATACCGAACCTCACCGTCATTCGGCCCTGTGATGCGAATGAAACCGCCCAGGCCTGGCAGGCCGCCATCAATCACCAGGGCGGTCCGGTAGCACTGGCATTGACCCGTCAGAACCTTCCCACCTTAAACCGCAACGGGACCTTTGCACCGGCTGAAGGTCTGCACCAGGGTGCTTACATTTTAAAAGAGGCCGATAGCGAAACGCCGGAAGTCATTCTGATTGCCAGCGGCTCAGAGGTCGAAATTGCCATCGCTGCGGCTGAAATGATAAAAGCAAAAGGGCCTGGCGTGCGAGTGGTGAGTATGCCCTCCTGGGAATTATTTGATGCCCAGCCGCAAGACTATCAGCGCCTCATCCTGCCGCCGGATGTGAAAGCGAAGATTGCCATTGAGGCCGGCAGCCCTCAAGGCTGGCACCGCTATGTCGGCGAATTCGGCCGCATCATTGCCCTGGATCATTTTGGGGCATCAGCGCCCTATAAAACGCTGTATGAAAAATTTGGCCTTACGGCCGAGCACGTTCTTGAAAACGCGTTGGAGATCGTATGAAATTTAAAATTGATTTGATGGGAAAGAAAATGATATTGGAATACATCCAACCCGTCTGATCAAATCAATCCAAGGAGAATATGATGTCAAAACTGATCGAACTTGAAAAAATGGGCCAGTCCATCTGGCTGGATTACATTCAACGCTCGATGATCACTTCCGGTGAGCTCAAACAGCTGGTTGAAACGGGTCTCAGGGGCGTAACGTCCAATCCTGCGATATTTGAAAAAGCCATTGCCGGCAGCAACGACTATGATGATGATTTAAAAGAGTTGATTAAAACCGACGCGTCCAATGAACACATCTACGAAGCCCTGGCCATCAAAGACATTACCCTGGCCACCGATACACTGCGCAGCGTTTATGATGCCTCCGGCGGCAAAGACGGCTATGTCAGCCTCGAGGTCAGCCCGGAGCTGGCCTATGAGACTGAAAAGACTATTGCGGAGGCCAGGCGACTGTATGAGACCGTTAGCCGACCCAATGTGATGATCAAGGTGCCGGCCACAACGGAAGGTCTTCCGGCCATTACCGAATTGATTGGCGCCGGGGTCAATGTCAATGTCACCCTGATTTTCAGTCTGGAAAACTATAAGGGGGTTGCCGCTGCCTACCAGGCCGGGCTGGAGAAACTGGCGGTGGCCGGACCTTCGGTTGATGGGGGCCATCCAATCGATAAAATCGCATCGGTGGCTTCATTTTTTGTCAGCCGGGTGGATACCGCTGTCGACAAAGAACTGGAGGCCATCGGCAACGCAGAACTTCAGGGCAAGATCGCGGTGGCCAATTCGAAAATTGCCTACGCGGAATACCAAAACATCATTCAACAGCCCCGCTGGCAGGAACTGGCAGCGAAAGGTGCGCATGTGCAACGGGTGTTGTGGGCCAGCACCAGTACGAAAAATCCGGCCTATCCGGACAACCTGTATGTGGACGAGCTGATCGGGCCCGATACGGTAAATACCCTGCCGCCGTCCACGCTGGACAGCTTCATAGATCACGGCCGCGTGGCCGAAACCCTTACCCAGGGCCTGGAAGAGGCTAAAGATCAGACAGATCAATTGGCAGAACTGGGGATTGATCTGAACGCGGTAACCCAGAAGCTGCAGGATGACGGGGTTGTTGCGTTTGCGAAACCCTTTTCCAAACTTCTGGAAAGCATCGCTGAAAAGTGTAAACTTCTTAAAGCCGCGTAAGTATAGCGTTCATATCTTGGGCCTATATTCGAAATGGCCATAGCGAAAATGGATCGTAATCAACAGCAGATCATCGCTATAGAGGCGATCATTTTTGATCTGGACGGAACCTTGGTCCAGACAGAAATCATAAAAGCGCAATCCTATGCCCGGGCAGTGGGGGGTTTAAGCCAGGGAAAGATCGCTGAAAAGGATATCATTGAAGCATTTAAAGAAGTCGTAGGACTCTCGCGACAGGAGGTCGCTCAGTATTTGCTGCAGCGATTTTCCCTGCAGGATCGTGCAGGTGAAAAGATGAGCGAACTCGGCACAATGACACCCTGGCAGGCTTTTATCCAGATGCGGTTAAAGATTTATACGTCTCTGCTGGAAGATCCTGCGACGTTAAATCGTTACCTGTGCCCTTACAATTTAGAATTACTCAAATGGGCCCGCCAAAATCGATTGAAAACCGGCTTGGCCACCATGTCCCACTGCAGCCAGGCACGGCACGTGCTGCAGCATCTCAACATCGAGGCTGATTTTGATTTTGTAGCCACGCGCGATGATGTCGAAACCGGGAAACCGGACCCGCAAATTTATCTGTTAGTGGCAAGCCAATTGAAGGTTCCCGCTGGCAGGTGCCTGGTGATTGAAGATTCTGCGACCGGTGTTAAGGCGGCGTTAGCCGCCGGAATGGGTTGTATTGCCGTAACGACCGATTTTACCCGCAAACAGGTGCATTCAGCCGATTTATTGCCGAAACGCTGGATCGTCGACGATCCAGTTGATTTAAACGCAACCGTACTGCAATTTATCGCTCACAAAGATAAGGAGAAACACACTATTGGGACTGCAGGATGAACTCAAACAGAATGCGGCCCATCGTGCCGTCGAATTTGTTGACTCCGGCATGGTCGTAGGCCTGGGCACCGGCAGCACCACCGCGTTCGCCGTGACGCGCATCGGTGAACGCCTTAAATCCGGTGACCTGAAAAACATTATCGGCATCCCGACTTCAATTCGTACCGAGAAACTGGCCCGTGCGCTGGGTATTCCCTTATGTGGATTGGGTGATCGACCGCAGATCGATGTGACCATCGATGGGGCCGATGAGGTCGATCCGGATCTGAATCTGATTAAAGGCGGGGGTGGGGCTCTGCTGCGGGAAAAGGTCGTCGCCCAGGCCAGTCAAAAAAATATTATAATTGTGGATGAAAGCAAGCTTTCACCCCGGTTGGGCACCCGATGGGCGTTGCCGGTGGAAGTCATTCCGTTTGCCGCAAAATCCGAAGAAACATTTCTGAAATCAATGGCAACAGCGGTGAACCTGCGCATCGATAACAAAGGGCAACCCTTTCAAACCGATCAAAATAATTACATTCTGGATGCAAATTTTGGCGAAATGATGGATCCTAAGGCTCTGGCATCAAGACTGAATGAACGTGCCGGCATTGTGGAACACGGCCTGTTTCTGGGACTTGCCAGTGACGTCATTGTAGCGGCTGAAAACGGCATCCGCCATCTAAAACAAACGAGCAAATGAAAACGCGAAGACAATTTATCCAACTCAACATTAAATTCCTCTCCGGCCTGGGATTGTTTTTCAGTACGATCGGAACCTGGCTTACAAAAGCCTATGCCAAAGCCAAACGTATTTTGGTTCCCAAAGGTACCGATCTGTCCGCATTGAGAAGCGATAACCCTGCCAGCCTTGATACCCGCAATCTGGAAATTCAGCCTTTGAAAGACTTTCAGACCATGGGACTAACGGACCATGAGGTTGATCTGAAGTCATGGCGGCTGTTCATTGATGGTAATGTCGATGTTCCGACCAAGCTGGACTATTCAGCAATACGCGAACTCCCGGCCATTGAGCGCAACGTTTTGATGATTTGCCCCGGCATCTTTGTCAATCACGGAAGATGGAAGGGAATCTCCATGATGACGGTTTTGAATATGGCTCACATGAAAGCCGATACGACCCATATATCCGTCTATGGACCAGAAGGCGACTACGAAAAATTAGAACGCTTTCCGATCGCCGATGTGCGATCCGATAAGGTGTTTTTAGCGTATCAGGTCAACGATGAAAGATTACCCCAAAAACACGGATTTCCGTTGCGCATCGTAGCTGAAGATTACTACGGGGATGAATGGGTTAAATATGTTTACAAGATAGAGGCGATTAAAAAAAGCGAGTAATGGAGTACTGGAGTGATGGAGTAATGGAGCAGTGAATGGAAACATCTGAATCTCAGCAATTTTTTCCAATACTCCAATACTCCGATACACCAACACTCCAATAATAAACGGCAAGGATTATCCAATGGACAACAGCGATTATCGTTCGCAAATCAAAACTAAAAAAGGAACGTACACCTTTTTTGATATCACGCGTCTGGAAAAAAAAGGCATCGCCGACGTCAAACGCCTTCCCTATTCGATTAAAATCCTGGTCGAAAACCTTTTGCGAAAACTGGATGACCAAATCGTGCGCGCAGAAGACCTGAAAGGCATCGCCCGCTGGCAAAAACGATATGAAGCGCCTCAAGAAATTCCCTACCACCCGGCACGCGTACTCATGCAGGACTTTACAGGGGTACCGGCGGTGGTCGATCTGGCAGCCATGCGTGATGCGGTCAGAGACCTGGGAGGGGATCCTCAAAAAATTAATCCGCTGGTACCGGTGGATCTGATCGTCGACCATTCCGTTCAGGTCGATTATTACGGAACAACCGATGCATTGACAAAAAATGTCGCCAAAGAATATGAGAGAAACTCCGAGCGCTATGCGTTGCTCAAATGGGCTCAGAAAAGCTTTGATAATTTCAGAGTGGTGCCGCCCAACTCCGGTATCTGCCATCAAGTAAACCTGGAACATCTGGGCCAAGTGATTATGAGCGAAAAAAGCGGCAAGGCAACCGTTGCGTTCCCGGATACACTGGTCGGGACCGACTCGCACACGCCGATGATCAATGGAATCGGTGTGATGGGATGGGGCGTCGGCGGCATCGAAGCCGAAGCCGTTATGCTCGGCCAGCCCTATTATATGTCAATTCCGGAGGTGATCGGTGTCAAACTCGTAGGCGCGTTGCCCGAAGGCACCACGGCAACCGATCTGGTGCTGACAGTCACCGAATTGCTTCGCAAACACAATGTTGTCGAAAAATTTGTAGAATTTTTCGGTGCCGGCATGAAAAACCTTACCGTCACCGATCGGGCAACGCTGGCCAACATGACCCCGGAATATGGTGCGACGCTGGGATTTTTTCCGGTTGACGAAAAAACCATCGATTACCTTCAGATCACCAATCGCACATCCCAGGCGGAGCTTGTAGAAAATTATGCCAGAGCCCAGGGACTTTTTTATACCGGAGATGAAGATCCCGAATATACGGAAGTACTGGAGTTGGATTTAAACACGGTAATTCCCTCGGTTGCCGGTCCGGCCCGACCCCAGGATCGGATAAAATTAGGCGACCTGAAGGACAGCTTCACGAAAATGCTCGGCGGACAATATGAAAGAGATACGGATATTGCAGATATTTCCAAATATCATGATGAATCCGGTTCCCAGACCGCTCGTCCCCGGGCCGGTGCTCCTAAAAAGAAAGCCTGTGAACTGATTGTAAACGGTGAAACCGTAAAGCTGTGTGACGGAAATATCGTCATCGCGGCCATTACCTCATGTACCAACACCTCCAATCCGTTTGTGATGATCGGTGCGGGTCTGGTAGCCCAAAAAGCCGTTGAAAAAGGTTTACGTGTGCCCGCATTTGTTAAAACTTCCCTGGCGCCCGGTTCAAAAGTGGTTATTGATTATCTAAAAGACGCCAAATTACTGCCCTATCTGGAAACCCTTGGTTTCCATCTGGCGGGTTTTGGTTGCACAACCTGTATTGGCAACAGCGGCCCCCTTCCCCCTGAAATCGACAAGGCGGTTGCCAACAAAGACCTGACAGTGGCCGCTGTCTTATCAGGCAACCGCAACTTTGAAGCCCGTATTCATCAGCGCGTGCGGGCCAATTTCCTGGCATCGCCGATGCTGGTAGTTGCCTTTGCCATTGCCGGCAGCATCGATATGGATCTTACCGTCGAGCCTCTGGGCCGGGATACCGACGGCCAAGCAGTATATCTGAAAGACATCTGGCCGACGGCTGCAGAAATTGAATCCCTGATTCACAAGCATGTGAAACAAAAATTCTTTAAGCAAGAATATGCTAAAATTTTTGACGGCGATGAATTCTGGCAGGAACTTTCAGTTCCCGAGAGCACAACCTTTGAATGGGAGGAAAATTCCACCTACATTCGCAAACCGCCTTATTTTGAGGGATTCCGTCTGGACCTGATGAAACCCGTTGATATCGAAAAGGCCGGAGTTTTACTCACGTTGGGGGATTCGCTGACCACCGATCATATTTCTCCGGCAGGCGCCATCCCGGCAGATTATCCGGCCGGAAAATATTTGATCGCTAAAAACGTAGCGCCAGCCGATTTTAATTCCTATGGTTCCAGACGGGGCAACCATGAAGTGATGATGCGTGGAACCTTTGCCAATATCCGCATCAAAAATAAACTGGTTGAACCCAAGGAGGGCAGTTTTACCCTTAAATTTCCTGACCGCCAGGAGATGTTTGTCTATGATGCCGCCATGCAATATATGGCCCAGGAAAAACCTCTGGTGGTTCTGGGCGGAAAAGAATACGGCACCGGATCATCAAGAGACTGGGCCGCAAAAGGGACGCAACTGCTGGGTATCAAAGCCATTATTGCTGAATCCTATGAAAGAATTCACCGCAGCAATCTGGTCGGCATGGGCGCACTGCCGCTGGTATTTAAAACGGGCGACAGCTGGGAAAGTTTAGGATTGGACGGCTCCGAAACCTATGCCATCAGCGGCATCGAAAACATTACCCCGCGCAAAACACTAGATGTCAGGGCGGTTAAACCCGACGGCCGCAAAATTGATTTTGAGGTCACCGCGCGACTGGATACGGATATTGATGTGGAATACTTTAAGCACGGCGGCATTTTGCCGTATGTATTGCGTAAAATTCTATCCGGATAAATTGAGCGTTTCAAATTAAAATAACTCTTTTTATTATACCAGCTGCGTGACGCAGCGAAGCGGAGATCCTGCTTGCGGGGAAGCTGCGGCAACCCACCAAAGGCGGATCTTCGACCTCGACGATCGCTCAACTTATCATTCAACGTATCGTTTAACTTGGATCAACAATGGCTATAATGCCGTATTAGAGTTGGAGAGAGGATCAGTCATGGGAAGTGAAAACCTGATCACTATAAACAGTGACGGCACGCTAAAGGTTCCAGATACACCGCAGATTCCCTTTATTGAAGGTGACGGTATCGGCCCGGAAATCTGGAGTGCGACGCGGCAGGTAATCGATGCTGCTGTTCATTACGCGTATGGCGGCCAGAAAAAAATTTCGTGGATAGAAATCTTTGCCGGTGAAAAAGGATTTGAGAAAACAGGCAACTGGCTGCCGGATGAAACCCTGGCACAGATAGAAAAGCATGCCGTCGCCATCAAGGGTCCCATGACGACGCCGGTGGGCAAGGGGATTCGAAGTCTGAATGTGGCCATTCGCCAGACACTCGATCTATATGCCTGCGTGCGACCGGTAAAATATATCAAGTCGGTTCCCAGTCCTGTCAAGAATCCGGAAAGCGTTAACATGGTTATTTTTCGGGAAAACACCGAGGACCTGTATGCCGGAATCGAATATCAATCCGGCACCGCGGATGCAGATAAATTAAGACAGTTTTTAAACGAACAGATGGGGACCGCACTGCCCCCGGATGCGGGAATCGGCATCAAACCGATCAGTGCGACCAATACCAAGCGGCTGGTCGCCAGAGCGATTGCCTATGCCCTCAAAATCGGTTTTAACAGTGTCACACTGATGCATAAAGGCAATATCATGAAATTTACCGAAGGCGCCTTCGCTCAGTGGGGCTATGAAGTGGCTGTCGAAAAATTCAAAGACCAAACTATCACTGAAAAGGAACTGTGGGACGACTATCAGGGCAAGCAGCCGCATAATAAATTGGTGATCAAAGACCGCATCGCCGACATGCTCTTTCAGCAGGTATTGCTGCGGCCGAATGAATTTGGTGTTATCGCCACACCGAATTTAAACGGCGACTATCTGTCAGATGCCCTGGCCGCCCAGGTGGGAGGACTCGGTATGGCGCCGGGCGCCAATATCGGCGACCGATGCGCGGTGTTCGAAGCCACCCATGGCACCGCTCCCAAATACGCCGGTCTGGACAAAGTCAATCCGAGCTCTCTGATTCTTTCCGGCGCCATGATGCTGGATCATATGGGTTGGCGCGAGGCCGGGCGGGCGATTCGCAAGGCACTCCAGGCAACCATACAAGCCAAAACCGTTACATACGATCTGGCCCGCCAAATCAGAGAAGCAAAGCAGTTAAAGTGCTCCGAGTTTGGTGAGGCCATCGCCGACCGGCTGGCCGAAGTGTCTTAAAATTGGTTTCCCGCCTTCGCCAAAAAGGCTATGGCGGACAAGCAGGTGTCAGTTTTCAGCATTCGACGCGCAGAGGCTTCAGATCTTCGGGCTCTGACACCTGATACCTGAAACCTCAAAGCCGACATGTAAGGACTGCTGGCCCTTAGCGACATAAAACACACATTCTCAAAATATTTTTGCGAGGAGTTATTTTTAATGGAAACCTACTACAATCCGGAAGATCTCCCCAAGTTTGAGGAAATGGGAAAAGAAGCACCGGAGCTGGCCCGTAAATTTTTCGACTATTATAATGCTGTATTTGCCGAAGGCGAATTAACTGAACGCGAAAAAGCCCTGATCGCCCTGGCAGTGGCGCACGCGGTTCAATGCCCCTATTGCATCGATGCCTATACCCAGGCCTGTCTGGAAAAAGGATCTAATCTGGCGGAAATGACCGAAGCCGTTCATGTGGTTTCCGCCATTAGGGGTGGCGCTTCCCTGGTCCATGGCATTCAAATGCGCAACATTGCCCAGAAATTGTCAATGTGAAAAGATCAAATGCCGTATAAGAAAACCATAGCAACACCCGAACAGATTCTGGAAGAGCAAACACCGCAATTTGCCCCATTTAAGTCAACGCTTTCCAAACATAATATTAAGCTCGTCCGCAATCTCACACATACATTACAGATCAACCTGGGATATCTGTGCAACCAGACCTGCAAACACTGCCATCTTGACGCCGGACCGGGCCGTAAAGAGAACATGGACGCCGATACCCTCGCGGAAGTGGTGGCCTATGCCCGCAGAAGCCAGTTTGAAATCATTGATATCACCGGCGGTGCGCCGGAATTAAATCCTCAACTGGTGAATCTAATCGAAAAAGTTTCTCCCCTCGCACCGCGAATTATGTTGCGTTCCAACCTGTCGGCGTTAAAGGCCAGAATGCCCCGATTGATCAAGGCGCTAAAATCAAGTCGGGTGGTGATCGTGGCATCATTTCCATCATTAAATTTGAACCAGACAGATTCGCAACGCGGAAAGGGGATCTTCGAAGAAAGCATCTCAGTGCTCAAAGCGCTGAATGCCATCGGCTATGGCTGCAATGGATCCGGGCTGGAGCTGAACCTGGTATCCAATCCGACCGGTGCTTTTCTGCCACCGGATCAGGAGAAAACCGAAAAAAGATATCACCAAATTTTAGATCAAAAATGGGGTGTTAGGTTTAACAGTTTATATAGTTTTGCCAATGTTCCCCTGGGGAGGTTTCGAGAGTGGCTTATAAAATCGGGTAATTTTGAAAATTATATGCAAAAACTGGTCTCAAATTTCAATCCCTGTGCGATAGACGGCTTAATGTGCCGAACGCTGGTTTCAGTTTCCTGGGATGGGCACCTGTTTGATTGCGATTTCAACCTCACCCGGGGCCTTTATATGAGCGGCAAAAAGATCCATGTGTCCGAGATGCCGGGGCCGCCGCAGCCTGACACCCCCATCATCACCGCCGATCATTGTTATACATGTGCGGCCGGATCCGGCTTTACATGAGGCGGAGTCATCGACGCCTGAGTTCAGGCAGGAGAGATCAGATGGCGACAATGATGCCGGAACGGTTGATTGTTTTTACACGATTTCCCGAGCCCGGAAAGACCAAAACCCGTTTGATCCCGGCTTTAGGCGAAATGGGCGCGGCTGACCTGCAACGCAGAATGACTGAGCACATCATTGCAATCGCGGCAAAAAGTAACAACCGCCCGGACTTGACCATCGAGGTTCGTTACGAAGGCGGAGATGCCGATTCAATGCGCACCTGGCTCGGGCCGCAACTGGTTTATCGCGCGCAGGGTTCCGGGAATCTTGGCCGACGCATGGTGCGTGCATTTGAAGACGCATTCCAGGCCTCCAAAGGCGCAGCCGTTGTTGTCGGCAGTGACATACCGGGGGTTTCAACCGCTATTATTCGGCAGGCTTTTGTAGGGCTGCAAAAAAATGACCTGGTAATCGGCCCGGCGCATGACGGCGGGTATTATTTAATCGGCATGAAATCTAATTTGCCGGCTGACAGCTATACCCGCCTGTTTGACAGCATAAGATGGGGAACCCGCAACGTTCTTTCTGATACGTTGCAAAGGGTCGAGGAATCGGGGTTGCGTTTTTTCCTGCTGGAACCATTAGCTGATGTAGATCGGCCCGAAGACCTTCATATCTGGCACCAAATTAATAATAGTGCCCTCAATCCCGCCAAAGCATATCGGATCTCAATCATTATTCCAGCGCTGAACGAGACGGCCACCATTGGCAGAACCCTTTCCCACCTCGAAGGTGTCGACGATCTTGAAGTGATCGTTGTGGATGGCGGCAGCAATGATGGAACCGCCGAACTGGCAGAAACCCAGGGAGCGAAAGTGATTCAATCCCAACCGGGTAAGGCTGTCCAGATGAATGCCGGCGCTGCAGCGGCATCAGGTGATATACTGGCTTTTCTGCACGCCGATACCCTGCTACCCGAGGGCTTCAGTGGTCAAATCATCTCTGCCCTGAACCAAAAGGGTGTCGTGGCCGGTGCCTTCAGATTATCAATCGATTCAACCGCTGCGGGTATACGAATCATCGAACGCGTGGCCAATTATCGGTCCCGCTTATTGCGCCTGCCGTATGGGGACCAGGCCCTTTTTATAAAAAAATCGCTTTTCGAAAAAATGGGCGGTTTTGCCGAAGTGCCGATTATGGAAGATTTTATTCTGGTCCGCCGCTTAAATCGCAAGGGCAAAATCGTCATCCTGCCCACAGCAGTGACAACATCGCCGCGCCGCTGGATGCATTACGGAATCGTTAAAACATGGTTTATCAATCAGGCAATCATCATCGCCTACTATCTCGGCATCACTCCTGAACGACTGACACGCTGGTACCGCCGCGAAGAAAGCAAAGGTTGCCATTAATATTAGGAGACCTCTCTTTTATGGAATAGAAGAAAATTTTTGAAGCTGGCCATAACCGGACTGATTGGTACAGCGGGTATCTTTTCTTATCTGAAAATATATAAACACAAAAATAATATCCTCGATATTGTTGAATACCCCAGCCCAATCCTGCGCGGCGTTTCGCAAAAGATCGATTTAATCGATGACACGATTATTCGTCTCGCAAACTCGCTGGCCTCGATATTGAGGTATAAAGCGCCCTTGGAATTTTTATTAAAAGGATCACTTTATAAAGGATTGGCAGCGCCCCAGGTAGGGATTCAAAAGAGACTGATTGCCTGTGGTCTTCATGGATAACTCAAAATACTCATCAACCCTGAAATATTGGAAAAAAAGGGATCGTATCTAAATAGTGAACACTGTTTGTCGCTCCCACGACATCAGTGTAAAATGGTTAAGCGCTCTCAGTATGTAAAGCTCAAGTACAAAAACCTGCAAAACACCGATAAAACCCTGGTGGCAAAGAACAGCACTGCAGCTCTCTTAGAACATGAGATCGATCACCTGAACGGGGTTTTGTATATAGACCATTAGACGCTGCCTTTTGGTACAGCTCAGGCCGGCATCCCCTTGACTTATCGATTCAGATCCTTAAATTTAGCGTTCGATTTCGTATCTGACCGTTATGATTTGAATTTAAATCTCTGGATTATGATCAGATGCTTTGCCAGAATGGGCGTTCACATTTCTAATCAATGAATTATTAAGTTCGAGAGGACATGTGCCGATAGAATTAAAAGAACGACGTTTATAAAAGATAAAAACTTCAGATTTTGTTCGATAACAAGACGCGAGGAGGAGAAGGAGCGCAGCGTACATTTAGTACGTGAGCGAACTTCGACGCGGAGCAACACAGCTATCGGGCAAAATATGGCGTTTTGAGAATTTGATTATTGGATTGGAATTTGTTATAGTCTACTCATTATTTGAATCTTTGAGCGGTAATGGGGCCAAACAGCGCTGAGCGATCTAAACCTCCCGATAAGATTGCCCGCCACGACTTCCATTCTCCGTTTTAACCAATATTCCGGGAATCGAAGCATCACATTCAAATCAAAATCCGTGTCTCTACAAAACGTATTAAAATGAGACAATTGGTGCGCGTTATATGTATCCGCGTATCGAAATAAAAAAGGTATGAGAACACATGATCGATAACCATCGCATTCAATTTGAAAGACCCAATCTGACTGAATTAAAGAGGGAAAACACTGTGGTGGATCTGCATTTTCATTCGCACTATTCAGATGGTTTTAATACGGTAAAGGCGATTGCCAAAAAGGCACATGACCTTGGAATCGGCATTGCGGTGACCGATCACAACGAGATACGGGGTGCCGTTGAAATTGATACCTATCGGGATATTTTCAGCATACCGGGTATTGAAGTGACATCCAGGGAAGGAACCCACGTCCTTATTTATTTTTATCATATTGATAACCTTGAAAAATTTTACACATATGATGTGATCCCTTATATGGGGAATGATATCATGAGTTCCACTGCGCTGCCGATGGAAGAAATCATTAAGCGTGCCCGCAAATTTAAAACCGTCATCATCTTTCCCCATCCATTCTGCGTGGTGTATACCGGTATCCAGAATTCATATTTCCCGGAGGATCGTCTCCAGCACGTTTTGGCCGCGGTTGACGGTGTTGAGGTTATCAATTCGGAGAATATGAACAAATCGAACCTGCGCAGCGCATTGTTGGGATTTAACCTGGACAAGGGAATCACCGGCGGCAGCGACGGCCACCGGATATCCCAGATGGGTAGGGTCGTAACCTACGCACCATGCAAACGCAGCCGCAAGGATTTCTTGGATGCCATAAAAAAGAAAAAAACAAAGGTAGTGGGAAAGGAAATCGATCTTATCCGCAAGGTAACCTCAAACGGGGTCAAACTGCGATCCAATATTAAGAATTATCCGGATCTGGTCGAAAAGAATCTCAAATATAGCTATACCGTGATTAATAGTAAATCAAAGGAAATTAAAGAAAATATGAAACGCAGTTTAAATGGCAAGAAAAAGGAAACAAAAAAATATCGGGCAGTTGGAGGAAATTAAATTAGAATTTCATTTTTAGTGTGGATAACATAAAAAGCAAATCGTCGGGTATAAAGAGTTCCCGGCGATTTTTTTATGCGCCTGCGCATCAAAACTCTGACCGTCTCAGACAAATTGCAGAGCGCTTCTTTTAGATTTTGCCTATGATTCGGAAGTTTCTGCCTCTTCATCCAGTTTCAAATCATCAATATCCGTACCGCCACAGTTTGGACAAAAAATGTGCGTATCGCCGGTTGACGTATCATTGGTTTCATCCAGCGCGTCTGCCGGCCCACGCCAGCCGCAATCCAGGCATTCTTTTTGTTGCGCACCCATTGGCCCACCTCATTAATTTCATAACACAGGATATTTAAAAACGGCCGTTTCGATCCCGGCATGAAATCACCCTTAATTATTATATCCAATTTCATGCCTGAGAGCAAATTTTGGCCCATTTTACCCGATCGAAACGCCGGTTTGGCATAGATATGCGCGCAAATTTTTCTTGACACCAAATACCACAATGTGGCATGTGGAACAAACGACGTTCCATCTGAATACTGAACGGAACCATCCTTCCATAGATCTTTTTCTCCTTTGAGCGGCGCCTTCATCTGAACCCGACCCTGGCTTAGAATTAATTAATATGCAACGCAATTCGAAAGGAGGTTTTTATGCCGGCGTATGTTATTGCCAATTACACGATTAACGATCCGGAGACTTTTGAAAAATACCCGCCGGCAGTCGGCCCGACCCTCGCCCGGTACGGCGGCAAGTTTCTGATCGCCGACCGGGGTGTCAAGGCCGTGGAAGGAAACCCGCAGTCGGTAATCGTGGTCGTCGAGTTCGAATCTGTAGAAGCTGCTCAGCGCTGGTATGATTCACCGGAAAATACGGCAGTCAAAGATCTGCGCATTTCGAGCACGAGCGGATGGCTTGCCATTGCAAATGGGTATGTGACGCCAAAAGATTAACACATGATCGGCCACTGTTTTCAAGCAACGATTTCTCCCCAAAAGTGAGAGCAACGGATGGACCCAAACAGCTGCACCCGAAGGTTTGACCCGCCGCAAAATATTAGTCGGCTGCGGTTGTATTTTCGCCTTTTTCTTATGGGGGCCTTTCTGATGTTTCGGGCCATCTGGCTGGATTACTGGCTGAGAGGTGAATTGGGGATTGCCGCGCGATTTAATGAATTCATGCAAGGTCGCTGG
>JAAUXY010027256.1_pt1 | contig 19070 bp, 15 predicted proteins | sample 7278121 | NCBI WGS metagenome assembly JAAUXY01 (sample SAMN14350117, study PRJNA611818) | marine sediment metagenome | isolation source: surface marine sediment (1.8m) | place: French Polynesia: Moorea | collected 2018-08 | reverse complement strand
GATACTGCAGGGAGAGCAGGCCGATGCCGAGCGGCATGGCGGCCCATGGGATCCAGAGCCGCGGCGCCCAGACCGTCTCGCCCCGCCAGCCGTTGACGTAGGCCTCGTGCCACCACGAGATCGAGGTCCAGCCGATGATCCCGCAGAAGGCCAGCGACAGGAGGGAGGCCAGCAGCGCCATCCCCAGCCTGCCCCGGGGCCCGAGGTAATGCGGCAGCAGGTCCACGTTGACGTGACCGCGAGTCAGCAGGACGTAGGGGCTGCCGAGGAAGGTCGCGGCGACCAGCGAATAGGTGACGAACTCGTGCTGCCAGATCGCGGAGGTGCCGAGCACGTAGCGCACGAAGACCAGCTGGCAGACCACCAGCACGGCAGCCAGCAGTAGGCCGACCGCGACGATCCCACAGAGCGTGGACAGGCGCCGCACGCCTTGGACGAAGAGGTCCATGATGAGGAGTCCTTCCCGTGAAAGAGCAGCCGGTGACCCGGGCCCATGCCGCCAAATCGTGTCGCCGTCGTCCCCTCACCCAGCTCCGGCTAAGGCTCGGCCTCGGCCTCGCCAAGCCTTCTCAACCCTCTCCCTCGGGGAGAGGGTGGGAGCGGCGCGAGCCGCGAGCGGGTGAGGGGAAGACTGTGCTCCGGACTTAGCCGTTTTCACTCCACCGCCAGGGCCTTCTCGATCAGCTCCTTGCCGCCCGGGACCTTCTCGGCGAAGTTCTTGTAGGACGACTGCTTGGCGATCTCGAGCCAGGCCGCATGCTGCTCCTTGCTCATGGAGACCACCTCGACGCCGGCCTTCTTGTAGGCCTCGACCAGCTTCGTATCGAGGCCCTTGGCGGCGTCGAAGAAGAAGTCCTCGGCCTTCTGCCCGGCCGCCTCGAAGGCCGCCTTCTGCTTGTCGTCCAGCTTGTCCCAGGACTTCTTGGACATGAGGATCGGCTCGTACATGAACCAGAGGGCGTAGTCGCCGGGCTCGGTCAGACAGCTCACCTGCTCGTAGATCCGGTAGGACACGAAGCTGCCCGAGGAGGTGTTGGCGCCGTCCAGCACGCCGGTCTGCAGCGCCGGGTAGATCTCCGACGACGGCATAGCGTTGATCGAGGCGCCCGCGGCCGAGAGCATCTGCTCGAAGGCCGGCCCGGCCGCCCGCAGCACCTGGCCCTCGGCGTCCTTGGGGTCCAGGATGCAGGTCTTCTTGGAGACGAAGCCGCCGGCGAGCCAGGCATCGGAAAGCACAACGATGCCAGAGTCGTCGATGATCTTCTTGATGTCGGCCATGAAGGGCGAGTCGTTCAGGCGCTTGGCGTGGTCGTGGTTCTTGACCAAGCCCGGCATCAGGGTCGCGCTGAACTGCGGATGCTTGCCGCTGGCGTAGTCCAGCGGGAAGGCCGAGATGTCGAGCTGGCCCTTGACCATGGCGTCCCACTGCTGCTTGGGCTTGAACAGGGACTTGCCCGGATAGACCTGCACGGCGACGCCGACGTCCGCGGCCTCGACCTCCTTCTTGATGATCTGCACCATCTCGTCGCGGACATCGCCCTTGCCGCCCGGCCACTGGTGCGAGGCCTTGAGCTTGATGTCGGCGGCCCAGGCCCCGCCGGCCCAATCACCAACCAAGCCGGCGCCGAGTGCCACGACTGCGGCGCTCAGCAAAGCTTTCTTGAAAGACGTCATGCGTTACCTCCCATGGATGCGCCGGCACCGCGCAGGGGCGGTCCGCCAGCCTCTTCTTCCGACAGCGGCCCGGTGCTTTGCCTGTCCGGGCCCGGCGGCTTTCGTGAACCGCTCTTGCCTTTCCTGGACGCGAGCTTAGCGAGCTTGAGAGCGCGAGTCCATCCTTGTATACAAAAAAATTGAAATTGCATCCTTGAGATGCGTTCTGGCATGCGATAGGCTGAAGGTTGATCAGAAAGTCGGGAGTCACAAGCTTGGCCACCAAGGCGAAAACCCAGGCCACCCGGCGCGCCGACGCGCTCCGCGTCCGCCTCGAGAGCGAGATCGCCTCGGGCCAGCTCGGGCCCGGGACGCGCCTGGACGAGAGCCGCCTGGCCGCCCGCTTCGGCGTATCCCGCACTCCCGTGCGCGAGGCCCTGCAGCAGCTTTCGACCGCCGGCCTGGTCGAGTTGCGGCCCCGCCAGGGCGCGGTGGTTGCGGCCATGACCGTGCAGCAGCTGCTGCAGATGTTCGAGGTCATGGCCGAGCTGGAGGCGCTTTGCGCCCGCCTGGCGGCGCGCCGGATCACGCCCGAGCAGCGCGAGGCCCTGACCCGCAGCCACGAGACCTGCGTCGCCCTGGCCGAGACCGGCGACCCCGAGGCCTACTACGAGGAGAACCGGCGCTTCCACGAGGTGATCTACGCCGCCTCCCAGAACGCCTACCTGCAGGAGTCGACCCGTAGCCTGCGCAACCGGCTGCAGCCCTATCGTCGCTTCCAGCTTCACCACCCCGGCCGCATCGACCGTTCGCTGGCCGAGCACCGCGAGGTGGTCGAGGCGATCCTGGCCGGCGACGGCGAGGCTGCCGCCCAGCGCTTGCGGGCCCACGTCAACATTCAGGGCGACGTCTTCACCGACCTGGTGACCGCCCTGCCCCCTTCCTACCTGCAGGCCGCCTCGGCCTGAGACCGGAAGCGAGCGCCATGTCCGAGAACCTCTTCCAGAAGCTGCGGGCCGGCTTTCCCGACGACCGGAGCCGGACCGCGATCGAGCTGCCGGACGGGCGGATCCACAGCTATGCCGATCTCGAGGCGGCCTCGGGACGCTTCGCCCGCCTGCTCCGCGACCTCGGCGTCGCGCCGGGCGACCGGGTCGCGGTCCAGGTCGAGAAGTCGGCCGAGGCCCTCTTCCTCTACCTCGCCTGCCTGCGCGCCGGCGCGATCTACCTGCCCCTCAACACCGCCTACACGCCCGCCGAGATCGCCTACTTCCTGGGCGACGCCGAGCCCGTGGTCTTCGTCTGCACCCCGGCGGCCGAGGCGGCGCTGCGCGACGTGGCCGGGGCAGCAGGGGTCGCCCATCTCCTCACCCAGGGCCAGTCGGGCGAGGGCAGCCTGGCCGAGGCCGCGCGCGACCTGGATCCCGAGGCCGGCTGCGCCGAGGCCGCCGCCGACGACATCGCCGCGATCCTCTACACCTCGGGCACCACCGGGCGCTCCAAGGGCGCCATGCTGAGCCACGGCAACCTGGCCTCCAACGCCGCGGCCCTGCACCGGATCTGGGGCTTCCGGGCGGGCGACGTGCTACTCCACGCCCTGCCCCTGTTCCACGTCCACGGCCTTTTCGTCGCCAGCAACACGGCGCTGCTGAACGGCTCCAGGATCATCCTGCTGCCCCGCTTCGATGTCGAGGAGGTCCTCCGCCGGCTGCCGGAGGCGACGGTCTTCATGGGCGTGCCGACCTTCTACACCCGGCTGCTCGCGACGCCGGACTTCGACGCCGAGACCTGCGGCAACATCCGGCTCTTCGTCTCCGGCTCGGCGCCCCTGCTGACCGAGACCTTCGAGGCCTTCCGGGCGCGCAGCGGGCACAGCATCCTTGAGCGCTACGGCATGACCGAGGCCGGCATGATCACCTCCAACCCTTTGGAGGGCGAGCGCCGCGCCGGCACCGTCGGCCTGCCCCTGCCGGAGGTCGAGGTCCGCATCCGCGCCGAGAACGGCGGCGCGGTCCCGGCCGGCGAGATCGGCGTGCTGGAGCTGAGGGGGCCAAACGTTTTCAAGGGCTACTGGCGCAACCCTGAGAAGACGGCTGAGGAGTTTCGGGCCGACGGCTTCTTCGTCACCGGCGACCTGGCCCGGATCGACGACCGCGGCTATGTCCAGATCGTCGGCCGCGCCAAGGACCTGATCATCTCCGGCGGCTACAACGTCTACCCCAAGGAGGTCGAGCAGGCCATCGACGAGCTGGACGGGGTCCAGGAATCCGCGGTGATCGGCCTGCCCCATCCGGATTTCGGCGAGGCGGTGGCCGCCGTCGTGGTCCCCGCCTCGGGCGGCCCGTCGCCCGAGGAAAGCGAGATCATCGCCCGGCTGAAGGGCCGGCTCGCCGGCTACAAAGTGCCGAAGCGGATCTTCACCGCCGAGACCCTGCCCCGCAACGCCATGGGCAAGGTCCAGAAGAATGAGCTGCGGGAAGAGCATCGCGATGCCTTCCCATGAAGGTCAGGCGCGCAGAAATGACGCTGTCCTTGGCGTTCTTGGAATGGCGCGTTCTTGGAATGGCGCGTTCTTGGAATGGCTCGACCTGACCACCGATTGCCCAGACGCGTCGCGCTCTCGGGCTCTCGAAACTATTCCTTCCGCTCTGCCAATTCGACAGCGTAGAGGATGCCATCCCGCTCCTCGCAGGCGACGACATCGCCTCCCTTGAACTGCCAGTCGGTTTCGTTCTCGCCTTCAAAGCTTATGATTTGATAGCGGTCGGTGTGGTGCTGAAGTTCCGCGTGGACGGTCGTCCATTCCTCCGGGCCGGCCTGCAGCTTGACTTGGATCGGCACGATCGTGACGAAGCCCTCCGTCCAATGGTCTTCGTCAAGCGAGTACTCCTCGATCGTGAAGCACTTCGGATAGTCCCGGAATCCAGGCTGTCCGCGCAGCCTTTCGACGGCGGACTCCGCACTTATTCTCGACGAATACACGCCAATGAAACAGACGTTCTCAATGTCGTCACGTTCATAGGAATGGTGGACAACGAAGACGGAATCATCGCGTTTCAAGACTTCACCCATCAAATCGTGCGTTCTGTCCGTGAAGCACCTCCGCGGACCACGGGCAAGGTCGAGAAGAACGAGCTGGACGAAGCCTACGGCCGCAGCTTCCAGTAGGTCCTGCCTTTACCTTTCCCGGCCAGAAGGCTCCTAGACGAAGGCTTCCGGACACTTCTCCTCAAGAGCCGCGCGCAAGGCCTTGTGGTAGCGGTCAGCTTGATCGAGACCCGCAATCAAGGTTGAGAGATAGTAGCCGGTTTTCGGTTCCTGGTGGTTCCACTGCGGATCAAGATCGTGGCGACGCAGTTCGGCGAGGACGAGGTTGGCGAAGGCCTCGGCCTTCATCATTCCGGAGGCCGCGTCGATGAGGCCGTATTCGTTCCAGATCAGCGACTCCGGGACGCGGCCGCCCCAGATCCGGTTGATGGCGAAGAACACGCCGAAGCCCAGGACCGCGGGGTCGCGCCAGCCGTACCGCTTCAGGAAATCGGGCAGGATGACATCGCCGCAGAAGCACTCGTGCTCACCGTCCCGCTTCGTCATATAGAGTCGCAGGACGTCGAGGAACCCGGGATCCAGCAGAACCAAAGCCCGGACCGCATGACCGAAGGCCGCGATGCCCTCCTCCCCCTCCGACCAGGGCTGTTTCCCTTCGCCGCCTTCGATCCCATCCAGGTAGGCCAGGATCAGCTTCCGCAGGGCACCGCCGACCGGGAGGTCCTGCTCCACGATCCTCTGATAGAAGCTCTCCTCCGAAAGATCCTCGCCGTCGAGTTCAAAACGCACCCGCAGGTACTCGCCCCAGATCAGATCGGCGAGCCGCGTCTCGACCTGTTCAGTCAACGATGACAGCGCCACTTCGACGCCGGCGGCGGTGAAGGACTCCACCGGCTGCTCGACCATCGTGGCCTTGTTCACGAAGGCGTCGAAGGCGGCGCCGTGATCGTGTGGAGGCTCGAACCCGTCCTCGTCTTCATCGAAGACATGGATATCGCCAGCCTGCTCCATGCAAATCGCGGGATCGAAGCAGACGAAGCCGTCACGGGGGCTACCGAAACGAAGACGGCCGTCCGAAAGGAATTCCAGGCCGAGCTCTCGACATCCGTGCCAGGGACCGGCGTAGGGGTCGCCTTCATGCGACCAGCGGGCAAAGGAAATCAGCGGCGAGAGGTTGCCCTCGAGCGACACGCGGCGGAGGACGGAAGGATGGAACTGCACCCAGAAAGCCCGTTCCTCGGGCTCCCAGTACACCTGCTGTACAGTGTCGTGCAGCAGACGCAGGCTTCGCGAGACCGGCAGATCGAACCACCGAGCCAGCTCCGTCGTACCGTTTGGACTGTTGTGGATCCTTTCGATCTGCTCCGCCAAAGACAGAAGCCGATCTTCGCCGACAAAACCGTCGCCGAGAGTATTGCCGCGCATATGCCCGTGCTCGATCATCCGGACCATGGGCCTCTGCGCGATCTTCGGCTCACCGGCAAGGTCCCATAGCTCAAGCGTTTGGCCGAATCGCAGCTTGCCGTCCCACTTCGCGTCGCGATGCGCCTCCGAGCCGTCGCCGCTCCCGAGGCCGAGGAGCCCTTTGAGACCTCTGCGCCCGTTCGTGTAGGGCAATGCCAGGTAGTCCGAGCGGATGGCATAGCGCCCTGAGGGACTGAAACCCCGGAAGTAGTTCAGGATACCGGCTTGCGTCTCGGGCAGGATGAAGGGCTCGAGAGACCAGTCGCTCGGATCGATCCGATAGATGCCGTAGGACGGCGACGAGCCGCTGGGAAGATCGAAATAGCGGCCGATGAGCAGCTTGCCGTCGGCGCACTCACGAAAGGACTCGGGGTTGAGGCCGAGCTGCTGGAACTCCAAGGCTCGCCTTTCCTCGCGCCAGCGTTCGAGCACCGATTTGTCTTCACCTGCGGGGGGCGGTGAGGAGTCGTAGAGCTGCCAGCGATTCGACCGCCGTACCCATCCGTTGAACTGCGTTTCGAGTTCAAGCGGGTCACTGCACCAGACCCAGAGCTTGTATTGGCTGAGAAGCAGGAAGCGTTGGCCACCGCGAAGAACCCGGAGCTTCGGGAAGCGTTCTTCCGACTTGGCCCGACGCAAGACCTGCCCGGTCGAGGCATCGCAGACGGCGAGGCTGCCGTCGGAGCCAGCCGCCAAGACCTCCCTTTCGTTCAAGGGCGCGGCGGCTTCCACCTGCTCGCCCTTGAAGGGAAGGACCATGACCGGATCCGTCTCTCCCTGTCGCTCGATCACGAGTCCAAAGGCATAGATCGACCGCGCGCCGACAACCGAAACAGCAATTTCCACCGGAATCTTCCCCCATGAGGCGTGCTGCCGAGGAGCTATACCCGGTCTTGCTTGCCAGAGTATTGCTGGCCAGTGTGGCCGCGGCGAAGGCTCAGTAGAATTCACGGCGGTAGACCCGGCTCCGGCGTTCGGGAAATTTCAAGGCGGTGAAGCGGACTTCAATCCTCTCGCCCGGGATCGAGCCGAGTGTGTCGCAGTCTCCGATCATCGGGCCCTGGCTCAGTACCTGGCCGGCCAGGTCCTGCGCGAAGGCCCAGACCTCCCGGGCGTTGCCCCGGGCCGCTGTTCCACACTGCGCCCTGGGACCGCTTCATGGCAGCGCCGCTGTGGGGTCGGCGCACCTGAGATATCAGTCGTCCCGGACGATCGGCACCGCGTGCTCGGTCGCGAAGCGGTTCATCACCATGAAGCAGGACAAGGCGTAGACCGCAAGGCTGCGGACCTCGTCCTCGGGGGGCGGCGGCTCGCTCCGCTGCCGCCTGGCTTTGTAGACCTCGAACCAGCGGCGCCCGCGGCGGCCGACGGCGAAGCCGCTCGGCGGCGGCCCGGCCTCGACGATCCGCTCCGCGGAGCTCGCCCTGAGGTGCAGGCTGGGGGCGACCGCCCGGATCGCCTGCTTCAGGGTGGCACTGGTGGTGACCGAAAGCGTGTGGCCGCGGGGATCGACTTCGCTGCTGATCCGCTCCGCGCCGCCGGGCACCACCATGTTGACCTCGAAGACCGCCATGGGTCCGGCGTAGTAGCCGCCCTCGACGGCCTCGGCGACCGCCGGCGCGCGCCAGGGATCGGCGGGCAGGCGCAGCGGCCGCGGCAGGTCGGGCCGGTAGAGCTGCGCGGTCCAGAGCAGGAGAGCGCCCAGGCCCTCGTAGGTCAGGCGCAGGGACATGTAGGGCAGATCCGGCGACTCGTTCCAGAAGGGCCCGTCGCTCAGCTCGAGCTTCGGCTGCAGGCGCTTGGCGAAGTCGCGGACTCCCGCCGCGACCGCGCGCTCTTCGAGCGGCGCCGGATCGTTCTCCAGCGTGTAGGCCATGCGGTAGTCCAGGCCCTGGGCCCGCGCAGCGGCCCCGCCGGGAGTCTCCCAGTGTCTGGTGTAATAGCGCTGCAAGGAGCCCGCGAAGAGGTCGACTCCCACTGGCACGCCCTCCCTACCTGAGCTCTCGGCACAAACTTGGACCGCAAGCGGCCCGGATCGAGCCGGGCCGCGCCGTCACCGCCGAACCATCGTAGCAACTCGGAGCGTGATCAAGCCGAGGATTTCCTGCTTGCTAGCGAACGCAGCTCGATCCGGCTCGGCTTGCTTGCCCCCAGGATCAGGTCGGGGCCGAGGCCGCTCAGGCTGGTCACGCCGCAGAGGCCCATCGCGCGGTCGATCTCGCGGCGGTAGATGTCCAGGACGTGCACCACGCCGGCCTCGCCGGCGACCGCCAGGCCCCAGAGCTGCGGGCGGCCGATCAGGCAGGCGGTCGCGCCCAGGGCGAGGGCCCGGACCACGTCGCCGCCGCGCCGCAGGCCGCCGTCGATCAGCACCGGCACCCGTCCTTCGACCGCGGCGATGACCGCGGGTAAGGCCTCGATCGTGGCGGCGGCGCCGTCGAGCTGGCGGCCGCCGTGGTTGGAGACCACGAGGCCGTCGGCGCCGCGCTCGACGGCGCCCGCCGCCTCCGCCGGGTGCAGGATCCCCTTGACGATCAGAGGGCCCGTCCAGAGCCCGCGCAACCAGTCGATGTCGCGCCACGACAGGGAGGGGTCGAGCAGCTCGGTCATGCGCGCGGCCAGGGCCCTGATGTCGCCGTCCTCGCCGGCGCGCCGGTAGTTGGCGAAGGTCAGGCTCGGCAGCCGCGGGCCAAGGCGCAGCAGCCAGGGCAGCTTGGTCGCCATGGCTGCCAGGTCGGCCGCGCGGAACCGGGGCGGGATGGTGAAGCCGTTGCGCGTGTCGCGCTCGCGGTGGCCGAGGATCTGGTTGTCGACGGTCACCACCAGGCCGTCATAGCCCGCCGCCTGGGCGCGCTCGACGAACTCGCGGGTCAGGCCCCGGTCGCGATAGACGAAGACCTGCATCCAGCGCGGCGCGACGCCCGTCTCGGCCAATTCCTCCAGGGTGCAGACCGAGCCGTGGCTCAGGCAGAAGGCGGTCCCGGCCGCCCGGGCCGCCCGCGCGGCGGCGCGTTCGCCGTCGGGCCAGAACAGGCCGGAGAGGCCGGTCGGCCCGATGACCACCGGCAGGCTCAGCTGATGTCCGAAGAGCTCCAGGGAGAGGTCGCGCGCGGCGGCGCCTTCGAGCGGCCGGGGCAGCAGCTGGATCTCCTCGAAGGCCGCCTCGTTGCGCCGGAGGGTGCGCTCGTCCTCGGCCCCGCCGTCGGCGAAGTCGAAGACCGCGCGCGGCAGGCGGCGGCGCGCCAGCTCGCGCAGGGCGGCGACGTTGTAGGCCCGGCGCTTCCAGGACGGCGGTCGCTCACTCATTGCGCAAAATCCCCCGGGCCCTCATCCTTGCGGTCTGCCGGAAGAGGATCGCAACTGCGCGCGCCGAAGGCAAAAGGGAAGAGCAGCATGATCGAGGACCCACCGCTCCTGACCATCCGGCGGAACTTTCCGCGCCCGAGGCCCGAGCAGGTCGCCGCCCTGACCGGCGTGCCGACCGGCCAAGTGGTCGACTGCCTGGACGGCCGCGGCGCCCTCGACGGCCGGATCAAGCCGATCGATCCGGCGGCGGCCGGCTTCTGCGGCGTCGCCCTGCCCTGCCACGCCGGGCCAGCCGACAACCTGGCGGTCTTCGGCGCCCTCGACGCCGCGCAGCCGAGCGACGTCATCCTGATCGGGACCGACGGCTTCACCGCCACCGCGGTCATCGGCGACCTGGTCCACGGGATGCTGCGCAACCGCGGCGTCGCCGCGGTCGTGACCGACGGCTACGTGCGCGACATCGTCGGGCTGCGCGCGGTCGGCCTGCCCTGCTTCTGCGCCGGCGTCACCCCGAACTCGCCGGCCCGCAACGGCCCCGGGACGGTCGGTCTGCCGGTCACCCTGGGCGACGTGACGGTGGCGGCCGGCGACCTGGTGGTCGGCGATCTCGACGGCGTGGTGGTCGTGCCCTTGGCCAGGGTCGACGCCGTGATCGCCCGGCTCGAGACGGTGCGGAAAGCCGAGGCCGAGCTGGAAGCCAAGGTCAAGGCCGGGCTCGAACTGCCTGATTTCGTTAAGACCCTCCTGGCCAGCGACCAGGTGCGCGAGATCGACTAGAGCGGGATGACATGAAGCCAATCCGGCTTCATGTCATCCCGCTCTCTTTCAAAAGTTTAAAGCACGATTCAGACAAGAGGTCGATTCGACCTCATGTCATCGTGCTCTAGGCGGCCGGTCCCGCGTTTGGGCCAGGAGGTCGTGGTCGGACGGCCCGGGCTACCAGAACTTCCGCCGGGCGCAGAGGTCCTCGACCCGCTTGCCCTGACCGGCCAGCGTCTCGGGTGCCGCCGGGCCGAGCAGGTCGGCCTCTTCCTCGGGCCGGGCGGACGCGGCCTCGGGAACTTCGATGGTGATCTCGACGACGCCATCGGCGCCCAGGCCGCGGCGCAGTTCCGCGGGCAGCTTCTTCACCGGGAAGGCTTGGTAGGTCCTTTTCACGAGAGGCTCCGTGTCGGGAGGGCGGCTGCGGCAGGTGCGAAGCTTGACGCTCCGCCGTCGTCCGCCGCGCTGGACACCAAAGTCGCTTCGACACGCTTTTATTTGGTGGGACGCGGAGGCTATACCACGGGGGTAAAGCATTCGTCTAGGAACGACACGAAATTGTCGCAAATGGGAACATCGTGGCGACGGAACGAGTTGCTGCAGTCGGGCTCTGAATCCTGGGCCGAAGCCGAGGGCGATCTGGCGCCATGACCTCCGCGCAGAACCTGACCTGGGTTCTGGAGGCCGAGGTCTTTGATGATCGCCATGAGGGTCTGCAGGCGGCCGCCAGAGCGGCCGGGCAAGATGTCCTCGCCTGGGACGACATCTGGTGGTCGAATGGCGCTTGGCCGAGGCTGTTCGACCAATCCGTCGTTTTCCACGGCAGCCTGGGTAACGCGGACAGAGTCCGGCGGTCGCTTCCCTGGCGACCCGGCGCCTTCTGCAATACCGAGGCATTCCGCTGCTCAAGCTGGTATCGGCAACTGCCCGACGGCCTCTTGAACCGGAGACATGCCTTCACGACCGTGCGGCAGTTCTGCGACGATCCTGAAAGCCACTTCGAGGCGCTGGCCTGTGCCGACGCCGTCTTCGTGCGCCCGGACAGCGCGCTCAAGCCCTTTTCGGGGCGCCTGCTGACACGTGGCGAAGTCTCACCGAAGGCGCTCGATCACGGTTTCTACTACGATGAACTGGACCTCCCGATCGTCCTGGCCCCGCCGCGGACCGTGGAGCAGGAATGGCGCTTGGTCGTCGTCGACGGAGTGCCGGTCGCCGGGTCGGCCTACGACGCCGAGGGCCGCTGCGGTCGGAGCACCGGAGTTCCGTCTGAGGTCTTTCTGTTTGCCGAGAATGCGGGAAAACGGATCGCGGTCGGCGATCGTGTCTACGTCATCGATATCTGCTTGACCAACGACGGCCTCAGCGTGTTGGAGCTGAACCCCTTCAGCGGCGCTGACCTCTATCTTTGCGATCGCGATCGGGTCGTGGAGGCCCTCGGCAAGATCCTGGTGCGGAAACCTAATGCCTGAGCAATCTTTCGGACGCCATCAAATCTCCACCTCGGCTCGGGCCGCGGCGTCGTCAGGCACTATTCATCCCGTACGATCGGCACCCTGTGGGCCACCGCGAAGTCGCGCGTCACCATGAAGGCTGCGAGCGCATATTCGGCAAGAGCTTTGACTTCGTCCTCCAGGGGCGGCGTTTCTTCCTGGATCCACTTCGGCTTGTAGAACTCGTACCACCTCCGGTCGGCCAAGCGCATCACGGCTCCCCTGCTCGGCGCGCCGCTCTTGACGAGCGCCTGCGCCTTTTCTGAAGTGAGATCGAGGCTGGGCGCGAGAAACTCGATCGTCTGGTCCAGGGCGGCGCTGGTGGTGACGAAGAGCTCGCGCCCGATGGGGTCTTCGGCCATGACGATGGCACTCTCCGGACCCGGCACGATCATATGCGCCTCCAGGGTTGACATCGCTCCCATGTAGTAGCCCTTGTCGGAGGCCTCCGCGACCGCGGCCACTTGATAGTGGTCTTCCGGCAAAGCCTTAGGTCGTTCCAGGTCGCCGCGATGTTGAAAGGCTGCCCATATGATCAAGGCCTTGAGGCCGTCCGGGGTCAGCTGCACCGACAGGTAGGGCGAATCGAAGGACTCTTGCCAACAGGGGCTTTCGACCAGGTGGAGATCGGGCTTGAGTCGCTCGGCGAAGTCCCGAACCTCGGCGATGGCCGTCCGATCGTCTAGGGAGAGCGGATCGACACCGTCCGGGAAGACCATCTTGTATTTCATGCCTGCCTCGCGCGCCGCCACCTCGCCGGGAGTTTCCCAGCGCCGCGTGAAATAGCGTTGCAACGGACCCGTGTAGAGGTCGATGGCCATGTGTGATGCTCCCGCATTTGCTTAGCCTTCGTCGGGCTTCTAGCATAGCGATAACGTCATTCCTTTAAGGCAAGCGAAGCGTCTCTTCCGACAACCATTTTTGCGATCATCGACGGCGCGAGCATGCCTGGAGTAGCGGGCGCGGATCGGATAGAACCCCAGGATGGCGCATCGAATCGGGAAGTGGTTGCTTTGGGGGCTGCTCGGCCTGACCGGCCTCGCGGCGGTGGCGGGGCTCGGCGGCACGCTGTGGCTGCGCGGCTCCCTGCCGCAGACCAGTGGCGAGATCCGGCTCGAAGGGCTGGCGGCGCCGGTCGAGGTCCTGCGCGACGCCGAGGGCCTCATTACCCTGCGCGCCGAGGATGATCTCGACGCCTACCGGGCGCTCGGCTTCGTCCACGCCCAGGAGCGGCTCTGGCAGATGGACTTCATGCGCCGCCTGGGCGCCGGCCGGCTGTCCGAGATCATCGGGGCCGCGACCTTGGGAACGGACCGCTTCATGCGCACCCTCGGGCTCTACCGCCAGGCCGAAGAGCAACTCGCCTGGGTGAGGCCCGAGACCCGAGCCACGGTGGAGGCCTACACGGCCGGGGTCAACGCCTTCCTGGCCCGGCGCAGCGGCCCCCTGCCACTGGAGTTCCAGCTGCTGCGCTACGAGCCCGAGCCCTGGCGGCCGGCCGACTCCCTGGTCTGGGGCCGCATCATGGCCTTGCTGCTGTCCGGCAACTGGCGCCACGAGGTGCTGCGCGCCAAGCTGCTGAAGCACATGGACCCGGCCGAGGTGGCCTTCCTCTGGCCGGGCGATCCCGAGGGCGCGCCGACCACGATCAAGGCAGCCTCGGCCGCCCGCCTGCCGGCCGCGCCACGGCTGCGCGCCCTGCTCGACCGAGTGCCGCCGGAGCTGCGCCCGCAGTCGGCCTCCAACGCCTGGGCGATCGACGGCAGCCTGACCGCTAGCGGCAAGCCGATCCTGGCCAACGACCCGCACCTTTCGCTCCAGGCCCCTGGGAAATGGTTCCTGGTCCGAATCGAGACCCCGGCACGGACCCTGGCCGGGGCCACCGCCCCCGGCGTGCCCTTCGTCGTCATCGGCCACAACGACCGCATCGCCTGGGGCTTCACCACCACCCACAGCGACACCCAGGACCTCTTCGTCGAGCGACTGACCGAGGACGGCGGCTACGAGACGCCGGAGGGCCCGCGGGCCTTCGAGGTGGTCCGCGAGGTCATCGCGGTGAAGGACGCCGATCCGGTCGATCTGGAGGTCCGGATCAGCCGCCACGGCCCGGTGATCTCTGACGCCTTCATGGGTCCGCGCAACCTGCCCGACGAAGGCCACGTACTCGCCCTCGCTTGGACCGCCCTCAAGGTCAACGACCGGACCCCGGACGGCCTGCTCGCGCTCAACCGGGCCGGCAACTGGAGCGAGTTCCAGGCCGCCCTGGAGGATTTCCACAGCCCGCAGCAGAACATCGTCTACGCCGACGTCGACGGTAACATCGGTTTCCTGGCGCCGGGCCGGGTGCCCCTGCGCAAGGCGGGCAACGGCACGGCCCCTGTCCCCGGCTGGACCGGCGACTACGATTGGACCGGCCTCCTGCCCTATGCCGAGCTGCCGCGCGCCCTGAATCCGCGCCAGGGCCGCATCGTCTCGGGCAACAACCGGGTCGTGCCCGACGACTACCCGCACTTCCTTACCGCCCACTGGCCGCCGCCCCAGCGGGCGCGGCGGATCCTCGAGCTGCTGAGCGCCGAGGCCCCGCTCGACCCGGCGCTGGTCGGCGCCATGCAGATGGACAGCCACGCCACGGACGCCGCCGAGCTGCTGCCCCGCCTGCTGGCTGCGACGCCCGAGAGCCCGCTGGCGCAAGAGGCGCTGGCCAAGCTGAAGGCCTGGGACTTCGACATGGACCGGACGCGGCCGGAGCCGCTGATCTACGCCGCCTGGACCATCGAGCTCACCCGCCTGCTGCTGGCCGACGAGTTGGGCGAGGACTTCCCCGACCTCGCCCGCCCGGAACCAAGGCGCCTGGCCGCGCTGGTGACCGGGGGCGCGGTTTGGTGCGACGACACCGCGACCGCCGAGCGGACGGAAAGTTGCGACGAACGCATCACCGCCGCCCTGGAGGCGGCGGTCGCCGGCCTGGCCCGCGACCTCGGCGGCGACCTTGAAGACTGGCGCTGGGGCGACCTGCACCGTGCCGAGCTGGCTCATCCCGTCCTGAGCCGGATCCCCCTGGTCGCCGATCTCTTCGGCTTCGGCCAGGAGACCGACGGCGGCAACGAGACGATCAACCGGGGCGTCTACGCGATCGACGGCGGCAATCGCTTCTCCCACGTCGCCGGAGCCAGCCTGCGCATCGTCTTCGACCTGGACGACCTGGACGCGACCCGCGCGATCACCGCCACCGGGCAGTCCGGCAATCCCCTGTCGCCGCACTACGGCAGCTTCGCCCGGCGCTGGCGCGACGGCGCACTTTTGCGCCTCAAGAACGACAGCGAGAAGGAGGTCGAGCAGCTTACCCTCGCGCCGCCCTAGTATTCACGACGGCTCCGGCCATGACAGAGCGTGGCGCCGGGCCCATACTGGCCAAGGGGACAGCCATGACCGTCGGCATCGAGGACATCAGGGCCGCCGCGGAGGCGATCGAAGGCGAGGTAGTGCGCACGCCGCTGATCGCCGCGCCGCGGCTGTCGCAGACCCTGGGCTGCGAGATTTCCTTGAAGCTGGAGAACCTGCAGTTCACTGGCTCCTTCAAGGACCGCGGCGCGCTCAACAAGCTGAAGAGCCTCTCCGCGGCCGAGGCCGAGCGCGGCGTGATCGCCATGTCGGCCGGCAACCACGCCCAGGGCGTCGCGCATCACGCCCAGCGCCTGGGCATCCCGGCGACCATCGTCATGCCGGTCTTCGCACCCTTCACCAAGGTCGAGCGGACCCGCAGCTTCGGCGCCCGGGTGGTGCTGGAGGGCGACACCATCGACGCGGCAGCCGAGGCCGCGCGGCGCATCCAGCAGGAGGAAGGCCTCGCCTTCATCCATCCCTACGACGACCCGATGATCATCGCCGGCCAGGGCACCATCGGCCTGGAGATGCTGGCCGAGCGGCCCGACCTCGAGCTGATCGTGGTGCCGGTCGGCGGCGGCGGCATCGCCTCCGGCATCGCCCTTGCGGCCAAGGCACTGAACCCGGAGATCCGGATCCTCGGAGTCGAGGCCGAGCTCTACCCCTCGATGTACCAGGCGCTGAACGCCCTGGCGCCCAGCGCCGGCGGCACCACCCTGGCCGACGGCATCGCGGTCAAAACGCCCGGCGGCCTGACCAAGGCCATCGTCGCCGAGCTGGTCGACGAGATCCTGCTGGTCGACGAGGCCGGTATCGAGGCCGCGGTGCAGCTGCTGGTCGAGGAGCAGAAGCTGGTCGCCGAGGGCGCCGGCGCGGCCGGCGTCGCCGCCGTGATGAAGCACCCTGAGCGCTTCGCCGGGCGCCGGGTCGCCACGGTGATCTGCGGCGGCAACATCGACGTCCGCCTGCTCGCCTCGGTGCTGACCCGCGGCCTGATCCGCGACGGCCGCCTGGTCAAGCTGCGCGTCGAGATCATCGACCGGCCGGGGGTGCTGGCCAAGATCGCCGAGTGCATCGGCCAGACCGGCGGCAACATCATCGAGGTCCACCACCAGCGCATGTTCTCCGACGTGCCGGCCAAGCAGGCCGATCTCGACATCATGGTCGAGACCCGCAACCCGGCCCACGTCGAGCACATCGTCGGCCTGCTCAAGGCACAGGGCTTCCCGACGCGGATCGTCTCCAGCCGCTCCATCGACTCGGGATCCTGACCGCGGCCGGCCTTGCCCGCGATTGAGGATCATCGCGCAGCCGGCTACACTCTCTGGGTTACGCCAAGTGTGAGGTCGCGATGACGGGGGGAGACGACGGCACGGGGCGCTTCGGCGCGCTGCAGCAGCGGGCGGTCGACGCCTGGCAGGCAGACGACTTGGAGGCGGCGCGGCTCGGCTTCCTGCAGGCGCTAAGCCTGGCCCAGGAACGCGAGGATGTCCCCGGCCAGGCGCTCTGCTGGCACCGGCTCGGGGCGGTCGCGCTGCGCAAGGGCGACTTCGGCGCGGCGGTCGAGCCCTTCGAGACCGCCCTCGCTCTCTACCGGACCCTCAAGGACGCCCCGGGCTACAGCGCGACCCTGCATCAGCTCGGCACAATCTCCCTGCAGCGGCGCGACTACGAGGAGGCGCGCCGCCTGTCGCGGGCGGCGCTGGACGTCCAGCACCAGATCGGCGACGCAAAGGGCGAGGCCCGCTCGCTCTACCAGATCGCCGCCAGCTTCATGGAGGAGGACAACCTCGCCGAGGCCGCCGAGGGCTTCGGCCACGCCATCAAGGTCATGCGGCAGGTGGAGGACCTCACCGGCCTGGCCCTGACCCTGCAGAACCTGAGCGTCATGGCCGAGCGCAACGGCAAGGCGGAGATCGGCTTCCGCTTCCTGGCCGCCGCCGCCGCGCTGCAGGCGAGAGGCGACCAGCCGGAGGCCGAGGCGACCCGCGCTCAGCTCGCGGAACAGACGGCGAAGGCCGGTATGGACGTGGACGGCCTCGACGAGATCATCGCGGCCGCGGCCCTGGCCTTCGAGTGCGACGACGGGGCCGGGCTGATCGCCGAGGCCTTCGGCCCGCCAAAGACGACCGGCGACGGCGGTGACCTGCGCGCGGCGCAAAAGCGGCGGTGACCTCGACGTATCCCCGACCTCCGACCTCGGCAGCCGTCTCGCGGCTCCTACGCCCCGGGGTGAGGCACCGGTCTTGCCCTCCGGCCCTGTCACCGAAAGGACCGGCACTTACCGGACTTGACCTGTCGCTTCCATCCCTATCGAGGAATCTGTAGCCTCTATGGCCGGGAGTTGAAGCTGAGTCGGCAACAGGAGAACACACGGGTGGCTCCAAAGCTCGCTCGATCATCGGACTTCTACCTGCGCGTAAAGGAGTCAGGGCAGTGACCTTGAGGTCTTATTCGATTTCGCTAAGACCTTTTGCAGATGTGGTAGCCCCGGAGGAAAAGACGCAACCTCCGGTGGGGCTGACCGCCTTTGGAATCGAGTGTCTGTGCCGAACCAGCGAAGACAACGTTAGACAGCACGCAGTGCCTTGACCGTCTGAGGACAAGAAGATGCTGGGACACAAAGAAGGCCGGCGAGCCAACGCTCTTGTCGCCGCGTTAGCCGTGTACACCTTTTCATCCATCACCGCCCCTGCCTTTGCGGATCAGCTGATGCTTTCGCGGGGGACTTACATGTATGTCGTCGACTATATTAACACGGATATAAGCAATCTCTCGAAACTGGAGTGGCCCAAAAAGTTCTCTAAAGTCTACCTCCCTCCGGGCGAGAAGATGATTCAGATCGATGATTCCGACTTTGGTCCCGACGATTCGAAACGCGCTGAATTCTGGAGCTCGATCGTCGTGCTAACACAGAAAGGGCTTTTCGGAATCATTGAGGACTATCGGACCAAGGTCTTCGACGAGGACTGGATACGAAAGTTCAACGTGAATACCTCTGTTCGAAAAGACTTGTTTGGCGAGCTTTGGCACTTCATCGACGATGGCTGTAGTACGAACCATAAATACCCGTCCTTGGCTTTCATCCTTGAGAACACCGAAGCGGAGAACCAGCTGAACAGAGGTCAGGTAATCCAATTGCGGCGTGGTGAGGCATTCAAGGTGGTTGAGAGGTTTCCCGATGCCCTGTGGCTGGAAGACTTTGACCCAAACTACGAGGAGTGCGATTCTTTAAGCTCAAGCCCAAGTTTCCGTGTGAAGGTTCCTGAGAGCGCGGTGAAAATCGTAAGAATCGACGAGGATTTTGGAGGCGGATGGGCGGAGGTCGAAGACACCAGGCAGCTCAGGGCCGCGTTCTTCGAAAGAAGCTATTTCTTGGTGCCCGTAAGTTACGAAGGATACTGCACGACCGTTGACGTGCGAAAGGAGGAAAGCAGGGTTTACGAGCTACAGAGTGAATGGGCCGCCACAGTCAAAGCGGCTTTGAGCGCTGTCAGCTTAGACGGTTCATTCAAACGATCCACGAAGACTGTCAGTTCCAATAAAGTCGTTCAGTCTGTAAAGCGTGGATACGAAGGTGCTGACTTTACGGCTGTTCAATATTATCGCCCGTTGGACAATAGCCAAATCGTCCTCGAGACCTGGACTTATCCCTGTGCGGCCGCGCAAGGGGTGCAAACGGAGGCAGGAGTTCGAGAAAATCTCGTTCTTCGCAGGGTCGGTGGATCCTACATAAACATCAACTGCGATCTTTCCAAGAAGCTGGGGCTTCAGATACATAAGGAAAGAAACAAGGTCGTTTTGTCGACCACGGATGAGTATCAGAAGCTGTTCGAGCATATTGCGGAGCGGTTCGGTTATGAGGACGAGGAGAGCATCCTGTCGAAGGTCACGGTTTGGGCGGAGGGCGCCGTCGAAGATCTGAAAGCCTGTTCAGGCGCGCGCACCGCCGAGCCGTCCTAG
>JAAUXY010165712.1_pt1 | contig 19083 bp, 17 predicted proteins | sample 7278121 | NCBI WGS metagenome assembly JAAUXY01 (sample SAMN14350117, study PRJNA611818) | marine sediment metagenome | isolation source: surface marine sediment (1.8m) | place: French Polynesia: Moorea | collected 2018-08 | reverse complement strand
GGAAAACGCCGGAATGTCGACGATCGAACTATCCTCTATCGTTCACCTCTCCCGAACGGCCGTCGTCCGCAGAATCAATAATCTCCGAAACAGGGGACTGATCGGGTATTCGACAGTAGAGATCGACTGGAAAAAACTCGGCTTTTCCGTGAGTGCCTACGTTCGCGTGGCGGCGCCGAGCAAAACCTCGTTCGAGCTTCTGGACAAACTGCTGGAGCGGCCGGAAGTATTGACCGTATCAGTGATCCTCGGGTCCGGATTGATGATGATGGAGGTCATTGCCGTCGACAGCACGCATCTGCACCAGTTTCTGACGTGGTTGCAGGATCTGGCCGACAGCGAGACCAACATCGTTCTGAAACGACACAAGTCTCGTATTCGCGTTCGGGACCGGCTGCGCATGCTCGATCGGATACTTTCCGAGCCCGATGAACGGCTGATCTAGAAATTTCGCCGCACGAGAAAATCGTGACCTGTCTCAAGGTGGGTGCCTTGCCGATCGGCTATCGTATGTTACATATTCCGTACATTCCGAGGTCGTGGACGGCCAGTGTCCCTGTTAACGAAAACCGCTATCCGAAATCTAGCTGTTGGATTCGTGGCCGTCGCCATTGCCGTGGGCGGATTTTCGTGGTTTCAGATTTCGCGAAACCAGACCGAGCGTGCTGCCGCCTGTTACCAGGCCGTCGGGTCGATACTCGATGCTGACCTGAACCCGGACCGCGTCTTCCAGCGTCAGTTCGATAAGCTGCAGTCACTGGTCGAAAAAAGCCTCGTTGCCCGTTCGCAAATGCTCATGGTGTCCAACCGTCTCCGTGTCGAACGCGACGAGCCGCTATCCAGCCGGGATCTGGTAACGCTGAAGAGCGGCACCGAGTATTACCTGGACCTGCGCGAAGACCTTTACGAAATTGCCAACGCCTACGAGTGCGCTGTCGATGCCGAGCCCGCGCTCCTGGAACGATTCGGTGTCAGTCCGGAGCTGCGCCTGAAGGCCCTGATGCTGTCCCTGGGTGCGGCTTTGACGCTATACGACAATTACCTCCTGGGCGTCGTGCTGTTCGAAGAGGACGACCGGCTGCGAAAGGTAATCAACGATCCCGACATGGGTTTCGGCCTTATCGCGAACAAGCTTGCCGAGGCAACGCTCGCCGCAAACTCCGTCGAGATACGGCATCGCGCACGGCGCGGCATCAATTTCTACGAGGAAAACCGACCGATCTTCGACGCTGCAGAGGAAGACTCCGACGTCGCGTACCTGATGCAGCTGATCGACAGCAGCCCGTCTTACAATTACGTACGGAAGATCCGCGTCGGCGAAATCGCCAACAACAAATTCAGGGCATTCGAGCGATTCGCGCGCGACACGACGGCGTCGCGCGCCGAAGACGGCCTGGACGTGCTTAGCGGCTTGTTCGGCAACACGGTTGGCCTCTACGAATCGCGCAAAGGCAAACTGTATGGCGATGATGACGCCCTGCGTCACATCCAGGCCGAACTCCGGCCGCTCGATATCCTGCTGGAGAAGACCCCGTTTCGACTGACGGACAAGCTGATTCCCGGCCATTTCGGTCATGTCGCCATCTGGACCGGTACACAAGCCGAGCTCATGGAATACGGGATCTGGGACGAGCTGCTCGTCAGGCAGTACGCTGACGCGCTGAGCGACGGCTCGAACCCGCAGTCGAAAGACGGATACCAGGTCGTCGAGGCGCTGCGCAGCGGTGTCAAACTGAGCCGCCTCGAAGAATTCATGAATGTCGACGACCTCGTGGTGCTGCGTCCTGTATTCGACGAGGCTTCGGAATTCGAGGATAGAAAAGAAGCGCTGCTAATGGCGTTTCGCCAGGTCGGCAAGAAGTACGACTTCAACTTCGATGTCAACACGACCGACAAGATCGTCTGTTCGGAACTGGCCTACATTTCGTTCCCGACAATCGACTGGCCGACCGAGGAAACGCTCGGCAGACATGCGATCAGTCCGGACAACGTTGCCGAACTTGCGTGGAACAACATCCCGCTCGAACTCGTACTTTTCTACCACGATGGTGAACTCGTGCCACCGGACGAGCAAAACGCAACGATGCGGTCACTGATGCTCAACTAGTCGCGGGCGGTGCTGCCAGCCGGTCACGCAGCTCGCGGAGCTTTCGCTTGACGATCGTTGCGTTCTCGCCACCCATGCGCAACAGGAATTTCTGCCCGCTCGACAGGTTTTCGAGTACAGGATCCGCGTATTCGTAGAGCACGTGCGGCCGAACCAGCGGTATCGGTTCTGCCGGTTGCGGCGTCACCAGCAAATGGTCGATGACCTCGATAACCCGGTCGTTGAAGTACCCGTCGGGATAACCCTGACGGACGTACGACTCCTGGAACAGCGGATAGAAACGACGGTAGGTCGCAACGATGTCGTCAACGCTGGCCGACGCGATAAGGCTGACAAGAGCACGATACCGGTCGTAGCTGTCCGGACTGACGTAGATCGCTCCATCTGCCTCGATGGTTTCGACACGGAACGGTTCTGCCAGGCGGCCAATGGGCCGCACTTTTTCGGCGACATGGCCACGCGGGAGATTGTCGACCGTCGTCACGATCCGGTCGATGAGCGCATCCTTGACCAGCAGCGGCTCGATGTCGCTGCCGAATATGTCCACCAGCGCCAGCAGGAAGTAGGCGTCGCTGTCATCGAGGGGCGGCAGCGTAACCAGCCTGCCCGGGCCTGCTCCGGCCGGCTCGTCGGGGACAATCGGGTGCAGGGGACCGGTATCGACTTGCGGCTCGGTGGCCTGCGGCGCCGGCGGGGCCACGGGCGCCGGCCCCGGATCCGTTGTCGGCAGCCACTCATCCCGGAAATACCATGCGGCCAGTCCCGCCGCGATCACGAGAAGTGCCGCCAGCAGCTTGACGTCACGCCCATCCATAGTCCCTACTGTAGCCGAAATGAAACCGACAACACTGATTTCCTGCCTGCTTGCCTGCCTGTGGTTGTTGCCTGCCTGCGAACCGGTAAGCGACCCTTACGCGCCGCAGCCGTACGTCAAGATCGAGCATCCCGAGTGGTCGAAGAACGCGGCCATCTACCAGATCAACACCCGGCAATTCACGCCCGAAGGAACGTTCCGGGCGGCTGCTGAACAGCTACCGCGGCTCAAAGACCTGGGCGTGACGCTCGTCTGGCTCATGCCGATACACGAAATCGGCGAGATGAACCGCAAGGGGACCCTCGGCAGTCCCTACGCTGTTCGGGATTACTACAGCGTGAACCCCGAGTTCGGTACGCTCGACGACCTCAAACACTTCGTGTCGACGGCACACGACCTCGGCATGTACGTCATCATCGACTGGGTCGCCAATCACACGGCCTGGGACAATCCACTCAAAGACGAGCACCCGGACTGGTACGAACGCGACTGGAAAGGTGATTTCCGGCCGACACCCTGGTGGGACTGGAGCGACATCATCAACCTCGACTACTCGAAACCCGAGGTTCGGCAGTACATGACCGAGGCGCTCAAATACTGGGTTACCGAGGCAGATATCGACGGCTACCGCTGCGACGTGGCGGGCGACGTACCCATCGAGTTCTGGAACAACGCACGTCGCGAACTCGACGCCATCAAGCCGGTCTTCATGCTCGCCGAATGGGAAGGCCGCGACCTGCACGCCGAGGCTTTCGACATGACCTACGCGTTCAGCTGGTACGAGGCTGTGGCGGACATTGTCGCCGGCAAGAAGTCACTGGACCGGCTCGTTCGTTATTACGCGCGCGACTTCAGCCGCTTCCCCGAGGGCGGTATGCGCATGGTTTTCGTCAGTAACCACGACAAGAACTCATGGGAGGGTACGCAGTTCGAGGTTTTCGGCGAGGCGCTCGAGGCAGCGATCGCGCTGTCCGTCGTCGGTGAAGGTATGCCGCTCATCTACAACGGCCAGGAAGCCGGCAACGAACGCCGGCTGGCGTTTTTCGAGAAAGACCCGATTGACTGGCGCGAACATCCGATCGGTGACCTGTACAAAAAGCTGCTCGCACTGCAGAAGGAAAATACGGCCATCTGGAACGGGTCCTGGGGCGCGCCCATGCTTCGCGTGCCTAACGACAACATGGAGCACGTGATCAGCTTCGTACGGCAGAACGACGACGACAAGGTATTTGCCGCGTTCAATTTCTCGCCTGCGCCGCAACAAGTAACCTTTGCCGAGGCCCTGTACCACGGCGAGTACCTCAGTTTCGCCAGCGGCGAGCCGGTTACGCTGGGAGCGAACACGCGTCTCGAGCTGGAACCCTGGGCCTACCGGGTCTTCGTGCGCCCGGCGTCGCGCTGAACGGCGTCTTGTCTCGGCAAGTACTGACCGCAGCGGCCGCCCCGTTGTTCTACACTTTCGCAAGTGTCGATGTTTGCGATTTGGCCGGTACCCGGCAAAGGACTCGCTATGAAACTGCACCTGTTATTGATCGTGGGACTCGCCCTGCTCGTCACCGCCTGCGCCAGGAAAGAGCAGGAAGCCGTCGAGCCGGCCGACGAGGCGCCTGCGGTAGCCGAAGAGCCGATGGAAGAGCCGGAGCCCGCCGAGGACCCGGTCCCCGCAAAGATGGAATTTGGCGATGACGCCGTCCTGAAGCACATGCACGCTCATGCCGACAAGATGGACGACATCAACTTCGCGCTTGCCGACGGCGATCTCGACGCGGCGATGACACCCGCCTACTGGATGTCGCGGCACGAAGAAATCGAGGGCATGCCGGAAGAATGGCGGCCGTTTATTGCCGGCATGCGCGAGGGCGCCAAGGCAATCGAGGCGTCAAACGACCTCGAGACCGCGCGCGCCGCAGCCGAGACCATTACGGCGCAGTGCCAGGGCTGCCACCGCGTGGCGGGGATAGTCGAGTAGAGGGAAAGCTCAACCGGAACTCGGCACCGGGTGCCGCGTTGACGACGTCGACGCTGCCGCCCATTGCGGCGGTCAGCTGGTGCACTATTGCAAGCCCGATCCCGGTACCGACCGTCTCACGCGTCAGCTCCGATTCCGAGCGATAAAACAGCTCGAAAATCTTCTGCATCTGGTCCCTGGGGATGCCGGGACCGTAGTCGCGAATCGAGAAAACGACCTCACTCCGGCTCGTGGGTTTACACGCAATCTCGATGGCCTTGCGCTCGGCGTCTTTGGAGAACTTGATCGCATTGTCGACGAGATTGATGACGATCTGCGCGAAGCAGTCCTCGTCCACGTCAACGGCGATGTCGAGTGCATCGTCCGACGACGACACGAATAGCTCGAAACCGGCGCGCCCGACCTGGCTCGCGATCTTCGCCTCTATGCCATCCATCAAATCCCTCGCGTTCACCGTTTTCAGCGTGAACTGCGGTTCGTTGCGGGTGATGCGTGCGAGTTCGAGCACGTTGGAGATCAGTCGCGACAGGCGCTCGGATTCATCGTGGATGAACTCGTAGTAGCTTTGCCGCTTGTCATCGTCGGCCCAGCCTTCCTTGAGCATTTCGCCGTACATGCGGATCGAGGTCAGAGGCGTCTTCAGTTCATGGCTGACGGCTGACACGAAATCCTGCTGCTGCCGCGCCAGGCTGATCTGACTCACACCCAGCCTGTACAGGAAAACAAAACCCGCAACGAACACGACGGCGAGCACGACGGTGACCCAGCCCAAAACGGCGCCGCCTGCGCCCGGCGGCAGGCGATCGAGGCTGAAGATGAGCTCGAGGCTGTCCAGCGGCGCCGTGAGCCGGCTCCGATAGAGCAGGTCACCGCCGATGTCCTCTGCAAAATCGGGGTATGTGGAACGGCTACCGACACGGAACGCCTCCAGTACGTCGTCCTGGTAGGCGACAACAAGGCTCGACATACCGATCAGCGACGTCTCGTTGAAGCGTGTGCCGATCGTGTCGTCGATGAACGTCCGCTGGTCAACCAGCAAGCCCTGGATATAACGCTCACCGTCCCGCCAGACTTTGCGGAACAACACGAAGTGGCCGCTGTCCAGCACGCTGAATTCGAAAGGATCGATTTCGCTTTCGAACGTGCTGATACGGAGATCGACACGTCCGCCAACGTTGCTCAGCATTGCAGCCTGATCGAGTGACGCTGACTCGGGCAACGCAATCTGCTCGCGACGCTTCAACCGCTCGCGCGCCACCATAGTGCTGTCCGAGCTGAGTCCGAGCATCTTGCCTTCGACTTCGGCTTCCTCGACCTTCTTCTGCAGGTCTTCATCGAGTTCGAGTTCGCTTACTTTTGCCGCACGGATTCGGCGCTGAGCTTCCTCCAATGGCCCCTCTTCCCCAGCGGTGGCCGGCTGATTCAGCCTGTCGAAGACCTGCTGGCTGTAGGCCCTGCTGGCAGCACCGGACTCGGCCGGCGCGGCGGCAGCAAACGACTCGTCTGCATCCTCCTTGGCTACCGGCTCCGGCACATCAAAGCTCCCTGCGTCGGGTCGCGCCTGCACGAGCCGGTTGTCCGCGAGAATCGTATTTATCTGCTGTGCCAATGCCTGACGATCTGCGTATTCCGCGAGCGTGAGTCCGACACTCGTAGCATCTGCCCCCTGCTGGGGCAATAAGGGCGTACTGAAGCGACCGTCGTTGTCGACCTGAAAGTAACCGATGACACCGGCAACGTCCCGCGTTACGGGAAACTCCGCCAGCGGTGAGCGTTGTACGAAATTAGCGCTCGGATCGCCCGAAACGACCAGGAAGGTATAGTCGGCAAACGACCGCGCGTCGGCAACGCGGATCATGTTATTGAGACGCGCGTCGATGCGCCGCGTCAGCTCCTCGGCGGCGCCGCGGTACTGGTAGAACGATTCAAACTTGAGCTGGCTCCAGGCCTGCCAGATCAGGATGGCGGTGGGTATGGCGAGCGCGAGGAAGAAAACCGCCAGCAGTTTTTGCAGGCGTTTCTCGTCGAGCCCCTTTATCAGTGTCCCGGTCAACATGGCTCAGGACCCCGTGACCAGGCGGTAGCCGGCGCCGCGCACGGTGACTAGCGTCGCCGGATGCTTCGGGTCCGCTTCGATCTTGCGTCGGAGTTTCGCGATATGGATATCGACGGTGCGCGTCTCGAGCTCCAGACCGCGGGCGTATCCCCAGACGCGCGACAGGAGTTCTTCCCTGGATACGGGGCGATCGGAGTTTCCGGCGAGATAGCAGAGAACTTCGATTTCGCGCTTCGTGAATGCTATCTCGTCTCCGCCCCGATTGCCCGACAGGTTTTCTGTATCGACTTCGACAGCACCGAGCACCAGCGTCCGGGCCTGCTCGCGGCCTACCTGCGAACGCCGCAGCACCGCCTCGATGCGAAGTATCAGCTGCTGGATCGAAAACGGCTTGGCGACGTAGTCATCGGCACCAAGTTTGAGGCCGTGGATGATCTCCTCGTCCGACGTCTTTGCGGTGAGCATGATAATGGGCTGGTCGCGGTCGACGGCGCGCACGCGGTCGCAGATCTCATAGCCGTCGATGCCGGGCAACATGATGTCCAGCAACAGCAGGTCGAATTGGCCTGTCATTGCTTTCTCGAGCCCTTCCGTACCCGTCGCGGCGCTGTCGACTTCGTAGCCGTGAAAGACGAGCACGTCGATGAGGCCCGTGCGGATGGCCTCCTCGTCTTCCACGACCAGTACGCGTATCTGCCTGTTCATGGGCGGGCCTGGTAGCGCTATCGAGACGGGCCCTGCCGAGGGCCATTTTTTCGAACGGCAAGGCAGAAGGAGCGTCGTGTAACATCGTTACACGAGCGACTGCTAACGCCGCCGTCGGGGAAAATGGGCCCGGCCCAACGGGTTTCGTTTGACAAGGCGCCACTCTGTGTTGCTCGTCGCTTATTTGGATTCACCAAACTTCTCTCCTCGCGCCTTGATTGGCGCCTTGTCAAATGAAACAGGGCACGTCTCGATAGCGCTACCAGGCCCGATGAAAATGCTAGCACCTGCAGGCGCTTGCGTGCGTGATTCCATGTAACGTTTTTGTAAATTCGCGCCGCGAGATTTTACCAGCGCGTGTCTTAAAAGCCGTGCCCCTTCTTTCTACGATGGCTGCATCAAACGAAAAGCCCAAGGAGGACAATCATGGCACTCATCAACCGCATCTCGCGGCTCTTCAAGGCGGACTTTCACGCCGTCCTGGATCAGATCGAGGAGCCCGAAGCATTACTCAAACAGGCCATTCGCGATATGGAAGACGAACTGGCCGATTCCGAGCGGCGCATCACCGTATGCACGCTCGACCTGGAAACCCTGGCCCTCCGCAAAAGCGAAATAGAGGACACGATCACCGAAATCAACTCGGAGCTCGACCTCTGCTTCGAATCGGACAAGGACGACCTCGCCAGGGGACAGATCAAACGCAAGCTCGAGGCCGAGCGGCTGTTGAAGCGGCTCAACGCGAAGTACGCGGCTGACGAGCAGGCTCTGGTCGAGCTGAAGAAGCTGTTCGACGACAACAGCGCCACGCTCGAGAGCCTGCGTCAGAAGTCGGAACTCTTCGCACACCGCGCGCCGGCGCGCAGTGAGGGCGGCGACGACGTCGCCTGGATGGCGAGAGAAATGACCGTTAGCGACGACGAGATCGAGATCGCGTTCCTGCGGGAGAAGAACGCAAGGAGGACGTCATGAACAGACCGTCGTTTTTCCAGGGCGTCATTGTCGCAGCCGTTCTCGGCTTCTTCGCGAGCGCGGTCGTTGCCACCCTGACCCCGTTCGTCGGGCTGGGCGCCGTCATCCGCCTGGTCGTTCCCGGGCTGGGTCTCGCTTACCTGCTGTACCTGTTCAGCCGCAGCGACGAGCGCGTCGGTCGCGCGACCACGCTCTTGCTATGGGGTGTACTCGCCATCGCTACGTGGTGGCTGTCGCCGCCGCTTTCGCTGTACCTGCTGATCCACGTCGGCGCAATCTGGCTGGTTCGCTGCCTGTACTTTTACACGGGTGTGTTTCCGGCACTGATCGACCTGGGCCTCAGTGCACTCAGCGTTTCGGCGAGCGTCTGGGCGATATCGCGCTCAGGCAGCGTGTTTCTCGCGACCTGGTGTTTCTTCCTCGTACAGGCCCTGTTCGTTGCGATACCGCCGGCGATCCGGGCGCGCAAGGAATCCAGCCAGGCTGCAGTCGATAACGGCAATTTCGAACAATCGAGGCGCCAGGCCGACGAGGCATTGCGCCAGTTATTCACACAGAGGACGTAAATCATGAAAACCAAACTGCTGGGCACTGCCCTTTTCGCAATTACACTGGCCGCGGTGTTTTACTACCCGCAGCTGATGGCCAAAAACCCGCCTGTTGATCCGCCGGTCGAGCATCACATTCCGGCAGGGAACAGTCATCGGATCGATGTCGTGTTCGTGCTGGATACGACCGGCAGCATGGGCGGACTCATTCAGACCGCCAAGGAGAAGATCTGGTCGATCGCAACGACCATGGCGTCCGCGGAGCAGACGCCGGACATCCGCATCGGTCTCGTCGGTTACCGCGACCGCGGCGATGCGTACGTCACGAAGGTCGTCGACCTGTCTTCCGATCTCGATTCCGTGTACGCGACGCTGATGGACTTCCGGGCGGACGGTGGCGGCGATACGCCCGAAAGCGTCAATAGGGCGCTGTATGACGCCGTACACAAGATGTCCTGGAGCCAGAACGATCAGGCGTACCAGGTCATCTTCCTGGTCGGCGATGCGCCGCCGCACATGGACTACAACGAAGTGCGCTACCCGGAAATCGTGGCTACTGCGTTGGAGAAAGGCATTGTCATCAACACGATCCAGTGCGGTGACATCCCGACGACGATCGAGCCGTGGACGCAGATCGCGAAACTGGGTAGTGGCGAGTTCTTCCAGGTCGAGCAGGCCGGCAGCGCTGTGGCGTTCGCCAGCCCGTTCGACGAAGAGATTGCCAACCTGTCGGCCAAACTCGACGACACCCGCCTCTACTACGGCAGCAGGGAAGACAAAGCCAAGATGAGCGAGAAGATGGCCGCAACCCGCAAGCTCCACGAAAGCTCGTCCGTCGCCTCCCGCGCACGCCGTGGCGCATTTAATGCTTCGGCCGGCGGACGTGCCAACCTGCTCGGCAACAAGGAACTGGTCGATGCCGTAACGAGCGGTGAGGTGGACCTGGATGAAATCGAGGAAGAGGCGTTACCCGAATCCATGAAGGCAATGGCACCCGCGGAGCAGAAGGACTACGTCGCGGGCCTGGCGAAGGAGCGTGCCGAGTTACAGCAGCGCATCCAGAACCTGTCGGATGACCGGGACCGCTTCCTCAAGAAAAAGGTCGAGGAGGCAGGCGGTCTCGACAGCTCACTGGACCAGCAGCTCTATGATGCCGTCAAGGACCAGGCGAGCAAGGCCGGCCTCGAATACGAAGACGGACCTTCTTACTGAGTGACACATTTTCCCTGTGGGAGCGGCGTCCCGCCGCGAATCGGGCCGAGACGGCCCTCCCACAGGGAATGCTCTTTCCTACGTCAGCCGAATGACCTTCGGCGAGACGAGTTTCGCGAAATCCGCATACGTCATTTTCACGAGTTCCGTATGCGTACCTGCGTTGAACGCGATCTCCTCGTCCTCGGCGAGTTTCTCGGCCACGTACACGTTCATGTCGTACAAGTTACCAAACGGCGGCATAGCACCGACCTCGCAGTCCGGGAACAGGTCCTTGAACTCGACCTCGTTGGCAAGATCGACCTCGTCTGCGGTGACTCCCCGTCTCAGGTAGTCGAGATCGATCCGGTTCGAGGCCGGCACGACGGCCATCGCGAACTCGCCGTCCAGTTTTACGATGACGGTCTTGGCGAGCTCCTTGCCGGGAATGTGCGTGATCTCGGCGATCCGCTGCGCCGTGTACGCGGGCGAGTGGCTAATCGTGATGTACTCGATGTGATTATCATCGAGGAAGTCTCTGAGTTTTTGGCCAGGCATTGCTCCTCCCCTGTTCGTCCATACCCTGTATAGGACATATAGTCGAATCCCCCGGCATCAATACCACGACACGCGTTTGTCGAGGCGGTGCAGGCCGACATCGCCCGCATCCGCGATCGCCTGGTCGAACTCCTCGCGCGTGATCGCCCGATCGAGCGGCGGATTTTCGCGGGCCCGGTAGCAGGGCCGGTACTGGTCCATGATGTTCACGTAGGTGGCGCTGGAGATCTCGTTGGCGAGAAACTCGAGGACTTGCCGGGATCCGGCGACGGCATCGGGCAGGACCAGGTGGCGGACGAGCAGCCCGCGAATCGCCACGCCGCGGTCATCCAGCACGAGGTCACCCACCTGTCGGTGCATTTCCCGTACGGCCGCCCGGTTGACTTCGACGTAGTCCCTCGTGTGCGAGAAGCGGTGGCCATGCACCGAGTCAGCGTATTTCATGTCCGGCATGTAAATATCGATGATGCCGTCCAGCAGCTCCAGCGCTTCCGGGCTATCGTAACCGCCAGTGTTGTACACGAGCGGCAGCTCAAGCCCATTGCCCGCTGCAATATCCACGGCCGCGATGATCTGCGCAACGACGTGGCTCGGGCTCACAAAGTTGATGTTGTGACAGCCCCGCGACTGCAGCTGGAGCATCATGCCCGCAAGTTCTTCGGGACTCACCTCGCTGCCTGCCCCTTTCTGGCTGATGTCCCAGTTCTGGCAATAGACGCAGCGCAGGTTGCAGTACGAGAAGAAGTTCGTCCCGGAGCCGTTGATGCCGCGCAGCGGGTCTTCCTCGCCATGGTGCGGACCGTAGCCATGAACGATCGCGAGCTCACCGGTCCGGCAGACGGCGCCTTTTGTCGTGGCAAACCGATCGACATGGCAATAGCGCGCGCACAGGTCGCAGTCCTCCAGGCGGCGCCAGGCCGTGGCTGCGCGCTGCTGCAGCTCGCCGGCCTCGACGAGTTCGAGGTATGCCGGTCTCATATCCCTCTATACTACTCCTGCCCGGCTGCGCAGGAGACACTATGCGAATGATCGGAACGCTCGTCACGATAGTCGTCATCGGTTACGTCGCGCTCGGGCTGTTGCTCTACCTTATGCAGGAGAAAATGATCTTCCTGCCGAACATGCCAGGGCGCACGCTGGACTATACGCCTGCCAATATCGGGCTCGAGTTCGAAGAGGTCCGGATCGAAACCGAAGACGGCGTGTCGCTGCACGGCTGGCATATTCCAGCGAACGATTATCGCGGTACCGTGCTGTTCCTGCACGGCAACGCCGGCAATATTTCTCACCGACTCGACAGCATCCGGATCTTCCATGACCTGGGCCTGGACACGCTGATCATCGATTACCGGGGCTACGGTCAGAGCGAAGGCAAACCGCATGAACGCGGGATCTATCTCGATGGCCAGTCAGCGTTGTCATACCTTATCGACGAACGTGGAGAGGATCCGGGGCGCATCGTCGTCTTTGGCCGCTCGATGGGCGGAGCAGTCGCCGCTCGTCTGGCGGCAAATGATGGAATCGCTGGTGTCATTGTCGAGTCGTGTTTCACCTCGGCCGTCGACATGGCTCGCCGAATCTACCCGTTTTTGCCCGTGCGCCTGATCACGCGGCTCGATTTCCCTGTCGCCGATGATATCGCTCGAAGCCAGAGCCCCGTACTCGTCGTTCACAGCCGCGACGACGAGATCATTCCTTTCGTCATGGGTCAGTCACTCTATGATGTCGCTCCCGAACCGAAGCAGTTTCTCGAGCTTCGCGGCGATCATAACGGCGGTTTTTTGATGAATGAAAGCCGCTACCGCGTTGAACTTGATAAGTTCTTGTCTGTTGTCCTTGCGCGCGATTCAATAAACCGCAATGATCGGGCGAGATAATGTATAAGGACTATCCGAGACTTGCTTGCACGGCTTTCGCCTCCATTAACAAGCCGTTGTTTAAGCGATCGCTATGCCGGACCGTATCCGGAATGAGAAGTATTTATGATCTATGACGGAATCCTGAGTTTGTCCCCCTGGGCCTATGTCGTAATTACGCTGGTCCTCACCCACATCACCGTTATCGGTGTCACCGTTTTCCTGCATCGGCAACAGGCGCACCGGGCGCTGACCCTGCACCCGGCCGTGAGCCATTTCTTCCGCTTCTGGCTGTGGCTGACGACGGGCACGGTCACCAAGGAATGGGTGGCGGTGCACCGCAAGCATCACGCTACCTGCGAAACGGAAGACGATCCGCACAGCCCGCAGGTAAAGGGCCTGGCGCGTGTGCTGTTCGGCGGCGTCGGTCTTTACCAGGCCGAGTGCCGAAACCGGGAGACCGTTGAGAACTTCGGCAAGGGCACGCCCGACGACTGGATCGAGCGAAACCTGTATACCCGGCATCGCAACAAGGGCCTGTTGCTAATGCTGCTGATCGACCTGGTCCTGTTCGGCTGGGTCGGCATTATCATCTACGTGGTCCAGATCCTCTGGATTCCGTTCTGGGCCGCCGGCATGGTCAACGGCATCGGCCACTACTGGGGTTACCGCAATTTCGAAACCGACGATGCGTCGCGCAATTTCATGCCGATCGGAATCATCGCGGGCGGCGAGGAGTTCCACAACAACCACCACGCCTACCGGCAGTCGGCTCGGCTGTCGAACAAGTGGTGGGAATTCGATATCGGCTGGTTCTGGATTCGCTCGCTCGAGATCCTGGGCCTGGCCGAGGTCAAGCGCTCATCGCCGAAAACGGAGTTCCTTCCTGCGAAACATGATCCGGACGGCGAAACCGTGACGGCGATTCTTCGTAATCGCTTCCACGTGCTCAAGCTCTACGGCGCGCAGGTCACGCGACCTGTGCTCAAGGTTGAGCTGAGTGGCGCACACGCGCGCAGGCAACTGCGTCGCCTGAAACGCTGGCTGACGCGCGAGGACCTGATCCTCTCCGCAGAGCAGCGCGCTGCACTGAACGAAGCGCTGAAAGAGAGCAATACGCTCAAGGTCGTGGTCGAGTACAAAGAAAGGCTGAAGGCGATCATGCAGCCGTCGATCACCGATTCGGATCGCCTGGCCCGCCTGCAGGAGTGGTGTGCCAAGGCCGAAGCCAGCGGTATCGAAGCTCTGAACGAATTCGCGAGGCAGCTGCGCGGCTACAACATGCGCGCGGCTTGAACGTCCGGACCGGCGAACCGGCGCTCGAGGATCTTGCTCGCAAGACCTGAGCCGCTGTACTTGCTGATGCCGGCTACGGAATAGTCGTCGCCGGTAGTTATGGAGCGTGCCGCGAGCAGCCCGCTGCGGACCGCCGGCCCGATACCCTCGCACATGTCGCGCGTCGCAAGACCCGCGGCATCGCCGACGATGTAGGCGTTGCCGTCCTTTACGGCATCCGCGTCGCTGCGCAGGTAGTAGCTGAATCCTTTCGGCTCGTAGTCATCGACGTCCACGAGGCCCTTGCGCTTGAGCCGGGCCACGAACCTGCGCCAGTAATCGCGGAGGTGTCCCCGTTTTCGAGTCAGCTGCGCGGCCATGCCACCAAGACCGACGTTGATGTAACCATCCGCTTTGGGCACGTACCAGGCATAGCCCGGCAAGCCATCGCCGAAGAACCACAGGTGGCAGTCCGGGTCTTGCCAGTCGTACGCAAATTCCTGCTCCAGCGTCGCCGTCTGCAGCGAACCCGGGCGGGGGTGTCGTTGCTGAAACAGCTTGCGGTAAACCGGACAGGAAGTACCGCCGGCTCCAACGAGGTACTTCGAGCGGAACGCACCATCGAGTACATAGTCACCGTTGAATTGCTGCACGTCGCGAACCTTGTGATTGACCACCTCCGCGCCGGAGCGACGTAACAGGTAGTCATCGAATTCGTAGCGCCGGATCGAGTGCTGCTGCACGGCGGGTGCCGCGCTCAGCAACCCCCAGTGCAGGCGCAATCGGTCGAAGGTCAGGAAACGTGCGGGGTAGTCTTTCGGGTCGAACTCGAGATCACTGATCGCCTCGGGCGTCACCCAGCCTGCGCACAGCTTGGTGCGCGGGAATTTCGCCCTGTCGAGCACCAGTACGTTCAGGCCGGCTTCGCGCAGCTTCCAGGCGCAGGTCGAACCGGCGGGGCCGCCGCCAACGACAATGGCGTCGGCGACCCTCACCTCAGGGCGTTTCCCGGTACTGGTGGTGCCGCGTCCACGGCACTTTCTCATTGCCGTGAGGCGCAAATACGACCTGGAACAGCTGCAGGGTGCCCGACTGGAATCCTGCCGACGATCCCGCCAGGTACAGTCGCCATTTGCGCACGAACTCCTCGTCGTACATCTCTGCCACTTCGTCCGCTACCGACTCGAAGTTCCTGAGCCAGGCGGCGCAAGTCCGCGCGTAGTGCGGTCGCAGGTTCTCGACGTCGAGCACCGAGAATTTCTGCGGCTCGAAGACCGACATCATTTCACTCAGACTCGGGATGTGACCGCCCGGGAAGATGTGCTTGACGATCCACGAATCGGTTTTGTCCGGATAGCTCCGGCCAATCGAGTGAATCAGGCCGAAACCGTCCGGCTTCAGCGTACGTTTTATCAAGGCGCCCAGCGTGCGGAAGTTTGCCAGTCCTACGTGCTCGAGCATTCCAACTGACACGAACCTGTCGCAAGGTTCGTCAATACTGCGGTAGTCGTCGAGCACGAAGGTCACGCGGTCGTCAATCTTCTTTTCTGCCGCCCGCTTGCGCGCGAATGCGACCTGCTCGGTGGAGTTGTTGTAGGCGACGACGTTGACGCCGTAGTGCTCGGCCATGTGAATTGCCAGCGCACCCCAGCCGCAGCCAGCCTCGATGACTTTTTGCCCCGGTTCCAGCTGCAGTTTGCGACAAACATGCTCGAGCTTCGCAACCTGCGCCTCCGCAAGTGTTGCTGCGGGTGCATCGTAGTACGCACAGGTATAGACCATGCGTTCATCGAGCCACAGCCGGTAAAAATCGTTGCCGAGGTCGTAGTGATGGTGAACGTTGTGGCGCGACCGGGTCAGCGAGTTGCGGCGCAGCGCGTATAGCATCGACCGCATTTTCGGACCGTGGAAACGCGCGTGCTTTCGCTGCGTAATCGCTCTTGTCACTTCGTTGGCGAACGCGAGGAAGTCCCCGTGCACGTCGATGAGGCCGGCGCTGTAACACTCACCAAAGCCGACGGACGGCGATCGCAGGAGCTCGAACACCGCGCGACGGTTGCGAAATTCCATGCACGCGACCGGCGGTTGATCGGTCACGGGAAACTCGTCGCCATTCCAGAGGCGAACGTTTATGCTGGGATTGCCGACCTGCTTCATGATCCAGAGCACAAGGCTCCGTGACAAGTTGTGCTCGTCGACGTGTTGACTGGTTTCTACGCTCATGCTGATCACCTCTTGACGGACGCTCCAGCATTAATGTGATTATAATTCAGAATTGTTGCGTCGGTAGCCCGGCAATCACGAGGAACCAGAAATTGCGAAAACTTCTTGGTCTGACAGCGGTTTTTGTGCTTTGCGGCATTGCTGCCTGTGAACAGCAGGATCACGTACAGGTCGAGGTCTACCTGCCGGCGGGCGATGCGGCCAAAGGCGCAGAGCACTTCGTATCACTTGGTTGCGTGAGTTGTCACACGGTCACTGGCGTCGACCTCCCTGAACCAGAGGAGCGCGGACCGGCGCGCGTGCGGCTGGGCAGCCGCACCGGCAAGACGATGTCGTACGGGCAGCTCGTGACGGCCGTCGTTAACCCGTCGCACAAGCTGGCCGCCCGCTACCGGGAGGAGGAAGTCTCTCAGGACGGCGAGTCGTTGATGACGCAGTACAACGACATCATGACCGTGACCCAGCTCACCGACGTCGTGGCATTCCTCGCAGCTCAATACGAAAAAGCGCAGCGTCCCGGATACAAGTACCCGACGTATACCTACGGGCCCGACGAGGAAGCGGACACGACCGACCCCTGACATGCGCGGAACCCACGACGCGTGAAGACGGCCATCGTCATTGGCGCCACCGGCGTCACGGGTAGACCGCTCACTCGTTACCTCCTCAAGGGCGATTCGTACGATCGCGTCATCGCGTTTTCGCGCAAACCCATGGAGATCGAGCACGGCAAGCTCGACAATCCGCTCGTCGATTTCAGCGCCATGGACGACTGGGCACAGGAAATCCGGGGAGATGACATCTTCTCGGCGCTCGGCACAACGCTGAAGCAGGCGGGCAGCAAGGCGGCCCAGTACGAGGTCGATTATCACTATCAGGCAAACGCGTGCCGGGCGGCCGCCGACAACGGCGTAAAGCGGCTTTTCCTGGTTTCCTCGCCCTCGGCCGATGCGCGTTCGCCAATCTTCTACACGCGCATGAAAGGCGAACTGGACGACTTCGTCGCCACGCTCGGCTTTGAAACCCTGGTCTATTTCAAGCCGTCGATCATCGAGGGAGATCGGCCCGAGGGTCGGGTTGGGGAGAAGGTGGGCGGCGCCGTCGCACGATTCGCGGCTGCGTGGATTCCCGGCATGTCCAGGTACCGGCCGATCAGTGGCGAGGAACTGGCCCGCGCTATCTGCAACTGCGCTACGCGACCGCTGATGAACGGTGTCCACACTTTCGAGCTTGCCCAGATCTTCGAGTTATTGTCCCCACTGCCGGTCGACTGACCGCTACGACGGGATTCGCTCCGGCAATGACAATGCATCGAGGATTTCAGGAATCGCTGTGCCCTTTGCGGCGTTCACAAGCACCGGCTCCGCGTGCAGCGCCAGGATGTGCCAGTCCCGTTGCTCAACGCAATCTGTGAACTCTGTTGCCGCGGACTCATAGTCACCAAAGCCCATGTACGTCAGTGCGCGCGCGAACGGAGGTACCTGGTCGCCGGCACTGATCATCGCCTCGAGCATGGGCCTCGCCCTGTCGGTTTCGCCGGAAAGCGCAAGCAAGGTCGCGAGGGCGGCGGGGAAGTCCGGCCGCCCCGACGCGACGGCGGCCTCGAGCTCGGATATCGCTCGTGAATAGTCACCGCTGGAGAAATACGAAAGCCCGAGAAAGAAGTGGGCAAAGGGAAACCCCGGCGCCAGGTCCAGCGCGCGTTCCCCCTGCATGATCGCTTCGTCGTCGCGTCCGGCCATGTGAAACGCCTGGGCCAGCAGGGTGTTGACCCACGGCGAAACGGGATCGATGTCCAGGGCCCGCTTCGCGAGCTCGACGCTCTGTTCCTCGTCCTTCATGTAGCAGCAAAAGTCCGAGTAGGCGATCAGTACGTCGGCACGGTTTGGAAATTCTCCGGCCACCGCTGAGAAAAGCGACGCGGCGCGACCCCAGTTCCAGTCGAATTGCCACGCGATTTTGGCTTGCATGCATTTCGCTTCGGGCAATCCGTCGTCGAGATTCAGCGCCCTCGTGCTTGCGCGCTTGGCGGCACGATAGTGCTGCCTGGCGTTCGCCCCCGTCGTGCCGAAAAAATCATGACACTCGGCGAGGCTGGCCCACGCCGGCGCGTACGCAGGATCCTCGTCGAGGCTCGTTTCGAAGAGCGGCACAGCACGTTCGACGTCGTGCTGCGTAAAGCGCCCGAGGAACAGGCGACCCTCGAGGTAGGCACGATAGGCCGCCACCGACGTGCGTTCCGCGCCCGGCTTCCCTGCATCGACGCGCGGCGACACTTCACGAACCACCTCGTCGCAAATCGCATCCTGTACCTCGAATATATCGGCAAGTGATTCGTTGAACACCCGCGATAGCAGTACTTCGTTTCGCTTCACGGACAGCAATTCAAAGGAAACCCGGACTCGTTGTTCCGACTGGCCGATGCGTCCAGCCAGCACGGATTCCACGTCGAGACTGACGCCGGCGGCCACGGGATCGCCGGTTTGTGCGACAACCTGCCGCACCGACGCAAGTGGACGAACGACGAAACCGGCAAGATTGCTCAGCCTCGACACCAGGCTTTCCGCCATGCCGGATTCGAGCGCCGAATCCCGGGTTTCCTCGTCGAACGCCAGGAACGGCAAAACGGCTATTCGATGGCGGTTTTCGTCGCGCGCGGATGCCGGCGACTCGACGTCTCCGATGAAGCGGTAGCCGACCCGCGGCACCCTGGTGACAGACAACGTGCTCGCGCAGGCAGCCAGCGCCTTGCGCAAGGCGCTGGGTGACAGCTCGCGGTCACCGAGGTACGTCAAGGCCGTGCCGCGGG